>Ga0315281_10009388_pt1 | contig 13573 bp, 12 predicted proteins | sample YL17G07_0_MG_FD_204540 | JGI IMG/M metagenome (GOLD analysis project Ga0315281, IMG submission 204540) | Sediment microbial communities from Yellowstone Lake, YNP, Wyoming, USA - YL17G07_0 | ecosystem: Environmental > Aquatic > Freshwater > Lake > Sediment | place: USA: Wyoming | collected...
TCCTCCAGGTCGCATCCGATTCCGCGGCTTCCTTTCTCGCGTCCTCCAGCAATTTTTCGTGAGCGTAGGACTCGAAAGCCGAACGGGTATGGACGATCTGCCCGGTTTCATAAGAAGCGATCAAGTCCTGTTCGGCCTGGATGTCGGACTTGAGTTGGAGGACTCGGAAGGCGAGGGCTTCTTTCCGCTCCTGGTCCTTTTCCGAGGCAAGATCCTTGTATTCCATTTCCAGGTTTCTTTTCAAGAGCTCGATCACCGACTTGCGGTAAGCGATCTCTTCTCGGACAGCTTCCGCGGCCGCCTTTTGGGAAGCCTCCTGTTGGGGCGACGGTTTTTGGGATTCGATCATCTCGCGAGCGGCAAAGGATTTTTCAGACTGATCGAGAAGGGCGCGAAACGCGGAAAAACGTTCTCTGTTGTCGGCGCTGGGATTCGGATCTTTGGTGTATTTCCCGGAAGCCGCCAGAACCGCCGCCCGCCGCTTGTTGTAGATCAGAACGTTGTCGATTTGTTTCTGGACGAGGGCGACGTCGGTGCTCCATTCGCCGTTGAATTTCAAGCCCCGATTGAAGGGGTCGGAGGAAGCGGCCTTTCGCATCGCCCCGATCGCGTTGCCCAGCCGGTTTGCTCCGGCTATCGTCCAGGCTTCGGGGATGGCGCTCTCGCCGGAGGATTTTTTCAGAACGGCGGGATTCCCGGGCTCATAGATTTCGAACTTCAGAGTTTGATTCTCGGGGACGAGGCTTTGGGTCAGGAGTCCCGAAATGTAGTCAATTGAACTGACACCGTAATTCGAGTAATCGATGCATATCCCCCGCAAGCCGTTCAATCCGAAGGCATCGAACGATTTCAGCTCGGGCCGGAGCATGACCATGACGACAACGGGTTGCGGCCCGTATTCCAATTCGGCCATCGGGACTCCGATCGTGCCCAGGCGCAGACCGAATTCCTCTTCGAGCTTGGAATAATACTCTATCGTCCCGGCTTTGACCGCTGGGTCAAAGGGCGCGAAGTATGTCCCTTCCCAGATTTCCGCCGGCGCGGCGGCCTCCTCGTTCACGGCTTCCATCGCTTTTTCGTGTTTCCGCCGGGCCTCGCACTTGGCTTGAAGCGGATTGGGCGGATTTCCCAGCGCGGCGATCTCCCCGCCCAGGCGGGTCAGGGCGGCCTGCAGGCTCAAGATGAATTCCACCTGTCGCCCGGCCATGTCCAGCGAATCCTGGAAGGCGGATTCTTCCCCATATCCCACGACCACGCACATTTCGTAGATCAGGCTGTTGAAAAGGGTTCCGGCTCGGGCCAGAGCCTCCCGCCCGGCCAGGTACCGGACGAGCAGCGGATTAAGCGTGTTCAGGTAGTCGATGATGTCCTGCGAAGGAAAATCGAAGATCGGCGCCCACATCGCCTCGAATTTTTTCGCTTCCGCCTCGGAGAGAGGGCCATAGAGGATCCGGAGGCCTTCCTTGGCCGCGGCCACAGCCCCGGCGTACCGGGCTCGGGAGATCTCCATTACCGCAGGCAGGGCGGGGATGTCGGCCGGTTCGATCCCGGCCGGAAGCAGGGGCTTTTCCGAGGCGGCCGCCTTTTGCCAGGGCGCCCCGGCGACTTTCAGCTGCGCGGTGTCACAGGGCTGGTCAGGTTTGAAGGGGATGTTTGGGAGGCTGATGTCGACGGCCGGAGGCGGTTCCACGACGGGACGGGTCAACGGCTTTGTTGCCGGAACGGTCTCGCGCCCGGTCGGAACCATCCGGGCTCCCTGATCCTCCGGCTTATTGGCTACGGCGTCCTGCGGCTTGGTCGACGGGCCGGCCTGACCCTCAATCTGCTTTTTGACCTCCTCCATTCTGTCCAGAATGGCTTTGTTCTTGGGGGCCAGGATCAGGGCCGTTCGGAGATCGGCCTCGGCGCCGGCGAGCTCCCCCATTTTTGCCAGGATATCGCCCCGATTGGCATAAGCGTTGGTATACGTCTTGTCGAGCGAGATAACCTTCGTGAAATCATCGATGGCCCCGCCGAAGTCGTTCTGCTTTTTCCGGATAAGGCCACGGTTGAAGTGTCCCGCGATCGAGTTGTTGTCCAGGGTGATGGCCTTGGTATAATCGGCCATAGCCCCGGCAACATCCTCCTGATGTTGTTTGACGACCCCCCGTTTGATGTAGGCGCTGCTCAGCTTCGGATCGATATCAATCGCCCGGGCGGCATAGACGAAGGCGAGGTCATAGTCCTTGGCTCGGACTTTGACGGCCGCCATACCGTTCCATGCCGGGGCGTTCCGGGGGTCGAGCTTGACCGCCTGGGAATAATCGACCAGGGCGCCCTGGTCGTTTCCCAGCCGGGCTTTGCACAAACCGCGATGCTGGAAGACCTCGGACCGGGAGGAATCCAGGGCGATCGACTTGTCGAAAGCGGCGATGGCCTCGGCATTCTTCCCGCTTTTCTCCAGGGCGACCCCTTTGTCGTAAAAGTCGCCGACGCTTTGCGCTCTGGATAGACAAACGATGACGACCAAGCCGATCAGGAGAACGACGCTTCGGGAAAGGAAGGTGCGCATCGGGATACCCTCTTCTTCCTATGGAAAAAGGATATCATAAACGCGGCAAAAATAAAACTCACTCGGCCGGAGAGGGCACGGGAGTTGGGGAGTTGAGGAATCGATCTCTGAATCAATCCGGCCAAATGAGAAGGCACTTCTGGCCTTCGAAAAACGACCAGTAAACCGCCTGGGCATCCTCGTTATCGGCAAAAACGATCTCGATATCCGTATAGGATTTCTTCTTGATCTCCCGTAAAATCGTTTTAACCGGCCGCCCGATCCCTTGCGAAAAAAAACGGCCCACGCCGTCTAATACGGCCGCGAACCCTTTCTTTTTCGGACGCACGATAATCCGGATTTCGTCCGGAAGCTCCAGGGTATAATCGACCGGCATTTTGTAGAGTTCCAGAATGTCGAGGTCGTCGCTTTTTTTTGCGGGTTCAACCTTGGCTTCTTCTTTACCGGGGGTGATGTCTGTTCTTTGCGGCGGGTGAATGGCGCTCTTTTTTTCGGGGGGATACGGATTCAAACCCGTTACCCGTCCCCACCTCTTCACCTTCGCGATCGGCCATTCCTTACCACGGTCGAAACGATTTCCCTGTTCAATTATTTTTACGCCATCGTTCCCATCCCTGAGGTCGACGGGGTCCGCCCGGCGAGCTCCTTCGGCGCGCTTTTTTCAGCCCAAGCCTGGGGAGACCGGATGGCCCTCAGGGAAGTCGGCCGCGCGGTCATCGCCGCCATCCAGACCTTTGGGGACCGGATCAATCTCCACGTGCACCTCCATTTTCTGGTGACCGAGGGCGGCGTGGACGAGGCAGGCGTCTTACATAAGATCCCGCGGATCGACGACTCGCGTCTCGCCGAGATCTTCGCCCGCGAGGTCCTGGCGATGCTTGTCCGCAAGGAACTGCTGAGCCCGGAATGAGCCGAGCGCGTTCTCTCTTGGCCTCACTCCGGCTTCAACGTCCACAGCCACATATTTATCGCCCGGGTGCCTCGCACATTCCCGACAAGGGGCAGGTCATGGTCCGTTACTATGGCCTTTACGCCAATGCCCACCGGGGAAAGGCCAAGAAAGCGAGCTTGAGTCCGACGGCTTCCGCCTGTACTCATGGAGACAGACGATGTCTCCATGAGTGCATCGGCGCTCCGGGTGGTCGAGGAAAGCGGGGAATATTCTTGAAGAGGATTTCTTGTCCTGACACGCTCTTCGAGCGCCAATCTTTGTGGCTTTTCGTGGTTATTGACAGCGCCGTGCAGCCGGCCATATACTTCCAGCATAGTTAGGAGGGTAGATTCTTCGTCCGGAGCAGGAATTTACCACATCGAAGAGAAAGGAAATTCTTATCCTTTCCGCCCTCCGCGGTCGTCGAAGTCCAAAGATAGGCGGGAGCTGCCCGGCCGCGAGCATGATCCGATGAGCCCGAAGGACGAACAAAAACTTTTTTACCGCTTGGAAGAAGTCTGTCGATTGGCGAAAATCGACGCCGCAACCGTCGTCCTCTGGTGAATATCGTCTCGGCGATCGATCGACTCCCCGAGAACGGCGATATCAGGAAGATGCATGGCGTGTCGATTGAAGACCTTTATCGCCTTAGGATGCTGAACGTCAAGACGCACCAAAGACCCCTCCCTCAATGACCGGAAAAGATAAAACAATTCATCGAAAAAACGCCCTGGACCTTCGCAAAAACCTATGCGAAGACTTGGCCGCACGTACTGGCACATGGGAAACATCATCAATAGATGCGATGAGCGCGATACGTACCACAGACGAGAGAAAGACGGCAGGCTGCCGACATCCCGAGAAAAGATCCCGCTCTCTTTCCGTATACAAAAAACAAAGTGACCTTCCTATCAGGCCGTGTGTTGCTGAGCCCAGTCCTTCTCGTAATACTCCAGAAGCTCCTCGAGCGGCCCAACCCGGCCAGGCTCGAGCTTGATGACCCAACCCCGCCTTTGCTTCCGATGGGCTCTTATTGTATCATCAGGGCCTGATGACCCGGAAACCCGGCCGGAACGACCCCTGCCCCTGCGGCAGCGGGAAGAAGTACAAGAAGTGCTGCGGCCGTGAAAGCCCGCCGAGCGACCGCACCATTCTCCCCGACGACCAAAGAACCGGGACCCCCATGGACGACTATTTCGTCCTGCTTCCCTTCCTGGCCATCCACGAGCAGAAGATCATTCAGTTCGACCCGGACGGGCCCGAGCTCAAAAAAGCTAGGAAAAACTATAAGAAGCGTTACCGTCCCGGCGAGGACGGCGGCCTCATGGACAGCCATTACATGAGCTGGCTCTATTTTGATCTCCGCTTCGGCAAGAGCCGCAGGACGATCGTCGAGCGTGTCCTCGACGACCCGCTGACCGCCAAGCTGAGTGAACCCGGTCCCACCTGCCTCCGTCACATGGCCGCAAGCTACGCGACGTTTTATGAGGTCATCGACGACGGCCCCGACGTCCTCCTTCTCGACGAGCTCGGAACCGGCAAGCTCTGGAGCGTTTACCATTACCGTGATCTCTTCGAGATCCCTCCCGGGAAAGGCGAGATCTGGTATACGCGTCTCCTCGGCCCTCCCGAAAGGGCTTTGAGCTACACGACCCCCTACGTCTACGAGACGGAAGCCCGGGCCCAATTCAAGCGGGGCGTCAACGGGCACGTCGAGGATTTTCTCAAGAGCTCGCTCTCCATCGGCGTGCCGGCCGAACACCTGTTCGCCGAATCCCAGAAGCAGTCGGCCCTCTTCTGGGCCGATTACATCCACATAAGCAACAACGCCCCGGCCGAGATGCTCTCCTCGGTTCCCAGCGAATGGCCGAAATCCCGCCTGCCGCACATCGTCAATACGGACAAGGACGACATCCTCTTCACGGAGATGCATTTCCGGGTCGAGGACGAGCTTGCGGTCCGCCGGCGGTTCGCCAAACTCAAGTCCTTCGTCTATGACGAAAAGGACGATTCCTGGACCTGGCTGAAAGCTCCGAGCCGCTCCTTCCCCGACGACCCGCGCACTTCTCTCGGCCATTTCCGGTTCAAGGACGGCCGGCTCGTCGCCGAAACGAACTCCCGCGAGCGCGCCCTGCGTCTGGAATACAAGCTCAAGGGCCATCTCCCCGGCCTCCTGGTCCTCGAGCAGACGCTCTATCGGCAGTTGGACGACCCGCCTCGGATGTCGCCGGAGGAATTGGAGAAGTTCCGCCGGGAGAACCAAGAGCTCAACGCCCGCCCGGAGGTCCGGGAAGAGCTCCTTCGACAGCTGGAAAGGCACTATTTCAAGAAGTGGCCGCGACAGAAGGTCCCGCTCCTCGGGAACATCACGCCCCTCGAAGCCGCCAAGACCGAGAAGGGCCGGCGGAAGCTCACCGACCTCCTGGACTATTTCGATCGGATCCAGGACGCGGACCCCACCGGACAGCCAAAGATCGATTTCGACAGGCTCTGCCGCATCTTGGGGCTCCCGGCTAGATCCCATTGAGGTAGCGGTCGCCTGAACGCTGAGGTGTCCTTAATTCCCGGACGCCCCGCTTCCGCTCTTTCCCGCCGGGAAATTGGGGAATTGGTATTGTGTCCCCCGATTTAGGTTTCGCTGTCCTCTTCCTTCAGCGTCACCGTATAGCGCTTTTCAATGCTGACATAGGCCTTTATTCGCTCGAGGACATCACTCGCCCACTTCCCTTCCGCCATCGCCTTCTCGAGGGCGAACGGATCGAGCGCCGCCACCTCGTTCCAGACGCCTAGGGCGCGCAGCTCTTGCTCGAGAACCTCTCTTTCGGCACTCCCCTTGGCCGGCGAGACGACCCGGTCCTTCCCTGTCACGCGGAGCCGCGCCTCGGTTCCGGCGATGACTTGGACGCCTTCCTTCTCAGCGAAGGAGATGGCCGCATCCCTGAGTGCGTCGAGCTCCGCCTCGACGGCCTTGGTTTCCGCATCGAGCTCGCGTTTCTTCCGCCACCTATCCGCGTAGGCGTCGACGATGACGACACCCGGCTCATCCTTCCATTTGTCTTTAGGCAGGGCCTCGACCTTGACCAAGTGCTTCTTGACCGGGCACAGATCCCAATATGGACACCATCCACAGAGCGCCGACTCGTGCGGCGGGAACTCCCGTTCCGCTTCGATCCTGTCGATGAGCTCCCCGAGCTCTTTCTTGAGCGCCTCGAGGGCCTCAGGCGTCCTCGCCGACCTCATCTCGACGTCGAAAGCCACCAAATGCCATATAAGCCGGACTTCCTTCGCGTCGGGCCAGAGCTTCTGGACCCCGACCTGGTAGAGGGCCAGCTGGCGGTCCTTGTCGAGATGCTTCTGTTCCGGGAGGTTCGAGCCCGTCTTGTAATCGTGGACCTCGAAGGCCCCATCCGGGGCCAGCATGAGACGGTCGATGATCCCCTTACAGTTGTAACGCCCTTCATCGTCGAGCTCGAACCGGATATACTTCTCCAGGCCCAGAACCCGTCCCTCGTCGAACGGATAGTGCCGCTTGTAGTAGTCCTCAATAAAACGCCGCCCCATTAACCGATAATCGTCTTGGGTGCGGCCTTCCTTCCTGATCTTGACCTCGGCGTGCCACTGCTTCGCCCAGTCCTTCTCGTAATACTCCAGAAGCTCCTCGAGCGGCACAACCCGGAACGCCCGCTCCTTATAAAGCCATTCCATGGCATCATGGAAGCGCTGGCCCAGGAAGGCCTCGACCCCCTCCTCATCGCGCTTGATCTTATCCACATAGAGGAACTTGTACTGCAGCGCGCATTCCTCGAACTTTCCGAGCTGAGATATCGAATATTCAGGCACCAAGCTTACCTCTTCTCCAAACTCATGGGATCAATTCCGTTAGTCCGTCCCGTTCTATCCTGATCTGGATCGACAAATAGTGGACGTTGAATATCGGACTTAGTTTCTGGGCAATTAACTCCACAGCCTGTCCTAAGTACTTATCTTTGCTTAGCCCTTTGAATCGAGACGAAATGAAGCGCACAATCCCTCCAGCTTGCTCTCGGAAATTCTCCTTAAGAGCGATCGCTGGAACTAAAAAGAGACCGGCAAAATCGTTTGCCTGCGCTTCGATAAGCTTATACTCATCTTCACCTATGCCCGATACAAATTCAACATAAGACGCTAGGCTATCGATCTTGAACTGCTTATAATAAGCGCCGTGCAAAACCATATGCCCCAGTTCATGTGCGAGGGTGAATCGATATTGCGGCTCAAGGTTCGAATAGAGATATTCGTCGACATAGACTTTGCCAAAATCGTTGGAAATAAAGGCATTGACCTCGAAACTCTTATATAGCGATGGAAATGAGATAACGTTGATACCGAGGATATTATCTACGAGCTTGTCAACGTCGACGGGGATACCCTTGTCCAGGCCGTGTCGGCGTGTGTAATCTTCAGCGATTCTCCGGATTTCTTCGTAGGAGAAGAATCGAAGTTCCGGCGGCTTAACCATCTTCTATGTCTTTCTCAGCCTTTCGATGAGATCTTCCACCGTCTTTTTCGAAACCCTCTTGCTTCTGAATGTACGAAAGATGATCGGTAGGCTCTTGACCAACTCCTCGTCTTCCATTAACTCACGCGGGATGACCCCTTTGCAGGTCGCGGCAAGGTCGAAGAGCTGATACCATTCATCGGTCCCGTTCTTGAGCCCCAGAGCGGAGGCGTATTCCTCCAGCTTTTCTTTTGACTCCGGAGGGGGCAGCATCCCTCTTTCGAGTTTGCTGATATTGCCGGGATCGAGGCCAAACCTCCGGCAGAATTCCCTCAAGGTGAAACCTTTTTCTATCCTTTTTTTCTTGAAATATTCTCCAAAAAGAGGCTTGGCTTTCATTGGCTGTCCTTTCAACTCATGGATGTTGTATTATTAATACAACACGTTGCCTCTTTTGTCAAGTCTATTTTAAAAGACGCTGGCGATGTGTCCTATTGGAAACAATAGCCTGAATTCCCGTGGCTATGGTAAACGGTTTTCCCATGGCCGCGGTAAACAGAAATCCCACAGGCTAGGTAAGCGGATACCCTGCAGCCGGTTTTGCCGAAGCGCGAAAGGTTTCCGCTCGGCCTTCGCCTTCGACCCTCATTTCCGCGAATTTGGATACGAATCGGCAGACGAGCGGTTTTCGAAGACGTCCTTAACAACGGGCCGGAAATAGCTGTATTCCGGCGTCTAAAAGGGCGACGGCGTCAATCCAGGCCGATTTGAGGATTCCGCTCTGCGATCTTCACTTTTACGGTCTTTAGCAACTTTTCTCCGGTCTCTAAAGATTTCTTCGCCTGGGCTTGTCCGCCGGTGTCGAGGGAGTCATAGAAAAATGCGTTCCGGCTGCGTCTCATGCGGTCGAAATACTTGACAACCACGCCATATTCTTTGCCGAGCAGCCCGCCCGTGATCTCGATAACAGTTTTATGTTGGTGTCCGTCGACAGGGAGATACCCGAAAGAGAACATGAGCGCCAGTCCTTCATAAGCTCCCCTTCAAAGAAATTTGCTCACCAGAAAGGACCTCTTGTAGGAACGGATCGCCCGATTGGCGTTTGCGCTCGAAATCCTCCATTTCATAGATCCTGTAGTTGACCTCTCTCTGAAGAGCTTTCTCGATCCCATCAAGGCCTTCGACCAGAATATCTTCAGTCTTAGGGTCGTCGGTAACGATCAGAAGATCGACGTCGGAATCCGCCCGCATCTTGTTCCTGGCATAACTGCCATAGATCAGCGCGATACGGATCCCCGGGATGTTCATGACAGCATTGCGCAGGAGGGCTTCAATGCCGCAAATCTTTCGGACGAGGGCCATCATTTCGTTGCACAACGGATGGTTCTTATTGATCCTGAAGAGGCGTAAATTCCCCTGTTTCCTGCTGATGATCAGCCCCTCCTTCTCCAGGGAATTAATTCCCCTGTTTTATTCTCACTTCCAGATTCTGCTTGAGTTTCAACCGTGGCCGGCTTCGCTCGGAATGGTGGCCGCGGTAAACAGAAATCCCACACTCTCTTCAACCTCAGGCTCTCGGATGAGCCCGAGGGTGAAGAATATCCATGAGAAGGGTGATCCAGACCCGAAAAACTGCCTGGCGTTAAGAAAAGAGGGGAAGTTCTCGCGACTTTCCTGTCGATTCGTCGACAAAAGAAATCTTTTTGCCTTTGATCAGTTGCTCGCGCGCGTCCAGGAGCTCTATCCCGTAAACCCTCCCATCCGGAGAGAGGTCGATGTTCATCTCCTCGCTGACCTGGACGGTCTTGACGCCGGCGGCTTTCCTGCGGAGGCGAATGTAGGCGATGTTATATCTCGGATCATATGTTATTTTCATGGAGGCTCTCCTAGAAGTATTTTACTACAACCGTTACAACAATTATATCGTCCCCATCGACAACGCAATAAGCCTCGATGTGCTTGTGTTCGTAGAGCTGAGCCCGCCAATAATTTCCAAAAGAGAATGTCATCCCGTATTTCTGGCGGCCAAACCTGGCTGGGGATACCCGACCCGCTTCTATCGTCCGCCGAACTTCCTCCCCGCTCGCACCCCTCTCTTCCATTCTCTGGAGAGCATGGGGATGAATGATGATGGCCACGTATGAGTTCCCTTCCTAACATCAAGACGCACCAAGGCCTCCGGTTTTCTCACAAAAATGGGGGAAAATCGATCGCCTTGTCGCCGAACGCGGCAAGAGCTATAAAACCGCCACGGAAGCCCGCCGCCATCTGTCTTTTTTACAGACTTTCGCCATTCCGATGCATTCCGGCCACCCATTCCGATCCCGGCCAAAAAGTGGCCGGCTTCAGCTCGGAATGGCTGGCCGCCTTCGCTCGGAACAGGTGGCCGGCTTCCGTCGGAATGACTGGCCGGAATCGCTCGGAATACGCACGTACTAGAAGCACGCACATCCATGCCCGCCGGGATCGGCTTAAAGCGCCTTAAGGATGATTTCTGGGAGGTCCGGCAGGGTCTACAAAACCGGGTCTTATTCCGCTGGAGGCAAGATCTTATTGAGTTTGTGCTCGCCGGCGATCACGATTCGATCATGGATTTTCTAAAGAATCGCTGATCGAAGGTAAACAGGATTTCCATTTATGGACATCGAGCGGTCCTTTTCTCCGAATTTCATGAAAAAAACCTTAACTGAGGCCTTTTATACATCACTTCCCCCCGAGAAAACCGGTTTTACTCAAGGTGCTGCGTATAATTGTTGGCTAACTCCCCCACTCCTTGATGTCGAGGAGGTCGAGGAGTCCTGTCGTTTTTTCGTAAGCGCGTCGGATGACAATCTCCCTTTCTTCTTTATCGGCGATTTCCAAAAAGTCCGCGACCCACTTGGGGCCGATATGTTCGATCGAGGCGAACTTACTTCGTATTTTGGCGAGTCCTTCCTGGACGAGCAAGTGTTTAGAAGACGGAACGAATTCGTGGGCAAGCGCCTCCGGTCCACCGGCGAAGTGCTCGATGCAGTAATAAATATCATACGCGTCTTTTTCTTTCATCCGGTCAAACAAGGCCATCCCTTTCATGACAAGGAAGGAGACGATCCCGGCAACTAGAAAACTGGTTCGGTCCCGCCCCCCTCCCGGCCTTCCTCCCTCGAGTGCCACGGCTACCGAATTCGTAAAAGCAAGGTCACAGCCCCTGGCCTTTCTGGCTCTCACGTTTTGAACTCTCTGGGTTCGCCGCCCCTTTCCGGTTCCTCCATATTCACCGGCCATGAGGTCAATTTCAACCGTCATTTCTGTATCTTCGATTGTCTTTATTTTCCTATAGAACCGAAATGGTTGGCGTGGGTCCTGAACATAGCCATTCTTCAGAAGCGCCGTCAATATCGTCTGATACGAATCATCCGAAATTTCCTTGAAATCCAAAGCGACATCGATATCGAGACTGCCGACGTGACGATCCTCAGCCCGGGGAAATAGAAACGTCGGAACCCATCCCCCGATAATGATCATGTGCTCCTTGAACTCACCTAGGACGTGAACGAGTTCGAGAAGAACGGACCGGCAAGCATCTACTTCCCGCTCGCCGTAATCGCTCCGACTCACCACGACGGTATTATCCTTTGCTCGAATATCGCCTGCGCCGCCTCCGCCCCCCTTGCGCCGTAGCTTTTCAGGTCAAGAAAGAGCTGGATGTCGGAAACAACGTTCATTCCGCTGATTCCCCGAAGCCCCTGGAATACTCCGGCATCATAAGGCTCCAATAATGTCACGTTGGCGCCGCTCTCCACTTTCTTGAGCCGCAGAACCTCGGAGATATCCACGATGGGGCCATCAACGTAGGAGAAGAATTTCGGGAACCGCACAAACGGCGCAACCCTTCTTGCTCCGGAAAACAGAGCAAGCCCGTAACGATATCCGCTTTTCTCACATTCACCCTTTATGGCCGTCTCCAGGGCCTTTTCGGAAAGTCCGCTATAGAAAGAAGAAAGACGGTTCTTTTTGTACGTATAGTTTCTCGCCCATTCTTCCAGTAGCTCAAGGGGCTTGAGGAGAACGACTCTTCGGCCTTCTTCCTTGATCCATTCCTGAGAGAGGAGCGCCTGTTTTGCCTTTGAAGCGAGACCCAGGCTGATGTCCACGGCTCTGGATAATTCCTCAACATGCCATCCTCTTGATGGATCCGAGAGAAGCGCCCTCAGGACCCGGCTCGTTTTCGGAGAAAAGAGGGATTTCAAAGGGCGGGCCTCAAGAAAGGCGTTCGGCAGGCCGCTTTTCTCAATAAAGACATTGCCAAAAGACAAAAAGACGTTGCCCGAAAGATCCATACATCCGATCCCGGCCTCCCGGCAGACTTGAATGGCCGCCGGGCTGATGTACGGAGCGACGAGAATTCCAAAGCTGTTCTCGATGGTTTGAATACGGCTTTTGAGCTCCAGCGCCGCCATTCTGGCAAAACGAGGCTCCGCTTGCGTTTTGACTTCAGCCACAAGCTTCATCGGCTTCCCTGATACAACGGCATCAACGACGAGATCGAACATATTGCCGCCGATTCTGACCTTGGTCCTGGAGCCCCTGAGCTCGACAAAAGGAATGACGCCCAGGACAGAATCCAGTCTCACTTCAGCGGCAGATTCGAGGTCTTTTTCTAAATATTGTTTCATCATATTATATAGTTTCACCATCCGGTGAAACCATATAATTAAGTGAAACTAAAGTCAAGCGCTTTTTTTTCTAGCTTTTGTCTCAGACTCTCAGACTGGGAAACTCAGCCACAATCCAGGCTTCGACCGATTTTCGGAGATTCCCGGCCAGGGCGATCATTTCGTCCAGCTCAATTCTTAAGCCACTCGGCCAGACTCATGGGGGTCTCCTATCACCGGCATGTAAGGGGATTTCAGAATAGTATCGAGCAACTGGTCGCCTTTGGATATCCGGCCGCTGAATTCCTCGAGCGACATGACCAGGGGGTTGATCTCGCGCCGCAGGCTGTCCTGAGCTCGGGCGACATTTTCAACGACATCCTCGAAACTCACTTCTCCGACAACGAGCAGGTCAATATCGCTTTCCGCGCTTCGGGATGCGCCCGAGATTAAAGAAATTCCATGAGAAGGAAGGTCATTTTTCAGCGCCCCTTGGCATTTTATTCTACGCTTATTCCCAAAACGCATGTCATGAGAATTTTATTGGCCGGACTGCGTCACTTATCTATGAGGACGGCAAAACTTGACATCTATTCTGATGCGCCTATATTATGTGTACGGCAACCAAGAACGCTTAGCCCTTTAAGGCTAAACTTTTATACCCGGGGGGAACCTTGCATGTTCCCCCATTTTTTTATCCATGAAAAAGAGAGTTTCGGTGAACAAGAGACTGCTGCCAGAGGGGTCTTATGCGCTTGCTAGACTGGTCGACCGAGTCGTGACCATCGAGCAAGAACCCATCCCCATGCTGATTCCGGCGAGAATTCCGTCCTGTTCCAGCCGTTTATTTTTATGCAATTGACAAGTTGCTCAAGTGGAGGTATTGTAAGAATCTAAGAATGTAAGGAGTTTTAATGGAAATCATCGAAATGGCCACAATGACGTCCAAAGGACAGGTAACCGTCCCCGCCCCCATCCGC
>Ga0315281_10009389_pt1 | contig 13573 bp, 13 predicted proteins | sample YL17G07_0_MG_FD_204540 | JGI IMG/M metagenome (GOLD analysis project Ga0315281, IMG submission 204540) | Sediment microbial communities from Yellowstone Lake, YNP, Wyoming, USA - YL17G07_0 | ecosystem: Environmental > Aquatic > Freshwater > Lake > Sediment | place: USA: Wyoming | collected...
ATGGTGCTTATGAACTGCAGCCAGTCCGGCGAGTCGCTGCAGACGCAACTCGACGCGCAGTTGTCCGGCCAGCGTCCGGTACGCCAGGGCCGCAGCATGGAACTGCGCGCCTACGGCATCGGCGCGCAGATCCTGCGCGACCTGGGCGTCGGCAAAATGCGCCTGCTGGCCGCGCCGCTGAAGATGCCGAGCATGGCCGGCTTCGGCCTTGAAGTAACAGGCTACATCACCGGCATTGCCGAGCGCAGTTGATGCGCCTTGGCATCGTCCATTCGCGTTTCAACGAAGAGATCTGCAACGCGCTCCTTGAATCGGCGCGCGCGGAGCTGGCGCGCGCGGGTGCCGAGGCTGAGTTCATTGCCGTGGCCGGCGCGCTGGAAATACCGCTCGCGCTGCAGTGGCTGGCGCAGTCGGGCCGTTTCGACGCACTGGTCGCTTTGGGCGCGGTGATCCGCGGCGACACCTACCACTTCGAGGTGGTGTCGAATGAATCGGCGCGCGGCATCATGGACGTCGCGCTCGAATGCGGCCTGCCGGTCGCCAACGGGATCCTGACCACCGACGACGAGGCGCAGGCGCTCGCGCGCAAAGACAAGGGCGGCGAGGCCGTGCGCGTCGCGCTGGAGATGGCGCGCCTGCGGCAGGAACTGGCGGCGAAGTGGCGCTGAAGGGCGCGCGCACGACCGCCCGGCGGCGAGCGCGGGAGATTTCCCTGCAGGCGCTCTACGCCTGGAAGCTCGCGGGCGGCGATGTCCTGGCGCAGGCAAAAACGCTCGAGGGCTGGGTACGCTGCGATCAGAAATTCGCCGCAGAACTGATTGTAGAAGTTGTCAAGAAGAATGATTTTCTGGAAAAAATCATCGCGCCCCACCTCGACCGCAGCCTGGCGTCGCTGTCGCCGGTCGAGCGCGTGATTCTGATGATTGGCACCTATGAACTGGCGCAGCGGCCGGAAACGCCGTTCAAGGTGGTGCTGAACGAGGCGATCGAACTGGGCAGGAGCTTTGGCGGCACCGACGGCCACAAGTTCGTCAACGGCGTGCTGGAGAAGCTGGCGATCGAGCTGCGCGCCGAGGAAATCGCGCGGGTCCGGCAGGCGGTCTAAGCTTGCTCTCCGAATTTGAACTGATCAGAAAGTATTTCGACCGACCGGCGCGCAGTGCCGCTCTGGGTGTGGGCGACGATGCCGCGCTGCTGCGGCCGAGCGCAGGGATGGAACTCGCGGTGTCCACCGATCTGCTGCTCGAAGGCCGGCATTTCCGCGTCGGCACCGATGCGCGCAAGCTCGGCCACAAGGCGCTGGCCGTCAACCTTTCCGACATGGCGGCGATGGGCGCTGCCCCGCGCTGGGTCACCCTCGCGATCGCATTGCCCGCGCAGCTTGCACTGGACGAGGCATGGCTGGAGGAATTCGCCAAGGGTTTCTTCGCGCTGGCGGAGCGCTTTGGCGTCGAACTCATCGGCGGCGACACCGCGCGCGGGTCATTATCCATCTGCGTCACGATCCTGGGCGAGGTGCCGACCGGGCTCGCGCTGTTTCGGGCAGGTGCCCGGCCCGGCGACGACATCTGGGTCTCGGGCCAGCTCGGCGGCGCCGCGCTGGCCCTGGCGCAGCCGGGGATTGCCGCGGCGGCCAAGCGCCTGGACGAACCCGAGCCGCGCGTGGAGCTGGGCGAGAGGCTGAGAGGACTCGCCAGCGCCGCGATCGACGTCTCGGACGGATTCGCGCAGGACCTCGGGCATATTCTGGAAAGATCCGGTGTCGGAGCAATTGTTGAGTACGCATTGCTTCCTCGATCCGTTGATGTGGAAAAAATTAAAGATGGAAAACTTCAAGCCCGGCTGGTGCTTAGCGGCGGCGACGACTACGAGCTGATATTTACCGCGCCCCGGGCAAGCCGCGGCGAGCTCGAAACGCTGTCCTCTGACCTGAAGCTCCCGCTGTCCCGGGTCGGCGGCATTCAGGGCGGGGAAGCGAGACTGCAGGTGCTCGATGACCAGGGCAGGCCGATGGCCGTGGGGCGCGGCTTCGACCATTTCGCGCCGTGATCATCGCGCGGCCCACGGCGCAATTCGCCTTCAGTCATCCCGCACATTTCATCGCGCTTGGCTTTGGCGCCGGCCTGTCGCGCTTCGCGCCGGGCACCGCCGGCACCCTGGTGGCGTTCCCGTTCTGGTGGGCGATCGGCGACGGCTACGAGCCGCTGGTGCTGCTCGGTTTTCTCGCGCTGCTGTTCGGTGTCGGCGTCTGGGCCTGCGAACTGACCGGGCGCCACCTCGGCGTCGCCGACCATGGCGCGATGTGCTGGGACGAAATCGTCGCCTTCCTGCTGATCCTCGCCATCGTGCCGCAGGATCCGTGGTGGCAGGCGGCGGCGTTCTTCCTGTTCCGCGCCTTCGACGTGGTGAAGCCGCCGCCGATCCGCCAGCTGGAGATGCGCTTCAAGGGCGGCTTCGGCGTGATGTTCGACGACCTGCTCGCTGCGGGGTATACCTTGCTGGTCCTGGCTCTTTGCAAAAGGATTTTCTTTTGATTGAAAAGATCTCAAGACAAATAGGCAAGAAACTCAAGACGTCGCATGCCATGCTGGTCACTGCCGAATCCTGCACCGGTGGGTGGGTGGCGCAGGCGGTGACGTCGGTGGCGGGCGCCTCGGACTGGTTCGAGCGCGGCTACGTTACCTACTCGAACGCCGCCAAGCGCGAAGAGTTGGGCGTAACGAAAAAAACGCTCGCGCGGCACGGCGCGGTGAGCGAGGAGACCGCGCGCGAGATGGCGCGCGGCGCGCTGCGGCGCGGCCGCGGCACCATTGCCCTGTCCGTCACGGGCATCGCCGGCCCGGGCGGCAGCTCACCGGGAAAGCCCGTCGGTACGGTGTGTTTCGGCTGGGCGCAGGGGCGTAGGATGCGCAGTGAAACGAAGCGGTTCAAGGGCGGCCGCGCGAGCGTTCGCCGGCAATCCGTGATTCATGCATTGAAAGGGATGCTGCGGTGGCTCTGAATCCGAATGCAGGTGCGCCCACCGGCCTGGCGGTGCGTCCCGCGGCGGTCGCTGGAATGTTCTACCCGGGCAACGCGCCCCAACTTGCCATGGAGGTCGGCGAGCTGCTGGACGGCGTCGAGAGCCTGGAGCCGAAATTCGGCTTCCCCAAGGTACTGATCGTGCCTCATGCCGGCTACATCTATTCCGGCGCGGTCGCGGCGCATGCCTACGAGGAGCTTGCCGCCGCGCGCGGCACCGTCAAGCGGGTGGTACTCCTCGGGCCGACGCACTACGTGGCGGGCAGGGGCCTCGCGCTGCCGCTGTCGGAGGTGTTCGAAACGCCGCTGGGCCGCATTCCGGTCGACGCCGAGGCGGTGCGCTCGCTCGCCGAATTGAAGCAGGTGGTGAAGAGTGATCCGGCGCACGCGCAGGAACACTCGTTGGAAGTCCAACTGCCGTTCCTGCAGAAGATGCTGGGGGAGTTCACGCTGGTGCCGCTGGCGGTTGGCGCGGCCACCAACGAGGAAGTGGCGCAGGTGCTCGAGCATCTCTGGGGCGGGCCGGAAACGCTGATCGTCATCAGCACCGACCTGTCGCATTACCACCCCTACGACGAAGCGAAGCGCATCGACGCGGCGACGCTGGCGCGCATCTGTGGTTTCGCCACGGACATCAGCCACGAGGAAGCCTGCGGTGCGACGGCGCTGAACGGGCTGCTGGCGCTGGCGGGGAAGAAAAGTCTGACGATCCGGATGCTCACCGCCTGCAACTCGGGCGATACCGCGGGCGGCAGGGCGCGCGTGGTCGGCTATGCTTCGTTCGCGCTCTATGACGGCAGCGCGGTGTCCGCGGAACAGGCCGGCCGCACGCTGATCGAGATTGCCAAGGGTTCGATCTCGAATGGCCTGGGCTTGAATTCGGTGCCGACGAAGAGAAACCACCTGCCCTGGCTGCTGCAGCCGGCGGCAACTTTCGTCACCCTGACCAAGGACGGACAGCTGCGCGGTTGCATCGGCAGCCTCTCGGCCACCCGGCCGATCGGCGAGGATGTCGCTTCAAACGCGCGCGCGGCGGCGTTCCAGGACCCGCGTTTCCCGAAGCTGAAGCGCGATGAATGGCCGCGCTGCCGCGTCGAGGTATCGTTGCTGTCGGCGCCCAAGCCGATTGCGTTCGGCGACGAGGCCGAGCTGCTCTCGCAGATCCGCGCCGGCGAGGACGGACTGATCCTGGAATACAACGGCAAGCGCGCGACCTACCTGCCCCAGGTGTGGGAGGTGCTGTCCGACAAGGGCCAGTTCCTGGATGAGCTGAAGAAAAAGGCGGGGCTGCCCGCCGACACGCGCCTCGCCCGCTGCAAGGTCTGGCGCTACCGGGTGAGGAAGTTCACGTGAACGTGGTACCCGAGAGCGACTTTCCCGGACGCTGGTGGCACGCGCTGCCCGACGGGCGCCTCCAGTGCGACCTGTGTCCGCGCGACTGCAGGCTGCACGAGGGCCAGCGCGGCATGTGCTTCGTGCGCAAGATGGAAAACGGGCGCATGGTGCTCACCACCTACGGCCGTTCCTCGGGCTTCTGCGTCGACCCGATCGAGAAGAAGCCGCTCAACCAGTTCTACCCCGGCTCGAGCGTCTTGTCCTTCGGCACCGCGGGCTGCAACCTCGCCTGCAAGTTCTGCCAGAACTGGGACATTTCCAAGTCGAAGGAGATGGACCGGCTGATGGACGAGGGGACGCCGGAGATGATCGCCGCGGCCGCGCTGAAGCTCGGCTGCAAATCGGTCGCCTTCACCTACAACGATCCGGTGATCTTCGCCGAATACGCGATGGACATTGCGGACGCTTGCCACGCGCGGGACGTGATGACGGTCGCGGTGACCGCGGGCTACATGCACGCCGCGCCGCGGCGCGAGTTCTACGCGAAGATGGACGCGGCGAACGTGGATCTCAAGGCGTTCACCGAGGATTTTTACTTCAAGCTGACCGGTGCGCACCTGCAGCCGGTGCTGGAGACGCTCGAATACCTGGTGAAAGAAACGCAGGTCTGGACCGAAATCACCACGCTGCTCATCCCTGGCAAGAACGATTCCGACGAAGAGTTGCGCGCCGAGTGCAAATGGATCATGCGGCACCTGGGTCCTGATGTGCCGCTGCATTTCACCGCGTTTCATCCCGACTGGAAGATGACCGATATCGCCGCGACGCCGCCCGCAACGCTCACACGCGCGCGGGAAATCGCGCGGCTCGCGGGGCTGCGCTACGTCTACACCGGTAATGTGCATGACGAGGAGGGCGGCTCGACCTACTGCCCCTCGTGCGAGAACGCGGTGATCGTGCGCGACTGGTACGACATCCACGGCTACCACCTGAGCGACACGGGCGCCTGCACCCACTGCGGCGCCAAGCTCCATGGCCGCTATCAGAAGTTCGGCAAGCCTTTCGGGCCGAGGCGCATTCCCATCCGGCTGGGCGCGGCCGCGTGATTTTCATTCCGGGTTCCGCCGCGTGGCTCGCGGCGCTGTGCTCGAGCCGCGTGCTCAGCGCGACTTGGTTCGTCGCCTACTCGGCGGTGCTGCCTCTGGTGCGCGAGGACTGGGGCCTGTCGGCGCGTGACGCCGGCATGATCCAGGGCGCATTCCACCTGGGCTATCTCGCGTCGCTCTTCATCGTCGGCTTCATCGCCGACCACTACGGCGCGAAGCGGACATTTCTGGTGACCGGCGTGGCGGGATTCCTCAGTCCGATCGCCTTCGTGCTGCTGGTTGACGACTTCTGGTCGGCGCTCTGGCTGCACGCGCTCACCGGACTCACCCAGGGCGGCTACTACACGCCGGTGCTCGCCATGGTGAACGAGCACGTCGAGCCCCGGCGGCGCGGGCGAGCGATGGGACTGATGATCGCCGCGTCGAGCGCGGGCTACGCGCTGGCGCTCGGCGTGGCGGGGCTGGCGCTCGCTTTTGCCGGCTGGCGCGTCGCGCTCGCCGCTGTGGCGGCGATGCCGGTCGTGTCGTGGCTGATCGCGCTTGCGGCAACGCGTGGCACGCCCAACGTCGTACACCCGCGGCCCGAGGGGCACACGGTGTTCGCCGCGATTCCAGCGGTACTGCGCAACCGGAAGGGCATGCTTTCCGTTTGGGGATACACCTTCCACAGTTGGGAACTGCTCGGGTTGTGGGCCTGGCTGCCTGCTTTCTTGACAGCCGCTCTGATATTGAATGGAAGTTCACCTCAGAATGCCCTTCTATTTACGGCGCTCACCTACGTTGCCAACATTGCAGGCTCGATCGTCGGCGGCACCATGGCGGACCGCTGGGGGCGCACGCAGACCATCCTGCTTTGGTCCAGCGTGAGCCTGGTGCTGTCCTTCTCCATCGGCTGGATGATCACGCTGCCCGTGGCGCTGCTCGTGGCTCTCGCCTGCTTGTACAACTTCTCCGCCATCGCGGACTCGTCGGTCCACTCTACTGTTATCGCCGAGAGCGTGCCGCCGCACATCCTCGGCGCGGCCTACGCCGTGCGCTCGGTGGTTGGCTTCGGCATGGGCGTCATCAGCCCGGTGGTGTTCGGCTGGGCGCTCGACCATTTTTCGGGAGAACCCTACGCGTGGGGCGTAGCGTGGATGACGCTGGGCGTCGGCGGCCTGCTCGGGCCGCTGGCGACGTGGAAGCTGCGCCGTCTGCGCTAGTCCTTCAGCAGGCCCATGATCGCGGTGTTGTCCCAGCGGCCGTGGCTGGCGGTGCTAATGCGCCCGTAGTACTGCTCGATCAGCGCGGTGCCGGGCATCTGGGCGCCGTTCTTCTTCGCTTCGGCGAGTGCGATATTGAGATCCTTGCGCATCCAGTCGGCGGCGAAGCCGAAGCCCTCGAACTTGCCCGCCACCATGGTCTTCCAGCGGTTGTCCATCTGCCAGGACTGCGCGGCGCCCTTGGAGATCACGGAGATGACTTTCTCCATGTCGAGCCCCGCCTTGAGGCCGAAGTTGAGTGCTTCCGACAAGCCCTGCAGCAGGCCGACGATGGCGACCTGGTTGACCATCTTGGTGAGCTGGCCCGCGCCTGCGCCGCCGATCAGCGCGCACATCTTGGCGTAGACGTTGAGTACCGGCAGCGCCTTGTCGTAGTCGGCCTGGTCGCCGCCGCACATGATGCCCAGCTGCCCGTTGACCGCGCCCGCCTGGCCGCCCGAAACCGGCGCGTCGACGAAGCCCACGCCGCGGTCTTTTGTTTCTTTAAATAATTCTCTGGCAACAACTGCAGAAGCAGTCGTGTGATCGACCAGCACCGCTCCCTTCCGGATCCCGGCAAGCACGCCGTTGTCGCCGTAAGCGACCGAGCGCACGTCGTCGTCGTTGCCGACGCACATCAGGACGAAATCGGCGCCCTGGGCGGCCTCGCGGGGGGTGGGGGCAGACTTGCCGCCGTACTCCTTCACCCACTGCGCCGCCTTGGCCGGGCTGCGGTTATAGACGCTCACGTCGTGGCCGCCTTTTTTCAGCAGGTGGCCCGCCATCGGGTAGCCCATGACCCCGAGGCCGAGGAACGAAACTTTCGCCATCGTCTTGTCTCCAAAGAAGTTTTTGGGATTTTACCGCAGACCGTTTGACAGGGGGCTGTCAACCGACCACAATACATGTGCATTTATACAGTATCCGGTGTCGACCCGGGCGCAGTGTCCAACTGATCCCGCCGCAGATGTCGACAGCCAAGAGAAGAGGTACAGAGTGGACGACAACAAACAAAAGGCGCTCGAAGCGGCGCTGGCGCAGATCGAGAAGCAGTACGGCAAGGGTTCCATCATGAAGATGGACGACGCCGCAATCAAGGACATCGACGTGGTGTCCACCGGGTCGCTCGGCCTGGACATCGCGCTCGGCGTGGGCGGCCTGCCGCGCGGCCGGGTGGTCGAGATCTACGGCCCGGAGTCCTCGGGCAAGACGACGTTGACCCTCCAAGTCATCGCCGAGATGCAGAAAATCGGCGGCACCGCCGCCTTCATCGACGCGGAGAACGCGCTCGACATTTCCTACGCCGCCAAGCTCGGTGTCAAGACCGCGGACCTGCTGATCTCGCAACCGGACACCGGCGAGCAGGCGCTCGAGATCGCCGACATGCTGGTGCGCTCCGGCGCGGTGGATGTGATCGTGATCGATTCGGTGGCCGCGCTCACGCCCAAGGCCGAGATCGAGGGCGAAATGGGCGAGCCGCAGATGGGCCTGCAGGCGCGTCTCATGAGCCAGGCGCTCCGCAAGCTCACCGGCAACATCAAGCGCACCAACACGTTGGTGATCTTCATCAACCAGATCCGCATGAAGATCGGCGTCATGTTCGGCAGCCCGGAAACCACCACCGGCGGCAACGCGCTCAAGTTCTACGCCTCGGCCCGCATCGACATCCGCCGCATCGGCGCCATCAAGAAGGGCGACGAAGTGATCGGCTCGGAGACGCGCGTCAAGATCGTGAAGAACAAGGTCGCGCCGCCTTTCCGCACCGCCGAATTCGACATTCTGTACGGCGAGGGCATCTCGCGCGAAGGCGAGTTGCTCGAGCTTGGCGTGATCCACGGCGTGGTCGACAAATCAGGCGCCTGGTACATCTACAACGGCGACCGGCTCGGCCAGGGCAAGGACAATTGCCGCGAGTTCCTCAAGGAAAATCAACCGATGGCGCGCGAGATCGAGCAGAAGATCCGCGAAAAAGCGGGCGTGCTCAAGCCCGCGGTGGAAGCGGTCGCCGAGGACAACAAGGTCGAGCAGCTGCCGACGCGCAAGCGTGGCGAACGATCAGCCTGATACGGCGACAGAGCTCCGCGCGCGGGCATTACGGCTGCTCGCGCGCCGGGAGCACTCCCGGGCGGAACTCGGACGCAAGCTTTCGCGGCACGCGGATTCGTCCGCAGGACTCGAAGTTCTTCTGGCAGACCTGGAAAATCGAAAACAGTTGTCAGACGAGCGATTCGCGTCGGAGCGCACGCGCTCGCTTTCGCGCAAGTTCGGCGCGGCACGTATTCGGCAGGACCTGAAGTCCAAGGGTGTGGACAGGGAATTGATCGACCGCGTTTCCTCGGAAGGGGAACTCGAACGCGCGAGCAGCATTCTCAAACGGAAATACCGTGAGCCAGCGACAACAGCTGAAGAACGCGCCAAGCGCACGCGCTTTCTCCAGGGCCGCGGCTTTTCTTTCGACTTAATTCGTTCCCTCCTGTCATCGAAAGACCCGGATTGATCGTTCATCCCTGAGCCGCTTTTGCGTTTTCCTACCAGCGCGGCGGACGGGGGGTGAATCGAATGAATCAATCTGAAGCATTGAGCGTGGTGCGCTCGCTTGCCAACGGCGTCGATCCGGAAAGCGGTGAAGTGTTTGCCGCCGATAGCGTGTACCAACGAGCGCAGACCGTGCGCGCGTTGTATGCGGCGGCGGAGGCGCTGGAGAAGTCCGAGCGCTTCGAGCGGCGCAAGCAGCAGTTGCCGCCGAAGACCGGCGAGCCGTGGACCGAGGAGGAGGATCGAAAGCTGCTTTCCGCTTTCGACGCCGGCAGGGGATTGCCGGACCTGGCGGGCGCGCACCAGCGCACGCAGACCGGCGTGCGGGCGCGGCTCGTGAAGTACGGGCGGCTCGCCGCCTGAGTGGAATAGGGGCCGTGCGGCGCCCGGGCGCCGCACGCGCATCCTTTAGAATGACGGACCCATGAAATCCGCCGAGATCCGCTCGAGCTTCCTCGAGTACTTCAAGTCCAAGGGCCACGCCATCGTGGCCTCCAGTTCGCTGGTGCCGGCGAACGACCCGACGCTGCTGTTCGTCAATTCGGGCATGGTCCAGTTCAAGGACACCTTTCTCGGCAAGGAGAAGCGCGCCACCCTGCGCGCCACGACCTCGCAGCGTTGCGTGCGCGCCGGCGGCAAGCACAACGACCTGGAAAATGTCGGCTACACCGCGCGCCACCACACTTTTTTCGAGATGCTGGGCAATTTCAGCTTTGGCGACTATTTCAAGAAGGACGGCATTCAGTTCGCCTGGGAGCTGCTCACCAAGGTCTACAAGCTGCCGCCCGAGCGCCTCTGGACCACGGTTTATGAGACCGACGACGAGGCCTACGACCTCTGGACCAAGACCATCGGTGTGCCGAAAGAGCGCTGCATCCGGATCGGCGACAAGCCCGGCGGTGCGAAATTCCAGTCGGACAATTTCTGGCAGATGGCTGATACCGGCCCCTGCGGTCCCTGCAGCGAGATTTTCTACGACCATGGGCCGGGAATTCCCGGCGGCCCGCCCGGATCGCCGGACGCCGACGGCGATCGTTACATCGAGATCTGGAACCTTGTCTTCATGCAGTTCAACCGCGACGAGGCGGGCGGGATGCATCCGTTGCCCAAGCCTTCGGTGGATACCGGTATGGGTTTGGAGCGCATCGCCGCGGTGCTGCAGCACGTGCACTCGAACTACGAGATCGATCTGTTCCAGGACTTGATCAAGGCTGCGGCGCGCGAGACGAAGCATAACGAGCTGAGGAATCCATCGCTCAACGTGATCGCGGACCACATCCGGGCGTGCAGCTTTCTTATCGTCGATGGGGTGGTCCCCGGCAACGAGGGCCGCGGCTACGTGCTGCGCCGGATCATCCGCCGCGCCATCCGCCACGGTTACAAACTGGGACAGAAATCGCCTTTCTTTTATCGAATTGTCGACGATCTTGAACGCTCCATGGGGCAGGCATTTCCAGAATTGACCCGGGAAAAAATAAAAGTCATCCAAATTCTCAAGCAGGAGGAAGAGCGTTTCGCGGAGACGCTGGAGCACGGCATGGGGATGCTGGAAGGTGCGCTCGCGTCGGGCGAGAAGCTGCTCGACGGCGAGATCATCTTCAAGCTCTATGACACTTTCGGCTTTCCGGTAGACCTGACTGCCGACATCTGCCGCGAGCGCGGTGTGAGCCTGGACTTGGCGGGATTCGAGGCCGCAATGGGCCAGCAGCGCGAGCGCGCTCGTGCCGCGAGCAAATTCAGTTCCAGCGCCGGACTCGACTACTCGGGCAGCAAGACCGAGTTCCGCGGCTACGACACCCTCACCCTGCCGGCAAAAGTGATCGCGCTGTACCGCGAGGGATCGCCGGCCGGACTGCTCAATGCGGGCGAGGCCGGAGTGGTAGTGCTCGAGCAGACGCCGTTCTACGCGGAGTCGGGCGGACAGGTGGGCGACCAGGGCGAGATGGTGGGATCCGCCGGCACGTTTTCGGTAGCCGACACGCAAAAGATCCAACCCGATGTATTCGGCCACCACGGCATGCTCAAGACCGGTGTGTTAAAGCTCGGCGACAAGATCGAGGCGCGTGTGGACACGGCGCTGCGCGGCCGCACCACGCGCAACCACTCGGTGACGCACCTCATGCACAAGGCGCTGCGCGAAGTGCTGGGCCCGCACGTGCAGCAAAAGGGCTCGCTGGTTGACGCGGACAAGACGCGCTTCGACTTCGCCCACGACAAACCCGTGAGCGACCAGGAACTTCGCGAAGTGGAACTCCGGGTGAGCGACGAGATCATGCAGAACACCCCGACGCGGGCGCAGGTCATGCCCATCGCGGAGGCCCAAAAGTCTGGGGCCATGATGCTCTTCGGTGAAAAATACGGCGACGAGGTCCGGGTGCTCGATATTGGCTCGTCTCGCGAATTTTGCGGCGGCACCCATGTGGAACGCACCGGCGATATTGGCGTTTTCAGGATCTATTCAGAGGGTGGCGTGGCGGCAGGCATTCGCCGTGTGGAAGCGACGACGGGCGCCAATGCGCTTGCCATGATCAACAACCAGCTGCAGGAGTTCCACGAGGTTGCCAGGCATCTTCGGACTCAAGCCGAGGGCGGAATGGTCGAAAAGGCGGTGCATGGCCTTCTCGAGGAAAAAAGATCGCTCGAAAAAGAACTTGCGCGCCTCAAGTCCAAAATGGCCTCCAGCCAGGGCGACGATCTCGCCGGGCAGGCCGTGGACGTGAAGGGCGTCAAGGTGCTCGCAGCCGTGCTCGACGGAGCGGATGTCAAGACGCTGCGCGAGGCCATGGACAAGTTGAAGGACAAGCTAAAGAGCGCGGCCATCGTGCTGGGCGCGGTAAGCGAGGGCAAGGTGTCGCTGATCGCCGGGGTCACGGCTGACCTGACCGGAAAAGTCAAAGCGGGCGAGCTGGTGAACTTCGTCGCGCAGCAAGTCGGCGGCAAGGGCGGCGGGCGTCCGGACATGGCGCAGGCGGGCGGCACCGAACCTGCGAAACTCTCGTCAGCGCTGCAGTCGGTCCAGGGCTGGGTTGAGCAGCGAATTAAAGACTAGAAGCCGATCCTGGATTTCCGGCCGCCGCGCTGCACGTCCACGTCTTCGGGCCGCAGTTCGTCGCGTCCCGATACCTTGGCGTTGCCGAAGGCCGCCTGCACCGCGCGCCGCATCTCGCGCGGCGTGAGCAGCGCGAGTTTTTCCACCACGCTGCCTGAGGGTGCTTCGGGGAAGCGCCGGCCCCAGTCATGCGATTCGCGGATCTCGCGGTACAGGGAACGCGCGATGCGTGCGGATCCACTGGCGTCCGGCGGCTCGATTTCGTAGACGTTCATGCGGTTGAGCAGCGGCTCGGGGATGCGCGACGCGTCGTTCGCGGTGGCGAACCATACGGCGCCGGAGGCGTCGATCGGGATTTCCGCGAACTCGTCAGTGAAGCGCATCGCGGTCTGCGTCTCGAGCAGTTCGTAGAGCGCGCCCAGCGGGTCGTACTGGCCGTCGGCGCTCGCCTTGTCCAGCTCGTCCACCACCATTACCGGGTTGGCATAGTCGCCGTTGAGGAAGGTCTCGAATACCTTGCCGGGCTTGGCGTTCTTCCATTGCGAGGAAGCGCCCGACAGCACCCAGCCCGCCGTGAGCGAGCTCATGGGTACGAAGCCGTAGCCGGTGCCGAGCAGCTGGGAGACGCGCCGCGCGAAATGGGTCTTGCCGATGCCGGCGCCGCCGAGCAGCAGGATCGGCGGCAGTTCGACGTCATCGTTGGAGTCCGCGCACAGCGCGAGTTGCCGGCGGATATGCTCCAGAACTTCGCCAAAATTGGGCAACTCCTCGAACAGCGCCTGCATCTCGGGCAGCCCGGAGGGTTTCACCGCAAAGCGCTGGCCGCCGACACGCAGCATCTTTTCGTAAAGAGCACGCAACGCCTCGTTGGCGGATTGCGGCAGTTCCTGGAGTGCTTTCTCGACGGCGGTGATTTCGTAGACGTCCTTGAATCCCGCGACCGGAATCGATGCCGGGGAGACAGGAAGCGATGCAATTACCGCCATTTCGACCTCCTTATGTTCTTGTTGTCGGCCGACTATGGGAAAACCGTAGCATGCCCTTCTCCGCCTAGCAAATTGCAGGCTTTGGCAGTGCGCCGGCCTGAGTGCCAATTGCGTAGATTCGACGAACCACGAATAGCCGATTTGCCATCCCCGGGGGTTCGTGCTTGAATGAGGTCATGACACGTTGGTTTTTCGGCTACTTTTTCCACTTCCCGCGCCCTCTGGCGGAGGGGAACGGCTAGCCGCGCAATCAGCGACACCGACAAACCGCCAGAGCAGAAATGCCTGGCGGTTTTTTTT
>Ga0315281_10009390_pt1 | contig 13573 bp, 13 predicted proteins | sample YL17G07_0_MG_FD_204540 | JGI IMG/M metagenome (GOLD analysis project Ga0315281, IMG submission 204540) | Sediment microbial communities from Yellowstone Lake, YNP, Wyoming, USA - YL17G07_0 | ecosystem: Environmental > Aquatic > Freshwater > Lake > Sediment | place: USA: Wyoming | collected...
CGGCTTCGCTCGACGCGCAGCGCGGCGGGCGCGGGCGCGGCGCGCCGGTCTCGCCACGCGAAGGCGCGGCGATCGACCTCACGGGCTACTGGGTCTCGGTCATCAGCGAAGACTGGAAGTTCCGGATGGTGACGCCGAAGAAGGGCGTCTACGACTCGCTGATGCTGAACGCCGAGGGGCGCCGCGTCGCGGACACGTGGGATCCGGCGAAAGACGACGCGGCCGGCGAGCAGTGCCGCGCGTTCGGCGCGGCGAACATCATGCGCGTGCCCGGCCGCCTGCACATCACGTGGCAGGACGACAGCACGCTGAAGATCGAGACCGATGCCGGGACGCAGACCCGTCTGTTTCACTTCCAGGCCGCGCCGGCGGGTGAACCGAGCTGGCAGGGCCACTCGGTCGCCGAATGGGAACGCGCCGCGGGCCGGGGCGCCCAGGGCGGAAATCTGAAAGTCGTCACGACGAATCTCAAGCCCGGCTACGTCCGCAGGAACGGCGCGCCGTACAGCGCGAAGACGACCGTGACGGAGTATTTCGATCGCAACACGATGCCGAACGGCGACGTGTGGTTCACGGTGACGACGAGAGTCGACGACCCAGTCTACGCGCGCGGTCCGTATCTCACGACAACCGACTTCAAGAAGCTCCCCGACGCGGCCGGCTGGGCTCCGACGCCCTGCTCGGCCCGTTGACGCGCACACGATTTCTGGTCATAATATTCTGGTCATGACTGAGAAGTCGCCGGCCAGAAAGAAGTCGAAGCCGTCTCTCGCACGTGAAACGGCCCCGCACGTGCCCGCCGCGGAGTTCAAGGCCACCTGTCTCGAGCTGATGAACAAGGTCAACAAGACAGGGGCGGAGTACGTCATCACGAAGCACGGCAAGCCAGTCGCGAAGCTCGTCCCCGTCAACGCACCGAAACCGCACGGCATCTTCGGATCGATGAAGGGCAGCCTGCTGAAGTACGAGCGGCCGTTCGATCCGATCGACGGCGAGTACGACATCGACCGGTAGGCTGTTGTTCCTGCTCGATACGCACGTCTGGATCTGGACTGTCGAGGGCGACGAGCGCCGCATCGGCGCCAACACCCGCCGTGTGCTCGCGCGTGCGGAGGCCGCCGACCTGCTTCGAGTGTCCCCCGTAAGTTTCTTCGAAGTCACGACGCTGCATGTCAGCGGGCGTGTCCACTTCAATCGTTCGCTCGACCAGTGGATGCGGGATGGCGTCGCGCACGTGCGTGTCGCCGAACTCAGCACAGACATCGCAGTGGACGCCGGGCACATTCCGCGCTCCGCACTCGGCGATCCAATGGATCGCCTGCTGGTCGCGTCAGCCCGTCAGCTGGACGCCACGCTGCTGACCGCCGACCGCGCCATTCTCGCCTACGCCCGCGGCGGCCACGTCCGCGTACACGACGCCTCGCGATAGGTCGGAGTGTCGTTCCAGGGCGGGCCTGAAAGGCCCGCTCTACGAAGGCACGTCGAGGCCGCCGTCGGCGGTGAACTCGAACTCACCATCGGCGAGCTTCTTCAGCCAGTCGCTCGTGCGCTTCAGGCCGCCGAACGGGAAGAAATGCAGTCCCTGGATCGTCGTCTGTGGATTCTGTGTTTTGTAGTTGGCGAGCGCAACCACCTGCTCGTCCGGCGCAGACACCGTCAGCAGCCTGCTGAGCTGCGTCGCGTGCTTTGAAAACGCCTGCAGCGACGGACCGACGCCGCAATCGAGCGCGTATTTCAGCAGCGTACTGACCTTCGCCAGGCCCGGCAGGCCGATGAAGATCGGCAGCGTGTTGATGGGCGCGATCGCCTTGTCCCACGCGATGACGGGCTCGGCGACGAACGAGAACTGCGTGACGAGCCGCACGTCGGCGCCGGTCTTCTGCGCGTAGGCGTTCTTGCGGACGACCGCGTCCCTCAGCGCCTCGTCGGCCACCTGCTTGTGGCCTTCCGGATGCCCGGCGACGCCGATCTTCCTGATACCGTGCTTCTCGATGAACCCCCGCTCGAGAATCTGCAGCGCGCTCTCGAACTCGCCTTCCGGCGCGTCGATGTCGCCGGCCACGACCAGCACGCGCGTCACTCCGGCTTCACCCACCAGACGCGCCAGGAAGTCGTCGAGGATGGCGGCGCTTTCGGTCCGGCGCGCCACGATGTGCGGCACCGGATCCATCGCTTCTTTGCGGAGTCTGGCGGCGAGGGCGACCGTGTCTTCGCGCGCGACGCCGGGCACGTGCGGGATGTACATCGACGTGCCCGCGGGAACCAGGTCCTGATATTTCTCGATGCGGGCGCCTTCACGCACCGTGGTCTCAATAGAATAGCCGGCGACAAGGTTGCGAACACTCTGCTTGTCCATAAGCAGGCGATCATATCACTGCGTCGCGGCGAGACGAATGGCGTCGGCCAGCACGCGATCGAGCGTCGCGCGATTGAACACGCGGCCGCGCAGGACAACGGCGTTGATGTCGTGCGCGTTGCGGATGTCGGCGAGCGGGTTGGCGTTGAGCAGGACGAGATCGGCGCGCTTGCCCGCAGCGATGGAGCCAGCCCCGAGCGATGGAAACAGGTTCGCGCAGTTGATCGTCGCGGCCCGCAACGCTTCCGCGGGCGTCAAGCCAAACTCGACGAGCAGGTCGAGCTCGTCGTGCAGGCTGAAGCCGGGCGGATGGAGAAAGCTCGCGTCCGTTCCCGTCACGAGCGTCACGCCCGCCCGCTGCATCTGGAGTGTCACGGCCTCACGCTCGCGGACAAGCGGGCTCTGGTCGGCCTTCACACGAATCGGAATGCCCGCAAGCGTCGTCGCTCTCAGCTTGAGGGCTGACGCGGCGACATAGCGAAGGCGCGGATCGGCGTTGGCCGAATCGAATGTCCTGGCGAGATAGCCACCCGCAATTACCGTCGGATCGACAACCGTGCCGTTGCGGACGAACGTCGCGAAGAGCGCCACGGATTCCGGCGACACCCGCCACTGGGCCATGTCGGCGACGGTCACCTGCCCGTTGTGCGCCGTCGCGAACGTGCCCTCGAACAGCGTCTCGACGTGCTCGATGGTCTGTTGACCTGCATCCGAGGCTTCGGCCGGCGACACGGTCATGGGAATGTGTCCGACGAGCGGGAGCCCGAGCGTCTTCGCTTCGTCCGCCAGCGCGAAATATGCGTCGCGCGAGGTCCGGCGGTGCGTCTTCAGGAGATCGACGCCGGCCTTCTTCAGCGTCCGGGCGGCCATCCGCGCATCGGCGGCGTTGGCGATGATCAGGTGATATTGATTCGACTCCTGGCCGTTGAGAATCGGCCCGGCGCGCAGGATCGTGGGACCGGCGATCGCGTTCGACGCGATCTGGCCGCGCCACATGTCGATCTCCGACAAATCGCTGCCGACGTCGCGCACGTAGGTCACGCCCGTCGCCGCCAGCACCGGCAGCGCGCTCGCGCGCGCGTACGACAGGTGGACGTGCATGTCCCACAAGCCGGGAATCAGAAACCTGCCGCGGCCGTCGACGACCTGTGCGCCCACCGGCGCCGGCTTCCTCTCAACGCTGACAATACGATCGCCGTTGATCACGACCGTCATGTCCGGCGCGGCGGTGCCGGCCGCAGTGTCAATCACGGCAACGTGGGCAATCGCAACCGGCTTTGTTCCGGCCGGCTGGAGAATCGCGAGAGTGAGCAGGCCGATGGCGGCCTTCGTCATCTAGGCTCTTTCAAACAAGGCGGCGACACCCTGCCCTCCGCCGACGCACATCGTCACGACGCCGTAGCGCGCTTTCCGGCGCGCCATCTCGTTCGCGATCGTGCCGACCAGACGCGACCCGGTCATGCCGAACGGATGGCCGATGGCGATCGATCCGCCGTTGGGATTCAGCTTCTCCATCGGAATGCCCAGCGTGTCGCGGCAGTACAGCACCTGTGACGCGAACGCTTCGTTCAGCTCCCACACATCGATCTCGCTGGCCTTCACGCCCGCGCGCTTCAGGAGCTTCGGCACGGCGAACACCGGACCGATGCCCATCTCATCGGGTCCGCACCCCGACACCGCGTAGCCGCGGAACACGAGCAGCGGCGTCAGCTTCAGCGCGTTCGCGCGTTCGCTCGACATCACGAGCGTCGCCGACGCGCCGTCGGACAGCTGCGACGAGTTGCCGGCCGTCACGCTGCCTGTGCCGCTCGCCGTGTCGAAGACCGGCGGCAGCTTGCGCAGCGCCTCGATTGTCGTCTCCGGCCGGTTGCACTCGTCTTTGCTGAGGACTCCGAAGGGCGCGAGCTCGCCGTCGAAGAATCCTTCCTGCTGCGCCCGCGCGGTCCGCTGCTGGCTCGCCAGCGCGTACTCGTCCTGCGCCTCGCGGCTGATCCCGTACCGCTTCGCGACGACTTCGGCCGTCTCGCCCATCACCATGTAGACGCCGGGATGCTGCGCCTGGACCTCCGGATTCGGCGAGCTGTCGCGCGTGATCATCGAAATCGACTCGACGCCGCCGCCGATGACGACGTCCGCGCCTTCGACGGTGATCATGTGCGCGGCCTGCGCGATGGCCTGCACACCAGATGCGCAGAAGCGATTGACCGTGAGCCCGGCGGTCGACGCGGGCAACCCGGCGCGCAAGGCCGCGATGCGGGCGACGTTGTGCCCCTGGGACCCATGCGGCTGCCCGCAGCCGAGGATCACCTCTTCGACCTCGGCGGGATCGAGGGCCGGCGCCTTCGCGAGCGCGTGCCGGATCGCGTGCGCGGCGAGATCATCCGGCCGCGTCGTGGCGAACGACCCGCGATGGGATTTCGCCAGCGGCGTCCGGCTGCTGGCGACGATGACGGCTTCGCGCAAATGATCTCTCCCCGGCGGGCCTAAAAGGCCCGCCCCACGTACATGGGGACGACCCAGCCCCCACGTACGTAGGGCGACCCTTTCAGGGTCGCCTACATCAGATACGGCATCAGCAGAAACGCCGCCGACACCACGACGAAGTTGACGACGAAAAGGATCGCAAGATAGCCGATGATGTCCTTGAACTCCACCTTCGCAATCGCGAGCAGCGGAATCGCCCAGAACGGCTGCAGGAAATGCGTCGACATGTCGCCCCACGCGTACGCGAGAATCGCCTGCGGGATCGGCACGCTCAGCGCCTTGGCCGCCGCGATGACATACGGCGCCTCGACCGCCCACTTCGATCCGCCCGACGGGATGAAGAAGCTGAGCACGCCGGAGTACCAGTAGATGATGATCGGAAACGTCCGCGGCGACGCGATCGACACGAACCAGCGCGCGATGATCTCGGCAAGTCCGGAGTACTTGATGAGCCCGTACATCCCCGCGTAGAACGGAAACTGCACCACGATGCCGTGCAGATACGTGGCGCCGCGCGCGGCCGCGCGCGTGAAGCTCGCCGGGCTCGGATGCAGCAGCAGCGCGAGAAAGAGCACGACGAAGTTCAGGACGTTGATCGACACGCGCGAGCCGCCTTCGACGTACAGGCTCCAGAACGCCGTCGCGCCCAGAAGGCCCATGACCAGGTTCAGCGCGTAGCTACGTTCGATCCAGAGCGGCGTATGCGGGGCGGCCCTTTCAGGGCCGCCGTCTGCATGCGAGTCCTCGGCGTCGGGCGCGAACGCCAGCCTGTTCTCTGGATTCTTCGGGTACAACTTCATCACCATCACCGTCATCACGCTGGCGACGATGACGGTGAGTATGAGATTGAACGAGGAAAACGTCGTCAGCGACACGGGGACCAGGCCCGCGTCCGCCTCCATGAAGTTCTTTGGCGTCGCCATGAGCAGCGGCACCGATCCGGAGAGCCCCGCGTGCCAGGTGCACGTCGATCCGAGGTACCCGGCGGCGACGGCGAGGCGGTAGTCGAGGCGCGGATGCTTGCGAATCAGGAACTGCAGAAAGATCGGCCCCGCAATCAGCCCGAGGCCCCAGTGCAGCCACGCAGCGGTCATCGAGACCAGGCCCATCAACGCGATCGCCCCGCGGTCGCTCGACGCCAGCCCGGCGATGTATTCGAGCAGCCGCGACACCACCGGCGACACCGCGACGACGTAGCCTGTCAGGACGATGAGGGCGAGCTGCATCGTCAGCTCGAGCAGCTCCCAGAAGCCTTTGGTCCAATAGCCCTCGGCCGCGATAGGATTCTTCCCGGCAACGAGAATGACCAGCGCGAACGTGACCAGCGTGAGCAGGCACGCGATGACGAACGAGTTCGGCACCCAGTGGGCGCGGGATGTAGACACGTACGTAGAGCGGCCCTTTTAGGGCCGCGGGCAATGTCGCCAAAGGATATGCGCGATTGAGACGCCTGTGGTCAGCAAAGTTCTAGCGTCGCCCGAGGACGCCGTGGCCGATATCAGGGACGGATCGACGATCCTCGTCGGCGGCTTCGGCAACGCGGGCATGCCCGCGCGGCTCATGGACGCGCTCATCGCGCAGGGCGCACGCGACCTCACCATCGTCTCGAACAACGCCGGGAACGGCGAGACGGGGCTGGCGGCGCTGCTCAAGACGAAGCGCGTCAGGAAGATCCTCTGCTCGTTCCCCAGGCAGACCGATTCGTACGTCTTCGACGCGCTGTATCGCGCCGGCGAGATCGCGCTCGAAGTCGTGCCGCAGGGCACGCTCGTCGAGCGGCTTCGCGCCGCGGGGGCGGGCATCGGCGCCTTCTACACGCCGACCGGGCACGGCACGATCCTCGCCGAGGGCAAGGAGTCGCGGACGATCGACGGCCGCGGCTACGTGCTCGAATATCCGATTCGCGCGGACGTCGCGATCATCAAGGCCTTCAAAGCCGATCGCTGGGGCAACCTTGTGTACAGAAAGACCGCACGCAATTTCGGCCCGGTGATGGCGATGGCGGCGGCCTGCACGATCGCGCAAGTGAACGAGATCGTCGAGCTGGGCGCGCTCGATCCCGAGGCGATCGTGACGCCGGGGATCTTCGTGCATCGCGTGGTGGCCTGCCCCGAGCGCAGTCGAGGGGTCGCATGACGGCCGTGCGCTGGACGCGCGACGAGATGGCGGCCCGCGTCGCGCGCGACATCCCCGAAGGCGCGTACGTCAACCTCGGCATCGGCCTGCCCACGCTGGTCGCCAACCATCTCCCGAAGGACAAGGACATCTTTCTCCACAGCGAAAACGGATTGCTCGGCATGGGTCCGGCGCCGGCGCCGGGCCAGGAAGATCCAGACCTGACAAACGCCGGCAAGCAGCCGGTCACGCTCGTCACCGGCGGGGCGTTTTTCGATCACACCGATTCATTTGCGATGATGCGCGGCGGGCACATCGACATCTGCGTCCTCGGCGCGTTTCAGGTGTCGGTCACGGGCGATCTCGCGAACTGGCACACCGGCGAACCCGACACCATTCCGGCGGTCGGCGGCGCGATGGATCTCGCGGTGGGCGCGAAACACGTCTATGTGATGATGGAGCACCTGACGAAGAAGGGCGAGCCGAAGATCGTCAGGCAGTGCACCTACCCGCTGACGGCCGCGCGCTGCGTGTCGCGGATCTACACGGACCTCGCGGTCCTCGACATCACGCCCGAGGGCCTGTCGCTTGTGGACATCGTCCACGGCCTGCCGTTCGAGGATCTGGAACGCTGCACGGGCAGGATCGCGAGGCGTCAGTAGCGATTGAGGAACAGCCGCCTGACGCTCGCCGTGAGAATCGGCGTCAGCCAGCCGTACCCGCCGAACTGTCCGACGTAGGCCAGCATCTCTTTGACGATGTAGGCGCGGTCCGACAGCGGGAGCTTCATGATCGCGGCTTTAAGGTCCGCCTCGTGCGGGTTGTCGAAGAGGATCTTCAGCGGGTTCCACTGATCGACGGTGCGCTTGCGCTCGCTCTGGATCAGATCGTCGTAGATGACGTTGGCGCTCTGGTTCCGGGTAAACGATTCGACAATCGACTCGCCCGCGATCGCGCCGCTGTGCAGCGCGCACGACATCCCTTCGGCCATCATGTTCAGAAATCCGGCCGCCTGACCGGTGACGAGGACGCGTCGCTCGCCGAAGACGAAGTTATTCGTGAGCGACATGCCGAAGTTCTCGATGCAGCCTTCCCTGAAGACCTCCTCACGCACCTGCAGTCCGTGGTGCCGCTCGAAGTACTCGACGGCCTTCGCGTGGCCCTGCGGCCACGGCTTGCCGTGCTCGTCGGTGTAGCCGACGATCTGGCAGCCGTTCTCCTCGTGGCTCCAAGTGTAGTAGCCGAGCCTGGAGTTGATCGTGAAGTGAAACCACGCCGGATCGAGCGCGATGTCGGACTTGTAATACTTCTGGCCGACGACGAACCAGTAGATGCTGTCGCGGAATTTCGGGTACAGCTTCGCGACCACCTCTGACCTTGGGCCGTCGGCGGCGATCACGTACTTCGCCCGATACACCACTTCGCGGCCGTTCTCGGCCACCCGTCTCGCCTTCACGAGCACATCGTCCTTGCCTGTTTCGATCTCGCGGAATTCCGTGCGCTCGTGAATCTCGGCACGGCTCTGCTTCATGACGTGATGGTCGGCGTGCTTGCGATAGATATGCGGCGTCGGCCCGGGAATGAACGGCATCGGCAGCTGCAGGCCGTTCGGAAACAGAAAGTTGACGCCGGTCACCCACTTCGGCGTGTGAAACGCGTTGTCGGGCGGCTCGCCGAAATTCTCCTGGAGAAACCGGTAGCCACGGGGCGAGAGGATGCCCGAGCAGATCTTGTGTCGCGGCAGCTCCTTGCGCTCCAGGACGATGGTCGAGACGCCGGCGTCGACGAGCCGCTTTGCCGCGGCGGCCCCCGAGAGGCTGGCGCCGATGATGAGGACGTCGGTTGTGATCTCGGTCACCGCAGGCACTCCGTGATGAAGAGCGTCTCGCGCCCCGAGTGCGTCCTGAACGCCAGATAGTCGGCCGGCGAGCACGTGATGATCCGCTCCGCCTTCGAGTGCTCGAGCAACCGCGCGACCGCCGCGGAGATGTCGCGCGAGTTCCGTCCGGACAACCCCTGCACGGAGCCGGCGGACGTCGATCGCGCGAGACGATTGAGGTCGAGATTCATGTCGCAGCCATAGCGGCGGCGGAGGGCATCGTACAGCGGATAGACGCGCGCGTGATCGCGGTTCACGATCCGATGCGGCGCGAAATAGTAGAACGGCGGCTTCAGGTCGAACAGATCGAGATGCTGCATCGCGAGGACGCCCAGACATTCGGCGTCGTACTGCTCGAAGCAGATCGGGTCGGCGACGACACCGGCGGTGGCTCGGGCGGGTGTGGCGAGACCGGCTTCCACGTCGAGCGAGCCGCAGCACGCTTCGGCGCCGTCGACGTTGTCGCCGGGGAGATCCGCCGGTCTGCCGATGCGCCGCAGGAACTCGGTAATCGACGGGATGAGATGGGGCGCGCGATCGCGAATCGTGCAGCCGAGCACCAGCGCCCGCGCCGCCGGCGCGCTCGCGATCGCCTGGCCGGCGAGATCGCGCCGCAACTGCAGCACGATGTCGACGTTCCTGACGCGGCTCGGACAGATGGCGTCGCAGTAGCCGCAGAGCGTGCAGGCCCAGATCGGCTCGACCATGTCCCCGGCGGCGAGGCCGGACTGCAGCGCCTTGTTGCGGCCGCGAGCCGTGAGCACGTCGAACCCGGTCTCCTCGTACGCCGGGCAGCCGAGGATGCAGAGGCCGCAGCCGATGCAGTCGCCGAAGTTGAGGCCACCTCCCGCGCCGTCGCTCACGCGGCCTCCGGCGGATCGAAGACGACGTCGCGGTTCAGGATGAACGACGGATCGAGCTGGTGCTTCATCGCGCGATGTCGGTTTACCATCTCGTCGCCGAACATGCGCCGCACGTACGGCTTCATGACGCCGCCGAAGCGGTAGCAGCTGCCGCCGAGCTCGAGGCCGACGTCATAGATGGCGTTCTTGAACCGCTGAAAATGATCGCGCGAGTAGCGCGCGCCTTCGAGGAGCGGCGAAAACTCGATGCCGCACACGTGGTCGTCGTCCGTCGCCGGAATCGCGCTCATCTCATAGCGTGGCCGTGGCCCGAACTTGCGGATCATCACCGCGTACAGCGTGAAGTACGGAAAGTACTTCTTGCACACCTCGATGCCCCGCCGCGCCGCGGCCTCGAAATTGGCCTTCGTGATCGCGAGATCCGGGATCACGACCTGCGGACCGCCCCAGTAGCGCCAGATCAGGCGGCTGAACACGACCGTGCGATCGTGGACGGCGCCGTCATGTACGAACAGCGGATCGTGCAGCGCCGGCAGCAGGCCGGCCTTGCGGCGCAGCAGGAACGGGACATCGCCCAGCTTCCACGGACGCCTCGCGTACTGCAGCGCCATCTTCGCGTAGACGACGGGCTCCGGCGTGCTGCGGATCGGCAGCGCCTTGACGGCGCCCTCGAACCCCACAATCAACGCGACGACGTCGTCTCTGAGCGTGAGGACCGCGCAGGCATCGGCGGCGTCTTCCTCGACGATGCGTGTCATGTCGGCGAGCGCGACGCCGATGTCGGTATAGAGAAAGTGGCGCACGGCCATCGGCCGGTACGGGCGCACCTTGATGCGCGCCTTGGTGATCACGCCGAACTGTCCGTAGCCGAAGAGCACTCGCTCCAGATACTCGTCGCCCTCTTTCACAGAGACGATGTCGCCCGTGGGCGTGACGACCTCGAGCTCCACGGCCTGATCGGCCGCGCAGCCGTGGCGCGGCGAGTTGACGTCGATGCCGCCGACGCCGAGCGTGCCGCCGACCGTGGACAGCATGTTGAGCGGCGCGCTGGTGTAGTCGAGGCCGCGCGGGCGCAGCGCTTCGGCGACCTCGTGCCACGTCATGCCCGCCTCGACCCATGCCGTGTCGCCATCGCAGTCGATCAGCCGGTGCATGCCTTTCAGATCGAGCAGGATGCCCCGGGCCGCGACCGACTCGCCTTCGGTCGTCAATCCGCCGCCGCGGCAGGTCACCGGCGTGCAATCGCGCTGCGCCGTCCTGAGCACCTGGGCGACGTCCTCGGCGGACCTGGCGTGAACCACGGCGTCGGGGAATCCGTACACCACCTGGCCGCCGTCGGTGCGATAGCAGGCGCGCGATGCACGATCGGTACGCAACAACACGCCACGATTGTACAATCGGGCCGCTCTGGAGGCAGACCGATGAAGGACCGCATCACGTTCGCGTTGTTCGCGGCCGCCCTCGTGGTGGCGCCGGCACTCGCGCAGACGAAGAAGCTCGGACCGCTCACGATCAAAGAGCAAGGGAGCTTTTTCGTCGGCGGCGAGAACAAGACGATCACGCAACCGGGGTTCGGCCCGAACGCGCCGCCGACAAGCGGCGAGATCACCGTCAACCAGATGTACGTCCAGTACCAGATTCCGATGAAGGGCGATCAACATGTCCCCGTCGTGATGGTGCACGGCTGCTGCCTGAGCGGCAAGACGTGGGAGACGACGCCCGACGGCCGCATCGGCTGGAGCGAGTACTTCGTCAGGAAGGATCGATCCGTCTATCTCGCCGACCAGGTCTCACGCGCGCGATCGGGTTTCGATCCGACCGCCTTCAGCGACGTCCGTCAGGGCAAGACAACGCCGGACAAGATGCCGAACATCCTCGACGCGACGCATCAGGTGGGCTGGACCGTCTTCCGCTTCGGCCCGAAGTTCGGCGAGGTCTTCTCCGACCAGCAGTTCCCGATGCGGGCGGCGGACGAGTTCTACAAGCAGATGATTCCGGATCTGAACTCGACGCTCGGCCCGGCGCCAACCGCCACGTGGAAGCAGATGGCCGCGCTCGGCGTGACGCTGAACGGCGCGATTCTCATGGGCCACTCGGAGTCGGGCTTCTTCCCGGAGCAGGCGGCGCTGATCAATCCCGCGGGCATTCGCGGCAACATCTCTATCGAAATGCCATGCGTCACGACGTTCTCCGCCGCACAGCTCTCGACGCTCGCGAAGATCCCGACGCTCGTCATGTTCGGCGATCATCTCGACGACGTCAGCGGCGGGCCGGCGAACTGGGGGCAGTCATTCAAGAGCTGCAACACGTTCGTCGATCAGCTCAAGAAGGCCGGCGGCGACGCCGAGATGATGCATCTGCCGGCGATGGGCATCAAGGGCAACAGCCACATGCTGATGCAGGACAGGAACAGCGACCAGCTCGCTGACCTCGTCATCAACTGGATCGACAAGCACGTTGAAGCGAAGGCGAAAGGCACCACGCGATGAGGCGCCACGATAGCCGCTCGTGAATCTGGTGATTCTCGAGCCGGGCGAGTCCGGCGACGGCAGCGACACTCGCCTCTCCGGCGCGCGGGCCAGGCACCTGCTCGACGTTCTTCATGTCGAACCCGGCGCGCACGTGAGAGTCGGCATCCTCAACGGCCCGCGCGGCGTGGGCACCGTGACATCGGTCGATGCCGATGCCAGGACGGTGACGCTGCACTGCACGTTCGATCCGGCGCTTCCGCCGCGGCCGACGGTCGACCTCCTGCTCGCGCTTCCGCGTCCCAAGGTGCTGCGGCGGTTATGGGCGCAGCTCGCGGCAATGGGCGTCGGCCGGATCATCCTGACGAATGCGGAGCGCGTCGAGCGCAACTACTTCGACACGCACATCCTCACGCCGGAGTACTACCGGCCGCTGCTCATCGAAGGCTTGCAGCAGGCGCGAGACACCTGGCTGCCGGCGGTGTCCGTTCATCGGCAGTTCAGGGTACTGATCGAAGATGACCTCGACGGCTTGTTCAGAAGCGGCCGTCGTCTCGTCGCCGATCCTTCGGGAAGAGAACCGCCGCGCGGATCGAACAGCGAGCGCGTCCTGCTGGCGGTAGGCCCCGAGGGCGGCTGGAATGATTTTGAGCTACGTCTGCTCGAAGCGCATGGCTTCCGGCGGGTCGGCATGGGCGCCAGAACATTGCGCACCGACACCGCCTGCATCGCCCTGCTCGCCGCCGTTCAGCCTTAGTCCCATCCGACGCCGACCAGCCATCTGTTCATCGCGGCTCCCTTGCGGTCGTTACGACTTGATCACGATGAACCACGACGCGACGATCGGACCGAGCGGCCCGCGGCCGCGGCCGCGTCCGGCGACGGGCGGGGGTGCGTCTGCCGCCGGCGGCGGCGCGGGACCGCGCTCGGGCTGGAACAGATACGCGTTGTGCGTGTTCGGATCCACGCAGATCGTCTTCGCGCCGGCGAACGTCGCGACAGTCGCCACGACCGAGTACTTGTCCGCCGAATCCTGATGGACGACGGTGACGTTGCCCTCGCCGCCGTTCGGAATGTAGATCAGCTTCCTCGACGGATCCCAGCCTAAGGCGTCCACGCGCGTGCCGTTCGCGATCGTCGCGACGATCTTCCCGTTGCTCGCATCCACGACCACGGAGGTCTTGTTGCAGCCGGCGAAGATGCGATTCGTCTTCTTGTCATACGCGATGCCGGTCGGGGCTTCGCACGGCGCGAGCGGCCACGACGCCGTGGCCTTCCACGTCTTGACGTCGATCACCTGAATCGTATTCTTGCCTTCGTTGTTAACGAAGATGTGACCCTTGCCGTCGGCCGCGGCGCCTTCTGGCAATGTGTCTTCGAGCTCGACGGTGGCGACGATGTCGCCGGT
>Ga0315281_10009391_pt1 | contig 13571 bp, 15 predicted proteins | sample YL17G07_0_MG_FD_204540 | JGI IMG/M metagenome (GOLD analysis project Ga0315281, IMG submission 204540) | Sediment microbial communities from Yellowstone Lake, YNP, Wyoming, USA - YL17G07_0 | ecosystem: Environmental > Aquatic > Freshwater > Lake > Sediment | place: USA: Wyoming | collected...
CAACTCGTTCTGTCAAAAAGGCCGTTAGTCTGAATGTACTTTTATCCGGTCTCGTCATTTCTCTCGGATTTCGCTCAAAGAAGCAATTACAGCAGATTTCTGAATGGTAGTTTTTGGAGGGGGCTATGATATTTATAATCAGGAAATTCCTCTTCCCACGATCGCTGAACAGCAACGCATCGTCGCCCGTGTCGAAGCCCTGTTATCGCACGTCAACGCCGCCCGTGATCGGCTGAACCGGGTGCCGTTGATGATAAAAAAGTTTCGGCAGGCGGTTCTAGCAGCTGCGTGTTCCGGGAGGTTGACGGAGAGGTGGAGAGAGGAGAATCCAACAGAATCTGTTAAATCCTTCTTACAAAAAATTCACGTTAGGGCATCTCATACGGGACGTGAAGCAACTGACAATATAATTTCTGGAGATTGTATTCTCTCTGTTGGAGATCCTGAAACTCCATATCCTGAAGGCTGGCTGCGTGTTCCCTTACAACAAATCGCTCGTCTTGAAAGTGGACACACACCAAGTAGGAAACATCCAGAATATTGGGACGGTGATGTTTCATGGATTGGAATTTATGATGCTCGAGTTCATCATGGGGGTTACATTAGTAAAACATTCCAACATGTCACTTCCCTTGGGTTGGATAATTCAGCAGCACGATTGTTACCTCCGAACACGGTATGCCTGAGCCGGACTGCTTCCGTTGGTTACGTAATAATCATGAAGTCTACAATGGCCACAAGCCAGGATTTTGTTAACTGGATTTGTTCAGAAGCATTATTACCCGAATTTCTCATGTATGCTCTGATGGCTGAGGGAGAGGGGATTCGAAAATTTGGTCGTGGCACTACACATACTACGATCTATTACCCCGAAGTGAAAGCGCTACATATTTGCCTTCCACCTGTTGTAGAACAGCGGGAGATTGTACATCGCATCAAGGCGCTATTGGCGCAAACAGATGCCATCGAACTGCAGGTAAGTGAGGCATCACGACGCACTGACGTTCTCACTCAAGCAGTTCTCGCGAAGGCGTTCTCAGGAAATCTTTGATCTAAAATGCTTGTGAAGTCCTGTTTCTTTAAAGACATTCAGAGATGAACTTGTTTCTCGCTAGATGGAATTTAATATGAGTTACAAATAATAGTCAAATGTAAGAGACCCCGATATGACAGAAAAACCGGTTATTTTCATTAGTCATGCTTCGACAGATAAACCCGTCGCACATCTAATCAAACAAGAGATAGACGCAGTATTCGGAGATGATGTTGAAGTATTTGTCTCAAGTTTACCAGGTAATATTGATCCCGGTTCAGACTGGTTACAAATCATCCAGAAAAAATTAGAGGGGGCAACCGTTGTAATTGTATTAATCACACCGATTTCGATTCATCGTCCTTGGATTTGGTTTGAAGTCGGGGCAGCTTGGTTGAAAATGGCTGAACAGAAAAGAAAAATATACCCTATCTGTGCCCCAGAGATTGAACTAGGAACTCTTCCAGAACCGCTATCACGCATACATGCTTCATCTCTTGGAAAAACGGATGACATAAAACAGCTATTCCGCTCTATAAGTGAGGTATTCGGATTTGGCGATTTGAAGAATTTAAAACCTGCTCGTATCAAATCAAACTTACCTAAATCATGGAGTCAATTAAAAGTTGATGAGAAAGATCTGGATGCTGGAACAATTTATACTGGGCCATATCGTGGATATTCTGATGAGGAATTGAAAGAGATTATTGATCAAGAGTTGTTTTTGCCACAAGTGGAAAACGAGCAACAATTTCCCACACTATATCGCAATAATACAATTCTTCACGGAGAATTGATACATTTTAAAAAAACAGACACAAAATTAAGATTGCCACCTGGAACAACTAAAAAATTCATTATAGATGTCGCTGCTCGGTATGGATTAAGCCCCTCAAAAGAATGGGAGAATACAATAATATTTGGGTAATATGAAACAATCCGGGCTTTATTTTCGTCGTTCTCTCCCTCCCCTTGCCGAGCAGCAAGAAATAGTCCGCAGTGTCGGATTGCTGTTTGAGAATGCGGATGCGTTTCGATCAAGAGGTTGCGGCGGCGAGCCGGCGATGTGAGCGGTTGACCCAGGCAGTGCTGGGGAAGGCGTTCAGAGGGGAAATTAGGTGAATGAATAATGTCGGACGATCGAAAACAAATAAAAGAGGTATTATTCACGGATTACAACGATTCTAAGTTTCAGACATTTTTGGAATTCTTAATCAACCTAAAATTCGACAATAATTATAATTGGCGAAGCGGTTTACAAACAAAAATTAATGCGGTTTTACTTCTGTCTAACGAGGTTAAATCTCAATACGATAAGGCGATAAAAGCAAAAGAAGAAATGGAGGTCAAGGGGTTCGGAAGTGGACTTGAATCAGAACTTTTATTGATAAAATTCGAAACAATGCTTAATTCGGTTTATTCCCTTTGCGATAATCTTGCTTTTATTAGTTATAGACTCCATCCCGGTATTAAAAAAATGTTTAATGATCAGCGTAAAAATATCGCAAAGCATCGGGCTAAATATCCCGAATATTCAGAATATCTTGACTTAATTGAGAGTGCAAAATGGTATGAAAAACTTCATACGATGAGATCTGAATCCACTCATTATCTCCCGGGTTTTGTTTACCATTCAAAAAATGGGTTGGGTATTTTATACCGAGATATGGAACATTCGGATGAAAGAATTGAGATTGAAAATATTCGAGATTATGTGGTCAATTTAATCGCAGAAATCAGTGACTATCTTGAGAAATATGGAAATTATCATTTAAAGAGATTCATCGATGAAGAACATAAAATATTTTACCCATGCCTTATCCCTCATCCAGAGGGTAAGGGATTTCTTGCGGGGGGAAGGGTGATAACATATTCAGAATATATGAAAAAACTCCCCGGGAAGTGTCAATATCGCGATATTCCATGTCCTAAAAAAAATAATTGTCCAGCATATCTAAAAAATGATGAGTAAACAATCTCTTAATCTTCTCCCCCTCCTTGCCGAGCAACACGAGATCTGGGGAAGGCATTCGCTGGAAAATTGTAATTGAGAAAAATTAACATCAATTATTTTTTTGAGATGATATGGATTTTTTAGATACTATTTTCATTGAATAATTAGAATGTTACGATTATGCTTACAGCGAAGGATCTCATAAAATATGGTTATTTTCCTGTAGAAGCTCCTCCTCCTTTCCAAACAATCAAACTTGGTGATGTTTTAGATAAATTATCTTCGAATCAATTTGAAAAATTTATCACAAAATGGTATAATAAAGATAAAACGAACAATTCCCGTGAAAGTAAGTGTTGCAATTACTCAGTGCCAAGAGTGAAAAACTTACGGCGTCTTATCCGCATACCAAACCCATTATATCAGATTGTTCTTTGTCAATATATCGAAAAACATTGGCCGATGATAAAGGCGCATATAAAAAAATCTCCATTATCAATTTCAAGACCGGTTTTACCAATTAAAAGAAAAAACAAGGATAGTCGTGCTTTTGATTTAGTGATGGATAATTTGAATTTTGAACAAGAGTTAGCATTAAGATCAACTGAATTCAGTTATATCCTAAAATCTGATATTTCAAGATATTATCATACACTTTATACACATAGTATTTCTTGGGCCCTTCACGGTAAAGATAATGCAAAAAAATATCGAAAAGACCCAATAAGAAATGGTATATATGGCGATGATCTTGACAGGTGGGTCAGAAGGACTACGGATGGACAAACATTAGGGATTCCTATAGGTCCTGATTCTTCCATAATTATTTCTGAAATAGTTGCTACGGCAATTGATATTCAATTAAAGAAAAGACTAGGGAAAAAACTTCACGGCATTCGGATTATTGATGATTATTTACTCTTTTTCAAAGAACAGTATGAATGTAAAGATGCACTTTCAAATTTGCATGATATATTCAATGATTTTGAATTGGAAATGAATCCAACAAAAATAAAAATTCTTGAATTGCCGTATATTTTAGAACCCCGATGGGTATCTGATATTAGACAATTCCATTTTAGAAATTCTCCTAAAAAAGCATCAATCATAAATAAAGTTACAATACAAAAAACTGACTTGATAAATTATTTTAGCCGCGTCAACGAGTATTGCAGATTATTTCCTGATGACAATGTTCTAAAGTATAGTTTGAAACGTTTTCATAAAGGTGATATATTGAAGAAAAATATCTCCTTATTTGAATCATTATTACTTAAATCGACGTTGGCACAAAGTTCCTGTATCCCTGATGTAGCTCGAATTCTAATAAAAAATATTGAAAGTAGATACAAAGGTAAAAACGAAAGAATCACTCGAACAATTTCTGAGCTTATTAGAATTCATAGCAACTATTCTAATGATTTTGAAATTGCATGGGCATTATGGTTAGCAAAAGAAATGAATCTTAAAATTAAGAATAACGTTTATGATGATCTTTCAAAATTGGACAATCCAATTGTCGTCTTATTAATCCTAGATTTGCGTGAAAAAGACTTGATCAGTGATAAGATTAAAGAAACAAATTGGAAAAAATTCCTAGTTAAAGAGCAGTTATATGATGATCATTGGCTTTTAGCTTATGAAGCATTGAAAAAAGAATGGCTTCCTGCTTCAAATGATTATATTGAGGATGATCCATTCTTTAAAATGTTAAAAGATAATGACATCTCGTTTTATAATACAACATCCGCGGAAATATTGACGGGTCCAGAACCGACAACATATGATTCCTATTCGTAATGTCACATAGTATTATCCAATTTTTTCATAATCTCAAACATTAACTATCTCATTGAATGGTAAAATTAAATTGACTTATTAATTCTTCTAAATTCGTCATTTATTCTTATAATTTTGTCTCGATCAATAAAATCCCACATTTTTCTTTTATAACCGTCTATTGACAAGTTAGGATCAAATTTTCCGCTTGTAATAAATATTTTTAAGAATGGCAACTCTCGATGTGTAATTTTATTTATCTTTTTAATTATCCCCTCAAACTTATTTTCGGTCTTTCTGATTTCTGTCATGGTAATATTTTTTGAAGTTTTTACTTCAATGAGAAGAACGGTAAGGGGCGATGAGATTCCGATAACATCCACCTCGACCGGTTCACCGTCAACCTGATAGATAATACTGGTACAGATATTTTTTCCATAACGATCATTTTCCCACCCAATTGTGTCAATACCTGATGCAATCAGACAATTCTTTATGTAAATTTCGAGGTGTTGATTATATTGAAGAGTTTGTTTCACCTTTTCATGGAACGATCCTTCAACGATTTCGAGAATGTTCTGAGCATTTGAATTACAACAGAAATTTTTACTAATATCGGGATTATCCGATTTACAATCGCAACAGATTTTTAAGGTAGATTTTTTCGATACTATCGCTTTAGATCTCTCCATTTTTTTTAAGATCTGAAATAAATTCTTCGGATCGATATCCGAATGTTTTACCCAGAAAAAATGGAAAATTTCCAGCAAAATTCGTAAATTTTTCTTACTATTTTGAGAGTATGCTGATTGAATTAAATGTTTGAGATCTTCTCTCTCCGGAAATTTATTTGGGATTAGAATCGATGATTTTCCCTCGTCCAATATTTCTCCCACGAATTCAATTAATTCCAATCCTGCCGGTTCCGCTAAAAAATTTGAGATCTCGATTGAAACAGGTTCGATCTCTATTGACGCTTTATTTGGATCTACTTTCGGAGCTAAGGTAGCAAGTCCGGATATTATTTCGTCTTTGATGTCAACTAGCGTCATAAGTCAAGGTAAAACATATTCTCTGCAGGTACTCCTTCCCGCGTCAGTTCTGCAAAGCGATCGGCGATCGTTACGATTAAAGGGCGTTTTGCAGTTGTGATAGGAGCCTGCCAGTTCAGGTAGGTCAGATCGTGATATTCTTTGAGAATATCTATTATCGTATCGTTACCAAATTCGAGTTTAATTCGGACTGGAATTACCGTCCCCTGTCTCAATCCACGATTATCGTAATTCGATGTCGACAGGAATGCCTCTCTCTCATTAATTATTATCCCGTAACCTGCCGGGAGATTGAGATTTTTATCATTTCTTTTGAAAAACCGGCAATTCGATCCGTCTAAAATGGATATAAATGATATCTTAATCGAACTAAGCCATGGACATTTTTTAATCGCTATCTGTAATGCATCCATTTCTTTTGGAAAGAATGATCCTGTCCGATAAAAGACGATTCTCGACGGTTTTTCATCATCAATGATATCGCGAGTTCTATTCAACAGTGTGTCGAACCAAATTACATCGATGGTTCTCCCTTGTTGTGGCGTTGCAAACACTTTCCACGTGATTTTGGCTCCGTGGGAATCATGCATCACAGTAGCACATTTGCCGATTTTCTTTTCCTGAGGATACTGACTGAACCCAATTCCGATAAAAAGGGTTTTTTCTTTTGATAATCCTGCAGAGGTAGCTAAAATCCAGGCTGCTTCATTGATTTTTAAGGATTTGATAAAGATATTCATAGCTAAAAGCTTTGACCCTAGGAAGGTGGATGAGATTAACCTATCAAATGAAGAATGCTTGATTATTTGGAGTGGAGTCCCTGTTTTCACTGGAAAAAGTCTCTTTAACGGATAATAATATGAATCGTTTTCATCTGGAATGACAGCTATTCCAATCGCGTTGGGATTATTTATTTTATCAAATTCTCTGATTTTACTTTCGAGTGCATGAATGTTGGAATTTGGATCGTATTTTTTCACTTTGATATCGGCATTTTTGTTTAAAGTCCCTAAATTAAGTCCGTTAAAAATTCGATGCATCGCATCACAGAAGCTGTCAATCTGTCTATCGCTGATTGTGGTTGGTAAAAGGAGATGAGTAATTATAAGATTTTTTTTACCACAAAATGGTCCGAATGATGAATTGAAAACATCCAATGGTTCAATACTGATAGCACCTCTGAAAAATTCCAGGAAGGGTTGTGAAATTTGGATTGATTCTTTGAAGCCATTTAAATTTATTAAAGTGTTCAGGTTTGGAGAATTTTCGATAAAGTTTAGAGCAAAATATTTATCAGAATTTTCATCCCGATAGGATTTGAAACTGGATAATAAATATTCGATTTTATTGAATCTTTCATCCAAATTCTCGTATTTAGGTTTTCTTTTTGGGATAAACCCATAAGCATCTTTGAGGGAATTTTTATCGATATAAACCATTTCAGAAGGATATGATAGCGATCTATTGAATGTTTGAACAGTAAGAATCGGTTGGTATTGTTGCGAAATTTCAATCCCGTAGGTGTCCTCCCAATATTCAAAATATGATTTTGACGTATTCGGAATTTTTTCCTGTTTTAAATCTTTATTCCAGATAAGATCTGTGAAATCAGTTTTTTTGCCAAAAGGAATGCTCCTGAGTTTCAATTTTCTGATTTTTTCGACAACAACATCTCTGCTTTCTTCATTTTTCAAATTAAAATTGATAAAATCAAGTAAGGAATTAATTGTTGATTTATAAGATTCTATACAGATGAACACGCTGTCATCCTTAAGATCAAAAAAACAAATTTTTATTGCTTCATACTCACGTAATCCGGAACTATCCGGTTTAATGTCAAAATTTTGGAAATTCGTATAGCTTAATTGTCCAGAGGGAAGGTACCCAATTTTTCTCAAAGCCTTTTCCAAGAAATTATCTACTATCGTAATGTTCCATTTTGATTCCAATTTTTTGTCAGTCGGGTATTGCTTTGAACATGGTATTGGAAAATCAAACAATGAAACCGATTCTAATTTAATAAAACCTGAAATAGCTAAGATATCTCCAGATCGATCGGCGAAAAATGGAAGATCAAACCGTTTCAGAAGTGTTTTCAATAATTTATTCTTCTCGCGATTAAAAAGATCCTCCTCTTTCAAATGTTCGCTTGTCAGATGAAATTCAGATGTAAAAAGTTGATCTACCTTGTATTGTATTTTAACTAAAATACCTAATGCGTGAATAAAATTCGGATCGATACTTTTTATTTTGTTTGCTTTTGCTTGATGAAGTGCTTTTAGACGCTCTCCAAGTTTTTTAATTGTCTCCGGATTTCCTTTTGAAGTGGCATAATCCGAAATTAAATGCAATAACCTTTCAAAATTTGTATCCCCGACTAGCGTTTTTCCTATTGATTTGACTAATGCAGTACCTAGGGAAGTTACAATTATCTCTTCGGATTTTGATTTAGATAGAAATCCGTCAGCTATGAGGTTTGCGACCTCCTGTTCATATTCATCCTCTGCGAAGATATCTTCATTAAATATGCTAAGAATAAGTCTGAGATGACGAATTGTATCGGAAGAAACGGGAACTTTATTCTCTAAAAGATGAGTAAATGCTATAAGAATCTCCATTTTTCTGTCCATTAATCATCCCCCCAAATATTCCTTCACTTTCGACTCCGGACACACCGTCCCAAACTGGCAGCTCATGCACTTCCTCGCCTCCGGGGAAGCTGGGTAATCCGCAATCTCATAACTCGCATTCATCTTCTCGAAATCATCGAGAATTGTTACTCTGATCTGCTCAAGGTCATCGGGTGAGAATTCATACGGGTGCATCATCCCGGTCTTCAGATATGCAAGCTCGCTGCGGATCTGTACCGGGTCCTTCTGGTAATACTGCATCGCCCAGAGCACATATGTCCCGATCTGGAGATCGCTCTCGTATTGTTCGTTGTCCGCTCCGGTCTTCCAGTCCGTGATGACAATGACATCATGTTTTGTTTTGCTGACATAGTCTACTTTGACGATGACTTCCACATCATTGATTTTGAACTTGTCAAAGTCCTCGTGTTTTAAGTATTCCAGATCTTTTACCTGCGGCCAGATGGCGCCAAAGAACATACTAATCTTGTCCTGGCCTTCGGCTCGGATCCGGTCGAAGAAGGTGTCATCGTCCGGAAGACCGTTGTAGAACTCCGTGAGGGTGTCGCGTGCGGTCTTCCGATACTGCTCGACCCGCTGGACGAATTGGGCCTTTGCGCCATCCTCGTTTAAGTCCCGCCCGATGTAATGCTGCCCCATTTGGTTCTCGATCACCCCGTGGATCAGCAGCCCTTCCAACGCATATTTCGAATTGAGATCCTTCAGCCGTTTTAATTTGTAGATATCGATGTCTTTGGACTCCTTGAGAGCCGTCCCGATATACCGATAAAAGAAACTCCTCTTGCAGAGGTCAAAGAGACGGTGCTTGCTGTATGACCATGCGTTGTATTTGAAGAACCAGTTCTCCAGATTTACCATAATAGTTGTTTGACTATTATTTTTCTAACACATTAGAATTTCTAAAAAAAATGATCTATTGATATCAAGAATATCACGATTTTGCTAAAATTAGCTTTGAATCATATAATTTCTGATTATTCGATTGAAATTCTAATTTTATGGTAATTTCAAGTTTTGATAATTCAATTAATTTCCAGCCATTCACTTTCCAATAATCATCCTTTTCTTCAGTAATATCCCACGCAATTAACAGATGTCTACCACTCGAGTCTATTTTTTTCCCACTGGTATAGTAAAATGATCTGAACGAGCTTTCCCAATCTTTGCTCACGGCCTTTGATTCCAAATACGTTACTCTTCCAAATTGATCGACGATTTTAATATCGGGATAGCCTGGGGATTTTAGTTGAGTTGGTTGTAATTTTGTCTTCTTCAGTTCTTCAACGAAAGCTTCCTCAATTCTCCTGCCTACTTCATTGATTCGTTTGCCTTCGTATCGTTGATGAATTCTCGTAACATATTTTATGTAGTTTATGGCAGATGTTTTGATCTCGTTAAATAAAGCCAGATCTTGCTCATCCTGTAGATTCAGCGGGAAAATTTCAAACTCTGTTGTTGCTTTCACAAGGTCAGAAAAAGGAATTTTTTTAATTTTTTTTGAAAGTGTTATACCTTGTTTTATCAAATCATGAATTTCAGCCATGGATTATACTTAATCCTCTTCATCTATATTAATAAATTTTAGAATATTTTCATTTGGCTCTTGTTTTCCTTCTTCTTTTTGTATTCAGCAGCAATCCAGTCGTTCGCAATTTTGATGTATTCTTTATCAATCTCGAAACCTATGAAATTTTTATTTTCCCTTATTGCAGCAATGGCTGTCGTTCCTATTCCAATGAAGGGATCTAAAACCAAATCGGTTCGCTGATTTCCATGATCCTTAATGCACATTTCAGGTAAGCATACCGGAAAAACACTTGGATGCGGCCTGGATTCCTTTATTGTTTCATATGGAATGAACCAGGTATTTCCCCGGTCTCTCAAATCTCCGGTTTTTGATTTCCATCGTTTGATATTACTTTTATCCTGATAGGGAACTCCAATGGACAATTTATCTAATGGAACATTTCCGTTTTTTGTAAAATGAAAAATAAATTCATGACATTGATTATGAAATCGTTTACTTGTAATTGGCTTATAGTGACCGACAGCGATACTGGCTTTGATATGAGAATAATTCCCCATTGACTCTCTTGGAATTGCAATTGATTTAATCCAATGAATCATATTTTGCATCACGAAGTGTTTTCGAAAGCGGTTTGACACGTCAATTGCTATCCACGGATCAGATGCTGTATTACCAACATTAAGGAAAAAAGATCCATTATCCTTCATGATGCGTTTGCATGATTCAGCTAATTCTTCCATCCAATCCAGATAATCATCTCGGGATTTTGTATCACGATATTCATTGTATTTGATTCCGATATTGTAGGGGGGTGATGTAACAATCACATCTACAAAGTTATCATCTAAAGTGGCCAATCCCTTCAGACAGTCTTTATTGTAAATTTTATTGAGTTTGATTTTTTTCCCCATATCCATCTCCTTAGATTATTTTTCTGACCTTTCATTTCTTCTGAAAAAAATGAATCAATAAAATCACTCAGCCCCCGGCATCCCTTCAACATAACAATACGACTGGGGCGGCACAAACCCCGGCATAGTTTCATACGGATCGATCGGATTGTTAAATTCCTGCAGGTTCTGAATTTCTATTGCAAATGCCCGTGACTTCCCGTCAAAGTATGCAAAGAAATCACGGTCGTTGATTCCGGCATATTCTTTGACAGCATCCCAGAGATCAGCCGGATGATCTTCCAGAATTCCCCCAATCTCAAACGTTCCGATAATTTTTTTTATGGGTGATGACGAATAGATGTAGATCTTGTTAATCTCACGGTTTTTGAAAATCGTCTTCCGGAACTCGTACCGCTTTTCGCCCTCAATTATGGACTTTACGTATTTTGGTTTAATTGACAGTAAAACGTCCATTGTTGCCTCCGTGGGCTTTTATGATTCCAGGGGTGTCGGAAATATTACCCCGTCACCATCCCGCCAGATTCCTGCACATATTTCAGGAACCGGTCCTTGTTGCCATGCAGGTTTGAGAACTGCTTCTCACAGACATCGGTAAATTTCGCAAGCGACTTCCGGTTGATCTCTTCCTGGTCCTCAAAGATACCAATAGACCGGAATTTCAAGCCCCATTTTTCAAACATGAGCAGGTTGATCGTTGCATTGCTCACCCGGTCATCATTCGATAACGCAAACACAAGAATCGGCCCGGACTCACTCTCGATCATGAAATCCGCAGTATATCTACTGTCAGGATCGTGGGTAGGATCATTCCAGTCAAAATGGACATGGCCTTCAGGTATATGCTCTTGTACAAATTCGTGTACATCTTCCATGAATGTTGATCGGACACGCTCCCGTGACAGATAAGAGACATCGGAAATTTTGAGCAGAGCCTGAACGTAACTGTAGAGGGCATCACCATACTGGTCGTTGTTTATTGAGAGGATAAGTTCTCCATTCCGATCCTCTACCGAGAATGCCGAGAGAGCATTTGAGATGACCTTTTGCCGTCCACCGCTTCGCAGATCCTTTTCGTCCAGATCGTAGGTAAGGTGCATGAAGGTATGTCCCTCATCAGAAAGCACCCATCGCCCATCCTCATGTTTCAGAACGACAACGAGATGATCCCCGTCTTCAAAGAGGAACGGGGTGAACACCCGGTACCGGTCTACACCTTCGGCTTCGACGCGTACCTGATCGCATACTTTCTGCCGAAAATTCTGCGTGATTGTCTCGACCGACATTTAGTTCATCCCCCATTGAGAAAGACTGCGGTTTTTCGTAAAGACCATGAACCCGCAGTCCCGTAACATACACTCGATCGCACCGTGATAATCTGCATACCTGTTCGTCTCTTCAGCATAGGTATCTTCCCGGTAACCTGACTGCTGGTAGCGTTCGGTTGCGGTATGGATATGGAATCCATAGAAGGTATTTTTCTCTATCGGATTCGTATGTTCATGACTTTTTCCATTGTGCCTGCGCAGCCGGAACTGCTGGTTTGATTCTTTCGGAATGTACAGGAGAATTATCGAGAAATCCAGCTGGTTTGATTCGCTCTGTCGGAAGACAAGACGGAATGATGATCCATTCTCTCCAGTAACTTCTCTTTCGAACTCTTTATGCCCATGTTTGGATTTTAACTTTGACTGATTCAGGAAATCTTCCGGTAATACTTTCCGCTCATCGAGCAACGATCCAATCATATCATCACTCATTTGGATCGTCATATTTTTTCATTAGTCTCCGGATATAATAATTCTGTTCTTGAATCAAACGGTTAATATTTCCCTTTTTCTGGTTTTGAACATTCGGGTTCTCAGAAAAGGGAGCGATTATTTTTCCTTTGTTACTCCCTTGAACGGCTTTCCATCTTGTTTTACGTCAATGAATTGCCCGGTGTTTGTGTCGCGTTTCACAAACTGATCGGTCTTTGGGTTGAGAACCTGACTTCGCTCATCTACTGCTCCTCTTCGAAAACCTTTGTCTGTGTTCTTTGCCATTGTTCTTCTCCTGCAATAATTCCTAATTATTAAGAGAATTGTTACTATCTCTCATTGACTATTGAATAATTAACAAATTATCTCGTGCACAGAGTGAAAGTGAGTTGCCTGATACAATTTTTCCCCCTTAAAACAATCCATAAATACAGCTGCCCCAACCCCCGCTTTCATTTACTTTAAACTTTAAGTAAATAACAAAGTAAATAAACTGTGCCGCTAATCATCATGAAAAGGAAACAGGAGAGAAAAACCATGCAGAATGATATCCTCTCCATCTTAAACGAATCCGAAGCACTCAATGCAAAAGTGTTCTCCCTCGTCCGGTTGAAGCTGCTTGCAAGCCTTGCAGCCCTCGGACCTGACGGGGCTACCTATCGCGAACTCAAAGCGGCACTCGGCATCAATGACGGAGTTCTGTTTGCAAACCTCAATGTCTTAAAGGATATGGGCTATCTCACTTCAGAAAAGATTACCTCTGAAGGAAAAGAGCTCGAACTCTATACCATCACGCCCGAAGGACAGGATGAATGGAAAAGAACAAAAACCTGGCTGTGCAGGTTCCTCCAGTGCGGAGATTAACTATGGAAAACCGGAAAAAAGTAATTGCCTTCTTTAAAG
>Ga0315281_10009392_pt1 | contig 13571 bp, 14 predicted proteins | sample YL17G07_0_MG_FD_204540 | JGI IMG/M metagenome (GOLD analysis project Ga0315281, IMG submission 204540) | Sediment microbial communities from Yellowstone Lake, YNP, Wyoming, USA - YL17G07_0 | ecosystem: Environmental > Aquatic > Freshwater > Lake > Sediment | place: USA: Wyoming | collected...
CATAAACTGTGCGGCCGCCGATGCTTCCGTGGTCGGGCTCGGCTCCGCCGCCGCGCGGCCAGAAAGCCGTGCTGTCCAATACGACCCATTTGTTGTCGATGACGCGCAGCACTTTTGCATTGAAGCCGTACAGCTTTTCCTTCTCGCGGAACAGCTGTACCGTTTCGGGCAGTCCGGTGACGTCAGCAATAGGTTTCTTCTCCGTCTCCTTCTCTTTCATGTGTCTGTCGGTGAATTTCACATAGAAATCGGCCGGTATGCTTACTGGTTTGCCGAGCTCCTTCGCGACCTGCTCGAACATCTCCGGCGTTATGCCGTCCGATTCGTAGTATTTCTCCAGCACTTCGAAAGGCACGGGCGAAGGCATGGGCTTTGCAAGTACCGACTCGAGCGTGTTGCGCGCACGGTCCCTGTGCGAGCGGTACCTGTTCTCTTCGATGTCCAGTACCTGCTTTATTTTCTCAACGTTCTCCAGCAGCTCAGGATGAAGCTCCTTCAGGTGCTTGGCATGTCGCTCGACGATCCAGCAGAGCTCTAACGGTAGCTTGAACTCGTCTATGAAACTCAGCGCGCGCCGCAGGATGACGCGCAGGTTGTAGCCGCCGCCGATGTTTGATGGAAGCATGCCGTCCGTTATGGCCAGCGCCAGCGTCTTAGTGTGATCGGCTATGGCGTACACCGCCTGCATCGGCCTGAGCTTCCTGACCATCTCCTCCGTTGATATTCCGAGCTCGTGCGCGACCTTTGCCCTGACCTTTTCGATGTCGGCGACCTCGTCGATATTCAATGCGCCAGCATGCCGCGAGTATTCGAGCAGCATGTCCACGTCCCACTCCACGCCGGTCTGCGTCCTTATCTTCTCGATGACATCGCCGTAGATCGCATCGTACGCAGTTGATGTGCCGGTTGACAGCCACGCGAAGCGCTCCAGCCCGGCGCCCATGTCTATGATCTTGGTCGGCATCTCCTTGAAGTTGTCGAGCGTGCCTGCGAACTCTGTGAAGACCGCGTTGCCGATCTCCAGTCCGGCCACGTGGTACTCGAGGCTGCTGCCGAAAGCAGCAGGCCCGTTCCAGACATCCTCTATGAAATTTATTTCTTCGGGCCGGATGCCGAACACGTCCGTTAGCAGCTTGTAGTCCAGCTCTATGCACCGGTCCTTCCAGTAGCCGTTCTTGCCGTCGAAGGCCGAGTGCTGGCCCACCATGATGAAGTTCGTGAAGTGCCTTCCGCTGACTCCGACCTGCGGTATGTCGTTGAAGCGTATGCACGACTGGGGTATTATCAGCGGGTTGTACGGGAACTCGAAGCTCGTGCCGTTGCTCGGTCGCATGAACGAGACGATCGACGCTATGTTAAAGTAAAGATTCGGGAACCACCTGCAGACCACCGGATATCTCGGCACGCTGGTGTGGCCGTTCTTCTTGAAGAAGTCCTCGATGGCCTTCCATGATTCGATGTAGTCGAATGTCCTCTTCGTCGGCGGGTTGCCTATGAAATCGTAGGGCCTGCAGCTGCTGTCATTGCAGGTCGCCTGCGGCTCTATTGACCAGAAGTATTTGCCGCAGTTGATGCAGTGCCTTCGCTTGAAGCCCAGCTGGTCGAACAGCGCGACGCGCCAGTAGCGGTCGGGGGTCTTCTGGAACTGCCTTATTATCGTCAATTTGGCGCCGGACATGATACCACTAAAAATCAATACAGTTCGGGATAGAAAAACCTATCTCAAATGCCCACGCCGCAGCAATCATGCCTCATTTTCATCTCATATTCCAAAGCGATCTTCCGCATATCTACCGTTGGAAGATACTCCGGGTCTATGCCCAAACTTCGGGCATAGTTCTTCACATCGCTATCGGACGACATCGTACTCCCTCCTCGGGAGGAGAAAACGCCTTCCTAGATTAGTGCATGTCGGAATAAAAGTATTTCTGTACTGCAACAGCTACATCCGCGGAGCCTTCGGTATCATAGTAAAATTAAATTCTCAACCGAACAGGGCTCCGAGTCCTGCAGCTGCCTCCTCGGCCTTCTTTGCAGTCTCTTCCTCTTTCTTCTCTTCCTTCTTCTCTGCGGGCGCACCAGCAGCCGGAGCAGCGACAGCAACAGGCATTGCGGCCTTCGCTATCGTCTCGTCGATGTTCAAGCCTTCCAAGCTAGCAACGAGCGCCTTTATCTTCGCGGGGTCCGTTGTCGCACCAGCAGCACTGAGTACCTTCGCCACGTTCTCCTCGTTTATCGGCTTCTTTGTTGCGTGCAGCAACAGCGCACCGTATATCAATTCCACACTTTTCACCTCCATTACAATTTTACTTGAGCATTAAGCGCATCGGCCTGCAGCTTCGCCTTGGCGAGCAGGTGGTCGATGATTCCCTTGTCGAGTACCTTTCCTTCGATGCCTACGGCCTTTGCGTTCGCGAACGCCTTCCTGATCATTATCTCGGCCGTCTGTTTCGTCGGCCATCCAGCGTTGACGGACAGGTTGATTGCATGGTTCGTTGCGAGCATCAGGTCGGCCAGCATCTTGGTCTCGTCAACAGCCAGCACGTCGCGCTTGTAGACGAGCTTTCCTTCAGCTATCGCGACCAGATCCAGTCCTATTTCCATGGGCTGCACCTTGAGCAGTTGCAATGCCGCGACTAGGTCGGCCGACAACGTCTGACCGGCCTTGCAGACCACCTTGTCCTTCATTACAGCAATCTTTCCGCCCTCGACCTTGGCTGGTATGCCCACCTTTGTGAGCGTGCTTATGGCAGGACCGGGCATCAGGTCCGTTGGTCCGGCCTTCACCTCTATGTCCTTCGGCGCCACGTCGCCCGGCTTAGCTGACGCGGGCGACTTGTTTGTCTGCAGGAACTTGTAAAGCTTGAACGGGTTCATGTCAGTTAGCAGCAAAGCAGGCTGCTGTCCGAAGTATTGCAGCAGCTCATCCTTGCCCGCGTTTGCCATTGCGAACGTTAGGATGCTCTTCTTGGCAAAGTAGATGTTAGCCTTGCCGTCGAGCTCGCGCTTTATCTTTTGCAGGGCGTACGCAGGAAGCTTGTGCATGTTGAGTATGCCTATGGCGGGCGTTTCCTTCAGCTGGGAAGCCAGCTTGTCTACGGCCGTTGTCTTGGCCGGCTTTACCTCCCGCTTGGCCTTGTTCCTCAGCCTCTCCATTCGCCTTGCTCTTCCTACCATAATCATACCTCGAACTTTACCGGTTTGCCCATCGTGAGCTTGATTATTACGTTGCGTATCTGCTCCTTGCCTTTCGGCAGCGCAGTCTCGATAGTCTTCAGAACAGCAGAAATATTCTCGGCGACCTTTTCATCGGTCATCTCTTCCGTGCCTACAGCGCAGTGGAACACCGGGCTGTCCTTGAGCACCAATCGAACGGTGGCAGCAGCCCTGTCCACGACTGGCTTCAGGTCAGGCACTGTCGGCGGTATGGGTTTCGGCATGAGTCCGCGCGGAGCGAGCACAGGACCGAGCGCCTTTCCTATCGCAGGCATGAGCGTCGCTTCTGCAAGGAATGACACGCACTCGGAAGCGATCTTCTTCGCGGCCCGCTTGTTCTTTCCCAGGCCGTCCAGCTCGTCCTTGCGTATCATCGTGATTTCGTCAGAAAGCTTCTGCGCCTTCGGGATCAGGTTGTCGACGATTACGCCGACCTTCAGCTTCCTGCCGGTGCCGGCAGGCAGAACGACCTCGGTCTTTACCTTGTTCTCGACCTTCTTGAGGTCTATGGATTTGAGATTGACGGCTATGTCGAAGGTCTGTTTGAAGTTCCTTTTTGGAGAGGCCTCTCTAGCCTTTTTGATATTCTCGATTATTTTGTCTTCAGCCATAGTTATCGCGACCATGCTCCCGCCGAAGCGGTACTGGTATTTTTGATATAAGACTATTTAAAGCTTTTCTCTGCTTTTTCTAAGGCCGGCCTGCCAGCCCGCCTTTTCGATATCACCATATTTCACATAATAGTTGATGTATCGCATGGCACGCATGGCAGACCCGAACACATATTCCCTTAAAGCCATTCCATCACAGTTCGTCCGTCGGCTCTATTTCCAGATGCTCATCGCCGTTCGTGTCGTCGCTCTCGAGCACTCCGACGCGCTCGTCGAAAACGGCAACGGCCGCTCCGAGCGTCTTCTTGGTCTGGTTCAGCTTGTTCTCGATGTATATCATTTTGGTCGCCATCCTGTCCAGCGCGTCCTTGATGTCTGCGCGGACGAAGCTGCGCAGAACGTCCAACTGGCTGCTGATAGTCGCCTCATGCTGGCGCAGCCTGTGCTCGATTGCTGCTTGCATGCCGGAGCTATCAGGAGAGGCCATCTTCGCCAGCGTGCTCTCTATGCGCGTGGACATCAGAGCCATATTGTTCTTCACCTCTTCAACAAGCTTCTGGCCTTCCGTGCGTCTGTTCGCCTCCAGGATCATCACATCGATGAGCAGCAGCACGGCGACGACAATTATCACTTCATAGCCCAGCGCGGCGAGCGCGATGAAAACTATGTTGAGCGCCGCCAGCGCCCAGAAAATCGTTCTGAATGCCATGCCAGAAGTTGGTCGGAAAAGGATTTAACCTTTAATTTTCGAGTCCCATTTGCCTTCGTTTATTTCCTTGAGTATATCCTTCGGGTTCTTCCCATCAACGGTGCAGCCAACGCTCACGCACGTTCCAACAACCTGCTTGACGGCGTTCTTCGCGCTTTTCGTTCCTAACACAGACATCTTTGCGTTGGCGATGCGAACTGCAGCCTCGAAAGGCAGGTCGCCCTCGAAAGGCTTTGGCGGCGCTTCGCCCTCTTTCGCCACTGGCGTGGTCCACGGCGTTATTGCGAGCTTCTCCACCTTCAGCTCCTTCTTTATCAGAGCGGAAACCGGAGGCGTGCCGACCTTTATCTCGAACGCCTTGGTCGCAGTGTCTACGACGACCTCTACCGGGACACTAATGCCCTTGAACTCCTTGGTCTTCTCGTTTATCGCTGCAACTACCTGGCCGATGTTGACCTTGTGGATTGCGAGCGCAGGACCTAGTGGCGGACCAGGAATCGCCTTGCCGCCCTCTACCATGACCTTGACTGAAATCTTTCCCATGAAATCACCCGCTTGCTTTCGCCTCAGCTTTCTCCGCGCTCTCGATCAGCTTGACCATCTCTATAGAGACCGTTATCGGTATCGGAATAGCCGCCTCTATCAGCTCGATGGTCACTTCGCCTTTGGCAGTGTCGACGCGTGTGACCTTGCCCCTTTCGTTCTTGAAAGGACCGCCGACGATCTCTATGATGTCGCCGCGGTTGATCTTGATTTCCGTTACCTTTACCTCGAGGAACTTCTTGAGCTCGTCTATCCTGATTTCCTTGCGTATCAGGCCGCGCACATGCGGCACGCCGGCTATCACGCTCTCTATGGCGCCCGCCTCGCCTTCAACAAAAATGTAACCCTTGAGCTCTCCTGGATGGAGGATGGCGGACACGGCAGCCCCCGTATTCTTTATTTTGGATGATAAGGTATCGACGACAGAATTTTCCCTTCCGACCGTTGTACGTATGGTCCAGATCATTCAAACACCCGCAGAAGCCATCTGCGTCAATAGTATGTATATGACCGATATTATGAATCCTATCGCACCCATCAACGCGATGCCTACGGTGACCACCCTGGCCGTGCTGACCAGTTCGTCCTTGTCCGGTTTGTGGCTTACTTCGAGAACGCGTCTATAGCCCACCAGCTTGTTCTTCATCTTCTCGAACGGCCCCGGTCCTTTGGGCGCCTCGGGCCTCTGCTTTTCCGGCTGAGGCAAAGTTGTCTTCACAGGCGGAGCTGGCGCTGGCTGCGGATTCTCCGTCGGCTGCGTCGGTTGCGATACCTCGTCGTCCATGGATAAAACCTCAGAACTGATTTGTATTGAAAGCAAGAGTATTTAAATATAATCAATTTGCCTCTCTGGCCGCTGTTTCGTTTCCGAGGTCCGCTAGACGAAATCGATGCCCAGTATTTTCTCTATTTCCTTCGCCTTCTCTTTCGATATGGGCTTCTGCGGACCGTAGATTTGGTTGGACTTGACGCCCGTGATTATCATCATCGCCCTTACGGCGTCACCCATCTCCTTGATTATCTGCGCTCCCCAGATGATTTTCGCGTCAGGTGCAAGCTTGCTGCTCACTGCCTCGACTATCTCCTGGCATTCCCTGATTGTCATGTCAGTTCCGCCGGCCACGTTTACCAGTGCGCCTGTTGCGCCGTCTATTTCAACGTCCAGCAACGGGTTGTTCAGGGCCTTTTCAACTGCCTCGACAGCCCTGTTCTCCGTGTCCGATTCTCCCAGTCCTATCATTGCAAGGCCTCCAGCCCCCATGACGGCCTTGATGTCCGCAAAGTCCAGATTGACCAAGCCTGGCTTGGTTACGAGCTCTGCTATGCCTTTGACCGCATTGACCAGAATCTCGTCGCTGACCTTGAAAGCGGTCATTATGCTTACGTCCGGAACGATCTCCAGCAGCTTGTCGTTCGGTACAACAATGAGAGTATCAACGATGTTTTCGAGCTCTTCAAGCCCGTACTTGGCGTTCTCCATTCGGCCCTTGCCTTCCATCGTGAAGGGCAGCGTGACAACGGCGACGGTTAGTGCGCCGAGCTTCTTTGCCACGTCTGCAACAATCGGGCTCGCACCAGTTCCTGTTCCGCCTCCGAGTCCGCACGTGATGAAGACCATGTCCGCTCCAGTGAGTGCGTCCTTGAGCTCATCCTTGCTCTCGCGAGCGGATTCCATTCCGATGTGCGGGTCAGCGCCGGCGCCCAATCCGCGCGTCAGCTCCTTACCGATTAGAACCTTGACATCAGCATCAGTGTAAAGCAGGTCCTGCGCGTCCGTGTTGACAGCGACGACCTCTGCGCCGACGATGCCCACCTGCATCATCCTGCTTACGGTGTTGTTTCCGGCACCGCCAACACCAATGACCTTGATTTCCGCCTTTCGCGCCTCGAGCAGCTTCCTCAAATCTTCATCCACAGTAGCTGTTCGTGAGCCCGCTTCGCCTTCATGCGCTCTTACTGCCATAGAACCGACCTCCATTAATCAGAACGATTACGTGAAGAGTTCGTGAACGAGCTATTTAAAATTATCCAGAAAATTATAAGAGGATTTATAATGTCACTGGGCCTTCGGTTTCTCGAAGACCTCGAAGAACTTGACCTTTGTCAGGTCCAGCCACTTCATTATGTCGTCAGCGATCTTCTTTTTGAACACCGGATGTATCGTCGGCGGGATTTCCAGCTCCACTTCCGTGCCTTTCACGTGCACGGCGAGCTTGTCGGCCGGTTGGCGAGTGTAGAATTCCATTATCGCCCTTATCTTTTCATCCAGCAGGTCGATCTTCTTCTTTACTTCCAGGTCGAATATGAGCGTCTTTCCGGCCAGCGGATGGTTGAAGTCGACTGTTACGCGTCCGCTCGCCACGCTCAAGACGCGTCCGCGCATGCCGTCGGCCTCGATGGGCATTCCGGGCACAGGTCGTGTGTTGTGCTTCCTGAACTCAGCTTCAGGAACGAGCTTGACCAGCTTCGAGTCGCGTATGCCGAACGCCTTGTCCGGCGTCAGTTCTATGGTCTTCTTCTGTCCAACTATCATGGCCGCCAGTTCCGCGTCTACGCCGTGCAGTATGTAGCCTGCCCCAACTATCACCGGCGCCGATTCTGCGCTGTCTATGTGCTGGTCCGTCTCCTTTATCTTGCCGCTATAGGCCAAGCGTATGAACTCGCCTGTTTGCATGCCCCACATTACGCAGAAGAACTTAAAAAGGTTTCTGGTCGTCCGAATTATAAGACTAAATATAATTATTTATACGTGCAAAGCCATTCAATTGCCATGCTGAGTCCTGACGATTTCTGCAATATGCTACGCGAGACGGAGAGCTTCGACGAGCTGGAGATACGCGTGATACGGGCGATGCTGACGCTCGTCCAGAGGAAGAGGCCGAAGGCCGACGCGGCTATGATAGCCAAGGAAGCGGGCATGTCCGTGACGAACGCGTACAAGTATTTGTATTCCTTGCAATCGAAAGGGATGATAGAGTGCAGCAAGGAGAAGCAGAAGATGTTCTGGCTTTCGCGCTCGGCCAACCCGTTCCCCAGGCTGTTCAGCTTCCTGGGCAGGGACTACCTGCGCAAGAAGGAGATGTTCAACAAGCTCGGCAGCGCCTACGAGCGCATGCTGCCGTTGGGCGATGTCTGGACAGGCGAAAGAGTCAACGAGCATTATGCGTCAGGCTTTGTCGAACGCGCATCGTTTATCATGGACCTGGCCAAGGAGGAGCTGCTTGTTGCTACAGACAAGTTCTTTGATGATTTTGTCCTGCTGGACGCCGTGCGCCGGGCGCTCGAGCGCAGCGTGCGCGTCCGCATCGTTGCGAGCCAGATAGACCCGAACCAGCTCGACAAGCTGGAGCGCGCAGGCCTTGAGGTGCGGCTCGGCCGTTACTGGCCCGGCCTGATAGTAGCGGATGGCAGGCACGGCCTGACAGTGGACGGCGAAGGCAAGGGCACGATGTGGCTCAACAGCCAGTCCGATCACCTTCCTGACTTCGAAAAGGCATGGGCTCGCGCACAGGTGGTACGATGACGATTCTAGTTTTCGGCGATAGCATATCCTGGGGTGCGTGGGACAGGAAAGGCGGCTGGGTCCAGCGACTGAGGGCATTTCTCGACGATAAGAGCATCAGTGAAAAGACGTACGGTCCATTGCTTTACAACGAGAGCATCTCAGGAAACACTACCGCGCATCTTCTCGAACGGTTCGAGTTTGAGGCTAAACAGAGGACCCGCGAAGATTCTGCAACCCTCTTAATTTTTTCTATTGGTGCAAATGATGCAGGTTTTTTCAAGAGCAAGAATGCTAACTGGACGGACAAAAAACAGTTTGAGGCGAACATACGGAAGCTCATCGAATTGGGCCGAAGATTCACGAAGAACATCATCTTCGTCGGAATCTTTCCTGCAGATGAGAGCCGTTCGTTACCTGTTTCATTCGCCCCCGACATTTACTATTACAACAAATATTTCAAAGAATATAACGACATTATTAAATCGATTTGTAAGAGCAGTAAAGTCTGTTTTATCGACATTTTTCAAATATTTTCTAAATACGATTACACTAAAATGATAGAAGATGGGACACACCTGAATTCGCTCGGACATGAAAAAATGTTTGAAACCGTAAAAGGCATCTTAATTAAAAACAAGATGATATGAGTGGTAAAAATGAAGATACTTCATGACAATGTTTTGAGATTGATACGATGAGGCGTTTCAAGGCCGCCATCTTTGACATTGGCGACACGATGGAGCCATCTACCCTCATACAGAAACATGCGCTGCAGAAATTGCAACGAAACCACAAGTTACCGAAAAACTTTACAACCGTTTATCTCGCGAACGATATCGACATAAAGCCGCATATGTTTCATGCACAGGGCGACGTTCGAATCATGCGTCGTGTGGCGGCAAAACTGCATCTAAAAAATGATATAGAGAAATTAACACGGGAACTGCAACGGAATTTCTGGACCGAGCTTGGCAGATGGTATGACAGCCCTAGGGGCAAGCAGCTCGGTGCGACGTTCAGATGGCTCAGAAAAGCAGGCTATAAGGTCTGCATACTGAGCGACAATAGTCTTCAGGCAAAACGGAAGTACATCGCTTTCTGGCGCAGGCACGGCATACGGTACGATATCTTCTTGGTGTCGGAACAGATAGGTTTCGAGAAGCCCGACCGCCGAACGATAGAAGCCGTGCCGAAGGCACTGAAGATTGCCAATTCGGAGACCATACACTTCGGTAATAATCTTTTTCGAGATGCGGTCTGCCGTAAGTGGGGCATGCCGTTCGTGCTGATGACAGGTTTTTCAGTCAAACACCCAGAGATTCATTACGGTGGACCAAGAATAAGGTCCATAACGCCGCGCATGGTGGAAGATGTTATGGTGAGATCATGAAACAGAAAAGAATTGTGTTTGACAGTGACGGGTACAGGCTCGTCGGAATCCTGCATATGCCGGACAAGCCAACAGACAAGGTCATCGTAATGGCGCACGGATTCACCGTGACCAAAGACGAGGCCGGCTTATTCGTGCGGGCGGCCAACGCGTTCAATGAAAACGGTTGGGCCGCTTTCAGGTTTGATTTCAGAGGATGTGGAGAGAGCAAAGCAGACTTTAAGGACACGACCGTAGAGACCGAGGCCGCCGATTTGAATCATGCAATCGAGTTTGTGGAAACGCAGGGATACAAAAATATAGGATTGCTTGGTGCGAGCTTCGGCGGAGCGGTTTGTATCTATGGCTGGAGCCCGAAAATAAGGACGATGGTTCTTTGGAACCCCGTAACCGACCTTTATGAGACATTTGTAGATTTGTCGTGGTTTCGGCACAAAACTCTGACGGCCGAAAATATAAGAGAAATAGAGACGACGGGACTCACAATGATAACCAAGAAGGACGGCAGCAAATTTAACATAGGAAAGAAGATATGGGAAGAATTCAAAACAATGAAGCTGGACAAGCATATGAAGAGAATAACTTGCCCGACCCTGTTTTTGCACGGTGACAAGGACACGAAGGTCCCGTTCAGCCAAACTGAAAGAAATTATAAGCTGATCAAGAATTCCGAGCTTGTCAAGATTGAAGGTTCAGAACATGGTTTCCATGGCGATGCCTCGGAAAAGAAAGTTATTGACGCCTCGCTCGCATGGTTCAGGAAATATCTCTGACGCATGTTTTCACCACCCCAAGTGGTAATGAAGATATTTGCCGAAACCTGCATCCTGTAAGTTAATGAAAATCCGAGCGCTAATTCTGACCGCAGCGACAATAGTGGCGCTAGGTCTGCTCGTGCAGTTCGTGCATCCGTTTGTTGTTTCTAGCCGAGATGAAACAGTGCTCGTGACCAAGATCATTGACGGAGACACGATAATCGTCGAGGGCGGTCGTAGCGTGCGGTTGCTGGGTATCGATGCCCGCGAGAAGGGTCAGCACTGCTATAAGGAAGCGTCTGATGAGTTAACTGCCCTGGTGTTTAACAAACGGGTGCGGCTCGAGGCCGACAGCCTGGACAAGGACAAGTACAGACGATATCTGAGATGGATATGGTTGGATGACAAACTAGTAAATGAGCAGTTAGTCGCGGATGGGCTGGCCATAGCACGTACCGGTGATGGACCCAAATATGCCGGCCGCATCACTTCTGCCGAGAAGGCCGCCCTCGATGAGAAGACTGGTTGTCTGTGGGCAGATTAGGACAGTATTTCTGTGCCTGACGCTTCGGGCATGGACTGCCGATAATCAGGTACCTCAACGGATTTTCGTCGCAGTCCTTTTTGTATTGGCAATCTCGCTTGCAGTCATTGCCCATAGCATCCGGATTATCTTTTACATCTTTGTCAAAAGACATGTAAAGAATATCAACAGAAAACGATTTAAACCAGCAGAATGCCTGGTTTGCCAGGCTCAGCAGCGGCCGCCTTGTTCGCGAGCTCGGAAACCTTCGCGGCCTTCTCGGCTTCCAGAACGTCGACGGGGCAGCTGAATACCTTCTCGTAGAAGCCCTTCGCATCCCTAAGAGCGGCAAGCTCGCTGCCCGCACTAAGGAACAGCTCTTCAATCGGCCTCTTCTTCTGCAACCTCTGCACGTAGTTCGCGACAGCGCCGCCCAACTGCTTAAACTTCTTGACCTCCATGATCTCGCGCAGAGGCTTTCCTTCCATTGCAATGTTGTAGACCTCGTACTTCCATGGCGCGCTGACGATGATGGAAATCTTGTTGGGCTTGTCGATACCCGAAATCTTTTTTATCTCATCGATGTTGCCCTGAACCCTGCGCACCATGTCCTCGGCCGCTTCGGTGCCCATGTTGACGGCCTTTGCATCATACTCGGGCCAGCCGGCATTTACAATGAAGTCCTTGTTGCCGAGCGCATGCCACAGCTCCTCTGCGGTGTGCGGTATGAAAGGTGCGAGCATCTTCAGCCAGTCTGAAAGCCAATCGAGCCTCGGGTTGTCCGTTCTTTTCAGGTACCAGCCGGCATCCGACAGCACATTGAAGAACGCGGTGTCAACGGCCTTGCGTATCTCCGCCTTGTCCAATGCCTCTGTCACATCCTTGATGTGCCTGTTCAAGCGCGAATGCAACCACCTGTCTATCGGCCTGCTAGCCACGGACCTTGTCTTGCGCTTTGCCAACAACAGCAAAGTATTATAGAAGTTCTCCAGCTGCCTGCCATATCCTTCGCAGTCCTCGTTGCGCCAGTCGAAATCGTGCCACTGGTTCGAGCCGTGCGTGAGATACAGCCGTATCGTGTCCGCTCCGAACTTATCGATCGCATCATGCCAGAAGATTACGTTGCCCAGGTGCTTGGACATCTTCTTTCCGTATGCCACGAGGTGCCAGTTCACGAATATTCCCATCGGCCAGTGCTTCTCCGGGAACAGCGCCACATGGTTCATGATGAATAACGGCAAATGCACCGACTTGTGTTCCTTGCCTATGGCGTTCAGGTCGAGCGGATACCAGTAGAGGAACTCGTTGCGGACGTCTTCCCACACCTTCTTCTTTGCCTTCCCTTTGCCCAGGAACGCATAATCGAAGAACTCGTCCGTCAGCTCGTCCATCTTGAGCTTTCCAGCATTGAAATATTTTGAGACGATGTAGAAGGCCATGTAAATGGTGCTGTCTGATATGGCCTCGATGATCCAGCCCGGTTCGAACGGGAACTCCGTGCCCAGTCCCCTGCGCCTCACGCATGGCCTCGCCTCAAGCCAGTCGATTATCGCCGGCAGCTCGGTCTTGTACTCCGGCGGGTAGATCGCCATGTCCTTGATGTGTTCGGCCGTCCTTGCTTTCCATTTCTCGTTGCCATAGTCGATGAACCACTGGCCAGGCACCTTCTTGATTATTATCTCCGCTCCGCACCTGCAGTGCACGGGCTTGACGGACAGCTCGTATATTGAATCGACCTTGCCGTCCTTTGCCAGCCACTCGGTGATCGCCACCTTCGCCTTTGGCACGGCCATGCCTGCGAACTGCTTCGTGCTGGAATGCATCTTGCCTCCGAACTCTATCTTGTAAAGGTCCTTGACGATAAATTCCAGCTTCGGGTCGTTCGGGTCGGTTATGTTGTTCTTCTCTATCATTTCCCCGGCAGGTGCAGGACCATAACCGGCAATCTCGACGACCTGCAACGGCTTTATGTCTGGTGCGACGATGCTGAGATGGATGAAATCGAAAGGGTCATGCGCTGGCACGGACATCACGACGCCCGTTGCCTCGTTCTCGTCAACGAACGTTCCTTCCAGTACCGGCACTGCCTTGCCCGTTGCCGGATTCTTGGCCTCCAAGCCGATGATCTTGTTCGGGTCAATGCGTTCGATGATTTCTACTTTCTTGTCCAGGTCCTGCAGCTTCTTCACAGCGGCTTCTGCTATCAGCCACGTCTCCTTGTCGACCTTCGCCTTTACGTATTTCGCGTCCGGGTTCACCCAGACGTTCGTCACGCCGAAGATGGTCTCTGGTCGCATCGTTGCCGCAGGCAGGAACATG
>Ga0315281_10009393_pt1 | contig 13570 bp, 7 predicted proteins | sample YL17G07_0_MG_FD_204540 | JGI IMG/M metagenome (GOLD analysis project Ga0315281, IMG submission 204540) | Sediment microbial communities from Yellowstone Lake, YNP, Wyoming, USA - YL17G07_0 | ecosystem: Environmental > Aquatic > Freshwater > Lake > Sediment | place: USA: Wyoming | collected...
AACTCCGCGGTCTGCTCGCCGTGGAACGGCTTCAGAAACGTCGTGCGATGCGGTTCGGGCGCCAGATAGAGCAGCGCGTCGTGCACGCGTCGCAGCACCGGGTTCTCGCTGGCGGCGAGATCGTGCATCGGCGGGTACTCGATCTCGAAGTCGCCCTGGCCCATCGAGCTGTGCACGCGCGTGATCGAATGGCAGGAGGTGCAGGCCAGGCCCGCCTGCGCCTCGGGCGTGTTGATCTGCTCCTTGATGGGCCGGTCGAAGCGCCCGTTGAAGAAGACGGCGTGATCGTGGCAGCCCGCGCACCATTTCGAGGGTTGCGTGCCGACCACGTCCTGCATGTACTCAATCGACTTCCGGTACCACTGGTTGTTGAACGACGAGAAGTGGTGCGCCGACGAGCTCCACTGATCGTAAATGTCGCGATGACACCGCGCGCAGCTCTCGCTCGTCATGAAGAAGGTGGCCGGGATGATGCCGTTGACGTTCGTGTTCGCCGACGAGGGGAAGAACGGACCCGCGGGACCAGCCCCTTCACCGTCCATCGTCGCCGGCGGTGTGGTCGGGTTCACGATGCGGTACGCCGATCGCCACCGCCCGTCGCGCCCGCCGCGCGCGACCGCCGCCGCACCCGCGGCCACGAGCACCGCCACCACGGCGACGCGAAGCGCGATAGCGTCAGGACGCAGGACGGGCGCCACAACCGACGCCGTCCGCCAGACATAAACGAGGAGGAGCGCAGCCCCCACCGCCGAGACCGCGACGTGCGCGTCGACCAGCAGGCGATGAGGCGTCGTCGCGCCGAGGGCCAGGATGGCGAGGCCAAGCGCGAGACCCGCGCCCGACACGACCAGCCCTGCAGCGCCGATCCCACGTGTGGGGTCCGCCTTCAGACGAATTAGAGCCGGCTGAAGCCGGCTTCCACGACGGATTCTGGTCGCAACCACCACCGCCAGAGCCACACCCAGCAGCGGATGCACCGCGACCTGGACGAAATACCACAGCGTCGGATCGGAGAATGCCCAGAGGTACGCGGCGTTGAAAAGCAGCGCGACAAAGCCGGCAGGAACCGCGCGCGGCGGCAGAAGGTGGGAGTCCGACGTGCGCGGAAATGACCGAATGCCAAGCACGCGTGTATTCTAATCGGTGTACACTCCCGCTCGAGCATGAACCTTCGCGGACTCGCGGCGGCCTTCGTCGTGGCGGCCCTTGCTGGTGCGAGCCTCGTCTCCCAGTCTTCACAGCCCGCCGCGTCACCATCTCCCGCGGTCGCGCTCCGCATCATCGTCACCAGTACAGCCGACGAAGCACAGCGCCTCATCGATCGTCTGAACCGAGGCGAGGATTTTGTCGCTCTGGCGCGGGCCGAATCGATCGATCCAAGTGCCCGTGAAGGCGGGCTGCTCGGCACGATCGAGCTGTTGACATTACGTCCCGAGTTGAGAACCGCCCTTCGCGGCGTCGGCCCGGGACAGCGGACGTCAGTGTTCCAGATTCCCACGGGATTCGCGTTTCTCGAGGTTGTGGCACCCGTCGATCCCGCCGCCGCCAAGGCCGCCAATCCCGCGGGTATTCCCGCGCTCGTCGCCACCGGCAGCGTGAAGTACGTGCTCGACGTCGGCGGCCTGCCGGAAGCTGAAGCGGTCCTCAGGGAATTCCCCAAACCGGCCGAGTGGAACCTGGACCCGCGCGCAATCTGCGAGGCGCGCCGCGAATCGCTGCAGTCCGCTCGGCACACCTTTGAGGATTTCTTTTCGCCGGCGATGCAAGCCGTCCGCCTGTCGCGACCGCCCTTCGACCTGATGCAGGCCCACCTCGGCCTGGCCCAGCTTCTCGCGTATCAGGGTGAGATGGACCGCGCGCTGAGCGGATATCAGAAGGCCTACCAGCTTGCGCTCGCCGATGTGCCTGGGGCGGCGCTGCAGATGGAGGAAATGCTCGGCATTGCCTACCTGCACAAATCCGAAATGGACAACGGCGCGTACCGTGCGCCTGGCGAGCTCTGCCTCATTCCGATGCGGCAGGGTCACTCGTATGCCAAGACCGCAGACTCGGAAACAGCCATCGAGCACTTCCTGAACTATCTCCTAAAGAAGCCAGACGACCTCGAGGTACGGTGGCTTCTCAACCTGGCGTACATGACCGTTGGCAAGTACCCGGCCGGCGTGCCGCCGACCCATCTCGTCCCTCCGGCGACGTTCGCGTCCGCTGAAGACGTCGGTCGTTTCCGTGACGTCGCCCCGCTGGCGGGACTGGACGTCTTCGCCACCGCGGGAGGCGTGATCGTCGACGACCTCGCGGGCAACGGCCGATTCGACGTCGTCACGTCCAATTTCTACAGCTGCGGCCCGCTGCACTATTTCGGGAACAACGGCGATGGAACGTTCACCGAACGAACCGCCGCCGCCGGGCTGTCCGACCAGTTGGGAGGGCTGAACATCCTGCAGACCGACTACAACAACGATGGCTGCAAGGACATTCTGGTGCTGCGAGGCGGATGGGAAGTGCCTCAGCGAAAGTCTCTGCTCCGGAACAACTGCGACGGGACGTTCACCGACGTGACCGTCGAGAGCGGCCTGGCGAGACCGGCGACGAGCACGCAAACCGCGGTCTGGACGGACATCAACAACGATGGGCTCCTCGATCTGTTCGTCGGAAACGAAGACCGCGCCTCGCAGTTGTTCTTGAACAAGGGAGGCACGCGGTTCGAGGATATTTCGCACACCGCCGGCGTCGATCGCCTGTCGTTCGCCAAGGGCGTGAGCGCGGGTGACTACGACAACGACGGGTTTCCGGACTTATATGTCTCGAACTTCGACGGGAACAATTTCCTCTATCGAAACAACCGCAACAACACGTTCACCGACGTGGCGGTCGCGGCGGGTGCGCCCGGCTCCGGCCGCGGTTTCGTGACCTGGTTCTTCGACTACGACAACGACGGGTGGATGGATCTGTTTGCCACGAGCTATTTCCTCTCCCTCGACGAAACGGCACGCACGTACCTCGGGCTGCCCCACAACGCCACGACGCTGAAGCTCTATCGGAACCAGAGGAACGGAACCTTTCAGGACGTGACGAAGCAGGCTGGTCTCGACAAGGTCTTCATGCCGATGGGGTCGAATTTCGGCGACATCGACAACGACGGGTTCCTCGACATCTATCTCGGCATGGGCAGTCCTTCCTACGGCGCAATGGCGCCGCACGTGCTGCTGCGCAACAACGCAGGGAAATTCTTCGTCGATGTCACCGCCTCGTCAGGAACCGGGGAGCTGCACAAAGGTCACGGCGTCGCCTTCGCCGACCTGGACAACGACGGCGACGAGGACATCGTGGCCGAGATCGGCGGAGCCACGCCGGGCGACAGTCATGCGATGCGGCTGTTCGACAATCCGGGCCACGGAAACGATTGGATCAGCTTGCGGCTCGTCGGCGTGAAGAGCAACCGTGCCGCGATTGGCGCGCGGATCACGGTGACGGTGGAGAACGAAGGGGGTGGAACACGCACGATCCACCGCGCTGTGGGAAGCGGCGGCTCCTTCGGCGCCTCTCCTCTGGAGCAGCATATCGGCCTCGGCAGGTCGGCGCGCATCATCGACGTGGAGATCTGGTGGCCAACCAGCAACACCCGCCAGCACGTGACGGGCGTCGCGAAGAATCAGGTCGTGGAGATCACGGAGCGCGCGTCGGGTTACAGGAAAGTGGAGCGGCGACCGGTTCGACTCGGTGGCCCAAAGAGGCTCGACTGATGCGTCCGTCCACAGCGGTACTGCTGGTGATTCTCGCGACCCAGTCCCTGGTCGCCGCGCGACAGGGCTCGCCGGCAGCCACCGCGCAGCAGTATCCGGTGGCCGGCATGGTCGTGACCGTGGATCGCTCCAGCAACTCGTTCACCGCGTCGATTCAGGCGATCCCCGGATACATGCGCGCGATGACCATGCCCTTCGAGGTGCGCGAGACGAAGGAGCTCGACGGCCTGGCTCCGGGTGCGATCGTCGAGTTCACGCTGCGCGTCGATCAGCACTCCTCGCGCGCCGAACGCATCCGCGTCGTGCGATATCAAAGCGTGGAGCAGGACCCCTTCACCGCCAATCGGTTGAAGCTGCTCACCGACCTCGTCGCGGAGGCGCGCGCGGTGAAACCGCTGGCGATCGGCGAGCCGGTGCCGGATTTCACGCTGACCGACCAGAAGCGGCGGCACGTGAAGCTCTCCAGCCTGCGCGGGAAGGTGGTCGCGGTCAATTTCATTTACACCCGTTGCGCGTTGCCGAATTTCTGCCTGCGGCTCGCGAACAATTTCGGCGTGCTTCAGAAGCGCTTCGCGCGGCAGCTCGGACGGGATCTGGTGCTGCTGACCGTGACGTTCGACCCTGTCCACGATGCGCCGGAGGTGCTGGCCAGATATGCCGAGCAGTGGAGAGCGGATCCCGGAAGCTGGCGCTTCCTGACCGGGCCGGCGGCCGAAATCCAGCGGGTGTGTCGTCTTTTTGGCGTGTACGCGTTTCCCGACGAGGGTCTGATGGACCACTCGCTGCACACCGTCGTCATCGATCGGCAGGGGACACTGGTCGCCAACATCGAAGGCAACCAGTTCACGGCCGCCCAGCTCGGCGATCTGACCGGGAGCCTGCTCAGATAGAGCAGGGCGAGCCCGCGTCCGCGTCAAGGCAATCGGGCCTGCAGTTCCTCAAGCTCCCGCCGATCCGGGTGCACGCGCCTCGCACGCGCCAGCCATTCGCGAGCCTGCGCGTAACGCTCGATACCGATCAGCGCCCGCGCGCCTCCGATCCACGCGTCCGCCATGCCCGGGTCGAGCTTCACCGCTTCCGCATACTGAACCAGCGACTCCTGCAGCCGCCCCGTCGCGCGCTGTGCCTCTCCCAGACGAAAGCGGGCTTCCGGCATGTACGGGTCGGCCCGCACGGCGGCCGAGAACTGTTCGATCGCCGCAGGAAGTCGAGCGCTCAGCACGAACAGCATGCCCAGGCTGAAGTGCGCTTTCGCGAAGTCTGGCGATTGCCGCACGACCGTCACGAATTCTTTTTCGGCGCCGGACGCGTCTCCGGCGGCCAATAGCGTGGCGCCGAGTCCGTACCGCAGCGTCGGGTCTCCAGGCGCAATCTCGAGGCCCTTGCGGAACGCCGCCGCCGCCGCCACCCAGTTCTCGTCCCTGAGCGCCCGCACGCCGCGGTGTTCGTAGGCGACCGAACTTTCGAGGACGTCGTCGGGTTGCTGTCTCAAGGGGTCGGGCAAGTCGGGCCAGACACTGCCCCGCTGCCGCAGATGCGCGTCGGCCTTTTCCCGATCGCCCAACGCGCGATACGCCATCGCGAGCGGGTAGTGAACCGCCGACGCTCGCGGGTCGGTCACCAATGTTTGCTCGAAGTGGCGCACGGCATCGGCGTAGGCTTGCAGCGCCAGGGCGGCGCGTCCCGCCCCGAACAGCGCCGCCGCCAATTGCGGCTGGATCGCCAGCGCCTCGAGAAAGACCCGTTGGGCAATCTCCGGCCGCGCGTCATCGAGATAGGTCTCAGCGAGCCAGACCTTCGCGGTGACATCGTTGGGCCGCAGCTCCACGGCGCGTTGGAAAGAGGCCGCAGCGCTCGCGCGTTCGCCCTTCATCAGCTGGACATGGCCGAGGTAGTACGGCCAACGCATGTCGTCCGGCGCCAGGGCCTGCGCGTGCAGGTAGCAGGACTCGGCTTCGTCGCTGAATTTCGCCGCCGTCAGCAACGCGCCGAGGCCTCCGTACGCCGCAGCGAGCTCCGCGCGAGGCGTGCTCGGGATTCCCAGCTTCTGTGTCAACGAGGCATGACGCTCACGTACCTGGCGCTTCACCGAGTCCGCCAACGGCGATAGATCTGGCAGCACGACTGGTGGCAATGCGTGTCGGGCAGACGTCTCCCGCGGTGTGGGGGACGCGCATCCGCCGGTCAGCGCCCACGTCAACGCGAGGGCCGCAGCAGGGGCGGCGCGCCGCCTCATCGCCCGCTGCCTTCCCTCAACGTGGTGTATCGATCGACCTCCACGCCGGTCCACTCCTCAGTCTTCCCGCCCGGCCAGATCACGCGCACGCGAGGCCGCTCCTGCGACTGGCCGAGACCGACGAGGACGCGTGGATCGTTGGCCGACGCGTAGCTCCCGTCAGCTCGCGCGCGCCGCCAGAGTACGGGCCCGGACGAGCGGATGACGGCGACCCTCGCACCCAGCATGTCACGCGGCGTCTTGCCGCCGACCAGTTTCAACCCGATCCAGTGCTGACGGTTGCCGATGTTGTTGACGAGCAGGCGAACGCGGCCGGCGCCATTGCCGACGACGACGTCCACGTCGCCGTCGTTGTCGATATCGCCAAACGCGGCGCCGCGACTCGCCTCAACCAACTGGAACACTTTGCCGGCCCGGTCGGTGACATCCTCGAACCGCCCGCCGAGATTGCGGAACAGCTGATTTCGCTGCCCGAGCGGAAACGGATCGTTGCTCCGCTTCCGATCGTTCACGTTCTGGTTGACATCGCCGTTGACAGCCAGAATATCCAGGCGACCGTCGTTGTCGAAATCGAGCCACGCCGCGCCAAAACCGGTGAACGGAAGACTCGGCCGACGGATTCCCGCCCGGGTGCTCTGGTCTTCGAACGCGCCCGAACCGTCGTTCACGTACAGCGTGCTTCCCTGGTTGATCAGCTCGGTGATGAACAGATCCTCGTCGCCGTCGTCGTCGAAGTCGCCGGCGTCGACGCCCATGTTCGCCTTACGCTCACCGGCAGGGCCCAGCGCGGCGCCTGCCTGGAGCGCGGTGTTCTTGAACGTGCCATCGTGCTGATTGATCCATAACTGGTTGTCATGCTCGTCGTTGGCGACGAAGATATCCATCCAGCCGTCACCGTTGAAGTCGGCGGTGGAGACGCCGAGCGCCGGCCCGAACTGCCGGGCCATCCCCGCCGCAACAGTGACGTCGGTGAATCGGCCACCGCCCCGGTTGCGATAGAGACGACTCGGCTGCGGGCGGTACACGCTCGGCCGGCAGTAGTCAGGCGCACCGGACGGGCTGAGGCAGGCGACATGCGTCTCGATGCTGTAGTTCAGGTAATTCCCGACGAACAGGTCGAGCCACCCGTCGCGATCGATGTCGACGAACGCCGCCGACACGCCCCACGCCGCTGGATCGTCCGTGCCGGTCTGCTTCGAAACATCGGTGAACGTTCCGTCCCCGTTGTTGCGAAACATCTGATTGCGGCCGAATCCGGTGAGGTATAAATCGATCCAACCGTCGTTGTCGATGTCGCCTGTCGCGACGCCCATGCCATATCCACGCGTTCTGATCCCGCTCTGCGCCGTGACGTCGGTGAATCGCAGCGTCCGGGTACCGTCTGGGTTGACGATCAGATCGTTCCGAAAGAGCCGATCTCCTGGCGGCGCTCCCGCCGTCGGTGGCAGCAGCGGCTGGCCCGTTCCGAGTGTCCCGCCCTGAACCAGGTAGACATCCAAATCGCCGTCGTTGTCATAATCAAACAACGCGACGCCCGGCCCCATGATCTCCGGTTGATAGAACTTCCCCGACATACCGTTGACGTGGACGAAGTCGAGGCCGGCTTCCTCGGCCCGGTCGGTGAACCACTCGTCAGGGCTGGTCTGGCTGCCGCCGGCGTCGGACTCATGCGATTGGCGGGACGAGCTCCGATCGGCTGTGCAACCGACGGAAAGCACGACGGCCAGAAGGGCGGCCAGAAGGGCGGTCACGGAGCGGAAGCGGAAACGGGACGTACGCGGCCCCGAGAGGGCCGCGCCATACGTGGATGAAGTCGACTTAATCCTTGCGTGTGCCGAGCGTTGACGGCGTGACGTCCCGCACGTTGTGATCGATGCCGTACGCCATGGCGGCGAAGCCGACGCCAGCGACCAGCCAGATGACGGCTTTCTTCTTCCGGCTCATGCCGCTCGAGGCCAGTCCAGGCTGCCCCTGGAGCGCGAGCGCAAGAGGGCCGCGCAACGGCGCAACAGCGGCCGCCGTCGCGGTTGTCGGCAATGGCGCTTGCGTTCGTGCCGCCTCGCGCGTCAAGCGGGACGCCGACTCGAGCAGCGTTTCCCCGGCGAACGACGCGGATGTATTACCCAACCAGACAACCAGCGCAAACGCGAGCACTCGACGCATCGATCCCTCCTGAACCTAGAAGCCCGTCCAAGTAATAGCGAACGGGCTTCTAGTAGGCGCGCTACGCGCGCAATCCTGCTTCGAACCGCTCGAATTTTGCCGGCGGAGCCGGCCTACGAGGAGCGTGTTCGCATTTCTCGGACACGCTCCTCGTTAGAACTGAAGACTCGCGGTCACGCGAGCCACACGCGCATCAAGGAACCCGACCGGGCGCCAGAACCGCGATGAACCGTAGGCGGTCACGACGCTCTGCACGGAATTCCCGTTCAGCACGTTATAGACGTCGAGCGCCGTCCGCACCTTGCCCCAACCGACGTTGAACGTCTTGTTCACAGCCACGTCCAGTTGGGTGAAGCGGTCGCCGAACACCGAATTGGCCGCGTACAGGTTCAACACCTTGGCGGTCGTGAGCGCCGTCCGGGCCGGGTTCTTGAACTTGACGTCCGCGGATGTCACCGTGAGCAACGCCGACTGCTCGGCACCAGGCGTGTTCCGGTAGATGAAGCTGGCGTCGAAGCCGCCCTTCAGCGGCACGCTCCCACGGAGACGGAAGTCGAAGCTATTGCCCCACGCCGTCTCGACGCGGCAGAACGGTCCGCCACTATTCACGTTATTGATGTCGTTCGGCTGGTTCGGGGCGTCCACCGTAATGCAGTGGTCGTCGACGTTCCGACCTACGTCCATTCCGCCGCCGAGCTTGATGCCCTTCGGGAGACGCCCGTTGGCGGCGAACGTGAAGCCGTCCCAGTAGCGCTGCGGCTTTCCGAACTCCTTGGCGTTCGTGACGCGCAGTACAGTACCGGCCGCGCCGAAGAACTGCGGCTGGATGTCGTAGAAGCCGCAGATCTGTTGACCGCTGCTGGACAGGCGCGGATCATTCGGAGCGGTGATGCAGTACTCGTCGAAGTTCTGCGGGCCGACCAGCGTGTTGTCGGTCACCGTGAAGCTGCCGTCCCAGTTCCGGTTGTACCCGGCGCTGACCGACAGTCCACGAAGCACCTCGTGCTGCACTTCCACGTTGACGTCCCAGAGGTAGTCGCGGTTGGCCTTGAGGACCGACTCGTCGAACAGCGTCGCCAACGGGATGAACTTGCCGAAGTTCGGATTGGAAATCACGCCGCACTCACCGTTCAAGGCGAAATTCGCGAGGGCGCAGTCCGGAATGAAGTTCCCTCTGCGAGGGTCGCCCACGGGGTAGAAGTCGTCGTTCCAGTTGCGGAACGCCGTGTTGATCGACGAGCTGAACGGATGGAAGCGGCGCGTCATGTCGCTGCGACTCAGTTGATTGAAGCGGCCGATCGACGCCTTGATCGCCGTGCGCCCGTTGCCCAGGACGTCCCACGCCGCACCCAGGCGCGGGTTGATGTCGGTCCACTCGGGGATGCCTTTCACTTCGTCGACGTGACGGGCCGGCACGTAGAGACCGGCGGGTAGATCCGCCGCCGGGAAGCCCATGCTCAGGTAATCGAACCTCAGCCCAAGGTTCAGCGTCAGGCGCTTCATGGTCCAGGCGTCCTGCGCGAAAATGCCGAGCTCGACGTTCTGGCGCTCCTGCTGAAAGAACGGCTCCGCTTGATACTGGAGCCGGAGCGGCTTCCCGTCGAGGAAGTCGTAGTTCAACCCGTCAGTCGTGTTGTTGCGGGATCGAGACTCGTCGTTGAACGCCTGCTCGTCCGAGACGCCAACCTTGATGTTGTGCGTGCCGGTCACGTACGTCAGGGAGAACCGCTCGGCGCTCCGGCCCGTGCGGGCGATGGGCGCGGTGAGGACCGCGTTGGCACCGTAGCGGTAATTTGTTCTGGTCTCGAGAATGGACCGGTCGTCTCGCGTCACACCCTCTTCAGCAAAGTTGACCCAGTTGGCCACCTGCCACGACACGCCAGCTTCCAGGAGCAATCGACTATTCACCGGCATCGTCCACGTCCCCTGCACCACGCCGGACGGCCACCAATCCCATCCGCGCTCCGCCTCGATGGCGTTGGCGCCCGTGAAAGGCCCCGTCGTGCAGCGGCACGACTTCTGGATATCGGCGTAGGCGTTGACGCGCTGGCGTGTGGAAGCCTGCCAGGTCGTCCTGAGCGAATTATTTCGGTACCAATCGAAGCTGGCGGCCGGACGACTCGTGTCGGGCGCCGTATTCGCAAACGGCGTGCCCGGCTGCCCCGGATAAAACAGCGTGGGGGTGTTCGGATTGCCCGACTTTCCCTGAAGCGCGTTGTAGAACGCGCTCGGCTGGGTCACCTCTGATCCCCAGCGGGCGATCGCGGCGAAGAACCACAGCTTGTCCTGTTTGATCGGGCCGCCGATCTGCGCGCCCGCCCGGTAGATGCGCAGCACTTTGGCAGCCGACGTGAAGCCGTACGACCTGAGATTGTCGTCGATGTTCGAGCCTTGCATGTTGCCGTTCGAGTAATACCCGTCGAGGCTGCCCCGGAACACGTTGCTGCCGCTCTTGGGAATCGCGTTGAGCGACGTGCTGCCGGAGCCCGATTCCGCGCTCATGCCGGTGGTCTCGAGCTGCAGTTCCTGGATGTTGCCGCTGTCGGTGATGTACCCGACGCCCGAGGCCGCGCCGATGAAGTACTGGTTCCGGAAACCGTCGAACGAGGCGCGCGTTCCAGTCTTGCCGTGAAAGAAGGTGTAGGCGCCTTGAGCCGACCAGGTATCGCGCGTGCCGCCGACGTCCGCCTGGGTGGCGGCAAAGCCGGGCGTCACATACGCGAGCGTCTGCAACCCGATGCTGCCGCTCGGCAACGATTCGAGATCCGCCGTGTTGAGCGTCTCCTGCTGCCGAACGCTCTGGGTGTCGACGACCGGCGACGCCCCGGTCACCGTGATCGTTTCCGCGATCCCGCCGACGTTCATGCTCACGTTCACGCTCGCCGTGAAACCCGATCCGAGCACGATGCCCTCTCGTTTGACGGTGGCAAAGCCGGTCAACGCGAACGTGACGATGTACGTGCCGGGGCGCAAATCGATGATGCTGTAGCGACCCTCGCCGTCGGTCGTGACAGATCGGACCTTCTCAATCAGCACGGGGCTCGCCGCCTCGACAGTGACGCCGGGCATGGAAAGCCCGCCGCTGTCTCGCACAACGCCGGCAATGCCGGAGGCCTGCTGTGCCCATGCCGCCGGCGCGAACATCGCGCTGCAAATCAAGGCCGCGAGCACAATGCGTGCGAAATGTCTACGTCCGGGAGTCAAAGCGCCCACTGATCCTCCAGTGCGATAAAACGGCTCTGTATTGCCCTATTGCTGCGGCAACTCTACGCATACGTCGAGCGACCGTCAAGGATTAAGATTGTCGCAAAACGTCGCAGAAACCCATATGGCTTCCGCGATCCGGATCTCCGGATTTCTTGGGGCTGGCGTCCAAGGACATGGCTGGACGCCGGAGCTTTCGTCCGCGCGCGCGTGGCCCGGAGTTCAACGTGTCACGACGATTGTCACGTCCTCGTCCGCCACCAGGGCGCCATCGTCTGCGCGGCAGCGGAGAACGTAGATGCCCGGCTCGGAGAAGGTGACCTGAACCTCCTGCTTCCCGTCCCGCGGCAACGTCGGCGCCGTCCACTGTGGCGCCCACGGCGAGTGCGCACCCGCGCGGGTGTCCTCCCACGCCTTGACCTGCGGCGGATCGAACGTCACCTTCGCGGCAACAGGCCCGCGGTACACGAACCAGGAAACGTGCAGTCCCAGATTCTTGCCGACCGTAATCCGGGACGGAGGACTCATCGCCGGGTTCCGCGGGGCGGGCGCACCCGCACCGGCTTCGGCAGTCGCTTCGGCTCGAGCCCGTCTTCGGAGCGCAGCGGGATCGCGAAGCTTGGGGATGCCGTCGTCCTTGACTTCGGAGACCAGCGTGATCGGTTGGCCGATTTTCACGTTCTTGGCCTTGACCTCTTCGATCCGGACGACGGGCGGTTTGTTCCCGCGGACTTCCGGGCTGCTGGTGCCGGCGCCAAGCGCACCCGTCTCGGAGGCTTTGACGACGTCGTCGATGCTGTAGTCCACGCGCAGCGTCGCGTAGGCTTTCTCCGTCTTCCCGTGGGACGTGAGCGTCCAGATGAGTTCGCTCTTGTCGGTGAAGTCGGCCGGGACGCGCACGCGGAAGATGAACCGGTTGCGTCGCGGCAGGAAATGCGTGGGCTGTCCCTGGTCGGCGCCCCCGAGATTGAAGCTGTTGTCGGGCCCGATCGGAACGTCGATCTCTTCTTCCCAGTTCCGGTTCATGTACCCGAATAGAAAATACTTCGTGCCGTCCACCGCCAGTTCCCACCCTTCGTAGGCCGGCGAGACGTTCTGACCCTTCGCATAACTCAAGGACTGCGCAGCGATGGGCGGATGAAATGCCAGCAGGGCCGCCGCGCACCACACATACGGATTGCGGAATGCGGATTGCGGAATGCGGATTGGCGCTGGGATTGGCGTGCTGATTTCAATCCGCAATCCAGAATCCGCAATCCGCAATGTCTGTCTCGTCATTGCTGCGGTCCTACGTTCGTCTTGGCCGGCGGTGCCGGCGGGGCTGGCGTGATCATGCACAGCGGGCAGCCGATGACGACGTCGTTCTTCGTCAGGTGGAGCTTCTCGCGCCGTTGGGCCATCTCCTCCTGGAACTGCTCGTCGGTCATGGACACACGGTTGCCGAGGTCGATGAACATATTGGAAATCGATCGGTTGCCCGACCCGGACCAGTTTCTCGGGTCCGGCACATTCTTGTTCGCCGGCGTGTTGTCCATGTAGCCGATGATGTGCAGGATCGTGCCTTTCGGCAGGAGCGGCGCCACATCGTCATCGTAGCTGTAGCCGCGCACCCAGTTGTGGTCGTACCCGACGCAGCTCAGCGTCTGGATGTTGTAGCCCCAGATTGCCTCGAGGCACATCCGCGCGCCGGGCGCATGCAGGTGGGGTTCAAACGACTGGATCTTCGTGTTCTCCTGCAGGACCGAGTACGCATGAAGCAGCTGGTTGGCCTCCATCCCTTTGATGTCGATATCCACGCCGTTGCCCAGACCAATCAGTGACCGCTTGTACTCCGGCTTGTACCCCTTCGGCATGAACTTGTAGCCGAACTCGAGGTGCGACGTCGTGTCTTTGCCGTTCGAATGCGTATGGAGCGAGTCGGACACGATGTACGAGCCGGCCTTCAGAATTTTGGCCCCCTTGGGATCGAAGAAGTCCGGATTGCGCCCCACTTCGTGCACCGGCCAGTTCGTCGTGTTGTCGTCATCGAATACAGGATTGGCCTCTTCCTGAAGGTTGACCTGCGTCCGATAGATCAGGTGGTGCCACACGAACCGCCCGCCGACCGTGGCCCGGCCCCCGCCCGTCTCGTCCGTGTCGTTGACTTCCTTGATCTCGAGCGCCACCACGTACCGGTCTTCGGTGAGCCCTGTCGGCGCGGGCTCGATCTCGCCCCACCAGTCGG
>Ga0315281_10009394_pt1 | contig 13569 bp, 14 predicted proteins | sample YL17G07_0_MG_FD_204540 | JGI IMG/M metagenome (GOLD analysis project Ga0315281, IMG submission 204540) | Sediment microbial communities from Yellowstone Lake, YNP, Wyoming, USA - YL17G07_0 | ecosystem: Environmental > Aquatic > Freshwater > Lake > Sediment | place: USA: Wyoming | collected...
TTTTTTTAACATTGATGGACAGGATTTACAGGATGCGAATCAATCCTGTATATCTTGTTTATCCATGTTTTTTACTCTGCGTTTCCGCGCCTCCGCGTGAAAGTTTTTTTGGTTCCAGCTCGTCCGGCTTAGGGCTTAAGAATTCTTATGGGAAAGCCGCAAGCTCAGGTGCATGCAGGTCCCGGCATCCGGCTCGCTGGTTGCGTAAATTGTCCCGCCATGCCGTTCCACGATACGGCGGCAAACCGACAAGCCGATTCCCGATCCGGAATACTCACCGCGGCCATGCAACCGCTTGAAGGCTTCAAATATCTGTTCGGCATATTGCATTTCGAAACCGATGCCATTGTCCTGGCAGCTCAGGTGCAACATATCATCCTCCGGGCCGGGTTTGCCTGTCTCATCAAGGGTGATCGTGATGATGGGCGGGACGCCTTCGCGGCGGTATTTTAGCGCATTGCCAATCAGGTTCTGGAATAGCTGCACCATCTGGATTTTATCAGCTTCAATCGCGGGCAGCGGATCAATGTGGATTTCAGCGTGTGCTTCCTCAATTTGCAGTTCGAGAGTATTGCAGGCATCGGCCACAACCTGGTTGAGGTCGGTCGGCACAAAGTGACGCTGGCTCGCATTCACACGGGAAAAGGTCAATAAATCCTCAATCAGTTCCTGCATCCGCCCGGCGGCGGAAACCATGCGCTGAAGATAGTCCAGGGAACGGCCCTCCAGCTCGGTGCGTCCGAGCAGGCGATCACCAAAAGACTGGATTTTTCGCAAGGGTTCCTGCAGGTCATGGGAAGAGATGTAGGCAAATCGCTCCAGTTCCTCGTTGGAGCGCAGCAGGTCTGCCTCGCGTTGCTGCAAGGCTGATTCGGCGCTGAGGCGGCCAACCGCGATGGCGAGGGCGCCGGCCAATCGCGGCAGGAAAAGCTGTTGGTCGGGCGACAAGGTGTCGTTCGTTACCGGCAGGAGCAACTCGCCAACGCATTCGTCGCCAATCATGAAAGGCAGGCACAGGATATTGTTCCCTGCAACACGCGCAATGCGCATTCCCGTCAAATGGATTGCGGTGCCTGCATCAATGGATTCCATGCCGAGCGTGGCAGCGATGTAAAAGCTTTTATCGCCACGAACCAGATAAATTTGACCGGACGGCTTGCTGGGTAACCACCCGGAGGCAGCGGCAATCAGGGGCAAGGCGGCCTTTGCAAACTGGCTCAGGTCATCATTTTGCAGCGCCAGCAAAGAGAGATCACCCAGCAACTGGTCTTCATGGTGGCTGCGGCGCAACTCGGTGTTGGTGCGGATCAGTTGCCCGGATAGCTGGTTGAACAATTGGACAATGTTGCCCAGCTCATCACGCCCCGGCAAGATAATTTCTTGCGGCGCATCGCCGCGTTGCAGGTGATCCACAACCTTTTTAAGGTTGTTGGTGGTATTACGGATGGAAAAATAAAAGGCCATGATCAGATAGCCGATGATGGGCATCCCCAGAATGAATGTAATTACCAGAATATTTCTGTGGCTGTTGAGGTTTCTGATGTCCTGCTCAAAACTCCTCTGATTATGTTCTGTGGTCATCTTGAGCAGGCGGTAGCTGCTGGAAATGGCTTCGGTTCCGTGGTCGAAGTAGAGCGGGGCGGAGATGGCGGGAACCGCGGGCTGCAACACTTGCGCTTGGGCCAGCGCCACATAGCCCTCAGCCTGGCTGATCGCCTGATTGGCAGGGTCGGCAAAGGCAGCCTGCAATGGCCGGCTTCGTTCAAAGGCAAACCCCATGTTGCGCTGCACTTCACGGGCGAGTGTTGAGACGGCTGATATCAAGCGGATAAATTCTCGATGTTCCTGGGCGGTGATTTTGCCGTCCGCGATCATGCCCGATCCGCTGCCGCGCAATTGCCCCAGTGCCTCGATGAGCTGGGGCAGGTAATGGAAGTTCACTTCTATCAGATGGCGCGTGGCGGGATCGTCCTCGGTGTAAAGCGTGCTGTTGACCGTGATACGGAAAATCAAATCCAGATAGTCCGCAATCAGGGCCGTGTGCTGCTGCCAGCTTGTTTCGACGGTCAATTGCCGGGCGTCGCCATGCAGCTTCAGCCAGCGCGAGCGAACCTGCTGCCATTGTTCGTGCAGCTGTAATTCGGCTCCCCATCGCCGGTCTGCGGCATCGGCATCGGCCAAGGCTTTTTCCAAAGCCGGTTGCAGGGCTGCAATTTTGGCGCGGAAGCGTTCATCGCCCTGCAGCAGGCCGTTGGTCATGCCGCGATGCTGCGGAATCAGTTCAAGCAGCGCAGAAACCTGAATCGCATATTGCAGCCCGTCCATTTCCAGTTGCTTCTCCTGGACATGCTGGTGAACATCGCCCAGAAGATAGTAACTGGCGTAAGTGAGCGGAATCAGGAGAAACAGGCAAACCAGCAGGAATTTTTCCGCAAACTTGAGGTTCTGCACGAGCCTGACACCGGGAGCCAGCAGTAATATCGAAGATGGCGGTTGCAATCTCATGCGTCCATTCCATCCGGCTTGGGCAGCATGTGGATTTCGTAGGTTGGGCAAAGCGTAGCGTGCCCAACATTGTATTGTGTTGGGCACAGCCTTCGGCCTTTGCCCAACCTACAAAAACTGATGCCGGGAGCCAGCAGTGATATCGAAAAAGGCGATTGCTGGCTCATGCGTTAGTTCCATCCGGCCTGGGCAGTGAGATTTGCACGGTGGTGCCAAGATCAGCAGCGGAAGCCAGCGCAATTGTGCCGCCCAGCAGGCCGACCGCCTTGAGCATCATGGTGAGGCCGGTTCCCGTACCCGGGAAGTGATCGCGGCTGTGCAGGCGTTCAAACAGGTTGAACACGCGCTGGTGATATTCCGGGTCGATGCCCATGCCTTCATCGCTGACGGTCAGCAACAACCGGTCTTGCTCAACGCTCCAGGCAATGTTCACTTGGGCGGGAGACTCAGCCTTGGTGTAGCGCAGGGCGTTCTCCACCAGTTCCCGCAAAATGGTTTCCAGCAGCACCGGGTCGCTGGGCCACTCCAATGATTTATCCGCCTGCCATTGCAAGGATGCGCCGGCAGGCAGGTTGCGGTAATGGGCGGAAATTATTTCTTCGGTAAATTGCGCGATTGAAACAGGCTTGAGTTTAACCTCGTGGGTGGCAAGCCGGGCATACTGGTGCAGACGGTCGACAATCTGCTCCATGGTGTGGGTGGCGGCAACCATGCGCTGCAAGTACATATTGCCCCTCTCGCTCAATTGCTCTGCCTCGCGCCGTTGCAGAATCTCAGCAAAGCCGTGTATGGCGCGAATGGGGGCATTGAGATCGTGGCACATGCGGCGGATTTGCAAATGCATATCCGACAGCTCTTTCCGGTCCATCGAGATGGGGTGAAAAATTTTGTCCATGAGCTATTTTTTGTTATTCCCGTTTTTATCGGGAATGGCGCGTCAAATTTTTTCCATGCATGACAAATAAACCGCCGCATCCGGCGCGGTGCGGTTGCTTTGCGCCTGCCAGATCATTTCACCCAGGCATTCCATCATGCGGTGCTGCGCGTCATGTTCGGAATTATACCGTGCGCCGAGCCGCTCGAAATGCGCACGGATACCGTGCGGCTGCCCAATGGAAAGCTGCTCCTCGATGCTGAGGTGCATCATCAGGTGCAGGAAGGGATTGGTCGCACCGTGCTCCGGTGCGTAGTCCTTGTCCTGATAGCATTCCGGGTCGCCCAGCATGCCGTGGTATTCCGGATGCTTTTCGATGAGTTGCGCGGCGAGGTCTTCCAGCGGCGTGAGCAGTGTACCTTCACGGCGTTTGCGCCAGGTATCAAACAGGAATTGACGGGCTTCGTCGCGGGTCGGGTTGAACATCACGCTGCCGATTGTTTACAAGTCTTCAGGAGCAAGCCCTGTATGTTTCGCAATTCGGGCAAGCATGCGAGGCCCGATTTCTTCGCCATCGTGAAATGCGAACACGAAATCAGGCCAGCCCTCGCGCGCCAACGTGCGATGCGAACCGGGTTGCCGTTTGGTCACCCAGCCTACACTAAACAGGGCAGCAAGTACGCGCTTGGCCTTGGCGGAAGGCCATTGGCTCATGCCGCAAGCGGGATGGAAATGTTGATATCAACAGCCTTGGATTCGCCATGCTCAAGGCGCTCCGCAATGACCCGGAGGGCAAGAACTTCTGCCTTGGACACAGCTTCCTCGGCGCTGTTGCCGTAAGCCAGGACACCCGTAAGTTGAGGTAGCTCAGCAATCCACCTGCCGTCATTTTCTTGTTCACACTCGATAACAAAATTCATGGCTTACCTCCGATAGGGATTGCCTAAAATTGTAGCAGAAACGGGCAGAAGCCGGGCTTCGTCCCGGCTGGGATTAAACATCAGAGGGTTTTTTCCTTGTATTCGCACAAATCCTCAATCAAACACTGACCACATTTCGGCTTGCGCGCCTGGCACACATAGCGCCCATGCAGGATCAGCCAGTGGTGCGCGTCGTGCTTGAATTCGTCCGGCACGAACTTGAGCAGTTGGAGCTCCACTTCCAGCACATCCTTGCCGGGGGCGATGCCGGTGCGGTTGGCGACGCGGAAGACGTGCGTGTCCACCGCGATGGTGGGCTGGCCGAAGGCGGTGTTGAGGATCACGTTGGCGGTCTTGCGTCCCACGCCCGGCAGGGCTTCGAGTTCCTCGCGCGTCTGCGGCACTTTCCCATCGTGTTTTTCCAGCAGCAGCCGGCAGGCCTGCATGATGTGTTTTGATTTGGTCTGATACAGGCCAATGCGCTGCACATGCTCGCGCAGTTTCTCCTCGCCCAGATCGAGCATGGCCTGCGGTGTATTGACAACTTTGAAAAGTAGCCTTGTGGCGGCGTTCACGCTGACATCGGTGGCCTGCGCGGAAAGGATGACCGCTACCAATAATTCAAATGGCGTGCGGTACTCCAGCTCGGTTTTTGGGTGCGGCTTGGCGGTGCGGAAGCGCGTGAAGATTTCCAGGCGTTTGGTGTTGTTCATGGAATATTTTCCGGCGGATAAGAAGGCAAGGCCTCATTCCTTGGGGGGCGTGACGCCGGGACGCGCCAGTTCGTAAGCCTTGGCACGGCGCGCTTCGATCTCGGCAATCTGCGCTTGCTGCGCAGGAGCCAGTTGCTCGACATTCTGCGGCTTGACGGCAGCGGCCTGGGCCTTGGCGCGCTCCAGTGCAGCCTGAATGAGGGTTTGCGCATCAGCCTCTGGCGCGGCGACTGATTTCGCGGCAGCCCTCTCTTTCTGCGCCAGCTTCTCGGCCTTCTCGCGTTTGTCGCGTTCGATGCGTTCAAGGCGGAACTGGTAGCGTTCCCGCGCGGCTTTTGCGGCGGCATATTTTTCATCGCGCGCCGGTTGCCCGCTCCGGGCGGTCTGCGGCAACGGCAGCATGGCGATGCAATCCACCGGGCAGGGTGCGACGCACAGTTCGCAGCCGGTGCACAGCGGGGCAATGATGGTGTGCATCTGCTTGGATGCGCCGGAAATCGCATCTACCGGGCAGGCTTGCAGGCACAGCGTGCAGCCGATGCAAAGATTCTCGTCGATGAAGGCGACTGATGGAGGCTTGAGTACGACATCTGCGCCAAACGGCTTGAATTCGACTCCGAGCAAATCCGCTAACTCGCGTATGCCTTCTTCGCCGCCGGGCGGGCATTTATTGATGTCTGCCTCCTGGTTGGCGATGGCCTCAGCATAAGGCCTGCAACCGGGATAGCCGCACTTTCCACACTGCGTTTGCGGCAGGATGGCGTCTATCCTGCCCACCAGCGGAGTGCCCTCGACCTTGAACTTGAGCGCGGCAAAACCCAGCACAGAGCCGAGCGCGATGGCTGACATTACGATCAGCGCGGTCAGCATGGCTATTTAACCACCAGGCTCATCAATCCTGCCGTGACCATGGCGATAGCCGAACCTTGCCGATCAGGATGAATAGGTAATTGGTCATGCCGTGCCGCCTATGTGATGGCGCGGATTATCCGCTGTTTGCCATGCTGCTTCAACCACGCGCGGGTATATGGATATCCCGAAGCCGGGAGATATGGAATCATAAATGGGAAGCTGTCTTCTCGTAGGTTGGGCAAAGCGCAGCGTGCCCAACGCGAAAAATGATGTTGGGCACGCTGCGCTTTGCCCAACCTACGTACTAACGCCGGTGCGAAGCAATCTGGCCGAAATCAAATTTCGATTTTCGTTCCCATTTCAATGACGCGGTTAACCGGAATCTTGAAGAAGTCCGCCGCGTTCATGGCGTTTCTGGATAACGCCAGAAACAATTGCTCGCGCCATTTCATCATGCCGGGATTGGGGCTGGAAACCAGCAAGGCACGGGAAATAAAGAATGAGGTGGACATCATGTCGAAGGGCAATCCATGTGTGGCGCACTGCTCCAGGGCAGCCGGAATATCAGGCGTTTCCATAAAGCCATAAAAGACCCGAACCCAATAAAAGTTCTTGCCCATATCCTTGATCAAAAGCCTGTTGCCCTTTGTGACATAAGGCTTGTTCTCGGCTACCACAGTCAGCAGTATGTTGCGCTCGTGCAGCACGTGATTGTGTTTAAGGTTGTGAAGCATGGCCGACGGCGCGCCCTCGCTCGTGGGGGTCAGGAATACCGCTGTGCCGCCTACTCTAGGCATGTCATCTATGCCGTCAATAATGGTTTGCATGGGGACTGTCAGGCGTGCAATTTCGGCGAACAATAATTTCCGGCCGCGTTTCCATGTCGTCAGCACGGTAAAAGATACCAGGGCAATGCATAGCGGGAACCAGCCGCCTTGCGGAATCTTGATGGCGTTGGCTGCAAAGTAAGTCATGTCCACGATCAAAAAAATGGCAATTAAAGGTATTGCAATAACCACTGGCCAACGCCAGGCTAACACAATCACGAAGGCAATCAGCATGGTGTCTATCATCATGGTGCCGGTAACGGCGATGCCATAAGCCGCCGCCAGGCTGCTGGAACTCTGGAAGGTAAAAACGAGAAAGACCACTGCCAGATACAGCGTCCAATTGGTGAATGGCACATAAATCTGCCCTTGTGCCTTGTCGGAGGTCTGGCGAATTTCCATGCGCGGCAGGAAGCCCATTTGCACGGATTGATTGGCTACCGAGAATGCGCCGGATATGACCGCTTGCGAGGCAATGACTGTTGCAGCGGTCGCCAGCAATACCATCGGCATCAACGCCCAGGCGGGAGCAAGCAGATAAAAAGGATTTTCGATGGCTTGCGGATGCTGTAGCAGCAATGCGCCCTGGCCGAAGTAATTCAACACCAGTGCGGGCAGCACGAAAGAGAACCACCCGAAGCGGATCGGGAATTTACCGAAATGCCCCATGTCGGTGTATAGCGCTTCTCCACCAGTCACGGCGAGAACGATGGCGCCAAGCGCCAGAAATGCTATCCGCGGGTCAGCAGTTAAAAAGCGAAAAGCATGGATGGGATTCAGTGCCCACAAGACTTGGGGGCTCTGTGCGATGGAGATGGCGCCCAATACAGCCAGGCAACAAAACCAAAAAATCATGATCGGGCCGAAAGCCGCACCTACTATTCCGGTGCCGTGTTTCTGGATAAAAAACAATCCGGTCAAGACGATGATGGTGATGGGCAGGATATAACTGTTGAACTGATGCGAAACCACATCCAGCCCCTCGACAGCCGACAGCACCGAGATCGCCGGAGTGATCATGCTGTCGCCATAAAACAGCGCGGCGGCAAACACACCGAGCGCGGTGACGAACCACTTCGTTTTGGGGTGTTGCGCAGTCAGTTCATTCACCAAAGCCAGCAAGGCCAGCGATCCGCCTTCGCCATGGTTGTCCGCGCGCATGATGATGACGACATATTTGAGCGACACCAGCAGCATGATGGTCCAGAACATCACGGATAACACGCCGAGGATATTGGCTTCTACGACGGGCAGCGGGTGGTGTCCGGCGAAAGTTTCTTTGAGGGCATACAGCGGGCTGGTGCCGATGTCGCCGTAAACCACGCCAATTGCGCCCAGTGCGAGTGTGGGTAAGTTCTTTTTCTTTTCAACACTGCTCATCCCGTCCCCTCTTCTCTATGGAAGAATGGGGCGGCACTCTACGCCTGCATGGTCCAGAATGCAATTCTGGATATTGTTCTCTCCGCACAACGTCATGAACACAGCCTCTGTGCAGAGAGCTGTTTATTGCCGCCATACTTGCGTGTGGGAGTCACTTGGTGCGGATGGGATGCGTGGCAAGTGAGCGGAAAAGGAGCAGCGCAACGCGCCAACATTGCCAGACAATCTTGTTATTACGCTGCCATAAAGCGGACGCTGGCCAAGTGCCGGTAACGACACAAACTTGCCCTTCGGACTCACCGATAACTGCCGTTCATCCCTTCTTTAGCAGCGTGCCAAACTGTTCAATAAGTTGAAGGCTGGTTTATTGCAAAGCAGAAAGAAATGCTGGTAGCATAAGCTTCGCCTCTTGGAAGACGAAAAACTGAGACAAGCTCACCAAAGGTGCAGGCCTCATAATTGGCAAACATGCGGTTCAAATTACTTTTGAGATGAACGAGCGACTTTTAAAAATACTCGACGGTAAAACCGAATTCTATCCTTGTGTTATTGAGGAGCGATTTCCTCGCGTTTTTAATAAAATTCTAGATTCGTGTGAAACAAAACATCTTGAAGCCTGCTTGCTTGACCTGATGGTCGACAATAGTGGCGGCACACGTCAAGGATTCCCACCGGAAGCTGCAACTGAAATTATCCGTCTTGGCAATTACCTTCATTCATTGAAGGCTCAAAGAAACAACCCAAGTGTTTGGGACAATATCCCAGAATACAAACGTCTTGAAATCGAGCGATTAGGATATGGTTTTACACCACAGGGATTTTTTAAAGCGATAGACAACGACGGCAAGGATGCGGTTCATGTGTTTCTATCATGCGGCATTGATCTTGAAGTTAAAGATGAAAGAGGTTGGACACCCCTGATGATTGCAGCAGCCAACGGCAACGAGGAATTAACTCTACTATTGATTCATTGTGGTGCTCGCTTAATGGTTCGCGATATAAATGGCTTTACACCGCTACATTGGGCTGCATTCAGTGGTATGTCTAACGTCGTGGAGTTACTTATATCTAAAGGAGTGGATGTAAATTCGCAAAGTCAATTTGGTTGGACTCCACTCATGCAGGCTTGTACACGAGGACATTTGTCAGTTTGCTCCGCTCTAATAGCATCTGGCGCCAATGTAAATTTGTCTAATAGTGAGGGCTCAACCGCATTACATATAGCAGCAAGCAAGGGCTTTCACGAAATCGTCCAATTGCTCTTGACCAAGGATGCGGATCGCAATGCAAAATCCAATAACGGAAATACGCCACTTACGCTCTCCAGCAAATAAGGTTACAAACGAATCATCGAGTTGCTGGCTTACTGACCTGAAGTTCTATTTGAAACTTTAGAGTCAGTTTGAGTGTAATCCAACAGGTAAAGAAACTCTTTGAATGAAACTCGTGAGTGACTGTCATTGGCGCCGAAACTGAATTTGGTGTTGCATTATTTCCAGCCCGAAAGCTGCCCAACGTAACTTTGCATTCAGAAAATTTACTCAGATTAACCTATATCAGTCGTTCTCCAAGGGCGGTTCCAGGCACGTAGCAACTATTCGCGCTCTGCATGACAAGTCTTAGCTATACATTTCAGGCTCAATTTGGCATCATTCATCTACTTGTAGGGTAGTTCGCAGGAAAAACTCGGGAAGCTTCCGTTGGACGAAGAAGGACACCATGGCATGATTGAGCGTTGCAAGAAATGACGAGAGGGATGTCAATGCTCGCTGTTGCTAAAAAGCTATGGACGATTGTCGCGCTGTCTGCAGTTCTGGCCGCGTGCGTGTCGCCTCCGCCGAAATTGTCCGCTGAGCCGATGGATTTTGAAACAGCAGTCCGCGCACTGGCAGGAAACCTGCTGGCTCAATTGAAGGCCAACCAGTCAACCTTGGCATCGCTTGGCGATGCTACCATGGCGGCTGAACCGATGATCGACGCCAATACGGCCGAAGTAACAATGGCGAGTCGACGAATCGAGGAAATAATCTTCGATGAAGCCCGCAAGCAGTTTCCGAAAATCAAGCTACTGCCGCTCAACCCGGAATCAGCTGAAATCGCCAAGTACATACTCACCGGCATCATCAAGCTGGACTCAAAAAACAGCGCCAAAGGGGCAGTGCTCTATCGCATCCAGTCGTCCATCATCGACTTGAAGACCAATATGGTGATGGCCAGCGCTGAGGCCCGGGTGATCGACCCCAAGCTTGACATGACTCCGATCAGTGCATTCAAGGACAACCCGATGTACACCAAGGATAAGCGGATCGACGGTTTGATCAAGACCGTAGAAACAGCGCCAGGGCAGTTGGCGGACAAGGAGTACATGAACGGTTTGACGACAGCCGCGCTGTTGACAGAAGGTGACCGCATGTACGACAGGAAGAACTATGAAAAGGCGCTGAGCTACTACAAGGAAGTCTCCCTGCGCACTGATGGGCAATTGATGCGAACTTATGCCGGTATGTATCAGATCTACCGCAAGTTCAACAGACCAGCCGACGCCGAAGTCGCCTTTGGCCGCTTGGTTGCCTTGGGTTACAGCACCAACAACATGAATATAAAACTCATGTTCAGTGTGGGGAGCACACAATTCATCGCGGATACGGATATGCGCAACGAGTACACCATCTGGCTTCGCCAGATTGCCAAGCATTTAGCCAAATCGGATGTTTGTTTAAGCATCATTGGACATAGCAGCCGGTCGGGCAGTGAGACCTTCAACGAATTGCTGTCACTACAGCGTGCACAATATGTACAGAAGCTGATGCAGAATGACTTTCAGAACATGATAGAACGCTCAACGGCAATTGGGCGTGGCTGGAAGGAAAACATGGTCGGGACTGGCAGCAATGACATGCAAGATGCCATTGATCGCCGCGTCGAATTCAAAATCACCCAATGCCGCTGACCGTAAGACCCATTGAATACTTCGCATTCCTGCATGGCATTGTTGAATAAATAAATTTTTCAGTTGCTGGGTGCTTCCTCAATTGACCTTGCATGTGTATTTCGAGACGACCAGCCCAATACGGCTTTGTGCCAAACAGTATAAGTTGTTGCCATCTTTTATGAGGATGGATCAATTTTGAATGCATTTCAACAGGGGCATGCCCCAAACGATAATCTTGAGTCTTGAACGTCCCGCCGCACTAACCGGAAATTCACTCCTCATTTCTCACCGCCCGAAAGCTGCCCTTCAGAACGCAACCACCAAGACGCCCCAGTGGTTGCGAATGGGAAAAACTATTTTTTCCCGCCGTTCACGGCTGCCTTAAGAGTGGCGCCGGCCTTGAATGCCGGAACCTTGGATGCCTTGATTTTCAACTCTGCTCCGGTCTGAGGGTTACGGCCAATACGTGCTGCACGTTTGCGCACTTCGAAAGTGCCGAAGCCAACCAACGCAACACTGTCACCCTTCTTTAGTGTGGCGCTGATGATGTCAATCAGTGCTGCGATGCTACGTTCAGCGTCAGCCTTGGTATTACCTGTCTTTGTTGCCAGTGCGTCGATCAGTTCTTTGCGGTTCATGTGATTTATCCCTGTAGTTGGTTACTGCCCTATGCAGCGATTGGGAGTTTAGCATTAAAGTCTAGCGACTAACCCTGTCATCAAACGTAAAATAAAGCAGCACCATGTTGCTCTCTTTGCATTTTTAGCTTAAAGCAACCTCTCCTGCATTCTTCTCCGAAGGTCACAATGATTTTGCAAGAGGCTTCTTGGAGTGGAATGTATATGCGCCCATTCTGCACAGCTCCCCTCCCACGCTTCCCATCCGCCCCAGGGTGGCTCCCTAAAACAAAACGCTCTGCTATTGAGGAAACGCGGTTACATAATGGTTACATTCTGGAAAAACCACTATAAATAAAAACGGCTCGCATCACTGAGAGCCGCGTATTTACTGGTGCTGATGGCGCGAATCGAACGCACGACCTACTGATTACGAATTCGTTTAATGACCGCGCATTACAACGCTATGCGCAACAATACAACAGCTTCCGGCACGTTCCAAAACTACACAATCGCATTGTAGCACTTCGCGGTTGACAGTACGTTGACGCAACACCTGGTCATGGCCATGCCATCACCAAATCACGGTAGTGCCCAAAAAGCGGCACAACCTCAAAACAAGTCAAAAGCCTAATTTTTCAAAGCGAGAAACAAAGCCTATTTTTTTAACTGCGAACGTCAACTTGCCGAAACCATCGGAATCCTTTAATCTTGACCATTCCCTGAAAGGACACACCATGAGCACAATAATAATCGAAATTTACGATGCATTCAAAGATGCAGGCGCATCCGAAGAAAAGGCAACAGCGGCCGCAAAAGCTGTAGCAGACTACGAAACGAAATTCGCCAGAATAGAAGGAACGCTAGAAAGCCTTAAATGGATGATGGGTATAGGAATCGCACTTAACATGGCCATCATCGGCCTGATCGTGAATACGCTCATCACAAAATGAATTCTCTGGCCACTAAAAAGGACCTGGAAAAATTGGAGCTACGCCTAATCATGAAGCTTGGAACCTTGACCGTGGCGGCAATCGGCATCATGACAACAATCATGAAATTATTGCACTGAGTTCTATGGCCATAAAGATGCCCGCATGGATAAAGGCTTCCAGCCACAAAAAAACCAGTTCATCCGCTTAAATTTAGAGATCCGCAAAAAAGCCGGCGCATTATTCAAGAAATTACTTTAACTGACTTGGCCAAGCAGAAAAGCCCTCTACTATCACTTGAAAGGAAAATCATGGGCGACAACGTAGAAAATCTAATGCTGGAACACCTGATAGCACTACGCAACGAGCTGAAAGAATTCCGGCAGGAAACAAAGGAAGAATTTCAGATAATGAAATTGCGGCTAAACTCTGTTGAACGCACAGTGTCAGGCGCACATGATGACAACGTAATCATACAAATGCGAATCGACAAAGTAGACGGAAAAATTGACCGGATAGAAAAAAGACTAGAACTGACTGCGGCATAATTCTTGGCCAAGCAGAAAAGCCCTCTTCGGAGGGCTTTTTTTATCATAGTGCTTTGCGCCGCGCCCATCGCTCCGCTGTTGGGCGGCGGCGCGGCCGCGCTAAGATCGAATATCAGAAAAATCTACCGGCTCCGCTGCCGCCTTGCGACAAACATCCTCGGGCACCAATATCTTGACGGCATTGGCACTATAGCACTGACAATGCTTAACAGACGCAACACAAGCCGGTGCAAGAGCGACAGGCTTGTTAAAAACACTAACTGGCACACCCCTATCGATCACCGGATAACGCACAGGAGGTGCCACAGAAGGGCTTACCGAAGGAAGATTAGACACTGTTGGTTGAGGTTTTCCAGCAACAGCCACAACAGGAGGAGCAGAACTCAATCCTTTTCCCGACATGCCTTTAGTCAGCACAGCAAAAGCGGCCGGAATGAAATAAACACCAAGCGCCAGGCCGACGAACGGA
>Ga0315281_10009395_pt1 | contig 13568 bp, 13 predicted proteins | sample YL17G07_0_MG_FD_204540 | JGI IMG/M metagenome (GOLD analysis project Ga0315281, IMG submission 204540) | Sediment microbial communities from Yellowstone Lake, YNP, Wyoming, USA - YL17G07_0 | ecosystem: Environmental > Aquatic > Freshwater > Lake > Sediment | place: USA: Wyoming | collected...
CGAACACGTGCAACCTGAAATGCCCGCTCTGTCCCACCGGAACACATTCGATGAGCCGCGGCAGCGGGATGATGTCCGCGGAAACATTCCGGAGAATCCTGGACGATCTCGGCGACGTGCTGACGGCCGTGGTAATGTATGGCTGGGGCGAGCCGTTCCTGAACAGAAACATCCCCGATATGATCGAGGCGTGCACCGCGAGGAATATCCTGACCGTCACCTCGACGAACGGCCACTGCCTGCAAACCATTGACGAGGCCTTGCGCGTGGTGGATGCGGGGCTCACGGCTCTGGTGGTGGCGATGGACGGCAGCACGCAGCAGATCTACCAGGCTTATCGACAATCGGGCGATGTGGCCAAAGTGAAACGGTGCATCCGCCTGATTGAGGAAGCCAAGACGCGCCGCGGCGCGGCCCTGCCCTACACCAACCTGCGCGTGGTCGTGACTCAGGCCAACGAAGGCGATCTGCCGAACTTGGAGCAATTCGCGCGCGAAGCGGGCGTCAACATGTTTTCCTGCAAGAGTGTCGGCTACTTATCTCGCACTCAACAGTACAGGGGTTACCAGCTCACCGCCCCCGAGAATCAGCGCTTCCGGGGCGATGGAGGGGCGCTGTCCTCGGCGCAATCCATCCGGTGCTACTTCCCCTTCCGTCAACCGACGATCTTCTGGGATGGCACGGTCGTCGGCTGTGAATTCGACTATGAGCTGGAGATGCCCTGGGGCCGGATTGGAGAGCAACCGTTCGCCGAAATATGGAACAGCCCGCAGGCGAGGGAGGTGCGGCGCCGAGTGCGCACGCGGGCGAATCGCCCGGTTTACTGCGTCACCTGCCCGTACTCCGCCCGCGGGGGCGGCGGGAGCATCCTTCGGCACCGCGATTTGCGCCCGGCGACTGTGGGCGGAAATCCGGCGCCTTTGCGCACTCCATAGAACTTCGGAGAGTGGGGTCCTCGAATGGTGCCCCGACCCATTCGCGTGGCGATGCTCGGCTCGCTGCCGCCTCTGCGCGGTATCAGCGGCTACTGTCTCGAGATGGCGCGGAGCGTCAGCCGCCGCGTGCCGGTGGAGTTCGTCACGTTCAAGTCCATGTATCCGGGCTTTCTCTATCCCGGCGGCGAGTTGAAGGACGACATGACGTTTCCCGCGATCGAGCAGCCGGGCCTGTCGGTCCGCCGCTCGCTGACCTGGTACAATCCGGCCAGCTGGCTGATCGAGGGATTTCGAATCCGCGCCGACGTGCTCCACGCGCAGCACTGGAGCCTGCCGCTGGCGCCGATCTATTTCACGGTGCTGCTGCTCGCGAAGCTTCGCGGCGTGAAGGTGGTGCTGACGCTGCACAACGTCCGCTCGCACGAACGGTCTCGGCTGTACGGCGCGACAACGCGCGCGCTCTGCCGGTTGGCGGACCGGTGCGTGGTGCATTCTGAGTCGAATTGCCGGCAGGCGCTGCGCGAGATGAAACTGCCGGAGAACAAATTGTGCATGATCAGACCCGGCGCGCTGAGCTTCTTCAACGACGGTCCGGCGGACCGCGCGGCGGCGCGGCGGGCGTTGGACCTTCCGACCGAGGGCCCAGTCATCCTCTGCTTCGGCTCGATCCGGCCATACAAGGGAATTGACGTGCTGCTCCGCGCGTTCGCCCAGGTGCTGCCGGAAATCCCGTCGGCCGCGCTGTTGATTGCCGGTCGGCCGTGGGACGATTGGAAACCGCGCCAGAAACTGATTGACGAACTGCGCATCGGCGCCGGCGTGCGGACGCACCTGAAGTACATTCCGGCGGACGAGGTGAAGAGGTACTTCCACGCCGCCGACCTGTGCGTGCTGCCGTACACGCACTTCGACGGCCAGAGCGCCGCCGGCCTGGCGGCGATGGCGTTCAGCAAGCCGATGATCGTCACCGACGTCGGCGGCCTGCCGGAGCTCGTCTCGGACCCGCGCTCCGTCGTGCCGGCGAGCGACGCTGATGCCCTGGCGGCACGCATCGCCGAATGCCTGAAGGACCCGGAACGGCTCGCGCGCATGCGGGACGACGCCGCAAAACTGGCGCAGACTTTTTCATGGGACCGAATCGCCGAGGAGTCGGTCGCTTTATATGAGAGCGTCCATGGATAACCTCATCCTCGACCGTTCGAAATATCTTGCCGTACTTGGTGTCTTGGCGCCTTGGCGGTAGATAACAGGGACCGCATGGCCGAAAACACGATCAACGCCCATCGTCCCGGTTCGACCACGCAAGGCGTGATGCTCCTGACGCTGGGGCAGTTCGCGCTCGTGGCGTTCGGGTACGCGGTCCACGTCCTCGGCTCGCGAAGGCTCTCGCAGGCCGACTACGGGCGGTTCGTGGTCGTGCTGTCCGCCGCGACGTGGATCCGCGCCGGCATCGTCTCGCTGATCGTTCCGGGGATCAGCAAGATCGTGTCGGAGAACCATGCGCGGCTGCGCGCCGCCCTGCGCGCCGCGGCCGGGTGGCATTGGGCCATGGCCGGCGTGTGCTCCGCGGCGCTGCTGGCGTTCTCGCCGTTGATCGCCCGCGCGATGGGCGATCCGGCGCTCACCCCGCTGCTGATCGTCGCTGCGCTCGAACTGCCCTTCTTCGCCGCGTTCACGCTCGCGCAGTTCCTGCTCACCGCCGTGCGGCATTACATGGCGGCCTCCGTCACCCTGACGGTGTACTCGATCGCGCGGGCCGCCGGCGCCTGCGCGCTGATCCTGCTCACGAGCAAGGTGATCGGCGCTACGATCGGCCTGGCCGCCGGCTCGGTCCTCGGCGGCGCGGTCGGCATGTGGTTGCTGCTCAGCCTGAGGTCGCGCCTGCCGTCGGAGCCGTATCCGCCGATGGTCAGGCGCTCGCTCTCCTGGGCAGCGATGACGCTGCCGAGCGGCCTCGGCGTCACGACGCTCCTCACGCTCGACATGTGGCTGGTCAAGCCGCTCGTCGGCGGCGCGGCCGCCGGAATCTACGGCGCGGCGTTCGCCGTGTCGCGACTGCCCGATATCATGAGCCATGGGCTCACCGCCGCGGTGTTCGCGAAGGTCTCCCATGCGCTGGCCGAAGGGAAAATCGCGGCGGCGCGCTCCGTGGCCGCCGGGGCGATGCGGTTCGTGCTGGTGGTTTTCCTGCCGGTCTGCGCGCTGACGGCGTGCTCCTCCGGCGCGATCGTCCGAGTTCTCTACACCGACAAGTACGCCGAGGCGGCGCCGCTGCTGACGATCCTCGTGGCGGCGATCTGCTTCGGTGCGGCGTTCAAGCTGACGCTGCAACTGCTCGCGGCAGCCGACCGGCCCGGCCCGCGGCTGGCGTTCGTGGCGGCGCTGCTGCCGCTGAGCCTGGCGCTGAACGTGATCCTGATCCGCCATTACGGCCTCATCGGCGCCGCGTGCGCTTCGATGATCACGATGGCCGCCGGAGCCGCCGTCGGCGTCGTGTTCGTGCACCGGTTCCTGGGCGTGTGGCCGCCGCTGTGGACGGCGCTCCGTTGCGGCTCGGCCGCCGCGGTCGCCTACGGCGTCGGGCTGCACTGGATGCCCGGCGGCGCGCTGGTCATCGTCAAACTGGCGCTGCTCGGGCTGCTCTATCTGGGCCTACTGGCGATGCTCGGCGAAATCGGAGCGGCTGACCTCCGCGCCGTCCGGCGTTCGGTCTTCCGCGGCGAGGAAGCCGGCGCGTACGCGGAATCAACCGCCCTTTCCGCAAGGGCCGATAACTGAGGAGAAACCGCCGTGAAACTGGTGATCATCATCCTCGCGTTGAACGAGGAGAAGACGATCGGCGACGTCATCCGGCGCACCCCGCGCGACATCGAGGGGATCGCCGCCACGGAGGCGATCGTGATTGACGACGGTTCGACCGACCGCACGGCGGAGCTGGCGCGCGCGGCTGGCGCGCAGGTCATCAGCCATCACAGCAACCTCGGCGTCGGCGCGGCCCTGGCGACCGGCATGGACGCCGCCCTGCGCCGCGGCGCGGACATCATCGTGAACATGGACGGCGACGGCCAGTTCAACCCCGAGGACATCCCGGCGCTGATCGAGCCAATCCGGCGCGGCTACGGCTTCGCCACGTGCACCCGGTTCGCCAGGCCGGAGCTCGTCCCCGAAATGCGCCGGGCCAACCGCTGGGGCAACCGGATGATGTGCCGGCTGATCAACTGGATCATTTGGGGCGCGAACTTCACCGACGTCTCCTGCGGCTTCCGCGCCTACTCGCGCGACACGGCGCTGCAGCTCAACCTCTTCGGCCGGTTCTCCTACACGCAGGAGATGTTCATTGACCTGGCCGGCAAGGACATACGGATGACCGAGGTGCCGTTGCGCGTGCGCGGCGTCCGCGAGTTCGGCCGGTCGCGCGTCGCCGGCAACCTCTGCCGCTACGCGAACCGCGCGATCACCATCATCCTCCGCGCGATGCGCGATACGCGCCCGCTCAAGTTCTTCGGCGGCATTGGGCTGTCCGTCGTGATGATCGGCGTCGTCCTGGGATTGATCGTCTTCGGATTCTGGCTCGCGACGCGGCGGACCGACCCGGTCAAGTCGCTGCTCATCGGCAGCAGCGTCTTCCTGACGCTGGGCTTCCTGCTCTGCACGGTGGCGCTGATGGCCGACATGATCGGCCGGCTTCGCAAGACCCTGGAGGACATCCGCTACACGCTCAGGCGGATCGAGTACGGCGATTTGCCGGCGAACCTGCCCGGAGCGCAAGCCGGAAAACGCGCCGACGAGAAAAGACCGCCGCCGGAATAGGCCTTCGTGCCAGCCACAGCCGGGGGCGGCTGTGCCACACCGCCCTATTCCTTGCCGCGCCGCAGTTCCACCAGCGTGAAATCCGGCGTCAGCCGCGTGACCCGGCCGAGCGACTCGATCCCCTTCTGCTCCCACGGCTTCAACTCGCTCCGGCCCAGCAGGATGTGGTCCACCAGAAAATGCGTGGCGCCGGTCGCCTCCGCGCTCCGCTTCACGACATCGAGCGTGTCCGGATCGAGCGCGTCGAAGTGCCCCTCGATCAGGCCGCCGTCCACGACCACCGGCACGCCGAACGCGGCGAGGATCCGGTACGAGTGCTGGTCCACCATGACGTGCGCGCCCTCCGGCATGATCTTGCGAAGGAGCCGGCAGGATTCCTCGTATCGCTGGACCTCCGACGGGCGCAGGGAATGCGTTCGGAAGGCGATGCGGTCGCGGCACGCCGCCGCCACGCGCCCGACCTGGATCGGCGCCCAGGGAATGAACAGCAGCACCAGGATCGCGGCGCCCATCTGCGAGATTTGCGCGAAGGATTTCTCGCCCCGGAACTCCGTCCACCAGCGCGCCCCGCGCACCAGCGCGCCCACGATGGCCAGGTGCAGCGCGAACGCGAGGTAGAAGACGAACCGATGCGCCAGCGGCACGCCCAGCAGGCTCAATCCGATCCAGGCGAGCCCATAGACCGCGATCACGGCTTTAAGCGGCCGCCGCCAGCTTCTCGGCGCCCAGAGCACAAAGAGCATCCCGGCCCAGATCGGCCCCAGCGGCAGCAGTCCGTACGAAAGCAGAAAACGGTTGTCAATATAGTTGGCCCCGGGCTGCGCCCCTCTCTGAAATTGAGTCCTGAGTTGCTCGAACAGCGAGTTGTGCGGCCAGAGCATCGAGATCAAAATGGCGAGCGCGGGGAAAATACAGACCGCCATGCGCCGCCGCCACGAGACGCGCCGCAGCCAGACCCACATCACCGGGAACGGCAGCGTGAAGATGACGGCGGTGAGGGCATGGACCGTGATCGCCAGCCCGCTCAGCGCCGCCGCGACGATCAGCCACCGCCGGCCGCCGCCGCAAAGCCAGCGGTGCACCAGCCCCAGCGCAAAGAACGAAAGCCCCCAGGCCAGGATGGATGGATACGACGCGAAGACCGGCAGAACGGAAAATGAGTACTCGCTGCTCCAGAGATATCCGGTCCCCCAGACCAGCAGCAGTACCGCCGGCAGGCAGGCCGCCATGATCCAGTTGCGCGAGAGGCTCCGCGCGAGGAAGAAAATGCCGCCCAGCAGGACCGCCAGGTTGACCAGCCCGGCCAGGACGAGCACGTTCGTCGCTTTCCAGCCCGTATGCCGCATCACGTCCGCCCAGAGCGCGTGCTCAGGATCGTTCAGCCGGTCCAGCGCGGCGCGATTATGGCCGATGGGGATGACCCCCAGGTCTTTCCCTTCGGCGAGCGTGCGGGTCACCGCCATATGCACCCAGTAGTCGCCGCGATTCAGCGGCTTCGCGAGGATGCCGAGCGCGGCAACGATGTAGAGCGCCGCATAGAGCAGCAACGCCCACGCGCGCCAGCGATGGCCGGTCTGAAGCATCGAGTCGCTCTCCCGCAGACCCGCGCTCCCTTCACGGACCTGCATGTTCCGACGGCGGCCAAGACTATAATCCTCTCCGCCGCCCTTTTCAATCCGCTCACTCCTTCTGAGACTGACGGACAGATTGGGTTGAACTGCCGGGCCGGCGCGGCAACGGTTGCAACGCGGAGGGAATTGAGCCAGAATGGGGTGTGATTTCAGGGAGAGCGGATATTCATGCGCAAACCAAGGGTTCTGATTACGCTGGCGCTCGTTTCTCTGGGGCTTATGTGCGCGGCGGCGAAGAAGGCGCCGGACAAGGCGCCGTTCGAAGACTATGCCGACCGGATCGTGACGGGCGACGCGCTGACCGAGGAGGAGATGGCCGAGGCGCGGAAAGGCTTCAGCACGCAGTTGATCCGGCCCGACCGGTTGGACTTCGGGCAGGACGCGCGCTATCGCATCGCGGAGATTCAACTCAGTCACGGCAAGGCGCGCGAGGCGGTCGCCACGCTGCGCGAGGTCGTCGCCGCGCAATTCAAGCCCGACGAGACGATCTGGGTGACGCGCTTCAATATCGCTGAAATCCTCCGCGTCGCCCTCAACGACGCCGACCCGGCCGCCGCGGAGTTCCAGCAGGTCGAGGGAAACCTGCAGCCGCTCGCGCAGCGCGAGATGCTCGACATGCTCGAGAAGGATCCGAAGCGGTTCGACCAGGCGGTCGCCACGATCCAGAAGGCCGCCGCCGAGACGAAGGAGAAAGGCGCACGCTGGGCGCTGCTCACCCGGCTCGGAAACCTCTATCGCCGCGCGCAGCAGGACGACAAGGCGCTGGCGGCTTTCCAGCAAGTCGCCCAAGAGGCCACGCCCGGCCAGATCGAGCGCCTTCGCCAGGAAGCCGCCGCGCAGGTCGAGGCGGCGGCCAAGCAGATCGCGCGCCTCCGCAACGACGACCGCGACGATGAAGCGGACGACATCGAGCAGAACCTCCAGCGACAGTGCAATGCGCTGCGCATCCAGGGTCGCAACGATGAGGCCGACGCGATGCAGGCCGCGCTCGACAAGCTCGATGCGGAGTTGAAAAGCCGGCGTCCGCCCGCCGGCGCATCCATTCCGCCCGCAACGCACGAACAGTCCGCCGCCGTGTTGCAGGACGATTGGACGGCGGCATTCGGCCCGGCTTGAGCCTTGCCCAGCGCCATGGACGCTTTTCAAAACCGGCAGAAAGCCGAAAAACTGCTTGACAAAGGCAATTCGACCGTATAATCTCACGTATGTTTGTGACTGCCCTTAGGAGGACGGTCAAAGGGGGAAGTTGGGCCATTTTGGGAAAAGGAGGCGTCCTATGCATAGGCTCATGACGATGGCTGTGGGAGTAGCAGCGCTGTGCGGGATGACGGCCTTTGCGCAACCGGTCGGGACAAACCAGCCGACGCCGCGCATGCCGCGGGGGACACTCCCGCCGCCCCCCGAGCCCCTGACTTCGGACGAACACATCCTGTTCGCCCATAGCGAGGCGGAGGTGCTCCATCGCGCTCTCATGGAAGGCGCGCACGATCCGGCCATGCTGAAGCTTGCGGACAAGGCGCTGGCGGATCGGGCGACGCTGCTTCAGTCGGAGCTCGACCGAGTGACAAAACTTCGGGCGCTCGTGACGGCGATACAAAGTGGCGACAAGGCCGCCCTCGGGATGGCCAGGGAGGACGTTAAGACCTCCATGGAAGCGATGGTCGCCAACGCGAAGATTTTCCTCCAGGATGTCAACGCGATCCGCGAGCACCTCAGGCCGCCGCGTCGTCAACGGCAGATACCGGGGCAGATGCTGGAGGGTACCCTCCCGACGCCCGGCGCAACCGTCAACCCATAATTCGTCCGCGTGAGTTTCAATGCCGAAGCGGGGAAAGGGGATCCTTCCTTTCCCCGCTTCGTTTTGTAACAGCATCGCGTGCCGCGTATTCCGTTCCGCTCGCCGGACGGCGCCGTTCACCGGGCGACGTTCATTGTTCGGCGCCGGCGGTCCAGGAGAGAATCTGCGCCGGTCGGTCGGCGGAGACCTGGGCGCGGACTTTGACCGTGCGGCGGGCGGGGGCGAGGTCTTCGGTGTCGTTGATTCCGACGGACCGGATTTCGTAGGTGCCCGTTCCGGGGCGCTCCTCGCGCCATTCGACTCGGAATTTCCTGCTGACGGAAATGGTGGTCTCGATCCTGTTCCCGCCGCTCTGCAGCGCAATCGCGCGGAGCGCCTCGGCCACGCCCGATTCGGCCAGGCACAACGCCGCGGTCTCCGACCGGCGAAGGCGCAGGCATCTTCTCTGCGCCACGTTCCCGCGGATCACTTCGGCGATCATGGCCGAGAGGAAGATGATCAGCGCCAGGGTCACGATGAGCGCGATTCCCCGCTGCCGCGTCGTTTCTGCGATTCGGTTCATGGCTCGTTCACCGCGCTGTTCGAGCTTCTCAACGCCACGCGCAGGCTGAGCGTCGGCCGGCTCACGCCGATCGCGGGCGGTTCGGTCCATTCCGCCGTCGTGACCACCGAGCGCGCCGATGCAGCCGGTGCGCCTTCGAGGTCGAACGTAACCTTGACGCCCGGCGCGTCGAGCGCCAGGCCGCGTTCCGTCCTGTCCTTGCGGATCTCGATTCGCTCCACTTTGCCGGAGGAGGCGCGATAGACGACGGTCGAGTCACCGGTCGAGACGATCATCGTGTCCGCGCCGGCCGCAAATTTATCCGCGCCGGCCAGGAACGCGCGGCCCGGACGTACGTCGCGCGCGATGCGGCGCAGCAAAAAGTCGGCCGACGTAAGCCGCTGGTTGTAGCGGTCCTGCGCGCCGCGAAGGCGGATGACTTCCGCAAACGCCAGCGAGCCCAGCGCCAGGACGAGCGAGATGATCCCGATTGCGACGAGCATCTCGATCAGCGTGAAGCCGTCTTCGCGCCCCGCCGATTCCTTCCGTGACGCATTCATGGGCGCGCAACCTCCGACGTGAACTCCGCCGCCTGTTCCACGCGCAGCCGCCGGCCGGTGGCAGAACTCCACTCGATCCGCACTTCCGCGCGCTTGATCCCCGGCTGCAATTCTTTCACGGTCAGCGTCGCCGCCGCCTCTTTGAGATGCGCCGCTGACGGCAGCGTGAGCGCCAACGGCTGCGCCTCGCCGGCGGCGATCCGGTCGTACGGCAGCGTGTGCAGCCGCTCGATTTCGCTCTCGGCGATCAGGAGCGCGGCGAATTCGTCCTGCGTCCTGCGAAGCTCGCGCACCTCCGACCGGAAGAAGGCAACGCACACGAGGACCGACGACGCGACCAGCGCCAGCGCGACCATGGCGTCCATTAACACAAAACCTGACCATCGTCTCGAGTGCCTCACCAACTGCCTCCCCAGAACTTGAAGTAGGGTCCGAGCACGCCGAGCGCCAACAGGAAGACGATGATGCCGAAGACCACCGCGAACGCCGGCGGCAGGTAGCGAACGAGCAACTGCGAGCGGCGGCGCGCTTCGTAGCAGTATCGCTCGGCCAGGTCCGACATTGCCGTGGCGAGGTCGCCGCGCCGCTCGCCGATGTCGAGCGCGTAGTTGAAACGCGTCGGCACATCGTGGTCCTCGCGTCCGGCGACGGACAACGGGCGGCCCTTCTCGGCCGCTTCCGCCAACCGGTCCAGCGTATCGCACAGCCAGCGCGACCCGGTGGCCGGGCCCACCAGCCGCAGCGCAGTCGGCGCCGGGACTTCCGCCCGCACGAGCAGCGCGAACATGTCCGCCGCGCTCGACCACAGCGCCGCCTCGTAGAACGAACGAAAGAACGGCAGCCGCCGCATCATCGGCTCGGTCCCCAGGAAGAGCAACAGCAGCGCCGCGATGATCAGGAATGCCGCGAGCATGAAGATTTGCCGCGTCATGTCGCTGGTGGAGATCAGCCGCGTGAGCCAGGGAATGGCAACGGAGATTCTCGGCGCAATATCCTGGTATCGTGGTAGAATGCCCGCCGCGAATCCAGCCAGCAGGCCGCAGCAGGCGAAGAGGAGAATAACGGGATACACGCACGCCTCGACGATGCCGCGGCGGAAGGCGGCGTCGGTGCGGATGTTCCGGCTGAGCGCGAGGAGGATCGTGGAAAGCCTTCCGGAGGCCGCGCCGGCCTCCATCATCCAGCCGTAGAGCGCCGGGAAGCCGCTGCGCTCGGGCGCGAACGCCTGCCGCAGCGGAACGCCCCGCGCCAGGGCCTGCTCGACGTTCGCCAGCGAGGTCTGGAACCGCCCGCGGCCGAACTCGCGGGCCAAACTCTTGATGCCGGCGGTCATCGGCACGCCGCGCCGCACGGCCGAGCCAAGGAGCTCGTTGAACCGCGCGAAGTCCTCCGCCGAGACGCCGGCCGGCCGCGCCCGCTTCGGGCCGGTGAGAAGGACCGCCGTCAACCGACCGCCCGCGGCCCGCAACCGCTCCTCGACCTGCGGGATGTCGGTGTCGGGCGGCAAGGCGGCGACGACCTCTTTCCCGTCTCGGTCATAGCCGACGAGTTCCCTGCGCGGCGCTTCTTCCGGTTTCGGCAACTCGCTCACAGCAGGCCCGTCTAATAATCACCAACCGCCCAACGCATTCGCCAATTTCACCAGCGGCAGGAACAGGGAAATCACGACAAAGCCGACGACGCACCCGATGCCGAGGATCACCAGCGGCGGCACGAGTCTTCCGCCAACGGCGATGAACCACGAAATGCGCGCGCGGTAGTCCTCCGCCAGTTGACCGAGCGAATCGGCCAGCTCGGCCGCGTCGCCCGCCGCGCGTCCGAACCAGGCGGCTCTCCGATCGAGTCCGGCTTTTTCCAGCGCCGTCGAGAGGTGCTCGCCCTTCTCGCAAAGCCCCGCCGCTACGCGGATGCGGTCGCGGAACCACGGGTTCATCGTTCCCTCGGCGAGCAGCCGCAGCGCCCGATGCGCCGGCGCGCCCACGCGGATCAGCATCGCCAGCTCGGTGCAGAATTCCGCGAGCATCGCCCGCCGCAAGGGCGGAATATGGTAAGCGATCAGTTGCGGCAGCCGGAATATCAGGTCGCGCAACCGTGCGCGCTTGCGGAGCAGCGGGCGCATCCGCCGGAGCCGCGGGATCACCAGCCGCGCCAGCAGCAACAGGAGCAACAGCCAGAACCACAGGTTTTTCATGAAATCCGCGCCCTGGATGGTCGCCTGCGTCATCGTGGGCAACGTGACGTCGAGTTCAATGAACATTTGCTTGAACTTCGGGATGATGTAGAGACAAATGCCGCTCAGGACGCTGGCGGCGACGATCAGGACCGACAGCGGGTAAAGGCAGGCCCCGGTCATCCAGATGTGAAGCTCCTCGTATTGGCGGCGCTCCTGGAGGACTAGCTTGAACGCGCCGGCGAGGTCGCCGCTCATCTCGCCGATGCGCAGCGTCTCCGCCTCCGCGGCGGTGACCAGCCGGGCCTGCGGGAACGGCTGGCACGCCTGGAAGTTGCGCGTCAGGTGATCGTTGAACGAATTCCTCCAGCGCGGGACATTCGCGAGCGCGTCGCCGATGAGCATGCCCTCCTCGAGGTTCCGCTCCACGTCGGCCAAGTCGCGCCGCGAGCCGCGCGAGAGCATCCGGCTGCACGCTTCGATCCCCTGCGTCAGCGGCAACCGCAGCTTCGCCAGCGCGCCGAAGTACTCGATCAGGAACGCGCTCAGGAGGTTGCGGCGCACCTTGCGGAACCAGTTCCCGAAGGTGTACGAAATGCTCCCCCACGCGACGAGCGCGCCGAGAACGGTCGCCAGCAATTCGAAGCCGTTCATGATTTCATGAGCCACCCAGCGAATTCATGAGCTTGATCAGCGGGAGAAACATCGCCATCACCGTCAAGCCCACCACCTGCACCGCGAGGATGAGGAAGACGACGCGCAGCACGGCCGAGGTCACGTGCGAAAGGCGTTCGCCCTGCGCGCGATAGAGCTCCTGCGCAGCCGGCCAGATGGCGGCATGCCCGCCGGCCTTCTGCGAGGCGCCGACCATCCAGGCCAGCATCGGCGGGAAGAACGACTTGGCGCCCATCGCCTCGGCCAGCGGCCGGCCCTTCTCCAGTTCCGCGGCGATCCACTCGCTCTGCGCCTCGAAGCCGGCATGGCCGGTGCTCCGGCCGGCCAGCCGAACGGCCTGCGCCTCCGGCACGCCGGCGTTGACGAGCACTCCCATCGTGCCGCACCAGCGCGCCAGGAAGAACCGGCGCAACACGCGACCGACCACCGGCACATTCACGCGCAGGTAATCGCCGGGGGCGCGGAATGGCAGGTGCTGCGGCGGCAGGACGTAGAGCAGCAGCAACAGCACCGCAAACCCCAGCAGCGCCGCGAACCCCTCGGCCAGCGCGCCGCTCAACACCCATTGCGTCATCTGCGGCAACGAGACGTCCAGTTCCTTGAACATCTGGCCGAACTGGGGCACGATATATCTTTGGATGAAGAGCACCGCCGTGAACGCGGCAATGCCGATGGTCAGCGGATAGCAGACCGCGTGCAGGATGCTCAGCCGCAGGCTGGACTCGGCGCCGACGTTGTGCGCGAGCGATTCGAGGACGGAGTCCAGCCGCCCGCCGCGCTCGCCGGCGGCGATCGCCTCCGCCACGCCGAGCGGAAAACACTTTTCGTTATCCACGGCTTGGTTGAGCGTCAGTCCCGAGGACAGCGCGCCGGCGATGCGATGCGCCACGGCGCCGCGCCGCGTGCCGGGATTGGCCTTCGCCAGTTCGTTCAACGTCTCCGGCAGCGGCTGGCCGGTGCGCACGGCGTGCACCATCTCCGACAGCAGCCATTCCCGGTCTGCGCCCGACAGACTGCTCATGCGGCGCCTCGGTCAAACCTGGGAATTATGGGAGTTATGGGAAGCCTGGGAGCCATGCGCCTGCCGCCTCCCATAATTCCCATGCTTCCCATCATTCCCATTCTTCCAGCGTTATTCCGGCCCGAAAACCCGCCTGATCTCGGCCGGGCTTGTTATGCCGGCTTTCACCGCCTCGACGGCCGCCTGCCGCAGCGGCGCCATGCCTTCCTCTTCGGCGGCGGTTTCGAGCGCCTCGCCTGCGGCGTGCTCGATGATTTTATCACAGATCTTGCGGCTGGTCGCCAGACATTCCACGATCACCGTGCGGCCGGCGTAGCCGGTGCGGAAACAGGCGTCGCAGCCGACGGGATGGTACGCCACGCCGAGCAGGTCGCGCGAAAGGCCGAGCAAGTCGCGCGGGTCGCTGATCCGCTTCCGGCAGGCTAGG
>Ga0315281_10009396_pt1 | contig 13568 bp, 6 predicted proteins | sample YL17G07_0_MG_FD_204540 | JGI IMG/M metagenome (GOLD analysis project Ga0315281, IMG submission 204540) | Sediment microbial communities from Yellowstone Lake, YNP, Wyoming, USA - YL17G07_0 | ecosystem: Environmental > Aquatic > Freshwater > Lake > Sediment | place: USA: Wyoming | collected...
CGGGTTGTCGACCAGGTTGAGGACCGGGATGTGGAACAGGTCGCACAGGTCCAGGTGGCGCGTGAGCTTGCTGCAGCCGTCCGCGGTGAGGGCGCCGCCGTTGACGTGCCGGCTGTCCGAGGCGATGACGCCCAGCGGATGGCCGTTGAACCGCACGAAACCCGTCACCTGGTCCGTCCCCCAGAGCGGCCCGATTTCGAAGAACGATCCTGCGTCGGCCATCAGCCTGATCGCCTTGCGGATGTCGAACGTCGTGGTGCGTTTGCGAGGGATGATGCTGAAGAGCTCGTCGTCGCGGCGGTCCGCCGGGTCCCGCGGGTTCGGCGCCAGCACCGGGGGCGACTCGTAGACGCTCGAGGGCAGATAGGAGAGAAAGCGCCTGGTCATGCCGGCAGCTTCTTCTTCGCTCTCCGCGAGGTTGTCCACCGAACCGTTCTTGCAGTGGATGTGCCACCCACCGAGGTCTTCCTTCGAGATGTCGTAGCCCATCGCGTGGCTCACGACCGGGGGCCCGGCCACGAAGAGCTGCGCGATGTCGCGGACCATGACGCCGAAGTGGCCCAGCACCGCCTTGGCGGCGCCAATGCCCACCACACTGCCGAGCAGCATGTTGACCACCGGCACTGTGGTGAGTTGCTCCGTGTACATCGTGCTGCCAAGGTGCCCGGGCAGGAACGACCCGCCACCACCAGTGACGCGCGGCCTGCCCGCCTTGATGGCGCCCGTGCTCTCCTGGGCGCTGCTCTCGCCCTCTTTCTTCTGCGCGGGCACCATCGCTGCCACGCTGCCACCGCCGGACGAGCCATCCAGCAGCCTCACGGAAGGGACGTGCAGCTCGATTGAGAGACGGTCCAGGTGAGCGCTCTTCGCACCGATCGCTCCGTCGGCGTGCCCACCACGCGACGTGAAGTCGTCGGCGCACACAATCGCCGTGCGGCCGTCGATCGTGCCCCAGCCTCCGACGTGGTTGGCGGGGGTGAAGTCCGTCACCTGGCCGTCTTCGTCGTATGAGGCGAACCCCGCGACGCTGCCCACCTCCCGGAAGGAGCCGTCGTCCAGCAGCAGCGCGATGCGCTCCCTGCAGGTGAGCTTGCCGCGGCTCCGCTGCCGGACGACCCCGGGGTCGTCCGACCCCGGCGCCAGCCTGGCGTGGGCAATGCGTTGCAGGGTTTCGATCTCCTCCAGGACCGGGGCCCACGTCTGCTCGCCGTGCAGCAGCTGTGGGAGCGCGTGTTTCGCCGCGTGGCCCTCCGCCGGGGTGAGCACTGCCACCACCTGTCCGGTCGCGACGTGTTGCCCGGCCCTGAGGCTTTGCAAAGCCGTGATCACGCCCGAACACGGCGCAGCGACCATCGTCTCCATTTTCATGGCGCTGACGACGAGGATGGTGTCGCCTTCCGCTACCGCGTCGCCTTCGCTCACGCTGAGTGCCACCACGATGCCGTCCAGTGGACACTCCACAGTTCGCTGACCAGCTCCGACCTCGAGGGGCGGCATGAGGGACGCGGGAGTCGCGCCCGAGGAAATCGCACCGGGTCCCGTGCCGGCGGTGCCTGCCGCCGCCTGCTGTTCGAGGAGGCCAAGGGGGCCACTCCCGTTGGAGAACGACGCGCTCATGATCTCGGGTTGCTCGGCGAGGAACGTGGTCCTGGCGTCGCCAGCGCGGAAGCGCGGGTGCAGGAGCATGGCCCGCAGCTGCGGAAGGTTCGTGGGCAGCCCCGCGATATGGAACTCGTCGAGCGCGCGGAGCGTCCGGTCGACAGCCGAGACGAAGGACGCGGAGGAGTTGGACGAGCCAATCACCTTCGCGAGCAGCGGGTCGAACTGGGGCGGCGGCGCGTATCCCAGGTAACCGCAAGCGTCGACTCGCACTCCCGGTCCGGCCGGTTCCTTGTACGCGGTGAGGGTGCCCTGCCCTCTTGCGACAACGCGAGCCTGCACTGCAAAGCCCCGCGGCTGGCCCACGGCCTGCTGGTCACCAAGGCCCAACGACGCGAGCGAGGCGCCCGCTGCAATCCGGAACTGCGCCTCGACGATGTCGACGCCTGTCACCTGCTCGGTGACCGTGTGCTCGACCTGGATGCGCGGGTTGCACTCTATGAAGAAGTGCTCGCCCGTCTCAGGCGAGACGAGGAACTCGACCGTGCCGGCGTTGACATACCCGGCGGCGCGGGCGAGCTTCGTCGCGTCCGCCAGGATCCTCTCACGAAGAAGAGTATCCAGCCCGGGAGCGGGCGCAATCTCAACGACCTTCTGGTGCCTCTGCTGCACCGAGCAGTCGCGCTCGTGAAGGTGGACCACATTGCCATGTGCGTCCGCGAGGACCTGGACTTCGATATGCCGCGGGCGCGCGACGACTTTTTCGAGGAAGAGCGAACCGTCTCCGAAGGCAGCCCTGGCCTCGCTGCGGCAGCGCTCGAACGACTCGGCCATCTCCCTTTCGGCTTCGACCATGCGCATCCCACGCCCGCCGCCACCCGCCGACGCTTTGAGCATGACCGGGTAACCGAGGTCGCGTGCGAGGGCCACTGCCTCTTCGGCTGACGAGAGGGGCTCAGCGCTCCCCGGCACGACAGGGATGCCGACGGACTGGGCGAACGAGCGCGCCCGCACCTTGTCACCGAAGAGCGAAAGGACCGGGGCAGGGGGACCGACAAAGACAAGGCCTTCGGACGCGCACAGCGCGGCAAAGGCGCCGTTCTCGGACAGGAATCCGTACCCCGGGTGGACGCAGTCGCATCCGCTGGCCTTTGCAGCACGGATCAGCCCGGCGGCATCCAGGTACGCACTCACGGGGTCGACGGTGCCGCCTTCCGTCCCACCGATCTTCAGCATCTGCGTCGTGTAGCGGGTGTGGAGCGCGAGCGAGTCGACGGGCGCGTAGACACCGACGGAGTCGATGCCGAGCGCGGACGCGGCCTTGGCGACGCGAATGGCGACCTCGCCGCGGTTGGCTATCAGCACTCGCTTGAGCGATTGCGCCTCAACCTCTGCTCGAGCCATTGACCCCTCCTTTGCGAACGGCGCAGGTCGTCGCTTGCCCGTTCGTCCCTCACTATCGTCAGGCGGAAACCCAATCATGGGCGTCACGGCACCCGCCGTGGACGAACGATGCGGGTTGCTGGCGGCGTAAGGGAGTGAATCATAGTCGAATTCGATGCCCGGCCACGGGACGAGTGTTCGCCAGCAATCGCCGCGCCGCCTGTTCGCGTCGTGGCGGAAGGCCCACCACGTGCCACGCCCTCTTCTAAGGAGCGGACCAACGGTGTCGCGCATCCAGATCCAGGCGGGATGCGTCCCGTTTACCGGCCGAGCCACCGCGGTGGACGCTTCTCGACGAACGCCCGCGGCCCTTCCTTCGCGTCCTCGGACTCGAGCACGGCGCGGCCTACCCAGTGGCCGAAGCGGTACGACTCGTCGAGCTGCAGCTGGCGCCACTGGTGCGCCACGGCCTTCGTCCCCTCGACCGCGAGCGGCGCGTTGGCCGCGATCATCTCGGCGATTTCGACCGCGCGGGGCAGAAGACGCCCGGGTGCGAGCACTTCATGCACCATGCCCATGCGCAGAGCGTCCTCGGGCGAGATGCGGTCGGCGGTGAGCAGGACGTACATCGCCTCCCCGAAGGGGATGAGCCGCGCCAGGTGGTGGATGGCGTAGCCCGGCATAATTCCCCGCTTCACCTCGAAGAGCCCGAAGTACGCCTCTTCGCTGCAGACGCGGATGTCGCAGTCCAGCGCGCGCTCGAGCCCGCCGGCGAGGCAGAGCCCGTTGATGGCGGCGATGAACGGCTTCGGGCTGCGCGAAAATTGCAGGGCGCCGTCGAGACTCCGGGCGCCCTGGCCCCGCTGGCCCGATGCGTTCATCTCCTTGAGGTCCGCCCCGGCGCTGAAGGCCCGTCCGGCGCCCGTGACGATGCCCGCTCGCATCGCCGGGTCGGCCGTGAAGTCGGCCAGGGCAGCGGTCAGCTCGCCCTGCATCGAGCCTCCAAGCGCGTTCAGGCGCTCGGGCCGGTTCATGGTGAAGACGGCGTGGTGTTGAAATTTCTCGTAGATCAGGTCGGGCAAGGTGGGCCTCCAGTGCGCCAGGGATTGGAGTGCGAGCTTGCCACCCGGCGTCCCCGGAAGCCAGCGGCGAAACCGGGCTCGCGGCCGCGCGACCGGCTGGTTCCGTATACTTTCCGCCATTGGGTGACCTGGCGCGGCAGTCGCGGCGCCACCATCCGGGAAGAGGCAGGGCATGAAGTTCGGGGTGCTGGCAGGAAACTTCGGGACGTTCGGCGAAGAGCCGGGCGTCGACGGCTGCCTCGCGGTCGCGGACGAGGCCGAGCGCCTCGGCTTCGACTCCGTCTGGGTGCACGACCACATCATCATGCCCTCCGACGTGCAGTCGAAGTACCCGTACAACGCAACCGGGGCTTCGCCCTTCCGCGTCGACCAGTTCATCTACGACCCGATTACGGTGATGGCCGCCATCGCGGCCCGAACGAGCCGCGTGCAGATCGGCACGAGCGTGCTCGTCGTGCCCTATCGCAACCCGCTCGTCCTCGCCAAGGAACTGGCGACGGTCGACCGCATCTCCCACGGCCGCGTCGTCCTCGGGATCGGCGCCGGCTGGATGTCCGAGGAATTCGACGCCCTCGGCATCGGCGAGCACTACGCCCATCGCGGCACGATGACAGACGAGTGGATGGCCGTGTGCGTGAACCTCTGGACGCAAAGCGGTCCGAGCAGCTTCAAGGGCCGCTGGGTGAGTTACGCGAACATTGGCGCGAACCCGCTGCCGGTGCAGAAGCCCCACATCCCCATCTGGGTCGGCGGCAAGACGCCCGCGGCTCAGCGCCGAGTGGCGCGCTACGGGAGCGGCTACCACACCATCACCTCGACGCCCGGCGAAGTTGCTGCAGAGGTCTCTCACGTGCGCGGACTGATGGAACGGGCGGGCCGCGACCCGGACAGCCTCGTCGTCTCGATGCTCTGGGCCGGGCTCGGCCTGAGCGGGAAGCAGCAGGTGATCGACGCGCTCGGCGAGTACGCCCGCGCCGGCATGCACCACCTGGTCGGCATCCCCTGGCTGCTGAACGCCGACGGCCTGATGGAGATGTCGACCCACGACCGCCTGAAGGTGCAGCTCGAGAACATGGAGCTGTTCGCCAGCGACATCCGGCCGGCGCTGACCTGAAGGGGACGCTGCCGGGGGCACCTGCCACCGGCCCGGGGCCGTGACGAAGAAGCAGGCGGTGCGTGGAACGGCCCCGCTATGCACCGCCCGCGTATCATGCGCCTTCATGCCGAGCGAACGAATGCAACGGCGCGTCGACGCGCTCCTGGATCAGGCTGATGCAGCCTCTGACGGATCCGACTGGGCCACGGTCGCGGAGAAGGCCCGCGCCGTCCTCGCCATCGACGAAGCGAACGAAGACGCCCTCTCGTTCCTGAAGATGGCCGAGGCGAACGGGGTGAGCCGCGGACAAGCCGTGTCCGTGGAACCGGAGTCATCGGCTCCCGCTGTCCTGCCTGCCCCGGCGCGGGCCCTGCCCGAGTCCTTTGCGGCGGGGCGGTATGCCGTGCGGCGCTTCCTCGGGGAAGGCGGGTCGAAGAAGGTCTATCTCGCGCACGACACGCGACTCGACCGAGACGTGGCGGTGGCCGTCGTCGCGGGGCTCGGTGGCGAATCGCTCGAGCGGGTGCGGCGCGAGGCCCAGGCCGTCGCACGCCTCGGCGAACACCCCAACATCGTCGCCGTCTTCGACACGGGCGAGGACGGGGACACGCTCTATACCGTCTACCAGTACATGGCCGGCGGCACCCTCGCCGACCGGATCGCCGCCGCGCTGAACCACAGCCTGCCGTTCGACGAGGCGGTCCGCTACGCCTCCCAGGTCTGCGCCGCCCTCGCCTTCGCCCACGCCAGGGGCGTCATCCACCGCGACCTCAAGCCCGCCAACGTCTTCCGGGACGAGAGCGGGACGGCAAAGCTCGGCGACTTCGGGCTGGCCGCGGCTCTCGACCGCACGCGCATGACCCAGCAGGGCAGCTTCCTCGGGACAGCAACCTATATGGCCCCCGAGCAGGCGATGGGCCAGCCGCCAGACCCGCGCAGCGACCTCTACTCGCTGGGCTGCGTCCTTTACGAACTGCTCACCGGCCGGCCGCCGTTCGTTGGCGACGACACGGTCGCCGTCGTCACGCAGCACCTCAACACCCCGCCGGTGGCGCCCTCCTGGCACCGGGCCGAGGTGCCGCCCGGCCTCGAAACCCTGGTCCTGCGCCTCCTGGAGAAGGACCCTTCAAAGCGCCCGTCGAGCGCGACCGAGACCGGGGATGCGCTCGTCGCAGCCGCATCCGGGGTCCCCACGGCACCCCTCCCGGAACCCGGACCGCGGGACTCGGAACTCGCCTCCGACCCCCTCTATCGCACTGTCTTCGTTGGACGGGAAGCGGAACTGCGCCAGCTCCAGGGGGCCTTCGATGGTGCGCTCTCGGGCAACGGGGCGCTCGTGATGGTCGTCGGCGAGCCGGGCATCGGCAAGACCAGCGTCTGCGAGCAACTGGCCACGTACGCGGCAATGCGCGGCGGGCGGACCCTGCGCGGCCACTGTTACGAGGAGGGCTCGCTCTCCCTGCCCTACCTCCCGTTCGTCGAGGCGATGCGCACCTACGTGCTGAACCGCGACGCGGAGGCGCTGCGCTCGGAGCTGGGGAGCAACGCACCCTACGTCGCGCGCATCGTAAGCGAGGTCCGGGAGAAGCTCGACGTCGAGCAACCGGAGGGCGGCGACCCGGAGGACGATCGCTGGCGCCTCCTCCAGGGCGTGACCACCTTCCTTCGCAACGCCGCGAACGTGCAGCCGCTGGTGATCGTGCTGGAGGACCTGCACTGGGCAGACAAGGGTACCCTGGACGTGCTCACCCACCTCGCGCGCAGCCTGGAGGGCGCCCGGCTGCTGATCGTCGGCACCTATCGGGACGTGGAGGTAGACCGCTCCCACGCCCTCTCCGGCGCGCTGGCTGACCTGCGGCGGATCACGAACTTCAGCCGGGTCTCGCTCCGTGGACTGGGTGCCGACGACGTCCAGAAGATGCTCGCGACGATCGCGGGACGCGAGGTGCCCTGGGCGCTGGCGGAGCAGGTCCACCGCCAGACGGAGGGCAACCCGCTCTTCGTGCAGGAGGTGCTGCGCTACCTGGTGGAAGAAGGCTTCCTCCAGCGCGACAGCCGCGGCGAACTGCACCGCCCGAGCAGCGACATCTCCCTCGCCATGCAGATCCCCGAGGGGCTGCGCGACGTCATCGGCAAGCGCCTCTCGCGGCTAAGCCCGGAGACGAACAGGGTCCTCGCGGTGGCAGCCGTCATCGGACGGGACTTTCGCCTGGACGTGCTCCAGGACGTGGCGGCGGTGACCGAGGAGGAGCTCTACGCGGCGCTGGAAGAGGCGAGCGGCAAGGGCGTGATCGAGGAGCGCCGTCAGCAGGGCGCCCTCGGCTACCGCTTCACCCACGCCTTCCTCCGGCAGACGCTCTACGAAGAGATCTTCACGCCCCGGCGCATCCGCACCCACCAGCAGGTGGCGCGGGCGATGGAGGCGCGCTACGCGAGCCGCGTGGCTGAGCACGCGGCGGAGCTGGCCGAGCACTTCGCCCAGTCCACGGATGCCGACGACCTTGCCAAGGCCGTGCGCTACGGCGAGCTGGCGGCGGAACGGGCGATGGGTGTCTACGCCTACGCCGAGGCAGCGCGGCTGTTGGAGGGCGCGCTCCAGGCGCAAGAGGTGCTCGACCCGGGCGACCGCTCGAGGCGGTGTGATGTGCTGCTGGCGCTCTGCACAGCTCTCAACTTCTCGGACCAGCCTGGGCGGGTCCGCGACGAACTCGCTGTGGAAGCCTTGCGATTAGCAGAGGGCCTGGGCGAGCGGACTAAGGCGACCCGGGCAGTTTTGCTCGCCCTCGAAGCATGCGGACGGGTAGGAGGGCACACGGCCTACCTCCAGCCACCGGGGTTGACGTGGCTCGAACAGGGCGAGCGGATTGTCGAACCAGGTACGCTCGAATGGGTGGCTGTGGGGGCGCGACTGGCCGTGAATCTTTCGGCCGGGGGCTTCCACCGGGCCTCGTTTGAGCAGGCCATGCGTGCCTGGGAGGTCGCCAGGCGGCTCGGGGATCCGCGGGCGATCGTCGAAGTCGCAGGGCTAGGCATACTCAACCACGACCCCCTTCCCGGCCAGATTGACTTCGTCTCAGAAGTTGCCCGGGAGGTGGCGCAGTATCCGCCTCACGGGATCACGCCGATCAGCGGCTCCGTCATGTTCCTCTACCTCCGGTCCGCGCTGCTGGCGGCGGGGGATCGCCACGGCGCGGACCGAGCCGTGGCTCGTATGGAAGAGGCGGTCCGAGTCGCTCGCGACCCCCTATATCAGCGACTCCTGAATTGGACGCTGCTGCGCCAGGCAGTGCTCGACGGTGACCTGGAGCGGGCGGCTGAAGTGCAGGCGGAAGGGACTCTGATGATCCCTGAGATGCGCCATTATGGCCCGGCGCTCCTGTTGCTCGGCCGCCCTGCGGAAGCTATTGCCTCCTCCCGTGCGTCGCTGCGGGCGATCGGGCCCCTCGCGCGGGGCGGGGTGGCGGTCACGCTTGCGCACGCCGGGGCCGCCGACGAAGCGAGGGCCGTGCTGCTCGACGCGCTCTCGGCCGAGAGCCAGGAGAAGGGGTTGGGGACGGGGCTTGCAACAGGGTTCCTCGAAGCCGCTCTCCTGCTCGGCGAGCATGAGGTCGCCCGTCAGCTGGCGGACCACCTCGCCCCGGCCGCTCACGTCCCCATCACCGCGTTCGGCACCACCTCGGTTGGGCGCGTCTGTGGTGACGAGGCGGCCTCGCGCGGGGCGCCCGTCGAGGCGCGGGCGTTCTATGACCAGGCGCTGGCCGCCTGCCGGAAGATCCGCTTCCGCCCCGAAGTCGCCATCGTCCGCCTGCACATTGCGCGCCTGCTCTTGGAGCACTACCCGGCAGAACGCACAGAGGCGCTCGACCACCTCGGCTTCGCCATCGGCGAGTTCCAGGCGATGAAGATGGCGCCTTCGCTGAGTGAGGCCATGCGGCTGCGCTTCTCCCTCCAGGGCATCACCGGGGGCGATCCCAACTCTTCCATCGTCGCGGTCGCCGACCGCGTCCAGTCCGAGCACCCGGACATCTCCACCCACGCCGCGCCGGACGGCACGGTCACGCTCATGTTCAGCGACATCGAGGGTTCGACGGCACTGAACGAGCAGATGGGCGACGCGAAGTGGATGGAGCTGCTGCGCGCCCACAACGCGGTCATCGACGCGCAGGTGAAGGCGCACCGCGGCCACGTCGTCAAGACGATGGGCGACGGCTACATGGTCGCGTTCAAGAGCGCGGCCGACGGGCTGAAGTGCGCTGTCGCTATCCAGCAAGTCCTCTCAGAACTCAGCACCCAGAACTCAGAACTCGCGGACCGGGTCCGCGTCCGCATCGGGCTGCATACGGGCGAGATGGTGCGCGCCGGGGACGACTTCTTCGGGCGCGAGGTGAACTTCGCCGCGCGGGTGGCCTCGTCGGCGTCGGGCGGGCAGGTGCTCGTTTCCGCCCAGTGCTATGGCCTGCTCAACACGGAGCACGGAAACCGCTTCCACGAGCCGATGGAAGTCGAATTCAAGGGGTTCACCGGGACTCACCGTGTTTACGCCGTGGCGAACCGCTGAGCGCGCGAGGCAGAGAGAACCCCGGATACTCGCCCGCGCGTTAACCGAACTGAATGAGGTTCACGAGGTTGCCCTCCGGGTCACGGAAGGTCGCGAACGTCGCCGGGCCGTGTTGGGTGACCGCGCCCACCAGATCCACACCGGCCGCCTTCAGCCGGGCGTATTCCGCGCGAACGTCGTCCGCGAGGAGCGTCGGAATCATGCGGTCCGGCTCCCGGGACGAGCCGTGCACTTTGCTGTGCGTGCCGAGCAAGAGGCGCGCGCCCGTCGAGCTGGCGAAGACACATTCGCTGGGTCCGTCGTCTTCGACGACGAGACCGATCGTGTCCCGGTAGAACGGTACGAGCTTCTTGTGGTCTTCCGAAAAGATCAGCGTCCCTGCCAGTCCCTGGATCATTCTGCGCCTGCCTTGTTTGGTGGCGCGCATCGTACACCCCCACTCACGACCAACCACGCCCGGTCGCATGCTCGCAGCCCGGCTGGCGGGGCGAAGGTCTTGTTGCGAGCCCGCGTGTTTCGCGCGGATGAACTCCGGGTGAAGTCGCGATTTCGGGACCGCACAAGCTCCTGGGGCCGTGCTATATCTCCACTCGATGATCCAGAGTCCGTTCCTCCTTCTCCTCGAACGGCTGCACGCTGACTTCCGCTCGATGGCTGCTGGCGAGCCCGCGTCGTACATCCCGGAACTCGCCAGGGCTGACCCTTCACACTTCGGGATTGCTGTCGCAACGGTCGACGGCGCCACCTACTGTGTCGGCGACGCGGCCGTCCGTTTCACCATCCAGTCGATCTCCAAGCCGCTGGTCTACGGGCTGGCACTGGACGACAACGGGCCTGCGGTGGTCGACGGCAAAGTTGGAGTCGAGCCGAGCGGCGAGGCGTTCAACGCCATCAGCCTCGAACCCGGGACTGGCCGGCCGCGAAACCCCATGATCAACGCAGGAGCCATCGCGATGAGCTCGCTGATCGCCGGCGACTCGCCGGGCGAGAAGTTCGCGCGGACGCTGGCCATGCTGTCGCGCTATGCCGGGCGAGAGTTGGACGTCGACGAGCCGGTGTTCCGGTCCGAGCAGGAGACGGGCCACCGGAACCGGGCGATCGGGCACCTCCTCAGGAACGCCGGCATCGTCGAGGGGGATGTCGATCCCGTCTGCGACCGGTACTTCCGCCAGTGCTCCGTGCGCGTCACTTGCGAAGACCTGGCGCTGATGGCTGCGACCCTGGCCAACCAGGGATGCAACCCGCGCACGGGGGAACGCGCGGTGAATCGCGAGAACGTGGAACGCATCCTTGCCGTGATGAGCAGCTGCGGGATGTATGACTTTGCGGGAGCGTGGGTGTACCACGTCGGCATGCCTGCCAAGAGTGGCGTCGGCGGAGGGATTATGGCGGTCCTGCCAGGCCAGCTCGGGATCGGAGTATTTGCGCCACCTCTCGACGCGACGGGCAACAGCGTCCGCGGCGTCGCAGTCTGCCAGGCCCTCTCGCGGGAGTTCGGGCTGCACCTTCACCGGCCTCCGCTGGACGTCGGCTCGGTCGTGCGGGCCTCGTACACGTTGAACGACAGGCGTTCGAAACGCCGCCGCACCCTCGAAGAGTCTTCGCAGCTGGATGTGGGCGCCGACACCGTCCGTGTCCTCGAAGCGCAAGGGCCCGTGGTGCTGAGTACCGCCGAGGCGCTCATCCGTGCCGCCATTGCGGCGTCTCCTCCCGGCGGCACACTGGTCATCGACTTCCGGCGCGTCACGACTGTGGACAGTGCCGTGGCATCCCTGTTCAGCAGTCTTGCATTCGAGCTCAAGAGCCACGCCACCACTCTGGCCATCTCCGGCGTCGACGAGGAGGCGCCGTGGGCGGCAGCCTTCCACGCTCTGCTCCGGGTGCCGGCGATTGGCGCCGCGCCCAGCTACCCCAACCTTGATGCGGCCCTCGAAGCGTGCGAAGAGCGGCTTCTCGGCGCGGATGGGTCGACAGCGTGTCCGCTCCCGGCGCTGGAGCACCCTGTCGTACGAGCGCTTCCCCCTGTCGAGGCCTCGGCCCTGCTCCGTCTCGGCCTCATACAGTCGTACCCCGCCGAAACGCCAATCATCAGCCGCGGAGAGACGTCCGACAGCGTCTACCTTCTGCTCTCTGGAGTGGCCACGGTGAGCGTCTCGTCACCTTCCGGCGCGCGACACCGCCTCGCGACGCTCGGTCCGGGCACGACTTTCGGAGAACTCGCGCTCATGGACAGCGGTCCGCGATCGGCCGACGTCCACGCTGACACTGCGGTCACCTGCCTCGCCATCCCGCTCGACACACTTCGCCGAGACCCGGGCCTGCAGTCCTTGCGCTTGCACCTGGTCGAGATCCTCGCCCAGGACCTCGCGGACCGGCTTCGGCGCGCTAACGCCGAAATTCAGGTGCTCGCGGTGTAGACGCTGCGCCCGGCCATTCGCTCTATTCGTCCAGCAAGGAGAGCCTGCCCATCGGCGTCGTGGCCCCTGACCTGGCCAGGTCGTAGGTAATCGAGTTTGCCTCGTAGACGCCGTAGGTGACCTCGCCATCGCAGGTGACACGGCAGTGATAGTCGTCGTTGCCGAGGACCTTCTCCCGCTGTGCCGGGTCATTGAGGTCGAACGTCTCGCCGCCGACGACGTTCTCGCCGACCCGCATGCCATGGAAGATGTTCCCGTTCGGTGTGCCGCCGTCGGGCCCCCCGTACATTCCGCAGCGGAGGGCGCCAATCTGATTGCCGAGGACCTCCCAGTGGATCTCCTTGACTTCGCCGGTTTCGAGGAGGTTCGACGTGACGACCTGGCGGACGGTCCGCCTGTCGGAGTCGAAGCGGAGGCGGCTCTCCTGCCGGAATACCTGCGTGGCGCCCGGGCGGGAATCGCCCAGGTTGTAGAACACGCGATTTCCCCAGATCGCCCAGTCGTTGAACTCCACCCACTGGCCACATGGCGCGGTGGTTGGCCGCCGGCCGCCTTCCAGGGCATGTCCTGGGCCGCCGACGCCGTCGCGGACGCCCCAATGGTGGTCGCGAGACCCGAGGAAGCTGTCTGCGGCGAGTTCGAACCGCTCGCCGCCTACGACGACGGTCCCCGTCTGACGGCCGAAGGACTCATAGCCGCCGAGCCCTGGCGGGCGGAGCACCGCCCGCTTCGAGTCGAACCAGTCGATCTCGTAGCTCACCCCAAACTCGTTCTCGCGGAGGCTCAGATGCCACTGCTTGAACGGAACGACCGGCAACAGCTCGATGGGGCCCACCCGCATGTCGAACCGGTTACGTGTCAGGCTGCGATGCGCCCGCACCGTTGTGTGCTTTCCGCGGAGATTGACGATGCTGTAGGCCTCGACGGTCTTCAGGTTGGGGTAGAGGCCGAAGCCAGTGATGACCATCAGGTCCCCGGAGCGGTCCTGGGCGGTGAACCAGTAACGCTCGTAGGAGCGTGGGTCGCTCCGCGCCTCGAACCCGGGGAACGAGTCCTGGGCCCACTCGTGGACCGGGAACTCTTGAAGGGGAGTCAGCGCGCCAAACTCCTCGGGCAGTTCGAAATCAGCGTTGACAGCCATGCGTCTTCCTCAGCCTCCGGGACGCGTTGGAGGCGACCCTCTCCTCTTTTACGCGACCTCTGGACCGTCTGCCAATTACGGGCGGCCCGGCGGCGGTCTGCGGCGCCGCAGCCGGCGTGCGCTCTGTCCCGCGGACAGCGGCGCCGCGGCGTGTCCTCCCGGAGGGCCAGTCCCCGGGAAAATGAAATTGGGGCCCGCGCAGACCCCTCTGCGCGGGCCCCAACTCGAGAGCGCCAGGAACTGCTTCTCCCCTGGTGCTTGCCTAAGCGCGGCCCGTCTCTACCTGGAAGCG
>Ga0315281_10009398_pt1 | contig 13566 bp, 12 predicted proteins | sample YL17G07_0_MG_FD_204540 | JGI IMG/M metagenome (GOLD analysis project Ga0315281, IMG submission 204540) | Sediment microbial communities from Yellowstone Lake, YNP, Wyoming, USA - YL17G07_0 | ecosystem: Environmental > Aquatic > Freshwater > Lake > Sediment | place: USA: Wyoming | collected...
CCAGGCGGGTTATGCTGTCCAGCAGGATAACCACATCGCGCTTATGCTCGACTAACCGCTTGGCCTTCTCCAAAACAATCTCGGCAACCTGCACATGCCTCTCCGGCGGCTCATCGAATGTAGATGAAATCACCTCTCCTTTGACATTGCGCTGCATATCCGTGACTTCTTCGGGACGCTCATCGATCAGAAGGACGATCATGATTACATCCGGATTATTGCTGGTAATGGCATTGGCGATCTTCTGCAATAAAACGGTTTTGCCGCTATACGGCTGGGCGACAATTAAACCGCGCTGTCCTTTGCCGATGGGGGTAAGCAAGCTCATAATGCGCATGGATACTTCATCCGGTTTAGTCTCCAGATCAAACGGCTGGCGCGGATATACAGGGGTAAGGTTGTCAAAAAGAACCTTTTCCTTTACATCCTCGGGATTCTCAAAATTCACCGCCTCTACCTTAAGCAGGGCAAAATATTTTTCCCCTTCTTTCGGCGGACGGATCTGGCCGCTTACCGTATCTCCCGTGCGCAGGTCAAATTTCCTGATCTGAGAGGGAGAGATATAAATATCATCCGGGCAGGGCAGGTAATTATAATTCGGGCTCCTCAGGAAACCAAACCCCTCGGAGAGGATCTCTAAAACACCTTCCCCGAACATCAACCCCTCTTTTTCCGCCTGAGCCTGGAGTATCTTAAAAATTAAATCCTGCTTCTTTAGGCCGCTGGTTCCGTTGGCATTTAATTCCTTAGCCAGCTTGTTCAGTTCAGTAATCTTCATATCTTTGAGATTCTTAATATCTAGCTTTTCCACAACTTCCTCCTTATTTCAAGAACTTGTTTACGGGTTTTACTGATCGCTCCGCTGTTATCTATGATAAAATCCGCAAAACGTAATTTCTCATTTTGCGAAATCTGAGATTTTATCCTCATGCCTATCTGCCTGCGATTTATGGCAAGTTTACGCGCCGAGCGGCCCAACTGCTGGTTTCTTGTGGAGGTAACCACCACCAATTTATCGAGCTTCTTCCTTAAGCCTGCCTCGATGATCAATGCCGCGTCCAGGATGATGATCTTCTTCCTGGAATTCATAATACGCCGGAAAATTTCTTTTTTTACCGCCGGGTGCACGATGGAATCAAGTTTTTTCAAAGCGGGTTTATGAATAAATACGACCCCTGCCAACTTTGCGCGGTCAATATTTTTGTCGCCCCTAAGAATGCGCGGCCCGAAAAAACTTACGATCTTTTTATAAACCGGCCCTCCCCGGTAAAGAGACTGATGCGCCAGCCTGTCGGCATCGATCAGTTCGCAAGCGCGGTTTTTAAGCATCCTGGCGACTATGCTCTTACCGCTTCCCATGCCTCCGGTGACCCCTATTACAAATTTATCCTTCTTTTGCTTTGGCATATAGCTGGATGTATTTTTTAGCGGAAGCCTCCCAGGAGAAATCGCATCGCATGGCATTATTCATCAAAGCGCTCCACTTTTTCTTATCTTTAAAGGCTGCCAGACACCTCTTAACGGTTTTAAGCAGGTCATCTTTGGTGTGCCTGGAAAAAACAAAACCATTATCCTTATTTATGGTATCTGCCAGGCCCCCGGTCTTAAAAACAAGCGGGATCGTCCCGTAACGCAAACTGATCAATTGCCCCAGGCCGCAGGGCTCATAACTTGAAGGCATAAGAAAGATGTCGCTGCCAGCGTAGATCTTATGCGCCAGAGGGTCATCGAATCTCAGATTTAAAGAAATCGTTTTAGGATGCTTCCTGGCCGCTTCACCCAGGATCTGATGGTACTTTAAGTTACCGGTCCCCAGGATAACCAGCTGCGCGCCCAATTTAGAGATATCCGCTAGACCATCCGCGATGATATCAAAACCTTTCTGTTCTGCCAGGCGCGAAACAATCCCCAAAACCGGAATATCATTATTAACCTCCAGGCCGCATATTTTTTGCAGCTCGGCTTTATTGTAAGCCTTATTTTCTATAGTCGCTTGAGAAAAATTCTTGATAATAAATTTATCCGTATCAGGATCCCAGGTAGAATAATCCAGGCCGTTCAATACGCCGCTTAAGGCATTCTTACGCTGGCTTAACAGGCCCTCTAAGCCAAAACCAAACTCTTTCTCCTGGATCTCCAAAGCGTAAGTCGGGCTGACAGTATTGATAAAATCCGAAAAGATTATCCCGCCTTTAAGCAGGTTTACCCGGTTATAAAATTCAAGGCCGGAAATACTAAAAAGACTATCATCCAAACCAAGCTTCGCGAAATCATCTCCGGGGAACAGACCCTGATAGCCGATATTATGAATGGTCAGGATGCTTTTCATCCTGCCGTAAAAAGCCTGTTTAGCGTATAGATTTTTTAAATAAACGGCGGCCAGGCTTGATTGCCAGTCATGCAAATGCAGGATATCGGCCGCAAAATTTATCTCTTTTAATAGATCCAGCGTCCTGCGGCAGAAGAAAGCAAATCTCTCCAAATTATCCTTATAATCCCCCTGTTTATCCACATACAGTCCGTCGCGGTTAAAATAAAGGCCATTTTCTATAAAGTAAACTTTTATTTTCTTGCCCACAAGCGAAGATGATATGTTTTTGGAAACCCGGCTTATCCTGAATTTAGCATCAGTTACGCATTTGTATCCGGGCATAACGATAATTACTTCGCACCCGAGCTCCTCTAAGGCCAGCGGCAGGGCGCCGGCCACATCGGCAAGCCCTCCGGTCTTGGCAAAAGGCACTACCTCTGAAGCAACCATAACTATCTTCATCTGATTGCCTCCATCTCCAGCCAATTGGCGCCCTTTTTCATATCCACCTTTATCGGCACATCCAATTTCATCACATGCTCCATTTTATCTTTCGCTAGCCGCGCCAAAATATCCAGCTCGGAAAGCGGCAGGTCAAAAACCAGCTCATCGTGAATTTGTAAAATCATTTTACCCTTCAAGCCCTTCTCTTTGATCTGCTGGGCTATCTTAATCATCGCCAGCTTTATCAAATCGCTGGCTGTGCCTTGAATAGGGGTATTTACCGCCTGACGCTCGGCAAACTGCCGGATACTCATATTCTTATTGTTGATCTCCGGGATATACCTTCTCCTGCCCAGGAGTGTCGTGACAAACCCCTCATCCCTTGCCTTCTTGATCTGCGCGTCGATATAATCCTTTACCTTGGGATAACGTAAAAAATACGCGTCAATAAAATCCTGGGCCTGCTGCACCGGTATTTCCAGGTCCCTGCCTAAACCATACGCGCTCTGTCCGTAAATGATCCCGAAATTCACCCTTTTAGCCGTCTCGCGCATGCTATCCTTAACCTCAGACTCAAGGACATTATAAATCAAAGAAGCAGTCAGGCGATGCACATCATGATCGCTGTGAAATGCCTTAACCAAAGTATCATCCCCGGAAAGATGCGCCAGCACCCTTAACTCTATCTGCGAATAATCGCAGGATAATAAGCAGTTCTTTTTTCCTGAAGCGATAACCGCCTGCCTTATTTTACTGCCGATATCCGTTTTAATCGGGATATTCTGCAGGTTAGGATTGCTTGAGCTAAGCCTTCCTGTCTCGGTTGCGGCCTGATTAAAAGATGTATGCACCCTTCCGGTTTTTGGATTTACCAGCCTGGGTAAAGCATCAACATAAGTATTCTTAAGCTTGGTCAGCTGCCGGTACTCCAATAAAAGAACGGGCAGTTCATGTTTATCCGCCAGGCGCTTTAGCACCTCTTCATCAGTAGACGGTCCGGTTTTGGTTCTTTTGATGATCGGAAGATTCAGCTTATCAAATAGCACCTGGCCCAGCTGTTTGGGAGAATTGATATTAAATTGCGTGCCGCTTGCCTTATAAATATCCGCGATTAATTTTATCAACCTATGCTCGATATTCCGGGAAAGGGTTTTAAGCAGCTCTAAATCCAGTTTTATCCCGTCCTGCTCCATTTGCGACAGGACGCTGACTAAGGGCATCTCAAGGTCGCTAAACAGCCGGAATAAATCCTTTTCTTTCAGGGCCTTTAAAAGCTTCGGCTTTAATTTAACCACTAAAGCCAATCCATCTTTTGTTTGCAGGCCTTCATCGCGGACAAATTCCCCCAGGTTTTCCAGAGCCAAATCCGTAAGCGCGTAACTTGAGCGCGATGGGTTTAACAGGTAGGAAGCTATCATAATATCAAAATCCAAACCATTTAAAATCAAACCTTCTTTAAACAAGGAAACTTTTAGCGACTTTAAGTCATGGCCTGTCTTCTTTATCTCGGCTTGCGCTATTGCCGCGCGCAGCTCTTCGCAGGCTGGCTTTGCGCTGAAAAATTTGCCATCTATGGCAAAGAACAGATCATCAACTGAGTCGCCGTAAAGCGTAAGCTCATTGCAATGGCTTAGTAAATCTTTTAATTGTCCCGCATCGCAACTATGCAGCTTAACTTCAGCAGTTTTATTTTCTTCTAAAGGAAGAGCTTTAAGCAGGCTTTTAAATTCCAACTTCTTAAAAATCCGGGATAACGCCGCGTAATCCGGCTCTCTGACTTCTGCTTTTTTTAAATCCAGCTTCAGGCCCAGGCGTTCATGTAAATCAACCAATTCCTTATTTAATTTTATGCGCTGGATGTGTTCGGATATCGCCTGTTTAATCTTCTCCGGCTCTACCTTTGATATATTCTTGAGCATTTTATCAAGAGTGCCATAATCCAGTATAAGCCTTGCGGCTGTCTTCTCCCCGATCCCCGGAACACCGGGGATATTATCCGCGTCATCACCGGCCAGCGCGATAATATCCGCGATCCTTGCGGGTTCTACCCCAAAACGCTCCTTTACGCCCGCGGCATCATAAAATACGCCGTTCTCCTTATAAGGGTTAAATACCACAGTATGCTTATCAACTAATTGCAGGATATCTTTGTCGGAGCTAACAATAGTCACGCGCATTTTCTTCGCCGCGGCCTTTCTGGCCAGCTCGGCAATAATGTCGTCGGCCTCAAAACCCTCTTTTTCAAAGATAGGGATCCCGTAAGCGGCGATAATCTCTTTGATCACAGGTATCTGGCTGCTTAAACTATCAGGCATAGGCGGCCTTTGTATTTTATACTCTGCGAATTTTTTAACGCGGAAGGTGTCGCGGGAAACATCAAAACAACAAATCAGGTAATCCGGTTTCTGATCCTTGAGGATTTTATTCAGGATATTCAAGAATCCATAAACGGCATTTGTCGGCTGGCCCGAGGAGGTAGCAAGGCCGCTTAAGGCATAAAAAGCCCGGTAGCAGAATGCAGTTGTGTCAATTAAGAATAAACTCTTATCAACCATTAATTAAATGAAAAGGAATTCAATGTAAGGAAAGAGGTTTTTGCGGTACGCTGCTCTAGCGAGACAGAGCCCTTGACTCTGTCTTCTCAATAAACGCTTCAATCTCCGGGTTATCCTTGTCTAAGTACTGGGCATCCAATGCTTCTTTAAATGACGTAGCCAGATCACCTTTATTAAAACTCAGCTTGGCCTTCCGGAAGTGATCCAGGGCAAGCGCTTTATCATCTTTATTCAGTACGGATTTGGAAGCTGAGACATCTTTCAGTAAACCTAAAACATCATCTTCGCGGCCATAAGCAACCGGCTGATTGGATAAAACCGTGCGGATCTCATTAAGCCGGCTAACCGCTTTCTGCGTCCAGGGATCATCCGGCGAACCAAGATTAGCCCTTTGAGCCCAGTAAAATTCAGCTTTCTCTAAGTTGCGCTGATTTTCATAAAATAGCGCCAAATTCGCATAAGCGCTTAGATAAGCGGGATCAATCTTAGTTGCTTTTAAGTAATTTTCCTCTGCCTGCTGGAGCAAACCTTCGCTTTCATAAACAACCCCTAAATCATTATAGGTAACACCATAACCCGGATCAATGGCAATAGCCTTCTGATATAAACTCATCGCCATTTCCAGATTACCTATGCGCTGATATTCCAGCCCTGCCTGCCGGTATTTCCCGGCCTGCTCCCGCATTTCAGCAGAAATACCTTCTTTGAAAGAATCGGCTGGTTTGCTTTGCGCGAAAAGCATACCCGCAAAACAAAAAACGCATAATATTATAACAGTAGAAATTACGAATTTAGGCAGGTAACGGTTATTCATTATTCTTTAAATATTATATACTCTAAAATCAGCGCGTCAAGTAAAATCTAGATAATCGGGTCCATGGTTAATGCCGGATGGGCCACCTTTTCCAGGTAAACCAGGAGATCCTCAGAGCTGGTTGCTACTGACTCATCAGCAATTTTATCCAATAAATCCGACATCCCCAGTTCCCCCGCTCTTTTCTTTAATTTATCGCCTAAAATCTCTTTCAACTCCTTAGGCATCCAGACCACTCTCTTTAATCCGCCTTCAGCCGAGATAAATTTTTTGCTTAATATATAGAGCTTCCCGACACCCAGGAATCCCGGCGTCTGCACCCCTCCTCCGACTGAGCCGGCTAAAGTGGTAAAGCTCATTCCCGAAGGAGTAAGCCCGGAATAATCGCGATGCACAACCATCACTCCGTTTGCTTCAGGGACGATCGCCACAATACATTCAAAACATCCGCAGGATGACTGCGGCCCGTTCATCAATGAATACATGCTCACCGCGTCAATGGTCTTGTTTGATTTCTGCCGCACGAATTCATTGATGTTATCCCATTGGCCGAGCCTTGCGTCCAGGAGATTCCCTTTGGTAATCGGCTGATTCGGGCCGGTAGGAATAATTTCAAAAGATGCCTTGGCGTCAAGCCAGGAGTATGCCCCGCATAGGCCTAAACGCTCAGGGGTAACAACACATACATGATTAGGGGCAAAGGATTGGCATAATAAACAGGAATAAAATGTATCCACGCTCTCATCGGTCATCCCTTTCAGGCGCTCATCACGCTGGTTGAAAACCTTCTGGCTGACGGTAAGCAGCTTATCCACATCCGCCTGGTTAGTATAAAGCCTGACCTGCACCTTATCTACTATGGCGCTATATTCCTGATGCAGCATGGCGTGCAGGATAACCCCCAGGTGCTTAAGCCTGAAACCTTTGGCAAAGGCATCCTTGGAGATCCTGATCCAGACCATATCGCGCTGGCCCATATGCATAAGCCCGAGGCAATAGTTTACAAAACGGTGGATCTGCCGCTCTAAGATCGGCTCAAAATCCTTCTGCATCTTGCGGCCGAAGACATCTACCGCGATGGCCAGGGGCAGGGATTTTGACCCCGCGGGAAGCTGGTCAACATCAGGACCAACCAACTCTACCCTACCATCGTCAATAAGGGCCTCCTCCTTCATGCTCAGGAATTCAATAGCCGCGCTGGCCTTGCCTCCAAATTCAACCGCCAATTGTTCCTTGCGCACGCGCTCCCCTTCAAATGCCGCGGCATATGGCACAGGCACAGCCACCTGAGCCATCTTCACTTTTATCCCGCGGGTTAATATGCACCTCGACGGCAGCTTATGGTAATCTTTCTCCGTAACCAAAGCTTCAAACAAAGTGGTATCGATCTTTCCTAACTGCGGGACCTCCAAATCGGTAATAATCGGCAGGCCAAAAGCCAAAGCCCCTAATCCTGTTGCCACTAAAACTTCGTCAACATGGCCTAAAAGCAGGACAAACGCCGGGACGCGGTTGCGTATATAATTGGCGATCTCCTCCCACTGGCCAGATTTAAACCCTCCGTAAATCAAAGGCGCGCGCACCGCAAAATTCACCGCGTAAATCGCGGATAAATAATCTTCCCCCAGGGGGACAATATAATTCTCCAGCCCCAGTTGGATCCCCTTATTCTCAAGCTGCTGTTTAAATGTAATGCCGTTAACATTGCCCGCCAGCAGGCTGACAATGCTTTTAGATTGAAAATCACGGATTAAATCCACAGCTGCCTGTTCATCCTTGGCCGGACCAAGGATTACGGCAATTCCGGAAATTCTGCCGTCAACTAACTGAAGGCCCAGGGAGCGCAGAATATTATCGGGTATAAACCCTATGCCGCCTTTAGGATGTTCATTATTCGCGATAGATAAAGCCGCTAATATTTCTTCACAAATCAGAGTTGCCACCCCCTTATTCAAAATGCCCCCTAAAGGGGATATATTTAATCCAGTCTTAGCCGGGATATTCTTACTCAAGCCCTCTGCCTCCTTTAATGCAACCTCGCAGCCAGCCAGGGTCTTTACTTCAATGTTAAGAAGCGCGTTAATAAGCGGGAAATAATAATTGGTTTCGGGAAAGGCAATCGCTGAATCTTTTCCTTTGTTAACAATCTGCTTATTTAATGCGTCTTTAGTAAGATTTAATACCGTATCTGTTCCTTTTGTCCCAAGTTGTATAAGTAGTTCGGCCATTTCTTCTCCTTTATCCATAAAAATAACTAAACATACGCCGATTGCTTTTCCGCCTTTAAATTTAACCGCCTCTGCCCTCCCCTCTCCGACAATCTCCTGGATCGGGCTGTCAATCACTTCAATATCCGCGGGCAACTCCCCACCATTGTTCTCCAACTTATCCGTGCTTATGATCTTGATGCCGACTTTATGTTTTTCCTGAATTAACTTAGCCAGACTAAACGCTGCTTCAGCCGGGCCGTCAATACAAACGGTATCATTGATAAGATACCCGTCTAACTTCTTAAAATCATCCCCGGGACTTAATAACAATACGCCTTTTTTCTTTGCCCCGGGTATCTGGGGTAGGCTGGCCATTTATAATCTGCTCGCCTCCAACACCTTCGGAACCACCTTATCCCACCCAATGGGCATGATATGGATCCCTCGGCACATAGGTTTTAATTCTTTGATCAGGCGGCTGGCAATTTCAATTGAAGTAGCCACTTTATCCTTAGCTTCCTCCATCTCTTTAATCAGGTTATCCGGGACAAATACACCCGCCACATTCTTATTCATGTAACGGGCCATGCCCGAGGATTTCAATAAAACGATCCCTGCCATAACCGGCACCTTTACATGCTTTATCTTAGAGAGAAAATTCTCAAAAGTTTTTATATCATAAACCGCCTGGGTCTGAAAGAATTCGGCCCCGGCAGCGATCTTTTTCTCCATCTTCATAATCTGCGGCTCTAATGGGTCTGAACCCGGGTTAACTACCGCGCCCAGGCAGAATTTCGGCAAGGCCCCGTCTAACTTATTTCCCTTCATATCAAAACCTTCCTGGAGCTTCCTGGCTACCTGTAATAATTGAACGGAATCTAAATCAAATACGGGCTTTGCTTCCGGGTGATCACCTAAGGCTGGGTGGTCTCCGGTTAGAATCAGGACATTTTCGATCCCCAAGGCGGCTGCGGATAATAAATCGGATTGCAAAGCCAGGCGGTTACGGTCACGGCAGGTTAACTGGTAAATCGGCTCAAAACCATTTTGCTTAAGCAGGGAACTTACTACCAGGGAACCCAGGCGCATTACCGAGCTTTGTAAATCCGTAACATTGATCGCGTCTACCCTTGTACGGATAAGTTCGGCATCCTCCAGTAATTTTTCAGTCTGGATACCTTTGGCCGGGCCGACCTCTGAAGTAACCAAAAACTTCCCTGCCTGTAGTTTTTCTTTAAAAGTCATATTTATCTGTACCATTTTAGCGGGTCCTGTCTTGGGTATTTTCTCGCCGCGCACCGCGTCTCGAAAACACCCAAGCCACCCGCTAAAAAAACATTTATTATATTTTCTTCCCGTATTACAGCTTTAGCTATAGATATTTTCCCGAAGGGTGTTGTGAACGCGCATCAGCACGCGAACAATACCCTGAGGGCAAAATATCAAATAACACTTTATTGCTGTGATTTCGCGGCCTCCACTAAATTGCGCATTAACATAGTTACAGTCAGCGGGCCTACTCCTCCGGGAACAGGGGTAATATACGCGGCGCGCTTTTCCGCGGCTTCGAATTCCACATCTCCCACAATTTTATCAAGCACGCGATTTATCCCTACATCGACCACCACAGCACCCTCTTTGATCCATTCGCCTTTAATTAAACCGGCCCGGCCCACAGCAACGATTAAAACCTCTGCTTTCTTAACATGCTCCTCTAATTTTCCGGCTTTTGAGGTGCCGATGTGACAGACCGTAACCGTGGCAAACTTTTCCAATAATAAAAGCGCTAATGGTTTGCCGACTATCTCGCTGTGCCCCACGATCACGACTTCCTTTCCATATAAATCTACCCCGCTGGTATTGAGTAATTCCATTACTGCCGCGGGTGTGCAAGGTAAGATCTTCGCGCTGCCAAAGAGGATCTTGCCGATATTTGCCGGATGCATCCCCTCAACGTCCTTTTCAGGCAGGATGCACTGGCTGATTTTTTTATAATCTATCTGGTGGGGAAAGGGCATCTGGATAATAATCCCTTGCACGCTTTTATTCGCGTTTAATTTCCGGATAAAATCGATTAAATGGGCTTCCAGAGTATCTTCGCTTAATTTATGCAACTGATATTCTATACCAAGGGCCTCGGCAAGTTTCTGCTGCGATCTTACATAGCTTGCCGCTCCGGCATTCTCGCCAATCATGATACTGGCTAAGACCGGCTTGCTTTTTAAAGAAGCCACCTGCTGCCTGATCCCTTCTTTAATCTTCTCGGCTAAAGGCTTACCCTCTAATAATTTTGCCAACGCTGGCCTCCGTGTTTTTGCGTATTTTCTGGACGATTTTATTCATCTGGTTCATTTCTTTTCTGACTCCCCGGGCCAGTATCTTCTGGCCCAAACTTTCCAAATTGATCTCTATGCTAAAACCGGCGCAAACAAAAGCCGATTCCAAAAGAATTGCCGCTACCGCGACATCGCTGATTAAATTAATATTGCCTTTTTTTATTAATGGCGGGCATAATTTGGCTGCCTGGCAGCTTAGCCTGGCAAGCATAAGCGGCACATCCAATGCTTTTCTGATATCCTTGCTTTGATAGGCAACTACATCCAGGTCCACCAAATCCAGGAGATCCTTCCTTAACTTCTCAGATTTAGCCAGGATCTCTTTAAGCTCCGCTTCAAACTCGGCATATTTAGGCTTACCCAGGGTAAAATTAACCACCATACTGATCAGGCTTGCCCCCATAGCCGCATTTAAGGCCGCCGCCGATCCTCCCCCCGGAGCAGGAAGCCTAGCAGAAAGGTCATCTAAGTATTTAGTTAAATTTTGATTTTTATATTCCATAGCTTAACTCAAAAGCATCTTTGATCAGTTCTATTTCCGGCAGCTCTTTTTCATATAATAACGTTACCACATCGAAACGCGCTGAACGCTCAAGCAGGTTATTTTCTTTCAAATAGCAGAGCGCGGCTTTAGAAATCTGTCTTTGCTTATGACGGGATACCGCTTCTCCGGGAGAACCGAACAATGCCGAATGCCTGGCTTTTACTTCCACGAAGCAGATAACCCCTTTATCATCCGCAACAATATCAATTTCACTGAATTTACTTTTATAATTACGCGCCAGAAGCTTATACCCCTGCGCCTTTAAGAATTTTACTGCCGCGCTCTCCGCTTCTTTACCAAAATCTAAATTTTTTCCAGGCACCACTGAGCCTCCGGCAAATAATGGGCACATTGGAAGCCCGAGTTTTGGCCGTATGCAAGGCGCGACGACGAAGACGTACCCGATGTGGTACGCCGAGAAGAAGCAACGCCGCAGACGGCCGAAAGGCGGGCTTCCCCTTTATCTATAATTATGGGCTGGCTGATTTTGGGCTGCGACTGCGTCACTCGTCCTTGGCGTAGTACAAGACTACGCCTGCGTCCTCGTTCCTTGTCTCGCTCCAAAATCAGCTTGAGCCAATGTGCCCATTATTTACCAGAGGCTCAGTAGAAAACTCTTTCTGTGAATGTCCGCAGGCCCTATTTTTCTTAAGATCATGCGATGCGCCAGCGTAGGATAGCCCTTATGTTTATTAAAACCGTATTGCGGATAAAGCTTATGGTATTTCCCCATCAGGGCGTCTCTGTTGACTTTAGCCAGTATGGAAGAAGCGGCGATGCTTAAAGATTTACTATCCCCCTTAATAATGCTTTGGTAAGGAATATCTAAATTAAAGCGCATATTACCGTCAATAATCACAAACGCGCGTTTTCGCTCTGCGGGGCTTAATTTTTTCAGCAATCTTGAGATTGCCTTTTGCATAGCAAGCTTAGTCGCCTGCAGAATATTGATCCGGTCAATCTGCTTATGCCCCACTGCCGCTATCGCGTACAGGGATTTGTTTTTTATTTCAAAGAACGCCGCTTTGCGCCTTGCGCCTGTCAGCTTTTTAGAATCATCAACGCGGTTAGTAAACCGAAAACTTTTTAGAATTACCGCTGCTGCCACCACCGGCCCAGCCAGGGGCCCCCTGCCTGCCTCATCCACACCGATGATCAAATCATAACCGCGGCTTTTGAGCTTTCTTTCGTAACGCAGCACTATTTTGCTTTTTCTTCGCTGTTCTCGATCTTGGTGGCGTGTTTGCCAACCTTGCTTCTTAAGTAATAAAGCTTGGCCCTTCTGACCTTACCCGAGCGGATAATCTCAATCCGCTCGATAGCCGGCGAATATAGCGGGAATACGCGCTCGATCCCCTCGCCGAAAGAAACCTTCCTGACGGTAAAATTTATCTTGGCCCCTGAACCGCTCTTGGCGATCACCACCCCTTCAAAAGGGTGCAGACGGAACTTATCCGGGCCTTCCGGGATCTTGGTGAGCACCTTAATCGTGTCACCGACATTAAATTTGGGCATCTCTTTCCGGACAAATCCCGCTTCGATCATTTTTAACTTATCCATTTGTTTGTTGCTCCTTTCTATTGCTTTTATTTTTTGAGTAAATCCGGCCTTCTAAGCCTGGTTCGCTTAAGCGCCTGGAGCTTTCGCCAGGCAAGGATCTTATCATGCGCCCCGGAAATCAGAACTTCAGGAACCGCGTAACCCCTGAATTTTGCCGGCCGGCTGTACTGCGGATATTCTAATAGATTACCTTCGAATGACTCAAAATTCAAGGAATTTTTATCTCCCAATACTCCGGGAATAAGCCGGACTACGCTATCCACCAGAACCATTGCCGCTAGCTCTCCTCCGGTTAAAACATAGTCCCCTATGGAAATTTCCTCATTCACCAGATATTGCCTTACCCTTTCATCCACCCCCTCGTAATGCCCACAGATAAGTATTAAGTTCCTGCGCCTGGATAATGCTTTGGCCTTGCTTTGAGTAAATCTATCTCCCTGGGGGCACAGTAATATTACTTTTGCCTTACCTCTAATCTTTTTCTTAATCTTTTCTACTGCCGCAAATATCGGCTGCGCCTGCATGAGCATGCCTGAGCCTCCGCCAAAAGGCCTGTCATCAACCTTGCGGTGTTTATCCAGGGAATAATCTCTTAAGTCGTGCACGAAGATCTTAACCCTGCCTTTTTGCTGCGCCCGTTTGATAATAGACTCGCCCAACACGGCAGAAAACATTTCAGGGAAAATAGTAATAATGTCTATGCGCATATTTGGTTATTATAACCGCTTAAAAACATCTGCTTGAATTGGTTGAACCTGTCCTCTTTTATCGCCTGGCGGATTCCTCGCATCA
>Ga0315281_10009399_pt1 | contig 13565 bp, 10 predicted proteins | sample YL17G07_0_MG_FD_204540 | JGI IMG/M metagenome (GOLD analysis project Ga0315281, IMG submission 204540) | Sediment microbial communities from Yellowstone Lake, YNP, Wyoming, USA - YL17G07_0 | ecosystem: Environmental > Aquatic > Freshwater > Lake > Sediment | place: USA: Wyoming | collected...
GGCCAAGGGCGAGAAGGACAAGATCGTCGTCACCGAGATCCCCTACCAGGTCAACAAGTCGCGCCTGCTCGAGTCGATCGCCGCGCTCGTCAACGAGAAGAGAATCGAGGGCGTCGCCGACATCCGGGACGAATCCGACCGCGAGGGCATGCGGGTCGTCGTCGAGGTCAAGAAGGGCGAGCTTCCCGAGATCATCCTCAACAACCTCTACAAGCACACCCAGCTCCAGGTCTCCGTCGGCATCATCATGCTGGCCATCGTCGACAAGCAGCCCAAGATCCTGGGCATCGTCGACATGATGAAGTACTTCATCGCCCACCGCAAAGAGGTCATCCTGCGGCGGACGCGCTTCGATCTGCGGAAGGCCGAGGAGAGAGCCCACATCCTAGAAGGCCTGGTCATCTGCCTCGACAACCTCGACGCTGTCATCAAGCTCATCCGCGCGTCGAAGACCGTGGACGAGGCCCGGCGCGGCCTCATGGATAAGTTCGGCCTGACCCAGATCCAGGCCCAGGCCGTCCTGGAGATCCAGCTCCAGCGGCTGAGCCAGCTCGAGCGGCTCAAGATCCAGGAGGAGTACGCCGAGCTCAAGAAGAAGATCATCGAGCTCCGTCGCATCCTCAAGGACGAGAAGCTCGTGTTCGCCATCATCGTCAAGGAGCTCAAGGAGGTCAAGGAGGAGTACGCCGACGAGCGCCGGACCGAGATCCGCGATGAAGCGGTCTCGGAGCTCCGGCCCGAGGACCTCGTCAAGGAGGAGGACGTCGCCATCGTCTGCACTTCGAGCGGCTATATCAAGCGGACGTCCCTGACCTCGTACAGGTTCCAGGCCCGCGGCGGCAAGGGCCGCAAGGGCATCGAGATGAAGGTCGAGGACGTCGTCGAGGACCTCTACATCTGCTCGACCCACAGCTATCTCCTCGTCTTCACCAACCAGGGTCGCCTCTATTGGCTCAAGGCCCTAGAAGTGCCGGACGTGGGCGTATCGGGGCGAGGCAAGGCCATCGCCAACCTGGTCGAGCTCCAGCCGGACGAGAAGCCCCGCAGCGTCGTGGCCGTCAAGGAATTCCGGGACGACCAGTTCGTGGTCATGCTGACGACCGATGGCATCATCAAAAAGACGCGCCTGAGTGAGTTCAAAAACGTCCGCCGGGGCGGCATCAACGCCATCAACCTGCGTCCGAAGAGCGACCTCTTCTCGGCCCAGCTTTCCACGGGGAAGAGCGCCATCGTCATCGGGACGAAGCTCGGCCGGGCCCTCCGCTTCAAGGAGAGCGACGTCCGGCCGATGGGCCGGACGGCCTCGGGCGTGCGGGGCATCCGCCTCAAACCCAAGGACAAGGTCATCGGCATGATCGTCGCCGGCCCGGACGAGAAGTTCATATTCACCGCCAGCGAGCGCGGCTACGGCAAAAAGACAGCCGTCGACCAATATCCCCTGAAGCGCCGGGGCGGGCAGGGTGTCCTCAATCTCCGCATCACGCCCAAGATCGGCAGCGCCCTGGGCATGGTCGGCATCAACGAGGAGGACCTCCTGGTCATCACCGTCGAGGGCAAGGTCATCGGCATCCCGACGGACAAGGTCAGGCCGCTCAGCCGGGCCACCCAGGGCGTCCGCATCATCAACCTCGACGACAAGGACCGCGTCTGCTCCATCGCCAAGGTCCGGGAAAGCTGAGGAGGTCGCCCTGATGGCGGCCGAAGAGCGGGCGGCGGTCTACCGCAGGTGGATCCGGCCGGGGTCGAGGTCCCGGCGGATAATCTGGAGCTCCTCGGCAATCGGCGGGACCGTCGTCTCCAGGCGCCGGCTGACTTTCACGTCCCAGCCGATATTCGCCTTGACATTTTTGACGGCAACTCCGGGATAGATCTCCCGAAGGATCATCTCGTGCGTGTTCTTGGTGAACCCGTAGACGCCGAAATCGGTGATGATGAGCGAAGGCCCTTTGCCTGGAAACCCGTATCGACTTCTTGAATTCGTCTCATCGATAAACCCCGGGCTGGTGATGAAATCGATCTCCTCGGGAAATGATTTCGGGGACTGCTTGAGGACCATGATGACCTTCTTGGCGTGGATGGCGATCTCGCAAGCTCCGCCGCTCCCCGGAAGCCTCACCTTGGGTCGGTCGTAGTCGCCGATGACCGTCGAGTTGATGTTCCCGAACCGGTCGACCTGGGCCCCGCCCAGAAAGCCGACATCGATCAGTCCGCCCTGGAGGTAGTAGTTGAACACCTCGACCATGGAGCACACCGAAATCGAGTCCGTGGCCAGGCAGGGGTCGCCGATCGATAGCGGCAGTCGGTCCGGGGCGGCGCCGACGGCGCCGGATTCGTAGATCAAGACGAGCTCGGGCGTATGGAACCGGCGGGCCAGGTTGCAGGCGACGTTCGGCAGGCCGATTCCGACAAAGACCACTTCGCCGTTCTTGAGCTCCCTGGCGGCCCTGACGACCATCATTTCCGAAGGCGTGTAGCCGGTCATTTCAAAACCCATAGTTCACTGAACCCGAGGGCCGGATGTCTGCTTCGAGTTTTTTCAAGCACGCGGCCCCGAGCTTCTCTCTGTATTCCCCGCGTCCCGAAAGGCCGGTAACCCACTCCGCGAGATATCTGTCCAGTCCGGCCTTGTCTTTGGACACCTTCGCCCATTCCATATAGAAGTCATTGTCCCGGTCATAATATCCCAGCGCATAACTCGGATGGGCGGCGAAAGGCTCGATGACCACGGCATCGACGATCAGGCCCGGGATGAGAGTCCGGTTGGGGTCGGCCCGAACGACATCTCCCGAGACGAGCTCCTCGGCGACGATGACGACCTTTTTCGAGGCGAAGGCGGCTTCTCTCTGGACACCCATCAGCCCCCAGATCTGGGCATTCCCCTCCTCATCGGCCCGCTGGACGTGGATGACGGCGACGTCGGGGTTGAGAGCCGGGACCGTCGCGTACCGCTTTCGAGTATACGGGCAGCGGATGAATTTGATGTTTCTGTTTTTCTTGGGCAGGTCGCTTCCCTCGAAGGTTTTGAGATGCATGAAGGGGAGCTTGGATGCACCGGCCATGAACCGGGCGACCATCCCGAAATGGCTGTATTCTTCGATCTCGACATTCCTCGGAATCCCTTCCTCCACCGCCCGCCTCAGCCCGAAGAGCGACCCGACGCCGGGATTCCCGGCCCAGCTGAAGACGAGCTTGCGAACGCACCCGGCCGCGACCATCTGGTCATAGATAAGATCGGGCGTCAGGCGGCAGGCGACCAGGTCGCGTTTCTTCTGCCGGATGATCTCGTGTCCGGCCGCGAAGCAGATGAGATGGGTGAACCCCTCGATGACGACCGTGTCGCCGTCCCGGACAAACTCGCCGACCGCCTGGGCCATGGTCATGACCTTGCTGCTCATCTCGACCGGCCCTCCTTCTGCACTTTCCTGAGAACATCGGCGAAGATGGCCACGGCGGTATCGACCTCGCGGGCGTTGACCACCAGGGGCGGACAGAAGCGGATGACGCTGTCGCCGCAGGGCAAGAGCAGGAGCCCTTTGCGGAAGGCCTGCTGGGCGATCTCGTGGGCTTCTTTGGCGGCCGGCTCTTTTGTCTCCGGGTCTCTGACCAATTCGACGCCGATCATCAGGCCCAGCCCGCGGACGTCGCCGATCATCGGGAACTCCTTCCTGAGTTCTTTGAGCTTGTTCATGAGGCGGCCGCCCATCTTGGCGGCGTTGGCCATGAGCCCGTTCTCGAGAAGGTCGAGAGTCACGAGCGACGCTTCGCAGGCCAGCGGGTTCCCACCGAAGGTGCTGCCGTGGGTCCCTGCCTTCCAGGTCATGTATTTTTTCTTGGATACGACGGCGCCGAGCGGCAGCCCCGAGGCCAGGCCCTTGGCCAAGACGACGACGTCCGGCTCCACCCCGAAATTCTCCATGGCCAGGAACTTTCCCGTCCGGCCCATCCCGGACTGAACTTCGTCGACGACGTAGATGATCCCGTTCTTCTCGGCAAAGGCCTTGAGCTTTCGGTGGAACTCGGGAGGGGGCAGGATATACCCGCCTTCTCCCTGGATGGGCTCGACGAAGATGGCCGCGATCTCCCGCGGGCTTATCAGGGTCTTGCAGACGACTTTCTCGATGGCCTCGGCGCAATAGATGCCGCAGGAATCATAGGTAAGGTTGTAGGGGCAGCGGTAGCAATAGCCGTAGGGGACATGGTGCACTCCGGGCAGGAAAGGAGAAAAATGAAGCCGCTGTTTCGCCTTGCTGGCGGTCAGGCTCAGAGCGCCCATCGTCCGGCCGTGAAAAGAGCCGAGAAAGGAGATGATATACGGCCGCTTGGTGTGATAACGGACGAGCTTGATGGCGGTTTCGATGGCCTCGGCGCCGGAATTGGTGAAAAAGACGCTCCTCTCCTCCTCCCCGGGCCACATCTTGACCAGGCGCTCCGCCAGGTTGGAAAAGGACTCATAATAAAAATCCGTCGAACAGATGTGAAAGAATTTCTCGGCTTGTCTCTTGACCGCCCTGACGACCTTGGGGTGGCTGTAGCCCGTGATGTTGACCGCGATCCCAGCCATGAAATCGAGGAACCGGTTGCCGTCCACATCCTCCACCACCGCGCCCTTGCCCTTGGCCATGACCAGCGGGTATTCTTTGATATAGGAGCTGGAGGTGTAGCGCCTGTCTTTGGCGACGACCTTGCGGGCCCGCTTTCCGGGTAGTGGGGTTTTGATGTCCGGGACTTTTGCGGCCATGTTCCGACCTTTCTTATAATCTCATAAGGACCAGAGACATTCCCTGTCCTCCGCTGACGCAGAGGGTGGCCAGGCCGAGCTCCTTGCTTTGCTGGATCAGGTTATGAAGCAGCGTGACGGTGATCCTTGCGCCCGTGCAGCCGATGGGATGGCCGAGGGCGATAGCGCCGCCTTTGATATTCCTCTTGGCCGGGTCCCATTTGAGCTCCCGCTCGCAGGCCAGGACCTGAGCGGCAAAGGCCTCGTTGATCTCGATAAGGTCGAAATCGCCAAAGCTGAGGTTGAGCGACTTTAAGATTTTTCTTGTCGCCGGCACGGGCCCGAGCCCCATCTCCTTCGGCTCGACTCCCGCAGAGGTCACGGCCAAGACCTCGGCCAAAGGCCTAGCGCCCAGCCTTTGTGCTTCCGACTGAGTCGTCAGGACCAGGGCGGCAGCGCCGTCGGCAAGGCCGGAGGAGTTGCCGGCCGTGACCGAGCCCTCTTTCCTAAAGACCGGCGGAAGCTTGGCCAGGTTCTCGAGGGTCGTATCCGGCCGCGGGTGTTCGTCGTCTGAAATCACGGACTCCTGGCCTCCTTTGTCCCTGACCGCAACGGGCACGATTTCGTCCTTGAATTTCCCCTGGCCGGCCGCCCTCTTCGCCTTCATCTGGCTCTCCAGGGCATACTCATCCTGTTCCCGGCGGCTGATGTTGAAGTTTTCCGCCAGAAGATCCACCGTCTCTCCCATGATCATCTCGCCCAGCGGACAAAATAGCCCATCCCGGTACATGGCATCGACGAGCACTCCGTCGCCGAGCCGATAGCCCCAGCGGGCTCCGTCCAATAGATAAGGGATCTGCGACATGTTCTCGGTGCCGCCGGCGAGGACGATCTTGTTCTCCCCGAGGAGGAGCGATTGGTACCCCAGGGCGATGGCCTTCATCCCCGAGGCGCAGGCCTTGTTCACGGTGAAAGCGGTCCGTTCCACCGGAATTCCGGAACGATAGAGGACCTGGCGGGCGGGGTTGGGCCGGTTGCCGGCCTGCCGGGCCATCCCGAAGATCACTTCATCGACCTGGTCCGGAGAGACTCCCGCTCTCTTCATCGCTTCACCCGAGGCGGAAACTCCGAGGGAAACGGCGCTTGTTTCTTTGAAGGCGCCTCCATACTTCCCGATCGGCGTCCTCACGGCGCTCAGAATGACGACCTTTTCCCGGAGATTTTTCATCCGAACATCCTTTCCATTTCGGCCAGGGTGGATTCGAGCTTATCCCGGATCAGGGAGATCTCGTCTTCCTCGATAGCGAAGGGCGGAGCGACCAACACCAGGTCGCCATTCGAGCCGTCGGCATGGCCGATGTTGGGCCAGAGAACGAGCCCCTTCTCCAAGGCTTTGGCGATCAAGGACTCGACATATTTCTCCGCCCTCGGGAAGGGCGTTTTTTTCTTTTTATCCCTGACGAATTCGACTCCGATAAGAAGGCCCTTTCCGCGGACATCCCCGACATGAGGGTGGCTGAGAAGCCTATGCAGCTTGCTCAGCAGCTTCTTGCCCATCCGGCTGCATCGGCTGATAAGGTCGTGGCCTTCAAGATAATCGAGGGTGGCCAGTGCCGTCGCGCAGCCGACTGGATGATGGGCAAAGGTCTGGGCATGGAGAAAGTTCTTCCCCTTCTTTCGGATCGGCTCGAGAAGGCCTTTTTTTGCGGCCACGGCGCTCAACGGGAAGTACCCGGAGGTGAGCCCTTTGCCCATGACGATGATATCTGGAACGAGGCCAAAATGATGACAGGCCAGCCACTTCCCCGTCCGTCCGATTCCGGTCATCACTTCATCGGCGATGAGGAGGACTTCGTTCCGGTCGCAGATCTTTCGGACAGTCCGCCAATAATCTTCGGGCGGAACAGAGGCGCCGGTAGAGGAGCCGCCGATGACCTCACCGATGAACGCCGAGACTCTCTCCCGGCCCAGTTTCTCGATGGTTCTTTCCAACTCGTGAGCGCATTTCACACCGCAGTCGGACGGCGCCAGATCCCAGGGGCAGCGGTAGCAATAGGGCGCGGGTATTCGAGCGCTCTTGAGGAGGAGCGGCCGGAATGCTTCTTGATAGTGTTTCCGCGCCGAGAGCGACAGCGCCGCCAGGGTGTTTCCGTGGTAGCTCGGGCTGAGAGATATGACGCGGTATTTTTCCGGCTTTCCGCTTTCGAGCCAAGACTGCCGGGCCAGCTTGATGGACGCCTCGATAGCTTCTGACCCTGACGTCAGGAAGAAAACTTTTCCATCGCGAAATGGCAGGAATGAGGACACCTTGGCGGCCAGCTTCTCGACGGGTTCATGGGTGAACTGGACGCCGCTCAGGTAAGCCGCCTTTCCGGCCTGTCGGGACAAAGCCTCGGCCACCTCTTTGACGCCATGTCCGATGTTGACGACGGCCGCCCCGCCGCTCCCGTCGAGGTATTTCTTGCCGTTGATATCATAGAGGTAAGATCCGCGGCCGGCCTTGATCAACGGGAAAGACCGATGAAGATTTCGGTAAAGGACAGATCCCTGCGGATAGCGATATTCGGACATGGTGACACTCCCATTTTATCACTAAGAGGATTTGCCTTGTCAAAATATCCGAATTTTTTTTAGGGGGCGGGCGCCTAATATAATTGGGAATCCAGAGAGATCATAAGCTGGGAACCCGCAGTCAGCGCGCCGCGCATACCGGTCTCGTTTGTGATCGCCATCGCCAAGGTCCGGGAAAGCTGAGCCGGCCGGCCGGCGATATGCTTCCGGCACGAAAAAGAAAATTTCTAATATTGACACCGCTCTCCTGACGGGTCTATAGTCCTCTCATCAGGGGAGGGAAAGGTGATCATTCTGTTTCTTGCGCCTTAATCATCCTGAAGGGGAGGAACAACGATGCGCAATCGGCCATTCATGACGCTCTTGGTATCCGCATCCCTCGTGGCCTTCCTGGCCTTCGGTGCCGTCAGGGCTCAAAAGATCCCGGGCCTCGGCACCGTCAAGAAAAAGTTCGAGACGTTCAGCCTCAGCCGCCTTCTTAAGGAAGAGCCGGCGCTCAGCACCAGCCTGGACGACGCCGTCACGGAGGTCCCTTTCCTCGACGATTTCAACCCGCCGGAGCCCTCTCCCATGACTCTCCTCCCGCGGGCCTCGAACGGCAATTTCATTCTTGTCAGGCCGGGCATCTTTGCGCTCACGGCCGCGAGCTACTGCCTCCATGCGGGAACGTACGCCCCGGCCCGGGGCAACGGCTACCTCTACGCTCCGCTCAAAGGGAAAAGGGCCGAGATCGTCCGGCACATCCTGGAAAACTCGGTTTTCCGGCCGGACGTCCCCCAGAAGGATATTCAATATCTGCTCTGGGCCATCGTGGCCCGGACCAAGTTCACGAAAATGGCGCGATCGATCCAGCTTGTCGCTGCCAAGCTCCTGACCCCTGCCGAGATCGCCGCCCTCAGCGGCGCGTCGCTCGACGCCGTTCCGGACGCCGTCCTGGAAAAGGCGATGGGCGAGGCCAGTCTCCCGGCTCCTCTCCGAGATGTCCTGAGGGCCGAGTCCAGGATCAGGAACATGATGACACGGGCCGACACGAGCTATGCCGACCTCGAGAGGGTGGCCGTCCTCACCGGCACGCCTCTCCCCGGAGAACGCAGCCGGGATGTCGCCTCCGGCCGCTGGTCCTTTCATCCGGGCGGATATTTCATCCGCTATTTCCCCCATAGCTACTCCTCGACCGACATCCAGGTCAGCGTGCCCGGTCCCTTCAGGGTCGAGCGTGATGCCGCGGGCCGGATCACGGCCATTTCGGACGACGGCGGGAGCCGGATCGCGTTTGTTTATAACCCTGCCGGCGCAACCGCGGCATCCTCCGATAGCGGCTCTCTGAGGGCACACGCCTTCAAGTCCATCACTTTCAGCGGAATTCACCCCTGGCGCCTGGATCAAAAGGTCGAAGGAAGCTGGACCGGAGCGGGCTGGACCCTTGCGGGCTTTGAGGCCGGCGCGGCCTTCCCGGGCGACGTATCGAGCCCGTTTCCGGACTCCAAAGCCCGTCTCGACCGGGCCGGGGAACTTAAAAATCGCCTGAACGGTTTGGCTAAGGTGTCGGGAGATCCGGCCAGGTTTTTGCCTCCGGACCGTGAGTCACTCTGCCTGGAGATCGGAAGTCTGTGCGATGGGCTGAGGGAAGTCCTGGCCGCCGGAGGCGCCCTGGACAAGCGTCCAGGAAGCGACGCCTATGCCTTCGTCAAGAGGGCCTGGCAGTCGGCCATGACCGGAATGGCCGGTCCCGGGGCCGCTGCGGCCGGTCCCGCCGGGTATCGTCCATGGCCCGGCGAAGAGCCGCGGTTCTTCGGGGCGGACCTGACGTTCGAAAAGCCGGTCCGCGGCCCGTCGCCCGGCCCCATCATCGGCGATGCGAGCCAAGCGGATTCCGGCGGCGGTCAGGGCGGCTCCGAGGCTTCATTCGACGCGGCCACGCCCGGAAACACGGCCCGGCAGAGGCTGGGCGAGTCGGCCCGCCCGATGGACCCCGGCTGCATGGCCATCATCGGCAACATGAGTGGCGACGTCAAGATCAACGGCCAGCCGGCCACGGAACGGATGTTTTCCGGTTCGGAATTGGAGGGCGGGAATGTCACGACGGGGCGTAAGGGCCGCGTTCAGCTCGCCCTCCCCGACGGCTCGACCCTCCGCATGGGAAGCAATTCCAAGATGTCGTTTCCCCAGGACCTGTGCCAACAGGCGAAGGACAGCCTGGCGCGCCAGGCTGTCTTCAAGGCCCTCGTGGACGATGGTTTCTTGTTCTACTTGCCGACCCCGTTTGGTGGCAGTTTTGTTATCATGACGGGTAACGCTGCCGTCGGCGTGCGCGGGGACCTCAACCGGCTCATTCAAGGCCCGGGCGACAGGATCTTCCTCGCGTCCCTGGGCGAGCCGCCCCAGGAGGCGGTCACCGAGGCGGCGATCGAGGGCGAATATAACGACCTGAGGCCTAGCGACGCCGAGTTGGCCGCCCGCAAAACCGCCGTCTTCATCGGCTACAAGCCCGGTGTTTATTTTTACGTCCGCGTAGCCCGGGGAAGTGTGTCGGTCGACGACGCAAAGGGCGGCACGGTGACCCTCAAAGAGGGCGAGCGCGTGTTCGTGCGGCTGACCCCAGGTCCGGCGCCGGATGGGCGAGGCGGCTTGTCTGTGCGGATAGTCAAAGGAAATTAAAGGAGGGGACGATGAAAAAAGTTTTTCTCTTAGGGCTCATTGTGATCGTGATACTGGCCGGATGCACCAAGCCCGCGAAAACCGGGGCGGCAGGAGCGAACGCCGAGGCGGTCGGCCCGTTCGACGCGCCCTTCGGTGCGTTCAAATCGGCCTTCGAGGCCAAAGACTACGGCCGGGCCCTGGCCGGTCTGCGGTCTCTCCTGGGATCTTTCTGGGCGGAATCGCCGCTCGTCCTGGGGAATGCCAAGTTCGTCAAGGGTGACAACAACAGTTACGGCATTTATGAGCCTAGGGAGAACGACGTCTTCACCGCTGGCGAGCCCATCTATCTTTACGTGGAGCCGGCTGGATACGCCGAGACCAGGAACCCGGCGGGGTATTTCGAATTCGGGTTCAAGGTCGACTTCCAGGTTGTCGACGACAGCGGCACGGTCCTCGGCGGGCAGACCGATTTCGCCGTCTTGCCTTTCAAATCCTGGAACGTCAACACCGAGATGTCCCTGACCTTCACTTACACCCTCAGCGGGTTGGAGAAGGGAAAGTACAAGATCATCACCCAGGTCTCGGACATGCATTCGGCGAAGAAGGCCACGAACGAAAAGGGTTTCGCGATCGAGTGAACGTCGGGTGCTGGGCGGGATAGAGTCCCAGGCCGAGCCATCGAGTCGCTCGACGCGAATACGGATTGCCACGCGGTTCCTTGACGTCGGGCAGCGGCCCGTAATATCCTCATGCCGTGAGAGAAGCGAACGGGGCGCAACGCATCTGGGAGATCGACTTCCTGCGAGGCCTGGCCATCATCCTGATGGTCGGCTACCATCTCCTCTTCGACCTGGGTGAGTTCAGCGGCGTCAAGAGATTCCTGGGATTCTCGACCGATCTCTCCAGCGTCGTCTGGTCGGCGGCCCAGTATTTCTTCGCCGGACTCTTCGTCGTCCTGTCGGGAATCAGCTCGACGCTGAGCCGGAGCAACGTGCGCCGGGGCTTGAGGCTCCTGGCCGTGTCGCTCGCCGTCAGCGCGGTCACCTATGCCTTCGATCCTTCTTCGGCCATCTACTTCGGGATCCTGCAGTGTCTCGCGTTCTCGATGCTGATCTATGGCGCGGCGTTCGAGAAGGCCGGGCCGATCTTCTGCGCCGCGTGGGGCGCGCTCGTTCTCGTTCTCGGCGCGGCGCTTCCGGTTCTGAAAAGGGCGCTGGCGGTTCGCTTCGATTGGCTTCTGCCGTTCGGGATCCATAGCCCGTCGTTCTCCTCGTTCGATTATTTCCCTCTGATTCCTTGGCTCGGGGTCTTCCTGGTGGGTGTGGCCTTGGGGAAGTCTGCCTACGCCGCCAAGCGAAGCCTCCTGCCGTGGCGCCTGCCGAGGACGTTCGTCAACGCCGCCGGTCGCCATTCGCTCCTGATCTACATCGTCCATCAACCCGTGATCATGGGCGTCCTTTACGTCCTGGGGCGGATGAAGTGAGCCCGGCTGGCGAGGCCGGGCTAAATCCGATATAATAGATAGGATTATCGGCCTTCTTGGCCGGAAGGAGAATTCGCCATGAAAAAAACGGTAGCTCTCGTCATAGCCTTGACGGCGTTCTCGGTTTTCCTGGCGGCCTCCGCCGCCGCCCAGGCCGCCAGTTCCTGCTGCAACTCGCCGGGTCTTACGCCGAGCGGCCCCCAGAACCAGGAGCCCGTTTTCCAGGACTTGGCCAAGTCCGGTAAGAAGTGCTGGATCGGTGAGGTCAACTATTTCACCTGGGAATTCGACAAGACGCCGAAGATGGGGACCTCGATCCTCATCATCAAGCTCTACGACCGCGACGGCAAGAGGGTCACGGACGTCGCCATCACCGGCCAGTCCGACATGCCTTCGATGCGCGGCGCCCACGACTCGGGCGAGGTCGCCTTCAAGCTCAACAAGGCCGGCGACTACCTCCTGCCGGTCAACGTCGTCATGCCCGGCGACTGGGAGGTCCGGCTGACGTTCTCGCGCAACGGCATCGTCATCTTCCGGGGCAGGGTGACCTTCGACGTCTGACCCGGCGGTCCGGATCCCGGAACCCGGGGGACTCACGATGCGGCGGAGAGAATTCCGGAGGGACGGAGCAGACTTATCCAGGAAACGGATAATCGCGGCTCTCGTATTCGGAGCGCTGGCCGCGGCCGGCCTCCGCGCCCAGAGCACTCTTTTCTATCTCGAGCTCCAGGCCGTCGGGGCGTATTCCACCGCTTCCCGCGCGTTCGAGCTTTTCTCGCTGATGCCCGAGGACGTCATGCAGAAGCCGAGCCTCGGCTTCGATTTCGTCAAGAGGTTCTCCGGGAAAAGCCGCGATATCGGCGTGCTGGCCGTCCAAGCCCGCCTGGCCTATGACCAAGAGGGTGACCACCCCCTCCAACCTCAGCTCTACAACGCGTTCTTCCGTCTGAAGGCCGGCTTCGCCGACATCTGGGCCGGCCACAGCCGGCCGGCGCTCGGCTTGTCCTACGCTCTCGATAACCACGCCCTGCTCCTGCCCGCCCCGGCCATGCTCGGCTACGGCTTCGACCGGGATTGGGGCGTGGGTCTCGAACGGGATTTCAGCTGGGGCAACGCCGCCGCCTCGCTGACGACCGGAAGCGGCATGCCGCTCTACTTCAAAGGCAACTTCCTCGCCGCGGCCCGCGTCTCGAAGGGCGTCCTGGCCCGGGACAACTACAGCCTGGGGCTTTCCCTAGCCCACGGGAATATCCTGGAGACCATGGGTTATACGCTGGTCGAACCTGAGCCTTTCTTCTGGAGCGCGGCCGGCATCGACGCTTCCTACCTCTGGCGAAACCTCGAGAACCGGGCTGAAATTCTCTTCGGCCGGCGCGACGGCGCCGGGATGTTCCTGCTCTTCTGGCGGTCGGGGCTTTCCCTCCTCGAAGAGGGGAGACTCAAGCTCGAGGTCCAGCCGGTTCTCATGAGCCGGGGTGGGGACTGGGATTACTCCCTCGCCTCCGGGCTGACCTATCTCCTGAACGCCGACCTGGCTAGCCGGTTCATGGTCCTCTACGATCACGACCGCCGGGACGCCCGGTTCGTCGTTCAGCTTTATTACTACAAAGGCTTATGAAAAACCGGGACACGTCCCGACGCAGAAGAGTCGGGACATGTCCCGATATGAGCAAGGCCACGATCCCTGGTGGCGGCAATGGAGGATGGGATGAGGAACAAGAATAGATCCAAGCTTGACAGGGGTCGTACCTTTCGCTCGGGTAGCGCGTTCCTACTGGCCGCCGCGGGTCTCATCATCGGCGCGGCCGCCCTCTACGCGGCGGTCGGCTGCGACCTCAACGACCCAGACCGGGACGTCAAGCGGCTTTTCCCGGAATCGACAGGCTATAAGACGCTCTACGTCTCCATCACTAAGAGGGGAGGCGAAGAGCTCCTGCGCAAGATCGAAGCCCGCCTGGGCGACAAGTTCAAGGGACTTTTCGAGACGGCCGACGTCCCCTACACGATGTACGAGATCTATAAGGGTCCCGACCTCGTCGGCTACATCCATGGCGTCAACCAGAAGGGGACCTACGGCGGGCTCCAGGTCTTCCTGGCCCTCGACCTCAAGGGCATCATCCGGGGGTTCTATTTCCAGAAGCTGACATCGCGCGC
>Ga0315281_10009400_pt1 | contig 13565 bp, 11 predicted proteins | sample YL17G07_0_MG_FD_204540 | JGI IMG/M metagenome (GOLD analysis project Ga0315281, IMG submission 204540) | Sediment microbial communities from Yellowstone Lake, YNP, Wyoming, USA - YL17G07_0 | ecosystem: Environmental > Aquatic > Freshwater > Lake > Sediment | place: USA: Wyoming | collected...
GTCGGTGACCGCCTGACCTGCATCTATGTCGACCACGGCCTGATGCGCAAGAAGGAGTCGGAGCTCCTCCGGGCGACCTTCGAGAAGAACCTCGGGATGCAGCTGGTGATGGTCGATGCGCGCGAACGCTTCCTGGCCCGCCTGGCCGGTGTCATCGACCCCGAGCAGAAGCGGAAGATCATTGGCGACGAGTTCATCCGCGTCTTCGAGGAGGAGGCCACCAAGCTCGGCCGGATCGACTTCCTGACCCAGGGCACGCTCTACCCGGATGTCATCGAGAGCGCCACCTCCGAGACGAAGACGGCACAGAAGATCAAGACCCATCACAACGTTGGCGGTCTCCCGGCGGACCTGCGGTTCAAGCTGATCGAACCGCTCCGCTACCTCTTCAAGGACGAGGTCCGGAAGGTCGGGTCCGAGCTGGGACTGCCGGACGCGATGGTCCAGCGCCAACCGTTCCCGGGGCCGGGGCTCGCGATCCGGATCATCGGCGAGGTCACCGCGGAGCGGCTCGACACCCTGCGCGACGCCGACTGGATCGTCATCGACGAGATCAAGGCCGCCGGCCTCTACCGGAGCGTCTGGCAGTCGTTCGCCATCCTGACCCCGGTCCGGAGCGTCGGGGTGATGGGCGATGGCCGGACCTATGCCAACGTCGTCGCGATCCGCGCCGTCACCTCAGAGGACGGGATGACCGCCGACTGGGCGAAGCTCCCGTACGACGTCCTCGGGAAGATCTCGTCGCGGATCGTCAACGAGGTCCCGGGCGTCAACCGGGTCGTCTACGACATCAGCTCCAAGCCGCCCGCCACCATTGAGTGGGAGTAACGAGGCGAGAGGCGCCTCGCCGGGAAAGACGCCGGCCGGGACGCCGGCCTGGGCGCCGGCCGGGACCAAGGTCCTATTCCGCGCCGGATTCCGCGCGGTAGAGTGATCGCGATGTCCGATCAGCAGCTCTCCCCGGCAGGGTCGGCGCCTGACGGCGCCCCGCGCTGTCCGTGGTGCTCCGCCGCGCTGCCCTCGGCGAACGAGCCGCGCTGCCCCTCGTGCGGGGCGGCCGTTCGCGAGGAGACCGTCGAGGAGATCCCCGGGGTCACCCGGATCGACGCGGAGGCGATCCTCCGTGCCCGCTCGAAGGCGCCGAGGTCACGGGGCCTGGTCGGCTGGCTCGCCGGCGACGCCGCTGACGATGGACCGCCGGTGGCTCCCGGCACCTTCGCGCCCCCGTCCCACGACGTGAAGCGCGAGATGCTTCGTCTCGAGCTGGCCGCCCTCGAGGCGGAGGTCAAGTCCCGTCTCGGCGAGATCGCCGAGACATCCGAAGCGGGTTCGACCGGCACCGCGTCGGCCACCTCGGCCTTGCCTGGCGAGGCCGGCGTTGTCCCGGACTCCGTCGACCCGGACCCCGTCGCCGGGCCGGCCGGGGACGCCGGCGAGCCCGGGCCGCCGTCGCCGCCGGCCTGATCCGCCGCCGGCCTGATCCGCCGCCGGGCTATCCTCCGCCCGTGCCAGAACGCCTTCCCCCGCCCGGCCCGAGCTACCTCAAGGAGCAGCCGCTCACCCACGACGGTGGTTCGCTCCGCGCCGGCATCGGCCGCCCGAGCGCCGGTCCCGACGGCTGGTGGCTCGGGGTCCTGTGGGTCATCGACGACAACGGCGTCGTGAGCTTCCGCGAGCTCGCCCCCGCGGCGGGGCCGCCACCCGATCCACCACTTGCCCGCCTCGGACCGGCGCTCTCCGGCGGCCTCTCCGGCCTCATCCTGGAGGACGCCGGGCGCCTCCAGGTCCGACTCGGACTCCTGGTGCCGCCCGAGGATCCGGGGCGGTCGTGGCGCTGTCCGGCTGCCGTCCGCGCCGCGTTCCAGTGGGAACCGGCACGGGCCGCCACGATGACCCCGAATGCCCTCGCGCTCGAGGTCCTCACCGCCTTCCGGCGGGCGGCCGAATCCCTCGGCCGGCGGTGATCCGGGGGCCTCGGCGCGGCGCGGCGTAGACTTCGCCGCGATGCACGACGACGATCCGTTCAACACGCCGCACGGCCCGGATGGTCGAGGTCCCCGATCCACCGGCCCCGGCGAGGGTTTCGGGCCGCGCGGCCCGCGTCGGCGCCCGACCGGTACGCAGCCCGGCCCCGCGAACCGGCGCCTCACGGTCCTCATCGTCGTGGTGGCCCTCGCGGTGCTCTTCGGGTCGGGCCTGATCGAGTTCTGGACCGACGCGATCTGGTACAAGTCGGTCGGCTTTGCGGGGGTCTTCTGGACCCGGATCGGCGCTTCGTTCGGGCTCTTTGCGGCCGTTGCCGTCGGGACGCTGCTCATCCTCCTGATCAACCTGTGGCTGGCGAACCGGTTTGCGCCGCGGGGCGAGGGGACGCCCGGGACCTTCTCTGACCTCTTCTCGCGTTTGAGCCAGGCGTCGGTCGGCGGACCGTTCGATCAGGGCGGCCGCCCGGGTGGCCCGCGTCCGATCAACGTCAACGTCGAGCCGATCCAGATCCCGGACCTCGCCCCGGTGGCCGTCGCGATCCTCGCCGGGCTCTCCATCTTCGGCGCCCTGATCGTCGGCGGCGCGGCCGGCGCCCGCTGGGAGACCGTCCTGCTCTGGATCCACCGCGTGCCCTTCCAGGCGCAGTCGGGAGGCGTCAGCGTCGATCCCATCTTCGGCAAGAACATCTCCTGGTTCCTGTTCGACCTGCCGCTTCTGCGCACGATCCAGTCGCTCTTCAATGCCCTCGTCGTCGGATCCCTGCTGGTCGCGGGCGGGCGGTACCTCGCCGCGGTCCCACAGACGGGCCTGACCATCGCCTCGCGGGCACGCGTCCACCTGGCGATCCTGGCCGGCCTCTTCCTGATCTCGATCGCGGTCGGCTACCAGCTCGACAAGTACGAGCTGGTCTACTCCACCCGCGGGGTCGCGACCGGCGTCAGTTACACGGACCAGAACGCCCAGTTCTTCGCCTACGATCTCCTGACGGCGCTGTCGGCCTTCGCGGCGGCCTTCCTCGTCGGCGCGGCGTTCACGCGCTGGACCTGGCCGCTCGGGATCACTGTCGCGACCTGGTTCCTTGCTTCGCTCTTCGTGGGCCGGATCTACCCGGAGGTCATCCAGCGCCTCGTGGTCCAGCCGAACCAGTACAACCTCGAGCAGGTCTACATCTCGAACAACATCTCGATGACCCGCCTCGCCTACGGCATCGATACCTGGAACGAGAAGAGCTATGGTGGGGCGGCGCCGTTGACACAGGCTGCCGTCGATGCCGAGGCGACGACCTTCCAGAACGCGCGCCTCTGGGATTACCGTCCGCTGGGCGACACGCTGAAGCAGCTCCAGACCGTCCGTCGGTACTACGACTTCACCGACGTCGACACCGACCGCTACATCCTCGACGGCCAGGAGCGCCAGATGATGCTCTCCGCCCGCGAGCTGAACCTCGCCAACAACCCGGCCGCGGTGGGCTGGGTCAACCAGCGGATCATCTACACGCACGGGATCGGGATTGCCATGGTTCCGGTCAACGAGGTGACGAAGGAGGGCCAGCCGGTCCTCCTCGTCAAGAACCTGCCGCCGGTCTCCTCCGCGGGCGCGCCGACCGTGACCGAGCCGCGGATCTACTTCGGCGAAGCCGAATCGGACTACGTGATCGTGGGCGCCCGCCAGTCCGAGTTCGATTACCCGCAGGGCGACGCCTCCGGGGGTGGGGAGACCGGGGTCAAGACGCGCTGGACCGGCACCACCGGAATCCGGCTGGACACCACGATGACGCGGGCCCTCTTCGCCCTCCGCTTCCGCGACCTCGACCTCTTCATCAGCGACCAGGTCACCGCGGACAGCCAGATCCTCGTCCACCGGACCCTCCAAGATCGGCTCAACCTGATCGCCCCGTTCCTGCGCTACGACAAGGACCCGTACGCCGTGGTCACGGCCGCGGGCAGGCTGGTCTACATCCAGGACGCCTACACGGTCTCGGACCGCTTCCCGAACGCCCAGGCCATCAACCCGGGCGAGCTGGCCTCGTCCGGCCTTCCGCCCGAGGACATCAACTACATCAGGAACAGCGTGAAGGTCGTCATGGACGCCTACGACGGCACCATGTCCTTCTACATCAGCGATCCGTCCGACCCGCTGGTCCAGGCCTGGTCGGGTGTCTTCCCGACGCTCTTCAAGCCGATGTCGGCGATGCCCGCCGACCTCCGGGTCCATATCCGGGTGCCCGAGGACCTCTTCAACATCCAGACGGCGGTCTACGGCCGCTACCACGTGACGAGCACCGAGACGTTCTACCGGAGCGAGGACCGCTGGACGGTCCCCGCCGGGACGACCAACGAGCAGAGCCTCCCATCCGAGGCCTACTACGTGGTCATGCGGATCCCGGGTGAGCCGAACCCCGAGTTCCTCCTCCTCCAGCCCATGGTCCCGTCCGGCCGGCCGAACATGATCGCCTGGGTGGCGGCCCGCAACGACGCGCCAAACTACGGGGCGACCGTGGTCTACCGCTTCCCGACCGATACCTCGGTCTTCGGGCCGGCGCAGATCGAGGCGCGGATCGACCAGGATCCCACCATCTCGGGCCAGATCACCCTCTGGAACCAGTCCGGGAGCAAGGTGGTCCGCGGGAACCTGATCGTGGTCCCGGTCGGGGACACGCTCATCTACCTCCAGCCGGTCTACCTGCAGTCCACCTCGTCCTCCTTCCCGGAGTTCCAGCGGATCGTGGTGGCCTCGCCGACCACGGTTGTCTGGGGCCGCACGCTCTCCGAGGCCCTGAATCTCCTGCTCAGCAGCGGCGGCACCGGGCCGGCCCCCACGCCGACACCGTCGGGCGGCCCCGGGCCCTCCCCGGGCGTCACGCCGGGCCCGACCATCGGGCCGGAGGTGCCCGCCGATCTCCCGGCGCTGATCGCCTATGCCAACAGCCACTTCGAGGCGGCGCAGACGGCGCTCCGGGCCGGCGATTTCGCGACGTACGGCCGTGAGATGGACCTGGTCCGCCAGGCGCTCTCCCGGCTCGACCAGCTCGCCGGACCCTCGCTCTCGCCCGGAGCGTCGCCCTCGCCGACCCCCTGAACGCGCGCGCCGGACGCGACCGGCTCTCGGCCCGGGCCGCCCTCGGCGCATCGGTGCTCGCCGTGCTGGAACAGCCGCGCTGGTGGGTGATGGCGCTCGCCGCATTCCTCCTGCGCGGCGGCATCCTGCTCCTCCTGCTCCTCATTGTCCCGATCCCGACGACCGCGGGCCTGGCCAACAGCCTCGGTCCGACCCTCGTCGGGTTCGTCTTCGGGGGAGCCTCCGCCTCGTTCGTCGTCCTCGTCGGGGCTCTCTCGGCCACCCTTCTCGCCTGGCTCCTCCTCGGCGGTCTCGTCGGCGCCTGGCTGGACCTCGTGCTGGTCCGCGAGGTGGCCGCTCGGAACGAGTCCGCCGGGCCAGATCGCGCCGCTGTGGTGGAGGGCGATCATGTCCCGCCCGGACCCTCGGGACGGTTCGCCCACGGCGGTGTGGCGCGGGCCCTCCTGGTCCGCCTTCTCGCCCACCTCCCGACCCTCGTCGTGATCGTCTGGGGCGCGGCGCGCCTTGTCGACCAGGGATACCAGGAGCTCATCCGTCCCGGTGATCCGACGCTGCCCGTCGTCCTGAGGGTCGTGCTCCGGGTCCCTGAGGTCGTCGGGCTGCTCCTCGCGGCCTGGATGGCCGGGGAGGCGCTCGGTGGGCTCGCGGTTCGGCATCTCGCCGCCGGGGCCAGCGTGCTCCGTTCCATCGGGCGGGCCGCCATCGCCCTGGTCCGCCCGACCGGCCTCCTGGTGCTCGTTCTCACGAACGGGGTCATCGTCGCGTTCGTCGGGCTCGGGGGGCTCGCGGTGGCGATTGCGTATAGCCACGCCCGCGCCGTTCTGCAGGACGGCATCGGTGGCGCGGCGGGCCCCGTCGCCCTGCTCCTGTTGTCGATCGCGTGGCTCGGGTCGCTGGCCGTCATCGGTCTGGCAGCCGCGTGGCGGTCAGCCGCCTGGACGTTCGAGGTCGAGCGCCGACTCCCGGACCGGACCGCGGGGCCGTCCGGGCACTGACCAGGGGGCGAGCCCACGGACGGCCGGCGACCGCCCTCGGGCCGGCGGCGACTCGTCCCTGTCGGCCCGTCGTCACCATCACGGCCGGCGGATCGTCGAAAGGCCCCTGCTACACTGCGCCGGTTCGTCGCGATCCCCGTCCCGGCGACCGCGCACCCTGACGGAGGCCCCCGCCCGGCGGATGACAGAGATCCTCGGCACGATCGGCGATTCGATCGGCTCCATCTTCAACAACCCGGTCGTCAGGCTCGGCGGCCAGATCGTCCTCGTCTACTGGGTCGTCCTGTGGCTCGCCGCGGCGTACTGGGCCTTCCGCGACATGCAGTCGCGCAGCGACAACCCGATCGTGCCCTACTTCGCCGCGGCGTTCGTGATCATCTTCACCCCGGTTGTCTTCCCGATGGCGGTCTTCGTCTACCGGGTGGTCCGGCCGCAGGAGAAGATCGGCGAGGTCTACGAGCGCAACCTGGCCGAGGAGGCCATGCTCGCCGACATCGAGGCGATCCGGCACTGCCCGACCTGCGATCGCCGCGTCGACGACGAGTGGATCATCTGCCCGACCTGTCGCACCCGGCTGAACCGCGTCTGCCCCAACTGCTCCAGGCTCGTCGGGCTGGACTGGTCCCTGTGTGCCTGGTGCGGACGTGACTTCGAACGCCAGGACGTCGCCGCCCCGGCGGTGGCCGGAGCGCGCGAGCCGGATGTCGCCCGTGGCCCGTCCACCATCCGGACCGTCGCTCGCGCACAGGAGAGGCCGCCCGCCGGCCGGCGCCCCATCGACCCGTCCCTCGATTCTTGACCGCCCCCGTCGACCGGGACCCAGCAGTGCCTGATCTTCCGGAGCCGGGAGTCGGCTCGGTGGACGCGCCGTCCGTGATGGGCCTCTTCCGCTTCACCATGGATGGCCGTGCGGCGCCCGGGCTCTTCGTGGCGGGCTGGATCGCCGTCCTGATCGGGGGGTCGGCGACCGTCGTGGGTCTCCTCGCGGGTCGGACTACCGCCGGGATCATCCTGTTCGTCGCCGGTATCGCGATCCTGCTCGTTGCCCTGGTGCTGCTCGGCGGCTCTCAGGCGATCGAACGGCGGCGGGCGGGTCTGGCGTATGCGGGACCCTCCCCGGTCCTCGCCATGGCCGCCGTGATCGTCGGCTGGTATCTCGCGGCGGTCGCCGTCGTCACGCCGCTGCAGCTGCTCGGAATCACCGTGGAGGGGCCGGCCCTGGCGCTGCTCGGGGTCTGTCTGCAGGGCCTCGTGGTGGTGGGAATACTCCGGCTGCTCGTCGTCGACTCCGAGGCGCTCTCGTGGCGAGCGATGGGCTGGACGCGACCCTCGGTCACGGCCCTTCGCGAGTTTGCCCACGGCGCGGTCTACGCGGTCCCGGTCATTCTCGTGACCTCCGTCGTCGTCTTCGCCCTCACGGCGCTCATCGGCCAGCAGCCCGCGAGCCCGCTCCCCCCGGCAGGCTCCACGAGCGGGCTGCTCCTCAACCTCCTGAGCGGCGCGGTCATCGCCCCGGTCTACGAGGAGCTCTTCTTCCGCGGCTTTGCGCTGAGCGCATGGCGCGCCACCGGCGGGCCCGCCCGGGCCGTCATCCGCTCAGCCGTCCTCTTCGCCGCCATCCACGCGATCGACCAGTCCGGGGCGACCTTCACGGAGGCGATCGGCGTCGCGGTCGTCGCGGCGGGCGCCCGGCTCCCGGTGGCACTGGCGCTCGGGACGATCTTCGAGCGACGCCGGTCCCTGTGGGCCTCCATCGGCCTGCACGCGACCTTCAACGCCGTCCTCCTGTTGATCGCGGAGCGCGCGCTCGCCGGCTGACTGGGGGGGGGCGATCCCGGGGCGCGACCTCGTCGGCGGCCGATCCCGTCGACCGATCCCGTCGACCGATCCCGCAGATGAGCCGCGGTGCATCGCGCGGTGACTGTCCGGTGAGCGCTGCCCGATAGGCTTCGCAGTGTCCTCGGATCCGGATGGCGGGGGGAATCGGCGGGCTCCCGTCGCTCGGGTCCGGGGACATCCCGATCCGCCGCGCAGGTCACTCGGAGGCGCTCCATGATGCAGGCGGAGCCGGACTCGGACGCCCTCACCATCTTCCCGCAGCCCCGTGGTCGCACCCTGCGTGAGCTCCCGCCCGCCGAGCGGCCCCGCGAGCGCCTGGAGCTGCGCGGCCCCGGTGGCCTCACGTCGGCCGAGCTCATTGCGCTGCTGTGGGGCTCAGGCAGCCGCGGCCGATCCGCCGTCGACCTGGCGGAAGACGCCATCGCCCGGTTCGACGGGCTGACCGGGCTCGCCCGCGCGTCCGGGCTCGAGTTCGAGGCGATCCCGGGGGTCGGCGCCGCCAAGGCCGCCCAGTTGCAGGCCGCGTTCGAGCTTGGGCGGCGGTTGCTCGCCGACTGGCCGACCGCCCGCTGGGCCGTCCGCTCGCCGCGCGACGTCGCGGACCGGCTCGTGCTCCAGATGGGTGGTCTCGAACGCGAGGAGCTCCGGGTCGTGATCCTGAACACGAAGAATGTCGTGCAGAAGGTCGTTGTGGCCTACCAGGGCAACCTGAGCGCGTCGGTGGTTCGGGTCGGCGAGCTGTTCCGGGACGCCGTCCGGCTCACGGCCGCGGGGGTCATCCTCGTCCACAACCACCCGAGCGGGGATCCGACGCCGTCGCCGGACGATCTCCACCTGACTGCCGAGGCCCTCGCCGCAGGCCGTCTCCTGGACATCCACCTGCTCGACCACCTGGTCATCGGCCACGACGCCTGGGTCTCGCTGCGCGACCGCGGCATCGCGTTCGATCGGCCCGGCCTGCCGCCGAACCGCGCCGCCTGACGAGCGGCTTCACGCCGATCGCGTCGCTCTACCGCGTCGAGCACGCGTTCGCGCGCCTGGGCCGCTGGCGGCGGCTGTCGCGCTGCTACGAAGGATCCGCCGCGAGCGCCCGCGCCTGGCTCGAAGTCGCCGCCGTCGCCTACCTGTTCGCGCGGCTCCGGGTGGAGCCGGCGTAGGACCGATCTACGACAGCGTCGGCGAGGGGGGTGGGGGCCGCAACCTCGGCTCGGCTCGCGGAGTCGGCGCGTCCCCGCAACCACCGTGAGACCGTCGCAGTGCCCGCGACCAGCATGGCCGCGCCGATCGTCTCCGCGGCGTTCAGCGAGCCGATGGTCGAGGAGTAGATGCTGTTGAGGACCGAGGCAAGCGGCTCCGGCAGGACCAGGGATCTGTCGCCCGCCACGGCGGCGAAGGTCCACCGGAGCCACGGCAGGGCCGCGAAGAAGCCGCCCACGACGACGTAGGCGATGCCGACGACCACGGATGCCGACCTCCACGCCAGCACCCCGAGCAGCAGGGCGGACCCGGCGACCAGCACCGACCCGAGCGCGGTCAGGACCATGGCCACGGACACCTCGAAGCGCCCCGTCGCCTGATGTAGAGCCTCACGTATGACCGTGTTGTCGAACCAGGCCGCGATGACCAGCACGATCGCGGCAGCCGCCAACGCCACGAGCGTCCTGCTTGTCTTCGACATCCCCCACCTCTCTGGCTGAGCCACTCCCCTCAGTCTGCACTGTCGCATTGCTCGTCAAGGCCGGTAGTTCATTCACAGGCTCTGAGTCCGGCGGCGCCTGGCGCAACGGTCTCACGGACCTTGTCGGCAGTCCGATCGAGTACGTCGATACCGCCGGCCTCGTCTCGACCCCGGTGCACTACGACCCGTTCGGGACGGTGCGACCGGGCTCGACCGCGCAGCTCGGAATTGGCTACGCGGGCGAATTCCGGGACGCAGCCGGGCTCATCAACCTGCGTGCACGGGCGTATGACCCGCTCCTCTCCCGCTTCGTCAGCCGCGACACCTTCGGCGGTCTTGCGGCTGAGCCGCAGACCGCGAATCCCTACTCGTATGCCCTCGGCAACCCGCTCCGCTACACCGATCCCTCCGGTCACTTCGTCAACAACATCGTGGCGAATCCGAGGGCCGGGCTCTTTGGCGCTTCATTCGTCAACCCATGGGTGGCGATCGGCCTCGGTGTGTATGTCTCGGCGACCGGATACGACCCGATCTTCAACACGACGCTCTCGCCCGGGGCGCGATGAGCACCCCTCACGATCGTCCGGCCGCTCCGCCATGGGGTGGCGGGTATACTGCGCGGGCTCGTCCGGGCCCCACGGACGCCCACCCCGAGCCTCCGACCCGCAGAGGATCCCCCCATCGGAATGCTGGACCGTCTCCTCGGCATCTTCTCCCGCGATATCGGCATCGACCTCGGGACCGCGAACACGCTCGTCCACGTGCGTGACCGCGGGATCGTGATCAGCGAGCCGTCGGTGGTGGCGATAGAGGCACGCACCAGGAAGGTCCTCGCCATCGGCGCCGAGGCCAAGCGGATGGTGGGCCGGACGCCGGCCAACATCATTGCCGTCCGCCCGCTCCGTGACGGCGTCATCAGCGACTTCGATGTCACCGAGCAGATGATCAAGTACTTCGTGGACAAGGTCCACGACCGGATCGGGCTGATCGCCCGGCCACGGATGCTGATCGGCATCCCGTCCGGCGTCACCGAGGTGGAGAAGCGGGCCGTCCGCGACGCCGCCCTCAACGCCGGGGCGCGCTGGGCACGGCTGATCGAGGAGCCCATGGCCGCCGCGATCGGCGCCGGGCTCCCCGTCTCCGAGCCGTCCGGCAGCCTCATCGTGGATATCGGCGGCGGCACGACCGAGGTCGCGGTCATCAGCCTCGGGGGCATCGTCGTGAGCCGGAGCATCCGGATCGGCGGCGACGAGATGGACCAGGACATCGTCACCTTCGCCCGTCGTGAGTACAACCTCTTCCTCGGGGAACGGACCGCCGAGGACATCAAGATCGCGATCGGCTCGGCCTACCCGGGAGAATGGGACACGCAGCGGATCAACCTCCGCGGTCGTGATCTCCTCACGGGACTGCCGCGGAGCGTGGAGGTCGGCGCGGACCAGATCCGCGAGGCGATCGAACCGTCCGTCCAGCAGATCGTCGACACGATCCGGGACACGATCGAGGAGACGCCCCCCGAGCTCGTCGCCGACATCATGGACCAGGGGATCGTCCTGGCCGGTGGCGGCGCGCTCCTGTCCGGGCTCGACCGACGGGTCGCCGAGGCGACCCAGATGCCGGTCCATGTCGCGGATGATCCGCTCACCTGCGTCGCCCGCGGGACCGGCATGGTGCTCCAGGAGCTGGACGCCATGGAGCGTGTCCTGATCACCGAGACCTACAGCCGCCCGCCGCGCTGACGCTCGGCGCCGGCATCGCGACGAAGCTCCTCAGACCAGCCGAGGGCCATCGATGAGCGCCGTCCTCTCCAGTCGGATCATCCGCCGCCGAGCGATTGCGTATGTGACGGTGCTGGCCGCGACGCTGGCGATGATGGCGGTCTCGTCGAATCCTCTCGTGGTGGAGCTCCAGCGGGGGATCTCGTTCGCCTTCCGGCCGGCCGAGGTGGCCCTCGACGGGCTGGGTCGCAACATCAGCTCGATCGTCACGGCCGCCGGCGAGATCAACCAGCTCCGGGTCGAGAACGATGCGCTGCGGGCCGAGAACGAACGCCTCCACGAGGAGGCTCAGCGGGCCGCGGAGGTCCAGCGGCAGAACGAGCTGCTCACCGGCCTGCTCCAGCTCCGCAACGGGTTCGAGTACAGGACCGTGGCCTCGGCGGTGATCGCGCGCGACTCGTCGGAGGCGGCCCAGCGAATCGTCCTCGATCGAGGAACGACCGACGGCATCCAGATCGGCGACGTCGTCGTGTCGGCGGGCGGCGCCCTCGTCGGGCGAGTCATCGAGGCGAGCGGGGCCACGGCGACGGTCCAGCTGATCAGCGATTCTGGTTCGACGGTTATCGGCCAGCTGTTGGCAGGCGCAGCGACAGGCGAGGTCGTGGGCGAGCTGCCGGGCAGCCTCGCGATGAAGAACATCGACGCGGCCGTCACCGTCACCCTCGGCGAGGAGGTCGTCACGGCCGGGATCGAGCTTGGCGGCGGGCTCCGCTCGCCGTACCCGAAGGGCCTGGTGATCGGCCAGGTCGTCGACGTTCGGCGAGATGCGAACGAGGTCGTGCAGACGGCCTACCTCGAGCCCGCCGCGACCCTGGATCGGCTCGAGTATGTCCTCGTGATCCTCGACTACCAGGGCGGCCTTCCGCCGCTCGATCAGCAGCCAACGAATTGCGGACCGGCCTCCAGCGGGGCGATCCCGGCGGGGGAGCAGCCGTGCCTCGAGCCGACGGCATCACCGAAGGGGTCACGAGCGCCCTGAGCGTTCCCGCCGGACGAACTCCTTGGCCCGGAGTCCCGTGGGTGCCGAGGCCGAGACGCCGATTCGCACTGCACCGCCCAATACTGCCCAGGACTGCACCGGACCGGGACGATGGGGCCATGCGTCCCGGTACCCATTCGTGATACCCGGATGGCTGGCGAGCGACGACAGTTGCGCGACGAGATCAAGGCGGCGGTGGCGTCGACCGATCTGCACGGAGTTCAACCTTGCCCCGAATCTCCCGAATGCTCCTCTTCGTACTCGTGGCCAGCCTCCTCGCAGTGACGCCTGTGGCCGCGACAGAGTCGCCCCCGGCCCCGGGGATGCTCTCGACGGCGAAGGTCGTGATCGTCGTCGGCGCGACCGGGTCGGCCACGCAGAACTACCGCGAGATCGCCGACGCTGCCTACGCGGAAGCCATCCAGTACACGCCCAACGTCGTCAGGGTCTACAGCCCCAACGCGACCTGGTCGGCCGTCAAGGCCGCCCTGCAGGGCGCCTCCATCGTCATCTACCTCGGCCACGGAAACGGCTGGCCGAGCCCCTACGGGAATGACCCCAGCTACACGACGAAGGACGGGTTCGGGCTCAACGCGACGGCGAACAACGGCGACAACAACGTGACCTACTACGGCGAGCCCTACCTGGCGGGCCAGGTCAAGCTGGCCCCGAATGCCGTGGTCCTCCTGAATCACCTCTGCTACTCCGCCGGCAATTCCGAACCGGGCAATCCCGACCCGACCCTGGCGGTAGCCAAGCAGCGGGCGGACAACTACGGTGCCGGGTTCATCAAGGCCGGTGCCCGGGCCGTGATCGCGGAAGCGCACGGCAGCATCAACGGGATGATCCGCGACCTGTTCACCACCAACGAGACGGTGCTCGACCTCTGGAGGAACCAGGGCGACTACAACGGCAACGAGTTCTCGTTCCCGTCGGTTCGGAGCCCCGGCTACACGACATTCATGGATCCGGTCACCCCGACCGGCGGGTACTTCCGGTCGCTCGTCGGCGACCCGACGCTCCAGGCCGGGGCGGTCACCGGGCCGCCGGCTCCTCCGTCCACCGTCGTGCCTGCCCCGCCCGCCTCATCCGGCACGGCGACCGCCGGTGGCGCCGGCACGGTGACCCGCCTGGCCGGGAGCAACCGCTATGCCACCGCGGCCGCGATCAGCGCCGCGACCTTCGCCCCGGGGGTCCCGATCGCCTACGTCACGACCGGTCTCAGCCTTTCC
>Ga0315281_10009401_pt1 | contig 13564 bp, 8 predicted proteins | sample YL17G07_0_MG_FD_204540 | JGI IMG/M metagenome (GOLD analysis project Ga0315281, IMG submission 204540) | Sediment microbial communities from Yellowstone Lake, YNP, Wyoming, USA - YL17G07_0 | ecosystem: Environmental > Aquatic > Freshwater > Lake > Sediment | place: USA: Wyoming | collected...
CCTTTCATGAGACGTCAGAGCTTCGTCTCTGACATGTACCGGGCGGCGAGGATCGCGAACACGCTCTCGGCCTTCGCCTCGGGGGATCCGAAGCGCATGGCCCGCAGGACGAAGAACATCATCCTCGGGCGTGCGCTCGGGCGCGCCGGTCTGTGGCGGGCGCTGTGGCGATGAGCAGACGGGTCGAGTGCGGAATCCCGTTCACGTTGGTCGTGTGCGAAACGTGCGGCAAGGCGCGCACCGCGGGCGTGCCCCGGTGAAACGCGATCCGCTGCGCCTTGACCGGCAACCTCGCGATCGGCCCCCCCGCGATTCGATGACGAGATCGTTCATCCGGTTCATGGCGTCTTCGGCGACTTGCGGGAAGGGAGCGGAGTGGGCCACGATGAGCTCTCAGACAGGAGGTCCGCGATGGAGTTCCAGCCCGCCCGCACACTCAGCCTTAAGCAGCACTCCGTCTTCAACGAGAAGTGGCTCCAGCAGAAGCTGACCGAAGATCCGACCCTCCTGGGGCTCGGGGAGCTGATGGTCAAAGACGTGGAGCGCCGCCAGCCGAAGGCCGGGCGCCTGGACCTGCTCCTCTCGGACCCCGAGTCGCTGACCCGGTACGAGGTGGAGATCCAGCTGGGGTCCACCGACGAATCCCACATCATCCGAACGATCGAGTACTGGGATCTCGAGCGACGACGGTATCCCCAGTACGACCACGTCGCGGTCATCGCGGCGGAGGAGATCACCAGCCGGTTCCTGAACGTGATCAGCCTCTTCAACGGCTTCATCCCGGTGATCGCCATCCAAGTCCAGGCGGTCCAGGTGGGAGAGGTCATGACTCTCGTGACCACGAAGGTCCTCGACCTGCTCACCCTGGGCACGGAGGAGGAGGACGACACGGGGGGCGCCACCGACAGGAGCTTCTGGGAGGCGAGCCGCGGATCGGCGGCGACCCTCAAGTTGGCCGACAGGATGCTGGATCTGGTCCGAGAGGTGACGGGCGTTCCCGGGTTGGCCCTCAAGTACAACAAGTTCTATATCGGGCTCGCGAAGGACGGCATCGCAAACAACTTCGTGAGCTTCAGGCCGCGGCGCAAGCACATGATCGTCGAGTTCAAGGTTCCGAGTTCCGACGATGTCACGGCCAAGCTCGAGGACGGGGGCCTCGACATGCTCGACTACGCGAAACGCTGGGGTCGTTATCGCGCCCGAGTCACGGAGGAAGACCTAACGAAGCACGCGGACGTTCTGAGAGAGCTCATCAGACTCGCGTACGAGTACTCCGGAAAGTAGGGGCATCGGGCCATTTGGTCCGTGCGTGAGGTCTCTGGCTTTGCGCGTCGGAGTGCGCGGTGGGCCGCCCCGGTGGCGTTTGGTCCCACCGGACAGCTTCCTGGGGTGGGAACCGCTCGCTCTGAACACGCAGGTCGGAGTCCGCTTCCCGACGCCGGTAAACGGGGGGTAAACGGTCATCCAGCCACCTGTGCTCGCGGCACGGCGACTTCCAGTCGATTCCGGCGTTCGGAGGCAGCCTGCCTGGCTTCCCTGGCACGGCATAGGGTAGATTGGTGACGGGGCGCTCGAGGAAGCCTCTTGGGTCGTAGCTGGCGAGCAGGTTGTGCGGAATGGGAAAGCTCCGTGAACATCCTGATCGACACCAACATTGTGATCCCGTTGGAGCCCGGCACCGCTGAGGACGTCGAGGCGATGAGCGGGACGGCTGCCGACCTGGTGGCTACGGTCGCGGCAGGAGGGCATCGGTTGTTCCTCCTCCGGGCATCGCTCGAGGAGCTTGCCTCGGATCACGATGAGGCCCGGCGGGAGATGCGCGCCGTCCATGCTCGCAAGTACGCGCTACTCGAGCCCTCGCCGCCGATACCGGCGGAGTTCGGGGCGAGAATCGGGCGACCTGCACGTGGGAGCCACGATTGGGTGGACCATCTTCTCCTGGCGGCTGTGTGGACCCACGCGGTGGCGTTCCTCGTCACAGAGGACGAGAGGATTCACCGGAACGCTGCCCTGCTCGGCATCTCCGATCGAGTTCTCACTGTCGAGGACGCGCTCACGTTCCTGCAGAGCTTGCAGGGGAAGACGGTGGCCACGCCGCCGTTCGTCCAACAGATCGTGGCCTACGAGCTGGATGAAGCGGACCCGATCTTCGACAGCATCCGCGAGGACTACGGGGAGGAGTTCGACCCCTGGCTCGTGAAGTGCAAGGAGAACCATCGCCCAGCGTTCGTCATCGGAGGGGTCAACGGGCTCGCGGCAGTCTCCATCCTGAAACCCGAGGACGATGAGCTTCATCTCGGTGGCAAGACGATGAAGGTGTGTACGTTCAAGGTCTCGACGGATCGTCAAGGGCGGCGCTATGGTGAACTGTTGCTCAAGACGATCTTCCTCCATGCTGCCGCCAACAAGTACGAGTACGCGTTCGTCACGGTCTTCGAGCGACATGGAACGCTGATAACCCTTCTGGAAGCGTTCGGCTTCATGCCGCGGGCACGACGAGGCGACGCTTACGAGGAGTTGGTCTACGTGAAGGAGTTCGCCTTCAGCGAAGCCGATCGCGCGGCTCTGGATAATCTCGAGTTCCATGTTCGCTTTGGGCCCCCGGCGCTGAAGATCGAGCCGGACCGCGTGTTCATCGTCCCAATCCAGCCTCGGTTCCACCGCCTCCTGTTCCCCGAGACCGAGCCGCAGCCGCCTCTCTTCCCCGAACCGTTCGGCAACGCCATCCGCAAGGCGTACCTATCCAACTCCGTTATCCGGAAGCTCAAACCCGGCGACTGCCTTCTCTTCTACAAGTCACAGGAAGCTCAAGGCGTGTCCTGCGTAGGCGTGGTCGAGGACGTGCTCGTCTCAGCAGATCCTGCGGAGGTGGCTGCGGTTGTCGGGCAGCGCACGGTCTACTCGCTGAAGGAGATTGCGAACATGTGCGTAGCCGGAGAGGTGCTGGCGATCATGTTCAGACAAGACCGCGTGCTTACCGAGCCGATTGGCCAAGAGGAGTTAGTATGCAATCGCGTGATGACGCGCGCGCCCCAATCGATTGCCAGCGTGAGGCCGGAGGTGACCGAGTGGCTGGCAGCACGGGTGGGCGCGTAGCACTCCTCTCCCTCCATCCTCGTTTCGCGTCCGCGATTCTGGACGGCGAAAAGAAGGTCGAGCTTCGTCGCTCCTCTTTCGCCCAGGATGTCTCCCACGTGGTTGTGTACTGCACCGCTCCGGTGCGGCGGATTGTCGGATGGTTCGAGGTGGCGGCGATTGATATCGACCGTCCAGCGGCGCTGTGGAGGCGCTACCGTGACGTGGCCGGCGTGAACGCGACGGAGTTCCGCGAGTACTTCGACGGAGCCAAACGCGGAACCGCCATCGCAGTCGGGGATGTCACGCGGTTGGCGCGGCCCGCGCCTCTGACCCAGGTCGGGCTCTTCGCCGCTCCCCAAAGCTACCGCTACCTGGAGCCCGACCATGTCCGCCGCCTTCTCCGCCGGAGGACCGCGGCTCGCTGAGCCACTGTGGGCCGGACTGGTGCTCGGTGACGCGCGTCCTCGGCGGGCAGGCGGCGTTCCACGGCGGGAGCCTAGTAGGCGCGACCCCGGCGCGGGAGGTGCGGCAGGCGTGGTCGCCCGCAACGGATCCGCGCGATCGCAGGCCGATTGGGGCTCGACCCGAACCGTGTCCTCCGACGGGCTAGAGGTTCGCAGCCCGCGACGGCTTCGCTGGGCTCCAGGGGCCCCGTGGGCCCCCCTTTCGAGTGGACTCAAGGGGAAGACACGTGGGTCACGTCTCGAGAGGCTGCGCACTACCTCATTACTACCTCAGCCCGGCTCCCCAACGACCCGAAGCGCAGCTTCGGTCCGCGATGGAACGGGGAGCGACTCTGGGCCGGAGCTAGACCGGACTGACGCTCCACCCTGCGGGCGTCTATCCGGCGACCCGACCAGCTGCCCGGGCGTCGTGGCAACTCGGGCCTACGGGCTCGGGTAGGCTTGCGGCGGGTAGGGGAGCGTACAGGACCGTTATGGCTGACGTCGTCATCGAGAACCCGGTGCTCAACTCCCCGTACGAGGAGCCCGGCCGCCATTTCCGCTTCGACGAGGACGGTATCACCAACGAGATCGTTGAGGGGCGGCGTCTTTCCACGTACTTCATCCCCATCCCTCCACCCAAGAAGAAGGGGCAGGCACCCTTGCCCGGAACTTGGACGTCAGAGCGCGTCCGCGAGAACGAGTTCATCAACCAGGTCCGTGCAGAGGTCTCAATGTGGCGTGGGCAGGGCCGCCCCGGAATCACACCCATCACGCGCGAGCTGCTCGATTACTGGACGAACCCCGAACGCGAGCATCGCCTGTTCTTCTGCCAGATCGAGGCCGTGGAGACCGCAATCTACCTTGCCGAAGTCGCGCCTCACACCGGCCGTGCTTGGATCGAGAGGCAGATAAAGCTCGCGAACCAGCGGGCAAACCCAGGCCTCTACCGCGTCGCGACCAAGATGGCCACTGGCACGGGCAAGACGGTCGTGATGGGGATGGTCATCGCCTGGCAGGTGCTGAACAAGCTCGCCGCCGTGCAGGACAGGCGCTTCTCCGACACCTTCCTCGTCATCACCCCCGGCATTACGATCCGCGAGCGGCTCCAGGTCCTCCTGCCCAACGCTCCAGGCAACTACTTCCGGGCTCTTGACCTCGTGCCGCCCGACCTCCACGAGCGGCTGCAGGCCGCCACCGTCGTCATCACCAACTTCCACGCGCTGATTCGCCGGGAGCGCGAGGAGTTTAGGGGCGTGAGCACGACAACAAAGAAGATCCTCGCCAAGGGCGATGATCTCGACCGATTTAGGGAGACGCCGGGCGAGATGGTGCGCCGGGTCTGCCGCGCTATCGGCAACAAGCGAAACATCATCGTCATCAACGACGAGGCCCACCACTGCTACCACGAGAACCCGGAGCAGGAAGAGGGTGCCCTCCCGGGCGACGACAAAGTCGAGGCGGAGCAGAACACCGAGGCCGCGCGCGTGTGGATTACCGGCCTCGAGGCCGTGGCGAAGAAGGTCGGCATCCGCACTATCTACGATCTCTCGGCAACGCCGTTCTTCCTCCGCGGCTCCGGCTACAAGGAGGGGACGCTCTTCCCGTGGGTCGTGTCCGACTTCAGCCTGATCGACTCGATCGAGTGCGGGATTGTGAAGATACCGCGCGTCCCGGTCTCCGATGACCAGATGACGGGCGAGATGCCGACCTATAGGAACCTCTGGCTCCGCGTCCGCGAGGAGCTCCCGAAGAAGGGCCGGACCGCGACCGCACCCAGCGCCGAGCCGCTCCTGCCCAAGCAGCTCGAAGCCGCCCTCTACAGCCTCTACGGGAACTACGAGAAGGCCTACAGGAGGTGGGAGCAGGCAGCGATTCCCGATGCTACCCCGCCGGTGTTCATCGTGGTCTGCGGCAACACGACGGTCTCCAAGATGGTCTACGACTGGATTGCCGGCTGGGAGAAGCTGCTTGAGGACGGAACACGGGTCGTGGTACCGGGCAAGCTCACTGTGTTCAGCAACGAGGATCACGGAGAATGGCGTGCGCGCCCGAACACGCTCCTGATTGACTCAGCGCAGCTCGAGGCCGGCGAGGCGATGAGCGCGGAGTTCAAGAAACTCGCCTCCGCCGAGATCGAGGAGTTCAAGCACGAGTACCGCGTGCGTCGCCCTGGAGCAGACCCCGAAGCGATTACCGACGAGCAGATCCTGCGCGAAGTGATGAACACGGTGGGAAAGCCGGGCAAGCTCGGCGAGCACGTGAAGTGCGTGGTGTCGGTCGCGATGCTTACGGAAGGCTGGGACGCCCGCACTGTCACCCACATCCTCGGAGTGCGTGCGTTCGGCACACAGCTCCTTTGCGAGCAGGTAGTGGGCCGCGGCCTACGCCGCACGAGCTACGAGCCGGGCGACGACGGCCTCCTCGAGCCCGACTACGCGGAGGTCTACGGGGTCCCTTTCAGCTTCCTCCCCACGGCGGGGACCTCGCCGGAGCCCAGGGCGCCGAAGACGGTTCATCACGTCCGCGCGATGCCCGAGCGTGCGCACCTCGAGATTACCTTCCCGCGTGTGATTGGCTACCGGTACCTCCTGCCTGCGGAGCACCTCACGGCGAACTTCACGGATGCGTCGGAGATGGTGCTTTCCACCAAGGAGATCCCCACTGAGACCCACATGCATCCCATCGTGGGGGAGACGGACCTTCATACCCTGGACGACCTGAAGAAGAGGCGGATGCAGGAGGTCGCTTTCCAGATCGCCCAATTGCTCGCAAACAAGTACCTGGAGGCCGAAGACGGCTCGGCGCGCCCGTGGCTGTTCCCGCAAGCCCTCGCGATCACGAGGGAGTGGCTGGAGCGCTGCGTGCATTGCCAGGACGACGCCTTCGCGCAGATGCTCCTGCTCGTCCAGTACGCGCACAGCGCCGCAGGCTGCATCCGGGCCGCAATCCTCCAGGGCACGAGTGGCGAGAAGCGCCTGCTTCCGATTCTCCGGCCCTACGATCCAACCGGCTCAACCTCCGAGGTGGAGTTCGACACCACCAAGGACGTGTACACGACCGACCCGGACCGATGCCACGTGAACTACGTAGCGCTCGATTCCGGATGGGAGGCGAAGCTCGCCGACTCGCTCGAGTCCATGAAGGAGGTTCGCTCCTACGTGAAGAACCAGGGGCTCGGCCTATACATCCCCTACACCATCGAGGGCAGGCAGGCGAACTACGTCCCCGACTACATCGTGCGGATCGACGACGGGGGTGAAGACCCACTGAATCTCATCTTGGAGGTGACCGGCGAGCGCAAGAAGGAGAAGGCCGCGAAGGTCGAAGCGGCCCGGACGCAGTGGGTTCCGGCCATGAACAACCGGGGTGGACTCGGCCGGTGGGCGTTCATCGAGATTACCGACCCGTGGGACGCGAAGAACCTGGTCCGCGCGAAGTTCCCGAACGAGGCGAAGGCAGGAACATAGATGGCGACGCAGAAGAAGAGCGGCGCGAAGAAGACGAGAACGCGGGTCAGGGCGACCAAGCACGAGAAGGACACGCGCGCGAACATCCCCACCGCCGAGCTGGAGAGCTTCGCCGAGGAAGACGAGAAGAAGCCGGCGAAGCTGCTCTACCCGCGCGACACCTCGCTCGACCCGCAGCTCGTGTGGAAGGGCAAGGACGAGCAGGACTCATCCGATCTCGAGGTGCCGGCCGTCCCCATCTACATCCAAGAGACGATCGAACCGCAGGCCGTCATCGAGGATCTGCGCCGCCGCTCGAAGCAGCGCGCCGCCGAAGCCGAGCCGACGCTGTTCGCCGATCCGTTCGAGGAGCTGGAGTTCGAGCAGCGAGTCGACTTCTACCGGCACTCTGGCAAGTGGACGAACCGGATGATTCTCGGCGACTCCCTGTTAGTGATGGCCTCGCTCGCCGAGAAGGAAGGCCTCAAGGGCCAGGTCCAGATGATCTACATCGACCCTCCCTACGGCATCAAGTTCGGTTCGAACTGGCAAGTGTCGACGCGGAAGCGCGATGTTCGTGACGGGAAGGCGACCGATGCGACCCGTCAACCGGAACAGGTCCGGGCGTTCCGTGACACTTGGGAACTCGGTATCCATTCATATCTGGCGTATCTGCGTGACCGTTTGGTGGTCGCCCACGACCTACTAGCGGAATCGGGGTCGGTCTTCGTCCAGATCGGCGACGAGAACGTTCATCTTGTCCGCTCTCTGCTCGACGAGGTATTCGGCAGCGAGAACTTCTGCGCAGTCATAGCGTTCCAGACAACGACCGGCTTGGGAGCCGCCCTAATCCCAGGCACCTTTGACTTCCTGCTTTGGTACGCGAGGGAGAAGGCGAGTGTGCGATTCAGCCAGGTCTCCTTACCGCGCACGCCACAGGATGACCAGAATCTGCGGTGGGTCGAACTGACAGATGGAACGCGGAGGCGGATGAGTGATTCCGAGGTGGCAGCCCCCGGGCTATTGCCACCCGACGCGCGGATCTTCCGACCTAACCCGTTGACCTCTCAAGCTCCAAGTCCAACCTCACGTTTTGAGTACGAGTTCGACGGCCAATCCTTCTACCCGACGAAAGGAGCTTGGAAGACAACACGGGATGGCCTAAGACGACTAGACGCGGCAAACCGCTTGATGGCGCAAGGCAACACCCTGAGCTTCGTTCGGTATCTGGACGATTTTCCATTCCGGCCAATCAACAACGTATGGGATGACACACGTCAGAGTGGCTTCGCCACTGCGAAGATCTTTATTGTCCAGACCAACGAGAAGGTCATTGAACGTTGTCTGCTGATGACAACGGGGACCGGCGATCTTGTCTTGGATCCAACCTGCGGCAGCGGGACAAGTGCTGTAGTTGCGGAGGAATGGGGACGGCGGTGGATTACGATTGATACAAGTCGCGTTGCGCTCGCGCTTGCGCGTACGCGGCTGATGACGTCGAAGTTCCCCTACTACTTCCTCGCGGACTCGTCCGACGGGGCGACGAAGGAAGCCGAGTTGGTGGGCCACATTCCGACGGCCGCTACCTATGGAAACGACATCAAGAAGGGGTTCGTCTACGAGCGGGTGCCGCACGTCACACTGAAGTCCATCGCGAACAACCCGGATATCAAGGAGGGGATGACGCGCGAGGAGACTAGCGCGGCGATCGCGCGCCACACCGAGACCGAACTCCTCTACGACCGGCCGTATGAGGACAAGAACGTCGTGCGCGTGACGGGCCCGTTCACCGTCGAGAGCCTCTCGCCGCACCGGGTGCTCGTCACGGGACACGAGGACGAGGAGGCCGCGACGCAAGCCATCGCGACCGACTCAGGGCGGTTCGTGGATCAGATTCTCGACGAGTTGCGCGCCGCGGGCGTACAGAACACCTACAAGGGGGAGCGTCTCGTATTCGACACGCTCAATCCGTATGCGGGGGTGTACGTGCAGGCGACCGGCTCCTACCGGGAGAACGGCAAGACGATGGCGGCCGCGGTGGCCATCGGGCCGGAGTACGGCACGGTCGGCAAAGAGCTGGTCCGCGACGCCGCCAAGGAGGCGGTGGAGTTCGCGGACATCTTGATCGTTTGCGGCTTCGCGTTCGAGGCGCTAGTCGAGGAGGAGTCCAAGATTGGCCGCCTTCGCATCCTGAAGGCCAAGATGAACCCGGATATGCAGATGCCTGACCTGCTAAAGAAGACGGGCGCCGGCAACCTCTTCATGCTCTTCGGCGAGCCGGACATTTCCGTATCGGCCCCAGACGCCGACGAGATGGTGACCGTCGAGATTCGCGGCCTGGACATCTACGACCCGACGACCGGCCAGGTCCGCAGCAACACGACCGACGACATCGCCTGCTGGTTCGTCGACACCGACTACAACGGCGAGACCTTCTTCGTGCGTCATGCGTACTTCCTAGGAGGGGACGATCCTTGCGAGAAGCTCAAGCGCGCGCTGAAGGCAGACATCGACGAGGAGGCCTGGGCGTCCCTCTACTCGACGACCTCGCGGCCATTCCCGAAGCCTTCTACCGGCAAGATCGCCGTCAAGGTCATCAACCACTACGGCGACGAGATCCTGAAGGTCTACGAGGTGGGATAGCGGCGACCTTTCGTGCCTCGAGGGGTGCGGGTTCTCCGCTCCGAGGCCGCCGCTGTTCCCGGGCTGGAACAGATATCAGATGTAGCGCGCGTTCAGGGACGTCCTCGCTGACATCCGGCCGCCGGAACACGGATACCTTGTTGGCCTTCTGTTCGAAGGCTTGGATTGCTGGCTGCCTCGCGAAGCCGGACGCCCACGAATGGATAGAGCGGCTCCTTGTGCGCTTCGATTCCCTGACATCAACCCCGGCCGACGCCGGAGTTGTGATGTATCGGGGATGGGACAGCGATGCGAGAATGGGGCATGGTTACCTTCCGCCGCGGGCTCGACCACCTTCGGAAGTTGGTTCCTCGCCCGACGGAGCCCGAGGCGGAGAAGTCGTTCACGACCTACAAGAACTACCTGGTCCACATCGAGCGAGGACTCGGTGGCACCTTCGGCGTCGGCGCCTCGTTCGTCCCTAGTCTCGTTGCCGATGTTCGGTCGCGGCAGAAGTTCATGTCGATCTCACGGCGCGCTCTCACTCCGAGCCAGGGCATCGAGGTGGAGCGGGGTCTGCGAATCGGATGGGCCAAGGAGCTTCAGCTTCGTATTCCGGGAGCGTTCGATACGCAGCTTCTTCCCTTCCTCATCCATGGATCGGCTATCCACTCCTACTACGTTGTGTTCCACGCCGCCCGGGCCCTGTTTGCCGCTGCGAACCAGACGGTGGCCTCGACGCACGCAACTACGTTGTCGACCCTCTCGTCGTGGACGAGCACACGCGGTCTGTTCCCTGCTCCATGGTCGGTTCGCTGCATCGGGGGTCCTGAGCGGGCCCAAATGCAGGTGCTGGGCAAGCCGGCCTGCGCTCGAAGTTCGGGTGCCGTGCATCCGCTCAGTACGCCGTCTCCTGCGACCGTGTGGGATTCGTTGGACATGCTCATGTGCACCACCCGAGCTCGGCAGGTTGACGAGCGGAAGAAGCAGTGGCGCGAGAAGAACAGCAAGCTAATGGTTCCTCGGGCAGAGGCCGCCAAGATCTCCGCGAACCTTCCGGCGACGACCTTGTTCAACGTGCTGTACCGGTTGCGAAAGCGATCGGATTACTCTGACGCTGATGCGTTCCTAGATGGCATCCCGACCGAGGAAGCGGCAGAGCAGTACCACAACTCCATGCAGGTCTTGGTCCACGGTACTCTGACGGTCTTCGAGACCCTCATCGTCGCCCACGTCGGTCTTGACGTCTACCAGAAGGTGGCGGGCCGGTTCCTGGCCGTTGCCACGGGACCAGGCAGCGATGCCCTAGCGGAGCGACGCGCCGTCATCGCAGGGCCGTGAGTGGGCCAGCGCGCCCGTGTGACGCTATTCCTCGAGAACGCGGTCGTGCGGCTCCTTGATGCCGGCTGGTCAAAATGACGCCAGCTGGTCAACCTCTGGTCAAGGAGCCGACCGAACCAGACGGTACTCGACGGTACTCCTGTGACATCCGAAACCGACCTCGACCTACGAAAGTGCTGGTCAGGGCGTTGTGTCTGCCTTCCTTGACGCGGAAGAGGTCAGAGGTTCTCCGCCTTCACAAGGCGACAGTCATCCCTGACAGCCCCGTTGGCACACGGTTGAGCCGGCCGACGGGGGCACGCGAGAGCGGCACGCGGTCAGACCGCCTTGGCTCGGTGACACACGGTCGAAGCAGCCGCGTATCCCTGAAGCGTAGGCTCGCGAAGTGACGACGCGAGACGACCTCCTAAGTCGCCATGTGCAGCAGCTAGTGGAGAGGTTCGGCAGCTACGTCGACGGGTACGACCGACGGAATCCGTTTGACCGCGCCCGGCAACTCAGCGGGCACGTTCGCACGCTGCGGATCCGAAGCGAGTTCAACTCCGCGGCCGAGGCGGTGCGAAGGGAACGTTTCCTCGGCAACCTTCACGACACGCTCCAGGCGTGGGGCATCGGCGTTCGGACTCGAAGCCAGTTTCACTCCCCGACTTCGAGTCGGCCTTTCATGATCACGAGACCGATATCGCCGCGCTCGACGGACTGAAGATCGATGACCCCAACCTTGAGGTCGCAGCTGTCACCGACGCACCATTCAACCTCTAGCCCGGCGACAGCACCGGACGAACGCCCCGCCTTCTCTGGCGATGGTGGTCGCCGCCGAGCAGGGTCCTGAACTCGCGCCGGAGGCGCGGGAGGCTAACCCGCCGGCCGACGATGCCGGTGAGGAGTTCGCCTAGCGGCCAGCGGACCAGGATTGCTTGCCGGGCGAGGTAGAAGCCGACGGAGTCGATCACGAACTCGTTCGAGTAGTCGAGCAGCACGTAGCCGAGGAGTTGGTAGACCACCTTCGACGGCAGTGCACGCGGGTCGACGGTTGTCTTCACCTCGAGCAGGCAGCCGTCGACGATCAGATCGGCGTCCGCACCCCCGACGTCGAGGCTGCCGTCGAACGTCGGGTTGAGAACCGCCGGCCTTGCGAGGAGGTCCGCGAAGCCGTCGTAGAACGCCCACGACATGGCTCGCAGGTCCGCGACCAACGGTGCCACCGCAAGGTCGAGCAGGTCAGAGACCGTCGCCTCGACCGGCAGAGTAAAGAGGGCCGACCCGATCTGCGTTCCGGCCCGGAACAGCTGCTCGAAGAGGGCAAGTACGAAGCAGTGGCGACAGAGGCGGTCCTCCAGCGCTCGCGACAGCCGGGCGCCCGAGCTTGCCTTCGCTTCAACGGCCGCCAGACTCGCGACGAACTCGCCGCCGAGTCGCCGCCAGAGCTCTGCGTTGAGCCGACCGTGCGAGTTCTGGATGAAGACCCGGGACAGCGTGGCAATTCCGTGCGATGCGACGAACGAACGTCCTTCGGGAGGCGCCGGGAAGTAGTAGCGGAGCCGGTAGTCGATCGCTGTGCCGAGCGTGCTCCAGTGACCGATCGGATCCTCTCTCGGGCGAATCGTCCTCGGATGGCCCACCTGTTCGCGCCAGGCCGGCCGGATCGCGCCCACGTTCGGGAACTGCTCCCTCATGAAGCGCGTGACGGAACTCCGCGGGTCCTTCAGGTGCGAGGTTAGGGACATTTCTTAGCCATTGGCGGGAGCGGCACTCGGAGTTAGCTGTACCACTACACACACCTCCCAAAGGCGCCCGAAGCGCTCGGCGACGACGAGTGGGAGCGGCTGGACCAACGGAAGCCATTCGCCTGCTGTTGCTCAGGCCTCGTAGCCATACTCCCGTAGCCGATTGCGGGCAATCTCGCGTTCCTCATCCGTGAAGAGCGCAGAGAAGTCCGGGCTGAGGACGTGCGCCTCCACCGTGAGATCGAGACGGCCGCGCTCCCACAGCGCCGTGAAGCCCTCCGACACGCCAGCGGTGTGGAGCAGGGCCTTCGCGGCGGCCAGGCCGCCCTGCGCGGAGACCATCTGGATGAAACGCGTGGCCGTGTATCCAGCTTCCTGCCGCGCTCGGTCGTAGATATCGATCATCGCCCGATGGAAGCGGTGCTGGGCATCGGATGGTGGCCTCGGCGGAGGCACGACCGATGCCGGCAAGCCACCGTAGCCGTCCTCGTCCGGAAGGACGCGATGGACGAACAGGGACCATTCCCCGGCTGGGTAGACACCCTCGCACCGGGCGACGACCCGGTGCCCCTCAGTCCAGGAGTGGAGGCTCCTTCGGGCGGTCTCCGGGAGCAGAGCGACCGTCATGTCGTCGAGCTCCATGACCTGACCCGGTGAGAGCGCCCATGCCACGTCCTTGCGCCGCATCAAATGCCCGAGGATTCGAGAACCGATGAGCTGTGCCGCCCAGGCCTCCGCGACGTCGAGTCTCGACAAACGACACAGGTCGTCTAGGAGCGTCCCGGCCGTCATCGTGTCCGGTCTCCCTCGCAGGTCTCTCGGGAACTTGAACTCGACGGCGACAACCGGCGGGGCGTCGATGACGAGGTCGAGCGAGCCCGCGAAGACCGCCGGTCGGTATTCG
>Ga0315281_10009402_pt1 | contig 13563 bp, 8 predicted proteins | sample YL17G07_0_MG_FD_204540 | JGI IMG/M metagenome (GOLD analysis project Ga0315281, IMG submission 204540) | Sediment microbial communities from Yellowstone Lake, YNP, Wyoming, USA - YL17G07_0 | ecosystem: Environmental > Aquatic > Freshwater > Lake > Sediment | place: USA: Wyoming | collected...
GTTTGCGCTAGGGGACAACGATCTGGTGGCACTCAAGCAGGCAGGTGTTTCGGGCAAGGTAATTGCCGCCATGCTGGAGGCCAGCGTCCTCAAGGAGCCGCACGTGGTGATCGACGGCAACCCGGCGCCGCTCCACACCCTGGGCCAGGCAAAGGTCGGCGGCCGGCTGGGCAGCAGCCTCTCGATGGGCATCAAGTCCGTCAAGAGCAAAGCCTATCTCCAGGGACAGCACGCCGCAATCATTGTCAGCAAGAGCCCGAACATTGAGATGGAACTGCCTCCGGGCGATTCGGTTGACAACTACATCCTGGTAAAAATGGACCCCAAGGGTGACCGGCGCGAGCTGGAAGTGGGCTCGGCGGGCGGAGTGGTGGGAGGCAAGCAAGGCATCCGGGCCGAGAGCATCGTCAAGACCTCTTCCGATGCCCTGGGCGGGCGGAAGTTCAAGATCAGCGCCAGTGAAACGCTGAAGAGCGGCGAGTACATCCTCTACGTCGTCGGCTCCGCCGATTTTCAGAAGGGTGTTTTCGGCAAGGGATACGACTTTACCGTCGAGTAGCGCTTGGCGACTTGGCGGACTATCGAGCGAAAGGGGGGTAGTGTATGCGTTCGCCTGAAGTGGCGCTCCCCGTCCTACGCGGCATCTGTTTGACCGGTCTCCTCGGCCTGCTCGCGAGCCTCCATCATGGCTCGGCACTTCTTGCGCAACAGCCCGGGCCGCAGACCATCATCATTCCTGACGGCACCCTGGTCCCCCTCTACCTGATGGATGACCTCAGTTCCAAGAAGAACAGAGCGGACGACCCTGTTCGGTTCAAGGTGCGGGAAGACGTTCGAATCAACGGGAAGGTTGTGGTCCCCTGGAACTCTCCGGGCGTGGGAAAGGTGGCGATCGTCGGAGGCAGGGGAATGGCGGGTAAGGCGGGGTCGGTCAACTTCACCGTGGAGTATGTGAAGGCAGTGGACGGAAGCAACGTCCGTGTGCGCGGGGCTCCCACCATCAAGGGTGGAGGCAACACGCGGGTGGCGGCCGCCGCCGCCGTGGCGTATGGGCCGGCGGCGCTTCTGGTCATGCGCGGCGCCCACGCGGAGATTCGCAAGGGCACGATGCTGAGCGTCTATGTGGATGGCGAACGGCAAGTGACCGTGGGCGCCACGCCTTCCGCGCTGACGGCAGCGCCGACCGGACTCGCAACGGCTCAACCGACGACAACACCGGCCGCAGCGCCAGCAGGTCTCGCGGCAGCTCAACCTGCGGCTGGGCAATCGCAGCCACAGGAAGTGGCTTCCGACGCCGAGGAAGACCTCTCGACGGTGATCGTGAAGTCCTCACCCACGGGTGGTGATGTGATGATCGATGGCCGATTCGTCGGCAACACCCCTTCTACGCTGCAACTGAAGCCCGGGGACCACACCATCGTCATCGAAAAGGACGGCTTCATCGTTTGGAAGCGCACCCTGACCGTCCGCCCTGGCGGTATCGTGAATGTCGACGCGCGCCTCGAATCCGCCAAGTAATCCGGCTTGGCCACGAATCACGTGCAGCGGTACGGGTGGGTCACGGCTCGGCCATCCTGTTTGACACGAATCCCCCTGAGGGATAAACTCTGCTCTAACCTCCATCTGAAGCACTCCGCGGGGAGGTGGTGGCATGTTTATCCGCTCCAAATTGATTTCCGCGATGGGTGTGCTCATCGCGGCGCTTCTCGCCCCGACACCGCTCGCGCCTCAAGCCGGCACGGTCAAGATCCCCGATGGAACGCCAGTACGCCTTTCCCTGCTGGACAGTCTGAGTTCGGCGACCAATCGTGTGGATGATGCGGTCAATTTCGAAGTCACGGAAGAAATTCGAATCGGCCAGGTTATCGCCATTCCCAGGGGGGCAACGGCGCGCGGACACATCGTGGAGGCCGAGCCGAAAAGACGGATGGGCAAAGCTGGCAAGCTGAATTTCACCGTCGACTATCTGAAGGCGCCGGACGGGACAAACGTTCGCCTGCGAGCCAGCTCCACGCGCCAGGGGCAGGAAAAATCCGGGACCGTCATCGTCGGCACGGTCTTAGTCTCACCACTCTTCCTCCTCATGCGCGGTAAGGATATCGAGATCCCGCGCGGGGCGGCAATTAACGCCTACGTGGACGGCGACCGCGAGGTTAGCCTGGGCGGAGGAGGCTTGGCGCCAGTTGCCGCTCCGGTCCAACCGGTGGCGGCTCAGCCCGCGGCTGCTGCCGCGCCTGCTCAAGTGTCGGCCGAAGACCTTACAACCGTGGTGGTGAAATCCACACCCGACGGAGCGGACGTCACGGTGGACGGCAAATACATGGGGAGCACGCCCTCCACGGTGCGGTTGATGCCCGGCGATCACGTAATTGTAATCGAGAAGTCGGGTTTCAAGACCTGGCAGCGCACCATGAGCGTCAACCCGGGCGGGATCGTCACGATTGACGCCACGCTCACGAAGCAGCCATAGGCAGCTTGCAGGGACGCCCCGCGGAGGCATCTAGAACGTGGAGTTATTCCATCGGAACGTGATTGCGCCATGGCCCAAGCCATGACACAACTCGGGAAGTATCGCATCGAGCGCGAACTGGGCCGCGGCGCCATGGGTGTGGTGTACAAGGCTTTTGACTCGGTGGTCGAACGCATGGTCGCCATCAAGACGATCCGAGTGGACGCAGACGATGCCGGAGAACTGGTCACTCGTCTGCGGCGCGAGGCGAAATCCGTCGGCCAGCTCGAACACCCCAACATCGTTACCCTCTATGATGCCGGCGAAACCGGCGGGCTGTTTTATCTCGCCATGCAGTTCATCGAGGGCGAGACCCTCCAGGACCGTCTGGCGCGCCAGCGCTCGTTCAGCATGGCGGAAGTCCAGGATATCTTCGGGCAGATCTCGGCCGGGCTCGACTACGCCCATCAGCGCGGCGTCATCCACCGCGACATCAAGCCTGCCAACATCATGATTACAAATAAGGGTCTGGTGAAGCTTACGGACTTTGGCATTGCCAAGCTGGCGGGGGGAGGGGTCACCAGCACGGGATTGGTGGTGGGCACGCCCAGCTACATGTCACCCGAGCAGGCGCTGGGAAGGCCGCTCGACGGGCGGTCCGATATTTTCTCCCTGGGCTCGATTCTGTACGAGATGATGACCGGAGAGATGGCCTTCCCCGGCCAGAACGTCACCACGGTGATGTACAAGATTGTGCACGAAACGCCGACGCCGCTGGCGGCGCTGCAGCCGGGGCTCGACCCGGCGGTCGAAGCTGTGGTCTTGAAAGCCCTGGCCAAGAGCCCCGACCAGCGGTTTCAGACGTGCAGCGAATTTGCTGCCGCGCTCGAGTACAACATCAGCCAGGCCGCTGCGGCGATTCCCAGGACCGCGGTGGTCTACGCGCCCCCGTCCGCGCCCGCTGTCGCGCCGTCGGGTGCCCATCCCGCGCCACCTGTCTCTTACCCCGGCGTGATGCCCAGCGTGCCCGGTTCGTCGCCGGGCGCGCCGCCCGTTTGGACACCTGCCCCACTGTCCGGCAGCCAGCCGGTCGTGGGACGCACCAGCGTGCCGCTGGCCTGGCTGGGAGGAGGCGTCCTGGGAACGCTGCTCCTGGTTATTCTCATCCTGCTTGTCGTTCAGATGCGTCAGCCGGCGCCCAACCCAGCGCCGGCAACCCAGCCTGCCGCAAACGCCACTCAACCCGCCGGGCCGGCGGCCGCGCCGGTTTCAGGAACGACGACGCAGGCTGCCAATCCTCAACCGGCCCTAAAGACCGAGGAACCTGGACGTGAAGTACTAAAGCCTGCTCCCTCGTCAACCCCGGCAGAGCGCTCTGCGCACGCGCCTGCGCCCCGGCAGGTTGCCACACGGCGGGATGCGCCCGCCCTCAGGCTTCCCGCGCCGCAAACGACAAACCCGCCGTCCGCGCCAGCGCGCTCGGTTGCTGCGACAGCAGTTCAACCCTCCCCCGTATCCGCGGCGATGTCCAAGCTGTCAGAACCCGCGCCAGCTCCGGCTGCTGAAGCCGAGCCGGAAAACTACCAGGCGGCCATGCTGAGAGGAGATCTGGCGTTTCAAGCCGGGGACTACCAGAAAGCGCTCGCAGCCTACCTGAAGGCCTATCGTCTTAATCCCGCCAGCCGCGGCGTGAAAATAAAACTCCGCACCGTCCTCACCCTCCTCAACCGGCCCGAGGAGGCGCAGAAGTATCGATAGGCCGGCGCGGGTCCCGCTGCGCAGACAGGCCTATTCGCTAGGGCATTTAAGGAAGCGGGGATACCCTTCGACTCCAAGGCTCCGGCGGACCGAAGAGTTCACGGGACTTGGAGCCGGTGATCGCTGCAATGGTTCGACGGAATCGTGGCGCCGCAATTGAAAGCCGCCTGAGCGCCGCTCTACTTTCTGGCCGCCGCGCGGGTGGGCGCTGTATAATCACCGACTGGGTTTTCATCGCTTCATGAATTGGGCCTGGGTCTTGGGTCCGGCCCGGGGAGACGCATGAGCCGATCGGTCGCAATGACTTTGCGCATCAGCTTGATTGTCCTCCTTGCGTTCATTGCCTTCCTGATTTTCCTCCGGAGGACAGTCGAGGCGGACCAGGCGCGCAAGCCCCAAGCCGGAAACCTCGCGCCGAAGCCCGCGGCCGTCCAAAAGAGCGCCAGCGGGCCCGCCGCCACGCTTCAGACGCTGCGCAACGTGGGCAAGGCGTATTACGAGCAGGCGAAGTATGTGGAAGCCATCGACGAGTTCAAGAAAGTCATCGCTTCCGGCAGCGCGATGGCCCCCGACCACCTGAACCTCGGCTTGGCGTTGATGCAGGCCAACAAACTCGACGAGGCGCTGGGCTCGCTGACAACCGCCAAACAGATGGACCCGAAACTTGTGGCTGCGGACTACAACCTGGGAATCCTCTACAAGCGCGAGCTGCGTTACCCCGACGCCGAGGCGGCACTGAAGCGCGTCATTGACGCCGACCCGCGCGACCCCGCCGCATGGTTCAACCTGGGCACGGTGTATTTTGCCCAGCGAAAACTGGAAGATTCTTTCCAGGCTCACCAACACGTGGTGGAGATGGGTTTTGGGCGCGGCCAGAACTTTTATGTCGCCTCGCTCTTCCACAGTTTTACCACCTTGGTGCGCCTGAAGCGGCAACCGGAAGCGCAGAAGTTCCTGAAGATTCACGAAAAGATGCGCGACGCAGTTCCGGGAATCTCACTGCAGAATCCCGCGCTGGAAGGCGGCAAGTATGGCGCGGTGCTGGTGCCCGCCTCGCCGGTGACCGTGGCGGCGCGGAGATCGGCGGCCGAGAAGGTGACGTTCGCTGACATCACGACCAGGCTGGGCATTGCAGCGGCGGACGCCTCGCCTGCACCCGATGGGGGGCAAGAAATTAAAGCGACGGATTATTCGCTGGAGTATGCGCGCCGCCACCTGGCGCCGTTGTTCGGTCCTTCTTTTGCCCTCGGTGATTACGACAACGACGGGCGCCCCGACGTCTACCTGGTGAATCCCGCGGCAACCAACCATCTCTATCACAACAACGGCGACGGGACGTTTAGCGATGCGACCGCAAAGGCCGGCGTGGCCGGTCCGGGCGCGAGCCTTTCCGCCACGTTCGCCGACTTCACGAACAACGGCCACGCCAGTCTCTTTGTGACCGGCGTGGGTGGCGTCCGGCTCTACCGCAACAAGGGTGACGGCACGTTCGAGGAAGAAACGGAGAAAGCCGGGCTGAAAGGCTCGGAAGGCGAACTGGCAACCAGTGCGGTCTTGGTGGATGCTGACAACGATGGTTTTCTTGATCTGGTGGTCACGATTTACACCAATCTGACCAAGCCACCCGACAAGGCGTCGTTCGCTTTCCCGAACGATTTTTCCGGCGCCGCCACGCGCTTCTATCGCAACAATGGCGATGGCACGTTCACGGACGCGACGGAATCCTCGGGGCTCGCTGTTAAGGGGCGAACGCGCAAGGCGGTCTTCGGCGATTTTGATAATGACGGCTACACCGACGTCCTGCTGGTTCGTGACGACGGACCGCCCCTGCTCTACATGGGACGCGGCGAGTGCAAGTTCACGAATCGCACGGCGGATGCCGGCAGCGACCTCGCCACTTCCACCGCGCTCGACGCGCAGGTCGCCGACTTCAATCACGACGGGAATTTCGACCTTGCGTTGTGGTCTCCCATTGGCTATGAGGTCTTGCTGAACCGGGGAGGAGGTAAGTTCGCCGGCGTGGCCAACCTCCCCGGCATTGCGCCGCCCAAAGGGCCATTTGCTCTGCGCGGAATCGTGGCGGACTTGAACGGCGACAGCTTTGATGATCTCCTCGTGGCCGACGCCGCGGGGACGTGGCGATTTGTTGCCAACCGCCTTGGCCGTTTCAAGGAAGCCAGCCTCAGCTTGCCCGCCGCAAAACCCGAACGACTCGCAGCGCTCGCGCCCACCTGGCTGAACAACCAGGGCAAACTAAACCTTGTCGCCGTCACGCGGAGCGGTGCGGTGGCGGCGTTCGAGAGAGAGGGCCCGCCCGCCCGCTGGCTGGAAATCAAGATGAACGGCTATAAGAGCAATTCGCTGGGCGTGGGCAGCATCGTCGAACTCAAAGCGGGGAATTTCTATAACAAGGTTCTGGTGAACGGGGATCGCGTCCGCGTCTTTACCGGCGACCTCGCGAAACTCGATGTGGTACGCGTGACCTGGCCCAACGCCGTCATTCAGAACTGGGTCAACGTTGCCACCAACAAACCGATGGAGGTCCGCGAATCCGAGCGGCTGGCGAGCTCCTGCCCATTCCTTTATGTCTGGGACGGAGCAAAGTTCGTCTTTCTGACGGATGTCCTCGGCGTGGCGCCGCTGGGTGAATTGCTTCCCGACGGTGGTCGGATGAAGCCATATCCTGACGAGCTCGTTCGCATGCCGCAGGGGCTGCGCGACCAGAACGGCATGTACGTCTTTCAGGTTACCGACGAGTTGCGCGAAGTCGACTACGTGGACCAGCTCCGATTGCTAGCGGCCGACCATCCCGCGAACGAAGAGGTCTACTCGAATGAAATTTTCACGTCTTCGCCCTCATCGCCGGCACTCTACGCTGTGCGCGGCAAGCGCTTCCCGATTTCGGCCGTTGACGACAAGGGCAATGATGTGTTGCCCCTGCTACGCGAAGTGGACGGCCGCTATCCCACGGATTTCCGTCGCGACCGCATCCTGGGCCTGGCGGACGTTCACTCACTAACACTGGATCTTGGCGATTTGCCACCTTCCGAGCCGCTGACGCTTTGGCTCGCCGGATGGGTTTTCTGGACGGACTCGAACGGGTCGCGCGCACTGAGGTCCAATTCCCAGCTTCAGATGGTTCCTCCCTACCTCCAGGTTCGAGACGAGCGGGGCAAGTGGGTGACGGTGATTCCGGACATGGGATTGCCGAGCGGCACCAACCGCACCATGCGCGTGGACATGACGGGGAAGTTTTTCTCCGCTGACCACCACGTGCGCATCGTGACCAATTTCTGCGTCTACTGGGACCAGATCTTCTCTACCAGCGGCGAAGCTCCTGTTCCATCGACGGTGGAGTTGCCCCTGGTTTCTGCAGACCTCCACTACCGCGGCTTCTCGCAGCCGGTCAGTATTCCTTCCCACACCAAGCCTGACTACTTTGAGTACGCAAATCTGCTTGCCGACGCGCCTTGGAATCCCATGATTGGAAACTACACGCGCTATGGCAATGCGGAAAAACTCGTGACGAAGGCTGACGACCGAATGGTGGTGATGGCCACGGGCGATGAGTTGACGGTGAAGTTCGACGGGCGTGGACTCCCGCCGCTCCAGCCCGGATGGAAGCGGACGTTCTTCCTCTACACGCACGGCTGGGCCAAGGATGGCGAGCCCAACACTGCCTACTCGAAAACCGTGGAGCCGCTGCCGTTCCGTCGGATGTCCAATTATCCCTACGGCGCTCGAGAGCGCTACCCCGACAGCGCCGAACACCAGCAGTACCTGCGCGAATACCAAACGCGGCCTCGGTACCAACTGATTCCTCCATTGGCGCCGATCCAATAGTCGGGTTTCGCGCCCGCCCTCTCTCCGTCCCTTGCAATCGAGTTGAGGCGCTCCTCACAGCGTCGTATACTTTCGATGTCTCAGGGCTGAGACTTGCGAAACTGGTCAGTGACGCCCGCCGTCCAGAATAGTTGGAGGCTTTCCTGAGTACTCGGCCGTCCGATCCGAAGACGCCGCAACGTCGTGGCTGGGTCAGCCTCGTCCCTTATGGGCTGCACCGGCAGCATCCCAATCATTTTAAGGAAATCTTCACGTCCGCTTGGGAGAACCGTGACAGTCTCCGATACGCCTGGCGGATTCTGCGCGACGGGTGCTGCGACGGCTGCGCCCTCGGCACGGCCGGCATGCGCGATTGGACGATGAAGGGTATCCACCTGTGTGCCGTGCGTCTGCAGCTCCTGCGGTTGAACACGATGCCGGTCATGGATTGGCGCCTGCTTGAGGATGTAGACCGCCTCAGCGGGATGCGGGAGAAGCAGCTCCGGAAACTCGGTCGGCTGGCCGTGCCCATGGTGCGACGGCGAGGCGACAAAGGCTTCCACCGTGTCTCCTGGGATGAGGCGATCGAGCTGATCGCGAAGGTATTGCGCGCGACGGATCCCCACCGCGTCGGCTGGCTCCTCACCTCACGCGGGCTTACCAACGAAGCCTATTACGCGCATCAGAAGGTGGCCCGTTTCATCGGCACGAATCACGTGGATACGAGCGCGCGCATCTGTCACGCGCCCAGCACGGCGGCCCTCAAGGCGACCATCGGCTGCGCCGCGACGACGTGTTCGTATTCGGACTGGATGGGTTGCGACCTGATTGTTTTCGTCGGCTCGAATGTCGCCAACAATCAGCCCGTAGCCACGAAGTACCTGCATTATGCGAAGAAGCGTGGGACGAAAATCTTCGTCGTCAATCCCTATGTGGAACCAGGAATGGAGAATTACTGGATTCCCTCGGTCGTGGAGAGCGCGCTTTTCGGCACTCGGCTCGCCGACGATTGGTTCCAGATTCTGCCCGGTGGCGACATCGCGTTTTCCTACGGAGTGCTCAAGCACCTCATCGAGAACGACTGGGTAGACCGCGAGTTCATCACCGCGCGTACGAGCGGCTGGGAGACGGTGGAGGCGAAGACGCGCAGCCTCTCGTGGGAAGAAATGGAGAGAGATTCAGGGCTGTCGAGGGCGGAGCTCTATCGTTTCGCGGAAGCCTTCGGAAGAGCCCGTCATGCCATCGTGGTGTGGAGCATGGGCGTCACGCATCACCGGCACGGTAGCGACAACGTTCGCGCCCTGGTGAATCTGCAACTCGCGCGCGGCAACGTCGGGCGGCCGCACACCGGGCTGATGCCGATTCGCGGCCACAGCGGCGTGCAGGGTGGCGCGGAGATGGGCGCGATGCCGGGCGGCTACGTCATGGGTTATGATGTGAGCGAGGAGAACGCGCGGCTCTTTGCCGAGCCCGGCTATTGGGGCTTTGAGCCTCCAGCATGGCGAGGCATGGGCGCGGCGGAACTGATTCTGGCAGCCGAGCGCGCCGAAATCGACGCGCTCTGGCAAAGCGGCGGGAACTTCCTGGACACGCTCCCGGAGCCGGAGCGCGTTCGCCGAGGCCTCGGCCGCATCGGGCTGCGCGTCCATCAGGATATCGTGCCAAACCTGGCGATGCTCGTCGAGCCGGGAGAAACCGTCGTCCTGCTGCCGTCGCGGACTCGCTACGAGCAGCGGGGTGGCGGCACGGAAACGAGCACGGAGCGCCGGATCATTTACAGTCCGGAAATTCCCGGGCTGCGTCCCGGTGAGGCGCGCGACGAGTGGGAGATTCCGGTCCTTGTGGCACGACGGATCAATCCCGAGCGCGCGGCCGCGGTTTTCCCCTGGCGTGACACCGCCGACATCCGCGCGGAGATTGATCGCGTCTGTCCGACGTACCGCGGCATCGCGAAGCTCGAACGAAAAGGGGACAGCATACAATATGGCGGGCCGCGCCTGCTGGTCGATCGCTTCGCGACGCCCGACGGCAAAGGCCGCTTCAGCGCCGTCGATTTACCCGATACGAAAGTTCCCGAAGGCCGATTCTTGCTCGTCACGAGACGGGGGAAACAGTTCAATTCGATGGTGCACGCCGATGTCGATCCGTTGACGGGCGCACGCCGCGATGACGTGCTCATCTCCGCCGAGGACGCCGCCTGTCTGGGACTTCGCACCGGCGACCGCGTGACGTTGCGGAACGAACAGGGGGAGTTTCAAGGCCGCGTGCGGATTGATCGGGTCAAGCCCGGCAGTCTCCAGGCCCACTGGCCGGAGGTCAACGGTCTGATTCCCGCCGGGCGGTTGGATTCGAGCGGAGTTCCCGACTATACCGCGTCCGTCGAGATCGTAACGGAGCGGGAGCTTGCTGAGGCGCACGACGAAGAGGGGGAGGTCACAAAAGGTGTGGCGTAAACCGCAAAGCGTCTCGCCCATCCGCGTGTCGGAGTGGAGCGAGGGACGCGTCCGCAGGCACGAGGACACCATCGTCGGCGAAGAGCCGCTCGAAATCCGGCTGGGTACCAGTCCCCTTACCGTCACGATGCGAACGCCGGGAGACGATCTGGAACTTGCGGCAGGACTCCTTTTTACGGAGGGCATCGTCCGCCGCCGCGAAGAGATCGTATCTTTGCGCCACAGCCAGGAGAAAGGCCACGGCGAGAATGTGGTGCTCGTCGACCTGGCCGAGAATGTGGTGTTCGACCAGGAGCGCGTGCGGCGGAATTTTCTGGCGACTTCCGGTTGCGGCCTGTGCGGCAAGACCACGATCGAGTCAATTCGAGCTCGGGGCGTGAGCCGGCCAAATCCCCAACTGCGCATCGGGCCGAAAGTTCTGTGCCGGCTTCCTGCGGCGTTGCGCTCCGCCCAGGCGCTGTTCGAGCGCACCGGGGGGCTGCACGCCGCCGCCGTATTCACTGCGCGCGGCGAATTGCTGGCGGTGCGTGAAGACGTCGGGCGTCACAATGCCGTCGATAAGATTGTGGGTTGGGCGCTGCTCGAAGGACACTTGCCGCTCTCGGAACGCCTTTTACTGGTGAGCGGCCGCGGAGGTTTCGAGATTGTCCAAAAGGCCCTCGTGGCGGGATTTCCTTTCGTGGCTTCGATCTCGGCAGCCTCGAGCCTGGCCGTACAATTGGCGCGCGAGATGGGGCTGACGCTCGTGGGCTTTCTGCGCGGGGAGCGTTTTCTCCTCTACTCCGGTGAGGAACGGCTTCTGATCGCTCGGGAGACTGTCACCGAGGCCCCCCAGGCTTTTCGTTCTTAAGGCAGATATCTCCGCTGATTTGTGGCGTAACGGGAACGCTACTGAACCCGGCTGGGATTGGCCGTGGGGGGAGGCGGGGGCGGTGGCGCCATCAGGCCCAAACCTTGGAGAAGAAAAACGGTGCGCTGCGCGGCGCCGCGCCAGACCAGTTGGCAGCCTTCTCCCTGGCAGTTCTGTACGTAGACGTCGCCTCCGGAATACTCCAGACTGCAATTCTTAAACGTGCAGTTGATGAACACGCCGTCGTCGAGGACCAGGTGCTGGTTTTCGAAGACCTTCCCTTCGTGTCGGTTCATGGTTATGGCCACCCGATGGTGCGACGCCTCCGCCGGCGCGCGCCCCTTTGAGAACTGCAGGGAGAAGCTAACACTCGCAATAGATGGTTGCAAGCGCCTCGCGGCGGGTCAACTTGGGCGTGAATCCCTCACGCCTCGTAGGGCGGAGGGGCGACGCGCGCGTCGTCAAAGTCCGCGGTGGTCTTGAACGGTTCGTACTCCCCGGACAGGGCAAAAGGTTTTGTCCGTTCGCGAATCGAAGCGACTTCAGCTTCGCTAAGCGGCTTGAAGGTGGTTGCGGCGCGGACGGCCTGCTCGAGAATCTCCATCGAATCGCATCCCGCGCAGACGGTCGAGACCGGCTGGTTCATGGCGTAGTGCAGGCACTCGATCGCCGACACGGCTTTCGTCTTGAGCGCGTTGCCGAACGCCAGCGGCTTCATGCCGATGACGCCGATGTTTCTTTCCACCAGCACCGGAAGCACCTGCTGCTCGAAGCTGCGGAAGTGATGGTCGAGCACGTTAATGGGCATCTGCACGGTGTCCCACTCGTACGGCTTGGAGAGCATCTTCAGGTGAATCGCGGGATGTTTGTGCCCCGTGAATCCGATGTAGCGGACCTTGCCCTGTTTCTTGGCGACGTAGGCCGCTTCGATGGCGCCTTTCGGCGAGAAGATCCAGTCGGGGTCGGTTTCGTAGACGATCTCGTGGAACTGCCACAGGTCGAGATGGTCCGTCTGGAGTCGCTGCAGGCTTTCTTCCAGATTCTTAAGCGCACCTTTCTTGTCGCGCGGGTGGCCCTTCGTCATCAGGAAGACCTTGTCGCGTTTTCCTTTGATGGCTCTGCCCATGCGGACTTCGCTGTCGCCTTTGTGGTAGTCATCCGAGTTGTCGAGAAAATTGATGCCGCGGTCGATGGCGGCCTCGATGATCCGAATGCCCTCGGCCGGATCTTTGGGCACTCCGATGTGATACCCGCCCAGACAAATGAGCGATACCTTCTCCCCCGTCTTACCCAGCGTGCGGCGCGGGATCTCGGCGTCGGCTGCGAAGGAAGATGAAGAATTCCACGCGGTCAGACCGGCGCCGGCCGTTGCGGCCCCGGAGATTGTGTGGGACAGAAACTCGCGGCGCGTTTGCCTGCGCATGGTTGGCCTCCTGGTTGCTTCGCCCCTGGGTATGGAGGCAGTCTACCACACGCACTGCTCGTCCGCTATCGGCATCACGGGCCGGACTGTCCGCCGTGAGATTTGACCGCCGAAGGTTTTCCTACCAAGCCGATCGCGTAAGGGCGGGTTGGGGATGACGGAGTATTCCGGTGACCCGCTGGCGCAGCCGTGTCAACGCGGCGGTGTGAAGTTGCGAGACACGCGACTCATCGATCCCTAGTCGCTTTCCGATCGCTTTCATCGTGAGTCCCTGATCGTAGTAAAGCACCACCACTTGCCGCTCGCGTTCGGAGATGCGGTCCAGGGCGCGCTTGAGGATTTCTCTCCGCTCGCGGCGAAAGCACGCCTCATACTGGTCCACCGGGTTATCCGCGGCCAGCGATTCTTCGCCGGCCCGCCAGCTGGCGGGCTCCCTGGTTCCCACCGACCCCATCGGTCTGAGCCAATCCATCCCCACCGCCTGCAGCTCCAGAACCGTCCGGTACCACGCCTTGAGGCCCCCCCCAAGCCCCTCGGCCATCTCGCCGTCGCTGGGCGGGCGGCCGAGCTTCGATTCCAGCTTCCGATATACCGTCTCAGCTTTCTTGCTCTTCTTCCGCATGTCACGCGAGGCGCTGTCCAGGCCACGCAGCCCGTCCAGAATGGCGCCGCGAATCCGGTGCTGGGCATACTGCTCGATCTTCACGTCCTTGCGCGAGTCGAACTTGCGCACGGCATCGATCAGGCCCAGCACGCCCGTGCTCACCAGGTCGTCCAGTTCCACGTGGAGAGGGAGGCGCTCGCGCAT
>Ga0315281_10009403_pt1 | contig 13563 bp, 14 predicted proteins | sample YL17G07_0_MG_FD_204540 | JGI IMG/M metagenome (GOLD analysis project Ga0315281, IMG submission 204540) | Sediment microbial communities from Yellowstone Lake, YNP, Wyoming, USA - YL17G07_0 | ecosystem: Environmental > Aquatic > Freshwater > Lake > Sediment | place: USA: Wyoming | collected...
AATTCCCTTTGTATCCTGACCTGCTAAAAGAAAAATGAAAAAGAAAGCTAAAAAGCATGAGCGTCCCAGCTGGGATGAGTATTTTTTAGAGGTAGCCATTCTTGTTTCTAAAAGGGCTACTTGCCTTAGACGTAGCGTCGGTGCGGTTTTGGTGAAAGATAAAAAGATTTTAGCTACTGGTTATAATGGTGCGCCTTCGGGTCTTAATCATTGTTTGGATATCGGTTGCCTGCGGGAGAAATTGAAGGTTCCCTCCGGAGAACGTCAGGAATTATGTCGGGGGTTGCATGCTGAACAGAATGTATTAGTCCAGGCAGCGCTATATGGGGTAAGCACAAAAGGTAGCACCCTTTATGTGACTAATCAACCCTGTGGAATTTGTGCCAAGATGTTGATTAATGCTGGGATTAGAGAAATTGTTATTTCCGCTGGCTATCCCGATAAATTGGCGAGGGAATTTTTAAAGGAAGCAAAAATCAAAGTAAGAAGAATAAAAAAATGAGATGTCCTCATTGCGGTTATCAAGAAGATAAGGTGGTTGATTCGCGCGCCACGCGGGAAGAATCGGCAATCCGGCGCAGACGCGAATGCTTAAAGTGCGGTAAGCGTTTTACCACCTATGAATATATTGAAGAAATCTCTTTAATGGTAGTAAAAAAAGATGGCAGGCGCGAGCCTTTTGATCGCAAGAAGATTCTCGGTGGAATTATGAAGGCCTGTGAGAAAAGGCCGATCAGCATGGATAAAATGGAGGATATTGTTATTCAAGTAGAACGCGCAATTCAAAAAAAAACCGACCGCGAAGTTGCCTCCTCAAGAATCGGCGAGCTGGTGATGGAAAAATTAAAACAATTGGACGATGTGGCATATGTTAGATTTGCTTCGGTCTACAGGCAATTTAAAGATGTGGGGCAATTCATGGTGGAATTAAAAGATATTCTTAATAAAGAAAAACAACGTAAATCATCGAGATAAGAGAAAGAGAGAGATATATATGGTCGAGATGGAATTAAATAAGATTGTCATTGATGAAAAGAGGCACGATCAACTTATTGTCTTAAAAGAAAAAGGCGGTAACCGGATTCTACCCATTGTTATCGGCCTGGTGGAGGCCTCGGCCATCAAATTAAAGATTAGTGGGTTTAATCCACCCCGGCCCTTAACCCATGATTTACTACAGGCGACGATTGAAAATTTAGAGGCAAGTATTGATAAGGTGATTATTGATAAATTAGAAGATAATACCTTCCACGCCAAACTCGTCTTAAAAACCAACTCCGGCAAACTTAAAGTTGTTGATGCCCGGCCTTCGGATAGTATTGCCTTGGCAGTCAGGGCCCATGTGTCTATATTTGTCGAAGACGAAGTCATCAAGCAGTCAGAGATATTTAATAAAGAAAAATAAATATGTTTTTTGCGTGTGTCTTGTCTTGTTTCTCGCAGGGGCGTTTGTGGCTTATAATGCCCCTGTCTGAGTTTCTCGCTCAGGTCGATTTTTTAACGCCAATGTTCTTTCGCATTTCGGTGACTGCTGAACTCGCCCCTCGAGCTCTAGCTCTCGGGGCTCAAACAGCATCGCCATCCCAAGATTGCCGCCCTCTCGGGCGGCCTTGGGATTCCCTCAATGCTCAAGCTCCATTGGCTAAAATCGACATTCGCTCGAAATCTCAGCCAGAGGCATCTAATGAAGCAGTACGCCTCGTCACCCGCAAAAATTAGCTAAAGTCGACATTCGCTCGAAAACCGACAGATTCATTTTATATAATTATTTGGGTGAGGTGTAATTAAAGAAAAATAGGAGGAATGATGGAGAAGAAAAGGTCTAAAACGCTTACAATAGTTATAATCTCCTTATTTTATTTACCATTAACATGTTTGATTTATATTTTTGTAAAATTTTTTTACCCTGCAGAAGGACAGTTATTAGCAATAACACCTTTTTTCCCCAGCCTTTTAAGAATTATTCCTGTCAATTATCCGCTTCTATTTTCTATATTCTTGGTATTGGTAATTTATTTATTTTGCTTGTTTAAATTAGTAAAGTGGTCGAATTATGTTTTTTTTCTTATAATCTTGCCCTTTCTTATATCTGAGATCTACATATTTACTCAGTCGTGGCATTATATATTAAATCCGGCACTTCGCGTAGGAATCAATCCTAGATTTTTTTCTGCTGCAGGGGGAGTTGGAGGTATTTTAATAAAGCCATTTATTTGGTTATTTTATTTTGGTGGATTAACTTATTTCTTGAATCGCCCCAAAGTAAAGGCTCAATTTAGTCCTGAGCGAGGCGAAGCCGAGTCGAAGGAAGCGGTTTAAATAATTATATTAGCGGGTGGCGTGGGTTGGTTTTGAGTAAGGTAGCATTTACGCAATAGTTTTTGACCTGTGACATGAGACTGGGGCACTGGGGACTGGGTCATTAGATACGTGGTAATGTGTACCCCTTGCCTAAGCGCTTGTCAATTTCTTCGAAATTGACTGCGCAGGCTTCGGGATAAATTCGCAGACGCCCTACGGGCTACAACTTACGTCGCAAGACGTTAAATTAAGGCTCCGTAAGTTGTCTGCTCATTTATGAAAATAGGCATTCTTTCGGATAGCCACGATAATTTGCCCAAGATTGAGAAGGCGGTGAAGCTTTTTAATAAGCAGAAAGTTGGTTTTGTGTTGCACGCCGGAGATTTTGTGGCGCCGTTTACTATTCCTAAATTAAAGAATCTTAACTGCGATTGGTTTGGTGTATTTGGCAACAATGACGGAGAAAGAATCGGACTAGACCGCATATCCGCAGGCAAAATCCAGGAAGGTCCTTTAAGAATTGAACTTGACCACAAAAAGGTTATCTTGGTCCACGATATAAATACTATTAACCCTGACAGGGAAGATGCAGCTTTGGTTATCTCCGGGCATACGCATAAGCCCGAAATTTTAAAGAAGGACAACCAACTCCTCATTAATCCCGGTGAAGCTGGTGGCTGGTTAACGGATAAATCTACTGTGGCCATTGTGGATTTAACTACCTTATCCGGCAAGATTTTTAATCTCTAGGCCCATCAATATGATTTTCCTGCTCAGACCAGAAGAAAAAAATCTACTTAAAACAATTTGGGTATTTGCTAAAAAGAGAAAGATAAAACTCTATCTTGTAGGTGGTATCTTGCGCGATATTTTGCTAAACAGAAATAAGGATAACCTCGATATCGATTTTTGTTTAAAAAAAGGTGCGATAAATTTTGGCAGAAAACTGGCCAAAGAAATTAAAGCCGGTTTTGTGGTTTTGGATAAAGAGCATGGCGCAGCCCGCTTAGTAAAAAAAATAAACCCCGTTAGAGACTATAGAGTAACAAAGAAGAGACGTGGTGTCTCTAACGGGGTAAAAGATAAGGCCTGTACCTTAGACTTTACGGATTTTCGCGGCAAGACTTTAGAGGAAGACTTGCTGCATCGCGACTTTACCATAAACACCCTGGCTTTGGAATTAGAGAATGTCTTTACAAAGGATGATTTGAATAATCTGCTTATTGACCCCTGCCGTGGTAGAGAAGATCTAAATTCTAAAGTCATAAAGGCGGCCAACAAAAAGGCCTTTGATGAAGACCCTTTAAGGATATTACGCGCCTTTAGTTTTGCCTGCCTATTCGGTTTTAAGATAGCTCAAGAAACCTTAAAGTTAATAAAATTAAAGAAAAATAAATTATCCCGGGTTTCCTTTGAACGCATCCGCGATGAACTATTTAAAATTCTGGATAGCCCATGTGCCTTTGATTGTTTCCTTACGCTGGATAAACTAAAAATCTTAAAGATAATTTTTCCGGAGATTGAGCTGATGCGCAATGTAAAACAAGGGCCGTATCATCATCTGGATGTCTGGGAACATACCCTGGAGACAATTAGGCAGCTTGAAGGTTTAATTAAAGAATTAAAAAATAATCCCGAAGTGCAAAATTATCTCAATGAAGTTATTTCATCCGAAAGGAGGCGGCGTGCCCTGATAAAATTAGGCGCGCTTTTGCATGATATTGGAAAACCTCAGGCGCGGCGCCGTAAAAACGGCAAAACCATCTTCCATGGCCACGAAAGAATTGCCTTGGAGATAGTCGAGAATATTACCCAGCGCCTCAGGCTTTCTAACGACGAACAGAATGCTTTAAAAAGAATAGTCTTTTGTCATCTGCGTCCCGGGTATCTTGCGGATAACGAGGTAATTAGTAACCGGGCAAAATTCCGTTTTTTCCGTGACACCGCAAATGAGGCGGTGAGTATCCTTTTAATTGGCATTGCGGATCAACGCGCCACTAAAGGGCCGTTGACTACCAAGGCATCGCGTATTAAGCATGAAATGGTGGTTTTTGGCTTAATTAAGGAATATTTTAAAAGAAAAAAAGAAAAGAAACCGGTGCGGATTATAAATGGCGATGATTTAATCCAGAAATTCAAATTAGAGCCATCACCATTAATTGGTAAGATTTTACGCGAGATAGAAGAGTTACAGGCCATCGGCAAGATAAAGACCAAGCAAGAGGCTCTTAAAATAGCAGAAAAATTTCTCAAATAATTTACAGTTCGAGTAACGATGAAAAAAAAGATTTTCTTTATTTTTATCCTTATATTTATTATTATTAGCGTCACCATAATTTATTTAAACCAGGTAGTCCTGCCCACGAAAATTAAATCCCTCATCGTTTCTAGTCTTGAAACAGCCACCCAGAAAAAGGTAAACTTTGAAGCATTACAATTTCACATATTTAAGGGCCTGGTATTAAAAAACTTGGTCATATCCGATGACCAAAAAGCAATCGTAAATATCAAGGAGGTTTCCTGCACATTTCTGATCCTGCCTATTTTTAAAAAAAAGATTATTATTCCTGCTTTAAAACTTAAATCTCCCGCTATATTTTTAGAAAGAAGGAAGGATTTTACATTCAATATCCAGGATTTATTCCCAGAGAAAACTATACAGGCACCGAAGGCAAAGTTTATCCCGCCTTTGCGTGCAAGGGCGGGGTTCAGTATATTTATTTACAAAGTCAGCATAACTGATGGGAGTATTCGCTTTCAAGATAATACCCTATCTCCAGCATTCACTAAAAACATCGAGAACTTAAATTTAGTTATAAATTTATCCTTGCCGGCAAGCGTAAAATTTACGCTTAAATCAGAAATACCCGCCTCTCTTGCTATAAAGATAAACGCCACCGGTGAATATAAGATACCCGATAAACAGTTTACCAGTCGAATCAATATAAAAGACTTTTCTCCTCGGGAATTCCAGGACTACTACCAGGGTTTAGGTATTGTTATTCCCGAAGGCGTGCTTGAGGCAGCGATAGACCTTAATCTCAAAGATAACCTTATGGATGTTAAAATATCCGCACAAAATAAAAACCTGGCGATATCTAAGGATAAGATTTCGCTTAACTTAAACTCGCAAATAAACGCAGATTTAAAATACAACCTAATCAATAAACAATTAGAGTATTCGGGAATAGCAACAATTGCCAAATCGGATATTATCGGATTAGGCTTCCTCGAGCGGATAACCGATATCAATGGAGGAGTGCAATTCGATAATTCGGGCATTATTTCAAATAAACTAAATGCTAATATCTGGGCAATACCGGTAGAGGCAGAGTTAAAGATCAGTGATTTCAAGAACCCCTTGTTAAATATTGATATTGCCTCGAGCTTAGACCTTAATTCTCTTCAGGGACTATTAAAGGATAAATTTAAATTTAGTTTTCCAGCTGATATTCAAGGAAAGGGCAATTTATTATTGAAAATAGAGACCAGATTACCTTTGGTTGGCCCACTCCAGATAAATGGTTCTCTTGATATTTTAAGTGCAATATTAAAGCTAGAGAAGATTAAATCTTCCCTTGAAGATATTAGTGGTCGGTTGGAGTTTGACCAAAACCAGCTGAAATGGCCGCAGATAAAATTCAAATATTTAGGTTTACCCTATAAGACCACCGGCGTGTTGAAAAATTTTCAGTCTCCCACCGTGCAATTAGAGCTATCCTCAACCGACCTTTCTCTGGAGTCTATTTTCGCGATTAATCAAAAATTGGTTAAATTAGAGAAATTACAAGGCCAATGTCTTAATTCAAAATTTTCCCTGAGTGGAGATATCGATATTACCGAACCGTCCAATTTGGATGCTGATGTAAGCGGCCAGTTAAATATAAATTTGCCGGATATTAAAGAACTTTTGAAGAAATTTTCCGCCGGAGGCGGATCCGCCACGAATTATGGCGGAAAAGATCGGTTAGAGCAGATTAAGCCAGAGGGAGTAATAAATGCACAATTCAAGGTAAAAGGCAATATCAATAATCCGAAGTCCTGCGCCATCGAGGCCCAGCTTTCCAGCCCTGTCGTATCCGCTTATGGTTTAAGGGGCACAGAGTTCTTTCTTGATTATGGTCAGGCAGAAGGTATAGCTGATATATCCCGTATTTATTTATCTTTTTACGACGGTACAATTGAGGCAGGTGCAAAGATGAATTTAAATTCAGAAAATCTCCCCTTTTGGGTAAGCACGGTGATGCAAGGCGTAAAGATTGAGAAACTAAAACTGGATACTGCTGCTAAAGAAAAAGACATCTCCGGCACCATTTCAACTCAGTTGAAGATAAATGGCTTCCTTAAGGACATCTCTAAGTTAAACGGAGCAGGCCAGATTAATATTACAGAAGGAAACCTCTGGCAGCTGAATTTATTTAAAGGCCTAGGGGTTTTGCTCTTTGTTAAAGATTTCAGTAAAATTATTTTTAGCGAAGGCTCGTGTGGATTTTCTATACAGGATAAATATATCTTTACGGATAATTTGAAGCTAAAAAGCAACGTTGCCGAACTAGCTGGCGCCGTAAAAATAGGTTTTGATAGCTCTGTCGATGCCTCGCTTAATGTCCATATCCTGGAGGAGATGATTCCCTTAACCGGCACCTTTAAAGATGTTACCAGCGCAATAATTGGCCGGGCCGGTAAATTTGGAGTGATAAAAATCAGCGGCACACTGAAAGAGCCGAAATACAAATTCCAACCCGCGGTAGCGGATATCATTGGCGGATTAAAAGATGTTTTCTTCGGAAAGTAAATTATTGGTTCGGTTTTTGAAGCTTTCCTGACTTTGTAGCAAGTCTTTTTTATAACTTTATATGAACGAATGAATTGCACAATATTTTTTGTTTTTAAGGCTTTTTTCAGAGAAAGCTTCTGATTGCACAGATTGTCCCGCACCAAATTAAAATAAATATGGCGGGATTCCGACTTTGTCGGGAAAAAACAGATTACACAGATTAAAATATCGACTATAAAATCTGTGTAATCTTAGCCCCTTCCTTAATAGGTATAGGAAGGGCTACCCTTTAGGGTTAAATAATCTGTGTAATCAAGTTCTTTCCCTTTTGCTACAAACTTGGGAAAGAACTCGGTTTTTGTATTGACAGAAAACAGAGGTAGAGTTACTATAATTTTGAAAAAGACATACTATAAAATCACGTATAATCGGTTGATTATATGGCAAGATTATACGAGGAGGTGATATATGCTTATTAAACTGGTAAGCAGAATAGCTTTAATTTTGTCTATGGTCACGCTGGCATTGGCGGTAAATATAGTTCAAGCAGAGGATGAGCCCCAGCACAACTTAGATGCATATTTGCGATATATACCTTCCCGTTCTGCTAAGACAATCTCAGGTAAAGTAGAAATTATTGAGTCGGAAGCCGAATATAGTTACCAATTTAAGGTATTTGATAAATTACCGGTAAAATTTTCTTTAACTCCTCAGTATATCGGCATAGAAAATACTACTGAAGTAGAACTGCCATCAAATTTAACCGGTCTGACCACTGATATTGAGGTTACCCTGCCATTTTTTAATTTTTATGAGACATATCTACGTTTAGGAGTCAGTCCTTCTTTCTACGGTGATGATTGGGATTTTGAAACCTCCGATTTCCGCATCCCGATGCGTTATTTTCTTATTCACCGGCCAAACGACCAATGGACCTTTATCGCAGGCGTGGCCATATATCCCGATTTTGAGAGTGAGGTTTTACCTATATTGGGATTTATCTATAAGCCCAATAATAAATTAACCTTTAATATTATACCCAAGAGGCCAAACATTTCTTATTTAGTTAATGATCAGCTTACCTTATTTGCTGAGGGAGGCGGTTCTACAAACAGTGAGTTCGAAGTAACCAAGGATAATTTAAAAAATGTGGTCTTACGTTATAAAGAAATGCGCCTAGGTAGTGGCGTGAAATTTAAATTCAATGAATATATCCAAAGCTCTATCTCCGCCGGAGCGGTATTTAACCGAACGCTCAAATATCGAGATAGCCTAGGCAAGGTTAATCTTAAAGACGGTTTATATACTGAGTTTAGGATAGAGATAGGGTTATAGATGCTCGATAGCGCCCCCAAAGATAAGTGGAAAAGAATAGGGACAAATAAGAGAGCGGGGGTATTAGTCCCTTTATTTTCCATCTATTCCCAAAATAGCCTGGGCATTGGTGATTTTGCAGACCTAAAGCCACTAATAGAATGGGCTCATCAAACCGCCAACTCCATAATCCAACTTTTACCCCTGAATGAAGTGGGTCCTCTTTTTTGTCCTTACGATTCTTTGAGTTCTTTTGCTTTAGAGCCGATGTATATATCTCTGAAGACATTAGCTGCTAAGGATAAATCCTTCCCAGATAAGATAGGTAATCTTAAGAGAACGTTTCCCGCAGGTAAGCCATATGTAGATTATGGGATAAAAAAAGCGAAAATTAGCTTGCTCTGGGAGATTTATCTTCAGGATAGTAAATTACCTTGCGCAGAGTTTAAGCAATTTCAAGAAGAAAATACATATTGGCTAAATGATTTTGCGCTTTTTAAGGTGCTCAAGAGTTATCATCAAGGGCGGCCCTGGTATGAATGGGAAGATAAATATAAAAACCGCGAGTCCGCAGCATTAGAAATTTTTCAAAAAGAACATGAAAAAGAAGTAAATTTTCAGTTTTGGCTGCAGTGGCAATTGTATAAACAGTTTAAAGAAATAAGGACCTATGCGCAAAGGAAAAAAGTTTTATTAAAGGGCGACCTTCCCATTCTGGTCTCTAGAGATAGCGCAGATGTTTGGCAACATCCAGAATTTTTTAAATTAGAATATGCTAGTGGCGCTCCGCCGGATATGTATTGCGCTAAGGGGCAGCGTTGGGGAATGCCGACTTATAATTGGGAAAGAATTTCCGGTGGCGGATATAAATATTTAAAGGAAAAGCTACGCTATGCGCAAAATTTTTATGATATTTTAAGGATAGACCATGTGGTGGGCTTATTCCGTATCTGGAGCATTCCTTATAATGAACCCTTGGAGAATCAAGGCCTGAATGGTTTTTTTGACCCCAAAGATGAAAAAGAATGGGAAGAGCACGGCAGGCAGATATTATCCGTGGTCGTTAATAGTACGGATATGCTTATTTGCGCGGAGGACTTAGGCGTAATACCCAAGGCCTGTCCCAAAATAATGGAAGAATTAGGTATTCCCGGTAATGACGTCCAGCGCTGGGTAAAGGAGTGGAAGATAAAACACGATTTCCTGAAGCCCCAGGATTACCGTCTTCTTTCGGTAACAATGTTATCTACCCATGACACCACTAATTGGCCAGCCTGGTGGGAGAATGAAGCCGGGACAGTGGATGAGGCACTTTTTATGAGAAAATGCGCTGACCCCCGCCAGATAAACTTCAGCCAGCTAAGAGATAAGCTCTTTGATGCTAAACTTTCTGTGCACGGCAGGTTGCGTTGGTTAAATAGTGTTGATTCGGTAGAGAAATTGGTCTCTATTTTAGGTAAGAAAAAAGAAGAGCTGAAGGATTTTATTGATTTATATGAAAATACCTATCAAGAAAAAGAGAAACTTTGGAAACATCTGAAGCTTAAAGGCAGAATGAGAGAAAAATGCGATTCAGAGATTGTAAAAGCGGCATTGCGGATAACTTTGGAATCCCGGGCAATATTTTGTATAAATTTATTAATAGACTGGTTATATTTAACCGATATATTTAAAGGTGATCCTTATCAATACCGCACAAATACCCCGGGAACGATAAATGATAAGAACTGGTCTTTGGTCATTCCTCTTTCCTTGGATGGACTCTTAAAGCATAAGGTTTGTCGAGTGATTAAAGAAATGATTGCTTCTTCTGGTAGGATATAAAAATGTTTGATTTTGAGGTAAAGATAGCCCAAGATAAAAAGGAAATTCAGCAGGCTTTGCAGTTAAGATATGAGATTTTTAAACTTGAAATGGTGGCAGATTCCCCACAAAAGGAGGCCTCTAGGTTAGATGTAGATATTTACGATGATATTTGTGACCATCTGATTGTTATCGATAAAACCACCGATAAAATCGTAGGGACTTATCGGCTTATGCTTAATTCTAGACTAGATGGTAAAATGAAGTTCTATTCAGAGAAATTTTTTGACATCCGGAATATTAAAAAATTATCTAATGACCACGAAATTTTAGAATTGGGCCGTTCCTGTGTAGAGCGGGATTATCGTTCAGGGCCGGTGATCAATCTTCTCTGGAGCGGTATTGCTAAATACGTCAAAGACCATAAGGTAAGATATCTTTTTGGCTGTCCCAGGCTTTATACTTCTTCTATCCTTGAAATAAGTAAGATCTTTAAGCTGATCAAACAAAAATTTTACGCTCCAGATGAACTTAGGGTTTACCCCCGGCCTAAAAATAAAGTTAAAGGCCTAAAGCTAAATATTCCCCTGCCTAACTTGCGAGAAATCTGGCGCCAACTTCCTCCATTAGTAAAAGGGTATCTGCGGGTAGGAGTAATGGTCTGTGGTTTGCCTGCGCGCGATCCTATTCTAGGCGTGGTATTTATTTTTATCTTATTGGATATTCAGAAAATACCCTCTGCGTATAAACACCATTTCCTTTGATATATGGTTATCTATAAGAAGATTTCCTTGCTTCTGGGAATATTGATCTATATTCTCATGGCATTACTTCTAAAAATAATTCTCCTACCCCTCACTCTTTCTGGTTATTTCAGAATTATAAGCTGCTGGACAAGAATTTTTAGTAGATTTTTAAGATTTTTTCTTAAGATAAGAGTTAATATCGCAGGAGACCTTTCAAGATTAAAGGAAAGGGCTAATTTTATTGTTTCTAATCATTTAGGTTATTTAGACGGTATAATTTTAGGTAGCCTGTTTGCTATTATATATACATCTAAGAGTGAGGTAATGCGCTGGCCTTTATTCGGATGGATGAGCGAGGCAGGAGAAACTATTTTTATTGACCGCAAAAGAAAATTTAAGTCAGCCGATTATATTCAAGAAGTTACAGAAATGCTTAAAAGAAAAGTAAATGTCTTAGTCTTTGCCGAAGGTACTTCTACCGATGGCGGGCAATTGCGTCCTTTTCAAACTATACATTTTCAACCGCCTCTAAATGCAAAATCTTGGATTTTACCGGTTACTATTAGCTATACAAAGATTAATGCAGAAGAAGTTAATCTTAAAAACAGGGATAAGGTTTGTTGGTATGGCCAAATAAATTTTTATCAACATCTTCTCGAGGTTCTGAAATTAAATAGCATTGAGGCAAAAGTAGTAATTCATCCCAAAATAGATTCAGCCGGTTTTTTAAATGCGGGCCGTTCGCGCAAGGATTTAAGCGAGGCATTACATGAAATTATCGCGCGCAACTACCCATTATTTAAATAGAATTCAACGAAAGATAAGAAGATTTTAGATAGCATAAAAGATATGAAGATAATAAATGAAGTAATCAGACTTAAAACTAAGGGCAACCCGGATTTATTAAATATTACCGAAGAAATAACCCGTTTATTAAAGTCGACGAAACTTAAGAAAGGTAATGTCACTGTTTTTGTGGTTGGCTCAACAGCCGCGATTACCAGCTTTGAATACGAACCGGGATTAATAGAAGATATGGTGGATTTTTATGTGTAACTTATTCCCCAAATCAGTCATTATCATCACGATGATACCTGGGGTGATGCCAATGGTTTTAGCCATTTAAGGGCTGCGCTTCAGGGGCCCTCTTTAACTATACCCTTTGAAGAAGGCAGGCTTTTGTTAGGTACCTGGCAGCAAGTAGTCTTGGCAGAGTTTGATCATCAGCCCAGAAACCGCCAGATAGTGGTTCAAATTATAGGAGAATAAGAACTCTGCCTGTTCCACCTACGCGGTGGAATAGCGGTGGGGAGGAAATGGGTTGTTAAATAGGTTAAAAATGATAAAATAACAAGGTGCATGGCGAAGGGGAGTATTTTTTGATGCTTAATCAACAAGAAATTCAACAATATATAAAAGAAAAAGGGTTAATTACTGATTATTCTAATCTGGAAACTCAGCTTACGCCCAATGGGTTTGATTTGACCGTGGCCAGCGTATTTGAATTTGATACACCAGGGGCATTAGATTTTTCCAATAAAGAGAGAAAAGTTCCTGAAGGCAAAGAAATTTTAGCGAAAAAACAAAGCCCACAAGATAAATTCGGCTGGTGGAATCTCAAAAAAGGGGCCTATAAAATAAGGACCAATGAGGTGGTTAATTTACCTAATGATTTAATTGCCCTGGCTTTTTCCCGTACCTCTTTACTGAGAATGGGCGCGTTTACCCAGCATGGCGTCTGGGATGCTGGCTTTAAAGGGAGAAGTGAATTTGTATTAGTCGTGGAAAATCCCCAAGGGATAAAACTTAAACAGAATGCCCGCATCGCGCAATTAATTTTCTTACAGATAAATGAAATAAGCCAAGGATATCAGGGGATTTACCAGGAGAGAAAGTAGAGTCGATGTTTAAAATGCCAGTATTAATTTGGGTATTTTTAGCGGGCTTATCTGGAGAGCTACGCGCAGATACGCTATATCTTAAGAATGAAAGAAGCATAGAGGGTATTATAAAAATTGAAGATGGCGAAAGTATAGAGTTAGAGGTCTGTTCAGGGGGTTCAGTGAGATTGAAAAAAAGCGAAATAGAGAGAATAGAGAAGTCAACCCCTGAAGAGTCTGGCGCATTACGTCAAAAATGGGAAAGGCAGAAAAAAGAGTCCGAAGATAGGCTATTAAGACAACGATTGGAAGAAGAACGTGAACCTAAAAAGGTGGAATTTTCTAATGCGATTCAAGGCATAGTAGTCGAGGCTACATTGAACAGGAAAGTGCAGGCATCGCTAATTTTGGACACAGGCGCTTCTATTATAATGTTGAGGAAAAATATTGCTGAAAAATTAGGGATAAAATTAGACCAGGTGAAACCGGATATGAAAGTAACTGTGGCTGATGGTCGTCAAATTAATGCAAAACATATTATCTTAGAAAGTGTAAAGGTGGAAAAAGTAGAAGCAGATAATGTGGATGCCGCTGTGCTATTGGATGAGGTTGGGGATGTTAGTTTTGGTGATGGATTATTGGGTATGTCTTTTTTAAAGAGGTTCAATTTTAAAATTGACCATAAGGACAAAAAGTTAATTCTAGAAAAGTTATAATGACCTGTATCCCTCGCGTAAACGCT
>Ga0315281_10009404_pt1 | contig 13561 bp, 13 predicted proteins | sample YL17G07_0_MG_FD_204540 | JGI IMG/M metagenome (GOLD analysis project Ga0315281, IMG submission 204540) | Sediment microbial communities from Yellowstone Lake, YNP, Wyoming, USA - YL17G07_0 | ecosystem: Environmental > Aquatic > Freshwater > Lake > Sediment | place: USA: Wyoming | collected...
CCTCGGACCCGACGACCGCGAGCTCCTCGAGCACGCCGCGTTCCTCCACGACATCGGCGAGCACGTCTCCAACACCGGTCACCACCGGCACTCCGCGTACCTTGTTCGCAACGGGCAGATGCGAGGCTTCGCACCCGACGAGATCGAGCTCCTCGCGGCGCTGGTGCGATGGCACCGCAGCGGTGATCCCCGAGCGTCGGACGAGTTCCCGCTGCTCGATGCCGACGCGATCGCGCGCGTTCGTGTTCTCACCGCGCTCCTGCGCGTCGCCGACGGACTCGACCGGGGACGCGAGCAAGTCGTCTACGGACTCGACACGATGGTCACACCGTCGCTCGTCCTGGTCCGCCTGCGGACGCGCGGCGACGCCGAACTCGAAGTGTGGGGGGCGCGCCGCAAGCGTGCGTTGTTCGAGAAGGTCTTCGAACGCGAGATGGAGCTCACCAACCATCCCGCGCTCGGCTGAGACGGAGGAGGAACCTGATGCAGTCAGTCCCGATCGGAAGCGAGTGGGTCCACACCGAAGACGCGCTCGTGGTGCGGTCGCCCTACGACGGTCACGAGATCGATCGCGTGCCCGCCTGCGACGCGAGCCACGTCGATCGGGCCGTTGCCGCGGCGGTCGCGGCCCGTCGGGAGACTCCGCTCGCCGCCTGGAAGCGCGCCGAAATCCTCGATCGTGCCGCGGCGGCCATCGGCGAGCGCCACGAATACCTCGCTCAGATCATCGCCGAGGAGGCGGCCAAGCCGATCAAGACCGCGCGCGTCGAAGCCCGGCGCGCGATCTCGACGTTCACGTTCGCGGCGGCGGAAGCACGTTCGCTCTCCGGTGAGATGGTGCCGATCGACGCCTCCGACGTGGGGGAAGGCAAGCTCGCGTTCACGCTGCGGGTGCCGATCGGGGTCGTCGGCGCGATCAGCCCCTTCAACTTCCCGCTGAATCTCGTGGCCCACAAGGTTGCGCCGGCGATCGCGGCGGGCTGCCCGGTGGTGCTGAAACCCGCGTCGCAGACTCCGCTCTCCGCGATCGCGCTCGCCGAGATACTCCTGCTCGAGTGCGGGCTTCCGGCGGGCTACCTCAACGTCGTCACCGGCAGTGGGGCGACGGTCGGCGATCCGCTCGTGGATCACCCCGACATCGCGATGATCACGTTCACCGGATCTCCCGAGGTCGGGTGGGCAATCCGCGCCCGCGCCGCGCGCAAGAAGGTCGGGTTGGAGCTGGGGAACAACGCGCCCGTGATCCTCGAGCCCGATGCCGACATCGACGCCGCGGCCAGGAAGATCGCGGTGGCCGGCTTCAGTCACGCCGGGCAGTCGTGCATCTCGACCCAGCGTGTCTACGTGCACGAGACCGTCGTCGCCGAGTTCCTCGCCACGCTGGTGCCGCTCGTGGAAGCGCTCACGGTCGGCGACCCGCTTGACGACACCACCGACGTGTCGTCGCTCATCTCCACGGGCGAACGCGAACGCGTGAGTGGGTGGATCGACGAAGCGGTGGCAGCCGGCGCACGCGTCGCGTGCGGAGGCACCGTCCACGACGGCATGCTCGCACCTACCGTGCTCACCGACGTCGCTCCGACCATGAAGGTGTGCGCGCAGGAAGTGTTCGGTCCTGTCGTCGCGGTGCAGACCTACCGCGACGTCGACGACGCGCTGCGACTCGCAAACGACTCCCGCTACGGGCTCCAAGCCGCGATCTTCACCAACGACCTGTCGGTCGCGCTGCGGGCCGTGCGGACCCTCGACTTCGGCGGCGTGCTCGTGAACGAAGTCCCCACCTACCGGGCCGACCAGATGCCCTACGGCGGGATTCGCGACAGCGGCAACACCCGCGAAGGACCGCACTACGCGGTGCACGAGATGACCGAGACCCGCCTCGTCGTGTTCGGATAGCTCGCGCCGCGAGCTGGGCACACCGGGTACGATGCCCCCGAGTTGACGAGCGAACCCTCCTCTGCGCTCCCTCCGCCGCTCCCGTCCCGGCCGCCGCGTTCGGTCATCGTGCACTGGGCCGTCGACAGCGCGGTCGCCTTCGCTGCGTTCCTCGTGCTCGGGCTCATCCTGGGCGCGTCGCTCCTCGTGGTCGCGGCGATTGCCGTGATGGCCGGTGCCGCGGCAGCGCCCGCCACGCGGCGCGCCGAGATGCGCGGGCTCGCGGCACGAGAGCAGGATTCCGCAAACGAGTGACCGGGTGACTGCTTCGGCGCCGCGCCCGCCCGACTCCCCCACGGAACCGATGGTCAAGCCGCGCCTGCGCGGCGTGTCGCACCGGTATGCCTTCTTCGCGTCGATCGCGTTCGCGATTGCGTTGATCACGTCGGCGGCGACCGGGCTGCCCCGATTCGGAGCCACCGTCTACGGCGTGACGCTGGTGGGAATGTTCGGCGCGAGTGCGCTCTACCACGGCCCCAAGTGGCCACCTCACCGTGCGCGGCGGTTCCTGCAACTCGACCACACCGCGATCTTCCTGTTCATCGCGGGCACGACGACCCCGATGGTGCTGCTCACCAACCACGGTAGGGTGCGCGTGCTCGTGCTCGGCCTCGCCTGGGCAATTGCGCTCGGCGGCATCGTCTACGAGTGGCTGCCCGTACGCCCCCCGCGCGGCTACGTCACCACGGTGTACCTGGTCATCGGGTGGGTGGGCCTGCTCGCGATCGGCGGGCTCTGGGACAGCACCGGCATCGCCGGCGTTGCGCTCGTCGCGGCGGGCGGGGCGCTGTACACCGTCGGCGCGATCGTGCACGCGGCACGCCGACCCGATCCGTGGCCACAGGTGTTCGGCTACCACGAGGTGTTCCACCTGCTCGTGATCGGGGCTGCCGTCCTGCACTACTGCGCGATCGCGTTCTACGTGCTCCCCCTCGGGGAATAGTCTCCGGCCAATGCCCGCGACCGTCGTCCTCGTGCACGGCGCCTTTCACGGCGCCTGGTGTCGGGAGCGCGTCGTCGGCGCGCTCGACGATGTCGACACATCCGACGCGATCGGATGAGCGAGCACTACGAGATCCGCAATCGCACGTTCTGGGACGCCGACGCCGGCGACTATCAGCAGATGCACGGAAACCTGCTCGCGGCGCAGCCGAGGGCATGGGGCGTGTGGCGCATCCCCGAGGACGAACTCGGCGTGCTCGGCGACACGACCGGACTCCGCGTCCTCGAGTACGGCTGCGGCGCGGCGCAGTGGTCGATTGCGCTCGCGGGCGCCGGAGCGCGCGTGGTCGGGCTCGACCAGTCACTCGCGCAACTCGAGCACGCCGAGCGCGCCCGGCGTAAGAGCTCCGGCGAAGTATCGCTCGTGTGCGCGAGCGGCGAGCACGTTCCCTTCGCGGAGGGTTCGTTCGACCTCGTGTTCTGCGACCACGGCGTGATGTCGTTCTGCGACCCGTACCGGACTGTCCCCGAGGTGGCGCGGCTGCTGCGCGCCGACGGACGCTTCGTGTTCGCGCATTCGACGCCGTGGGGCTACCTCACGTGGAACGCGAAGCGCCACCGCACCGGACGACGCCTTCGCGAGCCCTATTTCGGGATGCGCAGCTTCGACTCCGGCGAGGGGACGGTCGATTTCCAGCTCCCCTACGGCGAATGGATCCGCCTGTTCCGCACCAACGGCTTCGTCGTCGACGACCTCGTCGAACTGCAGGCACCAAAGGGCGCGACCACGACCTATCCCGAGTGGAACCCGCGCTGGGCCCGCCGGTGGCCCGCCGAACAGATCTGGAAGCTTCACCGCGACTGAGTCGACCCATCAGCAACGCAGACCGCGCCGCGGGAGGATCCGGTCGACGAGATAGCGCGTGACGGCCCGGTCGACGCAGTGGTTGCCCATGATGAACGAGGTGTGTTGCTCGCCTTCGGCGACGAGCAGCCGCCCGTTGTCGAGCAACCGGGTGAGCGACCGCGCGCCGGCGAGCGGCGTCGCCGGGTCGTCGGTGGTTCCGATCACGAGGATGGCGGGCGCGCCCACGGCCCCGTGCAGATCGCCGGGTGGCACGGGAGACACGGGCCAGATCGAGCACGCCAACGTGAAGTTCACGATGAACGCGCCGAGGCGCGGTGCGACGGCGCGAGCGCGGGATTGCAGTCGATCCGCCGAATCGAGGTCGCCGACGGGCGGCCCGTCGAGACAGGCAATCGCCCAGAAGGCATCGAGCGTGGGGTGATCCACGCCGGCCGATCCGCGCCCCACGATCGCGTCCGCAGAACTGAGCAGCGTCGCCGCGTTTCCGTGTTCGGCATCGGCCAGCGCCTGCGCGAGCGACGGCCAGCCGTTACGCCCCGCGTAGAGGGCAGCGAGCACGGCGGCGTCGAACCGCGTCTCGTTCACCGTACGGTCACCGTGACGGAGCGTCGCCAACGGTACGCGCGCGGCACGCGCTCGCAGCGCGTCGTACGCCGGGCCCGGCCGACCGCCGTGGTGGAACGCGCAACGACGATGCTCCGCGCAGTCGACGAGAAAATCGTCGAGCGCATGTTCGAATCCACGCGCTTGGGCAAGCGCAACCGTCGAACCGTTCGCGACGGGGTCGATGGCACCGTCGAGCACCAGGGCCCGTACCCGTCGGGGGAAACGCGAGGCATAGACCGTGCCCAGGTACGTGCCGTAGGACGCCCCGACGTACGTGAGCTCGCGATCGCCGAGCGCCGCCCGAAGGCGATCGAGGTCGCGGGCCGTCTCGAGAGTCGACACGTGGGGAAGCAACCATCCGCTGTCGCGGACACACGAGGCCACGACCGCGCGGACCGCCGCAATCAGAGCGGCCCGCGCCTCGAGGGTGTGAGGCGAGAAGTCCTGATCGAACAGCGGGTCGATGTCACCACCACAGAGCACGCGACCGCTTCCCCCGGTACCGCGAGGGTCGAACGACACGAGATCAAAGCGGTCGCGCAGCGCCCCCGGCAACGTGTCGGCCACCGCACGTAAGTACGCGATGCCGGACGCACCCGGGCCACCGGGATTTACCACGAGCGATCCGATCCGTCGGGCACGCCGACGGGCGCGGACGCGGGTGACCGCGAGCGCGATCGTGGGGCCCGCCGGGACCGCGTAGTCGAGAGGGACGTCGAGCGACGCGCACTCGAAGTGGGGCCGCAACGCGGTCGGGGACGACCCGCCGCACCCGCGCCATTGGATGGATTCGGATGCTGCCGGCGTGCGCGCTCCCGCCGGCGGCGGCGCGTACGCCTCGAGCGGGACGGCGGCCGCCAGGAGCGCGCCGACCAGTCCGAGCATCCGTCGTCGCACGCCGAGCAGGGTAACGGCCGACGCGCGCAGCCCCAGGCCCAGGCCCAGAGAGCTTCAGTCGGGTCGCTCGACGCCCAGCATCGCGGCCGGGGTCTCGCCGTATGCCTCTGCCGGGCGCGCGGGACCGAAGAGATGGCCCTGGGCAAGGTCGCAACCGAGCGCGCGCAGCGCGGTGTACTGCTCCACGGTTTCCACTCCCTGGGCGATCGCGCTCAGCCCGAGCGAGTGCGCGAGTTCGATGATCGCGCTGCAGATGGCGTCACTCTCTCGGTCGCGACCGAGGTCGGCAATGAAGGCGCGTTCGATCTTGATCGCGTCGAATGGCAGTTGCCTCAAGGACACCAACGACGAAGCGCCGGCTCCGAAGTCGTCGATGACGAGGCGCACACCGATCTCGTGCAGCTGACGGAGCGCCTGATCGGAGGTCTCACGATCGTGAGCGATCGTGTCCTCGGTGATCTCGAGCCAGACCGAATCCGGCGCGAGACCGGTCGCGCCGAGTACCCGCTTGACTTGCGCGGGGAACGTCGGTCCCACGAACTCACGTGCCGACACGTTGATGTCGAGCTTCAGGCTCTCGCCGGGACTGCGGTGCCACGCGGCCATCTGACGGCATGCCTGCTCGATCGCCCACGTGCCGATTGCCACGATGGCGCCGGTGCGCTCGGCGTCGGGCAGAAAGTCCGAGGCCAACAACAAACCGCGCTCGGGATGGTCCCACCGGATCAACGACTCGACGCCGGCCACCCGCCCCGTGACGCAGCTCACGATCGGCAGGTAGTGCAACAGCAGTTCGCCGCGCGCCAGCGCAGAGCTGAACTCGCCGTCCCCGATCAATGGGGACGGCGAGTCTTCGGAAATCTCGATCCGTCCACCGCCCAGCCCGCGGGCACGGTTCCCTGCCGCGATCGCGCGGCGCAGCACGTTCTCGGGTCGCTCGTGAGCCGCGAAGGCGAGCGCGACGCCGATGCTGGCCGCCACTTCGGCCACGCCGGCCACGACGACCGACGGATGGGCAACGCCCATTGCGATGCGTTCGGCGACCGTCTGAGCCGCCGCACGATCCGGGACGTCGCGACACACGAGGACGAAACGCTCGGGGTTCACGTGCGCGACGACGTCTCGAGGCCGGGTGACGGCGCGCAGGCGCGTGGTGATCGCTTCGATGAGCTCGGCGACAGCGCTGTCACCGAGTCGTGTGCCGACGTCCGCAAGGTTGTCGAGCTCGACCGAGACGACCGCGATGCGGCCGAGCGCAACGTCGCCGTCGGTCAGCCACCACCGGAGACGGTCGAGGTCGAACACCGGGATCCGGGCCTGACTCGGATCGCGATCGCCGCCGGGCGACGCAATCGGAGCGCCGGCCACGAACACACCGGCCCCGACGACCGGGGAATCGACGCCGGGGAAATCGATGCCGATTCCGACCGGCGACGAGGCGGCGGGCACGCGGACCGGCGTACCGGGATCGGTCACCACGACGGGCGCCTCGAGGAGCTGTGCCACCAGATCGGCAGCGTCGCGGGCCCGGCGCCCCGCGCGCACCGCGCCGACGGTTGCGATGATCACAGCCGCGGTCGCCACCGACCACACGGCGACCAGCAGCAAGTTGTCCACAAACGGTTGTCGGAGGTCCGGGCCCAATTCTTGAGCCCGCGCCGCCCGGGCGGGCGGAGAACGTCAGACGAGACGGACGTTTTGCGCTTCTTCGCCCTTGCGGCCGGGGCCGACGTCGAACTCGACCGCCTGACCCTCCTCCAGGGTGCGGTACCCGCTGCCCTGGATCGCCGAGAAGTGGACGAACACGTCAGGTCCGTCCTCACGCGAGATGAAGCCGAAGCCCTTCTCGGCGTTGAACCATTTCACAGTGCCTGTCGCCAACGTCTTGCTCCTTGCGTATTCAGTTGCACTCACCGTGCAGGACTTGTGTTCACAGAAACGGTAGCAGCACGCGCGAACGGCTGCGATCCTGCCCGTCGCCGGTGCTGTGCCAGCATGGACTCATGCCGCGCACGCTCGTCCTGTTCCACGCACACCCCGACGACGAGGCGATCCTCACGGGTGGGACGATGGCGCGGGCCGCCGACGAAGGCCACCGCGTCGTGCTCGTCTTCGCCACGCGCGGCGATCTCGGCGAGGTGGCCGACGGAGTGCTCGCCCGCTCCGAGACGCTCGCCGATCGGCGCGGGGCCGAAGCCCGGCGGTCGGCCGAAATCCTCGGCGCGGCGCGCGTCGAGTTCCTCGAATACGGCGATTCCGGCATGGCCGACACCCCGACGAACGATGCCGAGGGCTCGTTCTGGTCCGCCGACGTAGAGAGCGCGGCGCGGCGGCTCGCGAAGATCCTCGACGACGAGCAAGCCGACGTGCTCACCACCTACGACGAGCGGGGCGGATACGGCCATCCGGATCACATCCAGGCGCATCGGGTCGGAGTGCGCGCCGCCGACCTCGCGCGCACCGCTCGTCTCTACGCGGCAACCGTGAGCCGTCAGCACTTCCTCCGGCTCGCCCGCGATCAGTTCGCCGAGCTGCCACCGGAAGCGCAACCGCCGAATCCCGACGACTTCGACCTCGGAGTCGACGAATCGCGCATCACGACCACGGTCAATGTCACGAACGTCATCAACCGCAAGCGCGAAGCCATGGCCGCCCACGCCACCCAGATCAGCGAGAGCTCGTTCTTCCTCGCGATCCCTCCGGACGCGTTCGTCGCCACGTTCGGGACCGAGTGGTTCATCCGGCTCGACCGTACCCCGGCGCGCCGCGAGACGTGGCTGTTCGATCCCGACGAGCACCGCGGGGCGGGCGGGCGCGGCGGCTAGCTCCGTCGACGCGGGGAACGGCGAAACGTCGGGCGTCGGTAACGAAGCGAGCGGTCCGACGACCACGGCGCATACGGCGCCATCACCATTCCGGCAAGGCCGACAAGCACCTGGTCGTAGTTCACGCGCCATCCGCTGAAGTCGCGCCACGCCAGTTCGCGATCTGCGCGTACGGAGATACCCGCGGCGACGAGGGTGTCGCATGCCTCGAGGAACTCGTCCTCGCTGATGCTGGTCACATCGGTCGGCGCGGGGTCCGAATCGAAGGGCAGATCGAAGTACCCGGCAACCGCGCGCAGGGAGAAGACACCGCCGCGGATACACAACCCCGCCTGCGGGTCGAACGGCAGGTCGACGGCGGCCAGGCGCAGCGATGCCCCGTCGAGCACCGCGCCGGCGGCGGTGATCCACGACCGGTGTGAGAGCGGCGACCGGAAGAAGCTCAGAACACCGAGCGACGTGTGGGTCTCCTCGACCTCGGCGAACCACCCTTGCCACTGCGTCCACACGTCGTCGAGCAACTGGAACCGATCCATGCGCTGGGCGCGGGCGAGCAACTCGACGCCCGAGGGCGGCTCCCCCGCTCGCACCGCCAGTTGCGCGACCAGCACCTCACGCCGCGAGAACGCGCCGTAGATCGTGGGGAGGTACGCGATCAACAACGCGAGCAACGCGAGGCCGCTCGCCGCCTCGACGAACGCGAAGGTCGTCGTCGCCAGGTCGGGCGGCCGCACGAAGCCCAGCGTGAACATGCTCGACCCGCTCATCTCGTACGCGCGCTCGAAGCCGCGCACGCCGAGCGCGTGGAAGATGGCGGTGAACGCCGCGATCACGAGCATCAGCCAGACGAGCGGTAGCACGAGCAGACCGACAGGCGCGTACAACGCCATCACCCGATCGCGTCCTTCGTAGGTCCGCGTCATCCGGGCGATCCGGTTGAACACGCTGCGCAGGCCGACGAACACGGCCCGCGTGGTGACGGCGGCCTCGCCGCGAGGGAGCATGAACGTACGCACGGCCGAGTCGACCACGAGCATGATCAACGCCATCCCGCCGACGAACCACAGGGTCCCTACCACCACTTCCATGACCGGTCAGCTTCGCAGACTCACCCGTCGTCGGTCGGTGGCCGCCGCTCGCGCTTGCGCGCGGCTCGCCTCCGTTTGTCGTCCAGCCTCGCGCGGCGGGCCGCGCCGCTCGGCGCCGTGGGCCGGCGCGGCCGTTCGATCCGGAGCCCCTCGGCGAGGCGCGCCCGGAGCCGCTCGAGCGCGAGCTCCCGATTCCGAGCCTGCGACCGAGTGTCGGCCGCGGTCGCGCGCACCTCGGCGCCGAGACGATCGAGGAGGCGCGCCCGCTGGCGAGGGCCGAGCGACGGGGAGTCGGTCACCGAGAAGCGCACCTCGACCCGCGTATCGGACGTGTTGGCGTGCTGGCCGCCCGGACCCCCCGAGCGCGTCACCCGCCATTCGAGCTCCGACAGCGCGATCGCCGCGCTCGGCGTCACCCGCAGGTACCCGTCCATCCCCTGACCGTACCGACCCACGGATCCCTGACTACGCTTACCGGGCGGTATTCATCGGTTCGAGCCATGGGGGGCGGACAAGGATGCATGCTCGAACAGGTACAGCCACACGGCGCACGCGCTGGGCCCGCGCGCTCGCGGTCCCGCTCATCGTGATCACGAGCACCACGCTCGTCGTCGGGAGCGCGACCGCGGCGACACCGGCCAAGAAGGCGCCGGCGCCGAAGCCGGGCGGCTCGATCAGCTACGGCCTCGAGGCCGAGACCGGCGGCGGGTGGTGCCCCACCTCCGAGACCCTCGCGGCATCGGGAATCATGGTCGAGGCGGCGATCTACGACTTGCTGGTCGTGCCCAACGACAAGAACAAGATGGTGCCGTACCTCGCCAAGTCGGTCACCCACGACCCCACCTACACGAAGTGGACCGTCACCCTGCGCGACCAGCCGATCAAGTTCCACGACGGCACCCTGCTCACGGCCGACGCGGTGAAGCAGAACGTCGAGGCATGGCGCAAGGGCCAGCTGTACAGCTCGATCTACAAGGACGTCACCGACGTCACGGTGAACGACCCGAAGTCCCTCACCATCACCGTGGCGCGGCCCTGGGTCGACTTCGACAGCTACCTCTATCTCGAAGGCCGCCAGGGGATTGTCGCCCCCGCCCAGCTCGCCAACCCGAGCACGTGCAAAGACAACCTGATCGGGACGGGCCCGTTCAAGCTCGACCACAGGACGATCAACCAGGAACTTGTGGTCACGAAGAACCCCGACTACTGGCAGAAGGACGCCCGGGGCCAGAAGCTCCCCTACCTCGACAAGATCACCTTCAAGCCTGTGGCGGAAGCGGGCCAACGCGTCGCGTCCCTCGAGGGCGGCCAGCTCGACGTGATCCACACCTCCGACGGCCAGCAGATCGACGCGCTGGGTCGGAAGGCAAGCCAGTTCAACTTCCTGAAGGAGCCGCCCGGCCGCCGGGAAACTCGTTACTACCTGATGAACGTGGCCAAGCCGCCGCTCGACGACCTCGGCGCCCGCATGGCCGTGGCCACGGCCATCGACCGTGTGCAGATCAACCAGCTTCGCAATGACGGCGTCTTCGACATCTCCAACGGCCCGTTCGACTTCAAGGTGCCGGGTTACGTGAAGAACACCGGGTTCCCCACACACAACCTGAAGAAGGCGACCGCGCTCGCCAAGACATACAAGGCCGCGCACGACGGACAGTTCAGCGTCGTGCTCGAGCACACCAACGACCCCGCCAACAGCGCCGAAGCGCAGCTCATCAAGGAGCAACTCGCCAAGGCCGGGATCGACTCCGTCCTCAAGCAGGACGACCAGACCAGCTTCATCACCGCTGCGATCACCGGGAACTTCAGCATCATGCTGTGGCGCCAGCACCCCGGTAGCGACCCCGACGGGCAGTACGTGTGGTGGAACACGGGATCGCTCGTGAACTTCGGCAAGATCGCCGACCCCGCGCTTCAGGCGCTGATCGACGAGGGCCGGAGTGAAACCAACCCGGCCAAGCGCAAGGCGATCTACCAGAAGGTCGACAAGTTGTTCGGCAAGCAGGTCTACGACGTCTGGGCCTACTACGCCGACTGGTGGATCGCCGCCAACAAGAAGGTGCAGGGGCTCGCCGGGCCTCCTTTGCCCGACGGTGGCGGCAAGCCCGAGTTCATCTACGGTCGCCACCCGTTGCTCGGGATCTACCTCACGAAGTAGACCTCAGGTGCGGTCCGGGCTCGTCGAGAGCCCGGCGTCACCGCGGGAGTTCGTGAGGGGCTTTGCGAACATGCTGATCGCGCGCCGTCTGGCGCAACTCGTGCTGGTCGTCGTGGTGTCGACGCTGTTCGCGTTCAGCCTGCTGCGCCTCTTCCCCGGCGACATCGCCGACGCCGTGCTCCCCCTCGGCACGCCGGCACAGAAGCAGCAATTCCGCAGCGACAACGGCCTCGACAAGCCCTTCTTGGAGCAGTACGCGACCTGGTTCGGGAACCTCGTCCAGGGCGATCTCGGCAAGGACTACCAGTCGAACACGCCGGTAGCCGACAAGCTGCAGGCCGCGCTCCCCGTCTCGATCCAGCTCATGCTCTACGCGCAACTGCTCGCGCTGCTCGTCGCCGTCCCGCTCGGCGTGCTCGCGGCCTACCGCGCCGATACGAGGGTCGACCGCGGCCTGAACACCGGCGCCTTCGCGCTGCTCGCGCTCCCGAGCTTCGTGCTCGCGCTCGCGCTCGCGTACTTCGTCGGGGTCAAGTGGCAGCCTCACGTACCACTGCTGGGACAGATCCCGGTGACCGGTTACGAGCGAGGTTGGCTCGAGCCGCTGTTCGGCCAGCCGAGCGGCGACATCGGCTACCACTTCGCCACGCTGGCGCTCCCCGCGATCTCGTTGGCCGCGGGGCTCGTCGCCGTGTACATGCGGCTGCTGCGCAGCGACATGATCGCGACACTCCAGGAGAACTACATCACGATGGCGCGCGCCAAGGGCCTGTCGGATCGTCGCATCCTGTGGCGCCACGCGCTGCGCCCGTCGAGCCTGACGCTGCTCACCGTCGCCGGACTCAACTTCGGCACCCTCATCGGAGGCGCGGTTGCCGTCGAGGTGATCTTCTCGGTTCCCGGGCTCGGCACGCTCATCTACCAGGCGATCAATGCCCGCCAGTTCGTGGAGCTGCAGAGCTACGTCGCGATCATCGCGATCATCTACGTGGTCCTCAACTTCGTCATCGATTCGCTCTACATCGTGCTCGACCCGAGGATCCGCCGTGCCCACGCCTGAAAGCCTCGACGGCGTCGACGGCCTCCGCGAGCTCACCGACGACGCCGTGCGCGGCGGCATGCCCGTCGACGCCGCCACCATCGAGATCGCCGCGGTCGAGACCGGTCCCGAGATCCGGCGCCGGCACCGGAGAATCGGCGTCGGAGCCTGGCTGTCGATCATCTGGATGGTCTTCGTCGCGGGAAGCGCGCTGCTCGCACCACTCCTGCCGCTCGACGACCCGAAGGAGAGCATCACCGCGATCGCGCGCCGCGGCCCGTTCTCGGACTTCGGCACCGCCGCCGGTCATCTCCTCGGCGGGGACTTCAACGGCAGGGACATGCTGTCGCGCCTGCTGTGGGGCGGGAGTGTGTCGCTGCTCGTCGCCGTCGCCTCGGTGGCGATCGGTTTCGTGCTCGGGGGCACGCTGGGTCTCCTCGGCGGCTACTTTCGCGGCAAGGTCGACGCGGTCGTGAGCATGCTCCTCGACGTCTTCCTCTCGATCCCCGCGGTGATCCTCGCCCTCGCTCTCGTCACCATCCTGCGGGAGCAGCCGGGTACGGGCGGGCAGTCCGGACTCAGCGCCGAAGACGCGCTGATCCTCGCCCTCGGCATCGTGGCGATCCCCGTGCTGGGTCGCATCACCCGCGCGAGCACGCTCGCGTGGTCCGAACGGGAGTTCGTGACGGCCGCCCGCGCGCAGGGCGCCTCACACCGGCGGATCCTGCTGCGTGAGGTCCTGCCGAACGTCCTGCCCGCAATGTTCTCCATCGCGCTCCTCGGCATCGCGGTGGCCATCGTCGCCGAGGGGACCCTCAGCATCCTCGGCGCCAGCGTCGAGGCCGACACCCCGACATGGGGCAACATGATCGGTAACGGGCGTCAATACATCGCCACCGCGCCCCACATCGTGTTCGAACCTGCGCTGATGATCTTCTTCACCGTGTTGTCGCTGAACCTGCTCGGCGACGTGGTGCGCAGCCGCTTCGAAGTGCGGGAGGGGGCACTGTGACCGACGAGTCGCGGGCGCCGCTGCTCGTCGTCGACGAGGTGGCCACCTACTTCGACACCGAGCGCGGCCTCGTGCACGCGGTCGACGGCGTGTCCTTCACCCTCGACCGCGGCAGGACCTTGGGCATCGTCGGCGAGTCGGGCTCGGGGAAGACCGTCCTCGCGCGCTCGGTCATGGGACTCCTGCCCAAG
>Ga0315281_10009406_pt1 | contig 13560 bp, 11 predicted proteins | sample YL17G07_0_MG_FD_204540 | JGI IMG/M metagenome (GOLD analysis project Ga0315281, IMG submission 204540) | Sediment microbial communities from Yellowstone Lake, YNP, Wyoming, USA - YL17G07_0 | ecosystem: Environmental > Aquatic > Freshwater > Lake > Sediment | place: USA: Wyoming | collected...
CTGGATGAACAAAACCAGCAACCCAAACCTTATATCTGGACGAAAACGGCTGAACAAATCCTTGAGAAACTCGAACCACTTTATACAAATGCCGTTAATGGTAGTTAATTGTGAAACATACCACTAGGTTGGATCGCCTTTAGCAACTCCCGAAAACTGCTGGCCCAAGACTCGGAAAATGCCTTGTGGCTTTTCCTTTACTGGCTCACCCTGGCTTTGCTGGCCTTTGGCATATCCCGGGCTTTGGGGCATATCATCGGGCATATCCTGGTCTTTGCCCATCAGGGAGAATTATGGGACTGGGCCCGGCCTTACAGTGGCGGCTTGAACGCCATTCTGTCCATCGTTATCGCCTCGGTCACCCTCTTTTTCCATAATCTCCAGAGATTATACCGCCGCATGGAAGCCGATCATCACCACCTGGAAACCACCAGCCATGAAATTCTGACGCTCAACCGGGAGATGGAGGCCTTGGTGATGGAACGCACCATGTCCGAAATGGCCCTGGGGATCGCGGACGGAATTCGCAATCCCCTGCATGTGATCGGCGGCTTCAGCCATCGTTTAGTCAAAAAATCAGCCCCGGATGATCCCGCCCGCAACTGGGCCCTGGCCATCGCGGAGGCCGCCAAGCGCTTGGAGCAGATGGTGGAGCGGTTTGAAAACATCGCCCAAGACAAAAAGTCGTTCTTTTCCCAGGAAGACCTGAATAAAATTGTCCGGGGCATTCTGGAAATGCTGCAGGCGGCTTTCGAGCGCAGGCGGATTCACCTGGTGACCGGGTTCCATCCTTATCCCGTCTACACCCAGGTAAATAAACATCTCCTCAAGGTGGCCATAGCCCACCTGGTGCGCAATGCCCTGGAAGCCACCGCAGTCCAGGGAGAGATTCACTTGACCACCGCGGTGGATAACAGCCAGGCCATCCTGGTTATCCAGGATACGGGGCGGGGGATGCCCCCCGAGGTCCTGACCAAAATCTTTGAACCCTACTTTACCACTAAGGTGGGGGGGACCGGTCTGGGCATGGTCTTTGTGCGTCAGATCATCGACGAACACCGGGGCACCATCAACTTGGAAAGCGAGGTGGGCCAGGGCACCACCGTGACCATCAGATTGCCTGTCCGGTTCAGCGAGCCTCCGATTTAAGCGATTTTCCTGCCTGTCTCCCGACCTTAAAAGCATAATCAATTATGCTTTTAAATCCGGTCTGAAAAGTTCAATGTTCAAAATTAATAGTTCAAAGTTGTAGGGTGCGCACTGCGCACCAAATACGGCTGGTGGCGGGCGAGGACGCCCGCCCTACGGGACTTTTCATGGTTTACGGGTGAGCCGCAAGCTCATGAGCAACTGCTCTGAAAAGTTTTTGAGATTATGTGGGACACCCGCCCTCGGGTGTCCGGTCCCTGCGCCGCCGAGGGCGGCGGCGCTATATTTTCATGGTTTACGGGTGGGCCGCAGGCTCATGAGCAACTGGTCTGAAAAGTTGAAGCCGAGGGTGCGTCTTACGCACCATAAATCTGGCAGGGGCGAGGACGCCCGCCCTACCGATAATTTCGGGCCTTATGGGTGTGCCCGGAAAAGACTTCCTTCTCAGGGCTGAATTTGCTATCCTTGCCCCTGGACCAGGCAGTCCAGGTTGACTGGGCAAAACCTGAAGAATTATCCCAAGCGGTATCGCTTTGAAATATTCCCTCCATAAGTATTGGCCGGCATTCATTATCCTTTTGCTCTCGCTGCTGTGGCCCCACCCCGAGGTCCGCGCCTGCACGCTATGGGCGGCGGCGGGGAGCCGGGTGCAGGGCGGCGGTGTCCTCATCGCCAAGAACCGGGACATGGCCCCCGACCACCGGCAGGAACTGCGGCTGGTCAAGCCCCCGGGCGGGTTCCGTTACTTCGGCCTCTGCGCGGTGGACAGCGACGAGCCAGGCGTCAAGGCCGGGGTGAATGAAAAGGGGCTGGTCATCGTTGACGCGGCGGCCAGTTGCCTCCCCATGTGTGAACGGCAGCGTCGCCCGGAGGTGGAGCATCTCAACGAAAAAATCCTCTCCGCCTGCGCCGACGTGGACGCGGTTCTGCGCCGGCAACTCATGTTCCTGGCGCCGGCCTATTACCTGGTGGCCGATCGTGCCAAGGCGGTGCTCCTGGAAGTGGCCCTGGACGGCACCCGATCCGTATCCAAGATCGCGCAAGGCACCATCACCCACACCAACCACTACCTCAGCGTGGCCTTGCTGGACGACAACCAAAAAGTGAACCCGGGAAGCCGGTTGCGCCTGCAACGCATCCGGGAGCTCCTGTCCGGGCGTCGCCAGGCACTGACCCTGGCTGACTTCATCGTCTTCAGCGGCGACCGTCACGACGGGCCGGACCGTAGCATCTGGAGGAGCGGCTGCACTCCTAAGAAAATCCGCACCCTGGCCAGTTGGATCGTGCGCCTCCCCCCGGATGGCGCCCCGAGTCTTTATGTCAAGCTGGCCAATCCCGGGGAGCCGCCCCGTACCTATCAGTTCCAACTGAACGACTCCTTCTGGGGGAAGCAAAGGTGACATGCCCCAGCCGGTTACTGGCCGTCATGGTTTTGTTGATCGCCTGCTTCGGCGCCCCTCAAGCGTTCGCAAATGATGAAGTCAGCGTTCCCATTCTGGTCTACCATCGTTTCGGCCCATCGGTGGCCGACAGCATGACCGTGACCACCAAAGTATTCGAAGCCCAGCTCAAGTGGTTGAAAGAGCAGGGCTACACGGTCATCTCCCTGCGCACCCTGGTGACTTATCTGCAGGGCCAAGGCCCGGCGCCGCCGCCCAAATCGGTGGTGATCACCGCGGATGACGCTCACCAGACAGTATTCACCGAGATGCTGCCCCTCGTGCGCGTTTACAATATTCCCGTGACCCTGTTCATTTACCCGTCGGCCATTTCCAACGCCTCCTACGCCATGACCTGGCCGCAGTTGCAGGATCTCAAGCAGACGGGCCTCTTTGACATGCAATCGCACACCTTCTGGCACCCCAACTTCAAGAGAGAAAAGCAGAAGCTCTCGCCGGCTGACTACCAGAAGCTGGTGGAGACTCAGCTTTCCAAGTCGAAAGCCGTTCTGGAAAAGAGGCTGGGCGGCAAAGTGGACCTGCTCGCCTGGCCCTTCGGCATCTACGACGATTTTCTGGAAAAAGAGGCCGAGAAGGCCGGCTACGTGGCGGCCTTCAGTATTGATCGCCGGCACGCCGGCAAGTCCGAACATATCATGGCGCTGCCCCGCTACCTGATGGTTCAGGGCGACGGGGTCAAAGGTTTTGCCGCCATCATTACGGGGCAGGCGGCGGAAAAGAAACCGGCGAGCCCTTAACCGGTTTGGGTGCTGCATAGGTAAACTCATCGGCGCCCTTTTCTTCCTGTCCGGTGCTGAGCCGTGGCCCAGGGGCCGGGGTCCGGCAACTTCCGGATGCAGCCCCAGGACCCGCAAATATCCCAAAGTAGTTAAAGTCGCCGACTCCTGGAGAGATGGATGCAGAAACTGCGTGTTGGCTTACTGATCCTGGCCGGAGCTCTGCTCCTGGCCGCCGGGGCGCAAGCGGCCTGCCTGGGCAAGGTCGTGGACGCGGAGACCAAGGAGCCCATCCCCGGGGCGATTGTCACCCTGGGCGAGGAAGTGGCGCACACCGGCAGTGATGGCGCCTTTCAGATTGATACTCCCGGGGACACCCTGAGGCTTCGGGCCCCGGGATATGCCCGGCGGGACTTCGCCACCGCGAACCTCACCAACCCCCATAATGAGATCCCCCTTACCCCCTTCAAGGTGAAAGCCCTTTATCTCACCGTCTACGGCATCGCCAGCACCAGGCTGCGGGAAGCCGCCCTGGAGACCATCGCCCAGAACCACCTGAACGCCCTGGTCATCGACGTGAAGGGCGACCGGGGGATCATCCCCTTCAAGATCGACCTGCCGCTGGCAGAGGAAGTCGGGGCCCAGAAGACCATCCTGATCAAGGACATGCCGGCCCTGATGGCGAGCCTGAAAGAGAAGGGGCTCTACCTCATCGCCCGGATCGTGGTCTTCAAGGACGATCCCCTGGCCGCGGCCAAACCGGAGTGGGCCGTCAAAAAGGGCGGCGGCGTCTTCCGGGACCGGGAGAAGCTGCGTTGGGTCGACCCCTTCCGCCGGGAGGTCTGGGATTACAATATTGCCGTGGCCAAGGCGGCTGCAGAGCTAGGTTTCGACGAGATTCAGTTTGATTACGTCCGCTGTCCCGACACCCCGGGGGTCATGTTCTCGCAGCCTTCGAACCAGGACACCCGCACCCAGGCGGTGATCGGCTTCCTGAAGGCGGCCCACCAGGCCCTGGCGCTTTACAACGTCATGGTGGCCGCGGATATCTTCGGCTACGTCTGTTGGAATCTGGACGATACCGGCATCGGCCAGAAGATCGGCCAGATTGTGGGCGTCGTAGACGTCGTTTCCCCCATGCTTTACCCTTCCGGTTACCATCTGGGGATTCCCGGCTACCGCAACCCGGTCCAGCATCCTTATGAAATTGTTATCCTGTCACTCAAACGGGCTCAGGAGCGCACCGGCATCTCCCCTATGAAGTTCCGCCCCTGGCTGCAAGCTTTTCGGGATTACGCCTTCCATGGCGGGGACTTCAAGGAGGACCGGATGCGCATCCAGATAAAGGCTTCCGACGATTTCGGGGCCAACGGCTGGATGTTCTGGAACCCGCGCAACATCTATCCCACGGGGAAATTCACCAATGACCATGGTAAGGAGTGAAATGTTGGAACTCGTGCCTAGGTATTTGGCCGAAGTCTTCCGGCGACCTGTTCTTCCAGATCCTTGGTGATGCTTCTCATGGCGCGGCTTTCCTGAATGGGGCCGGAATCGCCCCAACCCTGGCGCAAGGCTTCCTGCTTCTTGATTCCGAATTCCGCCACGCTGGAAGCCAGCTCTTTCCATAACAACAACTTCTGGAGGGCATGGCGTTCAGGAGAGGAAAAATCCTTCTCAAGGTCGAAGACTTCGCCTTTCGAGGTCGTATAGAGCATATTCGGATTTTCGGCTTTTAAGAGATTGGAGTGCCCAGATAGCGTATAAGCAAATCTCCCCAAATACAATAGAGGGATGTCCCATATGCTTTCCGGCAGGTTTGGCTCCGTGTTGGTGGCCGTGGGTGTGGCCGTCGCCCTCGCCGGGTTAGTCGGCTGCAGCCATCCGCCGCCGGTGGCGGCGCCCGCCGCCAGGTTGGCGCCGGCGCCCGCCGCTCCGGCCCCTGCGGTTCTTCCGGCGCCGGGGGCCCTGCTTCCCAGGGTTCAAGACCCTCGCTGCGCCCGTCTCGATGCAGTGGTCAGGCAAGAGATCGCCGCGGGAGAGGTCCCCGGGGCCGTGGTCCTGGTGGGCCATCAAGGCCGGATCGTCTACCGCCGGGCCTTCGGCCAGCGCTGTGTGGAGCCCCTGTCCCAGCCCATGTTGGCGGACACCGTTTTCGATCTCGCCTCCCTCACCAAGGTGGTGGCCACCACCACCGCGGTCATGCAATTGGTGGACGCCGGTTCCCTGGGCCTGGACAATGTCGTGGCCGGATACTGGCCCGAATTCGCCCAAAACGGCAAGGGCCGCATCACCCTCCGGCAGCTCCTGACCCACACCTCCGGGTTGCGGGCCGGGGTCAATTCCCGGCCCCGCTGGTCCGACTACCAGGGGGCGCTGGCCGCCATTGCCGCGGACCGGCCCCTCAATCCTCCGGGGACCGACTTCCGTTACAGCGACGTCAACTTCATCGTCCTGGGGGAGGTGGTGCGTCGGGTTTCGGGCCAGCCCCTGGACGTTTACTGCGCCCAAAAAATCTTCGGGCCGCTGGGGATGAAGCGCACCTCGTTTAAGCCGCCGAAAAACTGGCAACCCTGCATTGCCCCCTGCGACGTGCAACACGGCCGGTTGCGCTGGGGCGAAGTGCAAGATCCCACTGCGGCTCGGCTGGGCGGGGTGGCCGGTCATGCCGGCGTCTTCTCCACCGCCGACGACCTGGCGGTGTTCGCCCAGATGCTCATTGATTGCGGCAGGAGCGGGGACCGGCGCATTCTCAGCCCCGGGGCGGTGGCGGCCATGACCAGGCCGCAGCCCCTCCCGGGAGGCTCCATCCAGCGGGGCCTCGGCTGGGATATCCGCTCGCCTTACAGCAAGGACTTCAACGCCTCGTTCCCGGCCGGGTCCTTCGGGCACACCGGTTATACCGGCACCTCCATCTGGATCGACCCGCGCTCGCAAACCTTTCTGATCATTCTTACCAACCGGTTGCATCCCCATGGTCAAGGGGGGGTCAAAACCCTGCGGGCCAAGACCGCCGCGGCAGTCGCCGCGGCCCTGCCCCTGGGGCCTCCGGCGGGTGTCGCGGCCCGGGGGGATTTCCGCCGGGACGACGTGGGTCATGGGCAGAGCGACGGGCCTGACCGGGTCCTGCCCGGGATCGAGGTCCTGGCATCCTCCGGCTTCGCCCCCCTGGCGGGGAAGAGAATTGGCGTGATCACCAATCAGACCGGGGTGGACGCCGCCGGGAGGTCGACGCTGGCCCGGTTGCTTCAGGCCCCCGGAGTGAAGGTGCGGGCCGTTTTCAGTCCGGAGCATGGTCTGTACGGCAATCTTGACGCCAAAATCGAATCCGGGCAGGACCCGTCCACGGGGCTCCCCGTCTATAGCCTGTACGGCGACGTCAAGCGCCCTACGCCCCGGATGCTCAAGGGGCTGGACGCCCTGGTCTACGACATCCAGGACGTTGGGGCTCGCTTCTACACCTATATCACCACCATGGCCTATGCCATGGAGGCGGCCGCGGCCGCGGGCCTCGACTTCTATGTGCTGGACCGGCCCGACCCCGTCACCGCCGCCCTGGTCCAGGGCCCGGTGCTGGACCCTGGCCTGCAGTCCTTTGTCGGCTATTTCCCGCTGCCGGTGCGCTACGGCATGACCCCCGGGGAGCTGGCCCAACTCTTCAACCGGGAGAAGGGCATCGGCGTCAGGTTGCAGGTGGTGCGCATGGCAGGGTACCGGCGGGAGGCCTGGTTTAACGATACCGGCTTGCCGTGGGTCAATCCCTCGCCGAACCTCCGGTCCCTGGGCCAGGCAACCCTGTACTCCGGTGTGGCTCTGGTGGAGTCCGCCAATGTGAGCGTGGGCCGGGGCACCGCCGCGCCCTTCGAAGTGGTGGGGGCTCCCTGGATTTCCGGCGCTCGTCTGGCCCGCTATTTAACCCAACGCCACATCCCCGGGGTCGCCTTCGAGCCCGTGGTCTTTGTTCCCCGGGACAACCGCTGCGGCGGGCAAAGATGCGAAGGAGTCCGTCTGCGCCTGGTGGACCGGGCCGCTCTCGATGGGCCGGCTCTCGGCGTTGAACTGGCGGCCGGGCTGTACCGCCTCTATCCCAGGGAGTTTCAGATCGACCGGATCCTGGGCATGCTGGGGGCGCGGGAGGTCCTCCGGGCCATCAAGCAGGGGGATGACCCCCGGGATATTCAACGCGGCTGGCAACCCGGGTTGGAGCGCTTCTTGCGAGTGCGCGCCAGATACCTGCTTTATTAAGGACAGAGGCGACGCCGGCGCTCTCACCGGCGACGGACTACCTCCAGGCAGCGGTTCTGTATATATGCCACATAATGAGAGGTCGAGCAAAGAAAAGGTCGTGAAAATTGCCCTCATCGCCACCCCGGCCAGCACGGCACCAATGGCGGCTTACCGGTGTACTGCCTTCGGAATAGGTTTCCCATCATTTTCCTTCGCAAATATCTATTAGTTTTCTTTATAATTTTTTGTTGACATGTACATATAATGTGCATACATTATCTAATAAATGGGATACCAATGGGACCCCCAAAAAGCCAGGAATAACCAAAGGAAACACGGTGTCGATTTTGCAGACGCAGTAGGGGTATTCGAAGACGCCCTCGGATTGACTATTGAGGAGCAAGAAGTTGCAGGTGAACAGCGGTTTGCGAGGATAGGGATGGATTTTCTGGGGCGGCTCCTAACGGTATATTACACTTATCGGAGCAATGACATACGATTAATCTCAGCTCGAATAGCAACAAAAAAGGAAATATTGGCATATGAAAAAGGAATATGATTTTAGTAATGCAGTACGTGGTCCCGCTGTGCCCTTGAAAAGTGGTAAGACACGTATCACTATTCGTATTGATGATGATGTCTTGAAGTGGTTCCGGAAGAAAGTTCACGAATTAGGGGGCGGAAGCTACCAGAGTTTAATTAATGAATCCCTGCGAACTTGCATCAAACATCAAGACAGAGAGCTTGAAGAAACCTTCCGGCGGATAATTCGGGAAGAATTTAGCTTAATTGATAAACGCCTGGAATCATTTGAGTCAAAAGAAAAAGACGTAAAAAAGCTGCACACGTCTAAGGCAGATCTCATTGCGGCAGTATCTGAAGAAGCCTGTTTAGCAAGAGACGATACTGAAAGAATAATCGATAGTTTTTTTAAAATAATTGCCAATGTCTTGAAGAAGGAAGGCTGCTTGGCCCTTCCGGGCTTTGGCACGTTTGTGGTCCCGCAGAGGAAGTCCAAAGGAAGCCGAGGCCCTCAGCCCATGGATTATACCAAAGTCCCAGGGCGCCTAGGGAGATTTAAATCCGATAAGCGACTGAAGGAATCTAAAAAACAGGAATCGAAATAATAAAGGTACGAATCTAACTTAAAATCGCCCGCAGGAAGTGCCCGGTGTGGGAGGTGGGGTGGCGGGCCAGGTCTTCCGGGGAGCCGGTGGCCAGGAGCCGGCCCCCGGCGTCGCCCCCTTCGGGACCCAGGTCGATGACGAAGTCCGCGGTCTTGATGACTTCCAGGTTGTGTTCGATGATGATCACGGTGTTGCCGGCCTCCACCAGGCGATTCAGCACCAGGAGCAGTTTTTCGATGTCCGCCAGGTGGAGCCCCGTGGTGGGTTCGTCCAGGATATAGAGGGTCCGGCCGGTGGCCCGTTTTCCCAGCTCCCGGGAGAGCTTGAGGCGCTGGGCCTCGCCCCCCGATAAGGTGGTGGCCGACTGGCCCAACTGCACATAGCCCAGGCCCACGTCCGCCAGGGTCTGGAGCCGGTCCCGGATAGCCGGCACCGCCCCAAAGAATTCCAGGGCCTGGGCCACCGTCATTTCCAGGACTTCGGCAATATTTTTCCCTTTGTAGCGGATCTCCAGGGTGGCCGGGTTGTAACGCAGGCCCTTGCAGACTTCGCAGCGCACGTAGACGTCGGGCAGGAAGTGCATTTCGATCTTGTTGATGCCCTCGCCGTGGCAGGCCTCGCAGCGCCCCCCCTTGACGTTGAAGCTGAAGCGCCCCGGACGGTAGCCCCGCATCCGGGCCTCCGGCACCAGGGCAAAGAGTTCCCGCACCATGGTGAAGAGCCCGGTGTAGGTGGCCGGGTTGGAGCGGGGGGTGCGGCCGATGGGGCTCTGGTCAATGTCGATGGCCTTGTCCAAGGCTTCGGCCCCTAAAAGCTGGGAGTACGGGGCCGCGGGGATCCTGGCCCGGTAGAGCTTTTGGCGCAGGGCCTGGTACAGGGTATCCATGACCAGGGTGCTCTTGCCCGAGCCGGAGACCCCGGTGACGCAGGTGAGGACCCCCAGGGGGAAGCTCACGTCCAGGTCTTTGAGGTTGTGGCCCTGGGCTCCCTTCAGGATGAGGCGGCCTGCGGGGGTGCGCCGCTCCCGGGGTAAAGGGATGGCCCGGCGTCCGGATAAATAGAGGCCGGTCAGGGACCGGGGTTGGCGCAGCAGTTGGGTCGGGGTGCCGGCGAAGACCACTTTTCCCCCCTCCCGGCCCGCGCCCGGGCCCATGTCCACCACGTAGTCGGCCTCCCGGATGGTGTCGGGGTCATGTTCCACCACCACCACGGTATTGCCGAGATCCCGGAGCACCTTGAGGGTGTTGAGGAGCTTCCGGGTGTCCCGGGGATGGAGGCCGATGCTGGGTTCGTCCAGGATGTAGAGGACCCCGCTCAACTTGGAGCCGATCTGGGTGGCCAGACGGATGCGCTGGGCTTCGCCCCCGGCCAGGGTGGCGGTGGCCCGGTCCAGGGTGAGGTAATCCAGGCCCACCTCCGTGAGAAATTCCAGGCGCTCCCTAATCTCCTTCAGGATCCGTCGGGCGATCTCGAACTGCCGGTGGCTGAGGTGCAGCCCGCCGAACCAGCCCAGGGCCCGGGACACCGTAAACCCGGTCACCTCGCTGATATTGAGGCCGTCCAGCTTTACCGCCAGGGCTTCCCGGCGCAGCCGCGCCCCGGCGCAATCCGGGCAGGGCCTGAGCGCCATATATTCTTCGATTTCGTCCCGCACCGGGGGGGAGTCCGTGTCCCGGTAGCGTTCCTGGAGCATGGGAATCACCCCGGGGAAGGGGCGGGGCACGGAAACGCGCCGCCCTTTTTCTTCGTAAAAGAAATTAATGGGCTCCGCTCCGGAGCCGTACAGGATGGCTTGCCTCACCGCCTCGGGGAGGTCCTGGAAGGGGGTGTGGATGGAAAAATGATAGTGGGTCTCCAGGGCCTCCTGCATTTGCTGGTGTCGCAGGGAATGGTGGTGGGCCCAGGGGCGCACGGCTCCTTCCCTGAGGCTGAAACCCGGGTTCGGCACCACCAGGTCCGGGTCGATCACCATGCGGGTGCCCAGACCGCTGCAGGCCGGGCAGGCCCCCTGGGGACTGTTGAAAGAAAAGAGCTGGGGGTTGATCTCCGGGAGACTCACCCCGCAGACGTCGCAGGCAAATCTTTCGCTGAAGAGCAGTTCCTCGCCGCCGGCCAGGGCCACCCGCACCACGCCGTCGGCCAGTCCCAGGGCCAGCTCCACCGAATCGGTGAGGCGGGAGGCGATGTCCGGTTTGATCACCAGGCGGTCCACCACCGCCTCGATGGTGTGCCGCTTATTTTTATCGAAAACGGGCAGTTCTTCCAGTTCGACGATCTCGCCGTTCAGGCGGATGCGGCTGTAGCCCTCCCGCTGCAGGCGCTCCAGGAGCTTCTGGTGCTCGCCCTTGCGATTCACCACCACCGGGGCCAGGATGGTGATGCGGGTGCCCATGTCCAGGGCCAGAAGTTGGTCCACCATCTGGGTGGCGCTCAGCGAGGCGATGGGCCGGCCGCAGATGTAACAATGGGGCGCCCCCACCCTGGCAAACAGCACCCGGAGGTAATCATAGATTTCCGTGGCCGTGGCCACGGTGGAACGGGGGTTCCGGGAGGCGCTGCGCTGCTCGATGGCGATGGCCGGCGACAGCCCCTCGATATACTCCACGTCCGGCTTGTCCATCAGCTCCAGGAATTGCCGGGCGTAGGCCGAAAGGCTCTCCACGTATCGTCGCTGGCCCTCGGCATAGAGAATGTCGAAGGCCAGGGTGGATTTGCCGGAACCGCTCACCCCGGTGATGACGATGAACTTTTGCCGGGGCAGCTCCACATCGATATTTTTGAGATTGTGTTCCCGAGCCCCCCGGATGACGATGCTGTTGGCGGTGGCGGGGAAGTCCCGGTTCAGGGCCGGGTCGTGGCCCCGATGGCGGCCCGCGGGTTTGGCTTGACTCCTCAAGTCTGGCTCTTCCTCGCAGAAGCGGGCGCGTCCAACCCCGGTGACGCAGCCGGATTTTTGGGTTTGCGTCCCCGCTTCTTTTTGATGTCGTAATGCACGAATTTGACTCCCTGGGCCCGGCCTGCTCCTCCCGGCCACAAGAGGGGCCCATCCCCCAGCAGCCGGGCGATTTCCACCAGGGACATATCCAGACATTGGGGAGGGATTACCTTGATCTCCAGTTTATGGCCCTGATGGCGGTGGTTTTTCTCCTTGGCCATGCACAACCTTCCTTCCCGGCGGCCTAGCAGCCTGTCCTGAGTATCCCAAGACAGCCCCTGAGCTGGCGGAGCGATACCCCAGGCCAGGTTCCATGGAGGGTATTGCCCCGATTGAAACCTCAAACCTGCCGCTTCCTGCCTTATCGGCGGCAAAGCCCGGATCGGAGAATTTCGGCCCGTCTCTAGGCCGCATTCAGTGCGTCGTGCTCCTGGCAGAGGCGGTAGATATGGGGGTCCGGAGGGACGCGACGGAACCACGCAAGGCTAGATATCGTTCAATACCCGAAAAGATTGCCGGGGAATTTATGCCATTATTTAATGTGTAAAGATAACTTTTCCCCGGCAAATTTGCCAGGTTTTTTCGCGACTTGAGGGGAGGGCCGGGGGAGCAGTGACTCCCCCGCCCTCCCCTCAAACTCCCCTCCCAACCCCCTATAAGGGGTTGGGGATGGGGGTTTGGGGGAAGGGGGAGGGGCCATCGGCCCCTGGCCCCTTCCCCAAAACTACTATCCCCGGAAACGCTTCGCCAGGATGTAGCGCACCCGGTTGGCTTTCTCGCCGTTGTGTTCCAGGATGTCGGCCTTGAGTAGCTGGTTCAGGCATCCCCAGGCGGTCTTTTTATTCACCCCGAAGTGGGCCTCCAGGTCCAGCAGCCGGAACCAGCGGCCTTGGGTGGCCTGGAGAAACTGGTCTAAAGACTGCAGGGTGAGCTTGCCCCGCCCGGTTCGGGGAAGAGACAACGCTCCCAGCGCCTGCCCCAGCGCCTCGCCCCGGACCGGTTCCGGTGCCGCAGCCGTCTTGAAGGTTTCAGCCCGGGGCAGATGGGGGGCGGTGAGCCAATCCCCCCCCAGGCCCTGGAAGTATTGTCGGACATTTTCATCAATGAGGTTCAGGAGTCGGAAAAACTGGGACAGGGAGATCTGCCCGGCCAGGTGAGATACCAGGTAATTTTTCGCTTCCTTGCGCACAAAGGAAATCCGCTCCGGAGTGCTGGCGGGCAGATGTTCGGCCGCCACCAGGACCTTAAAGAACATGCCGGCTACCAGGGTGGTATCCAGGCCTTGCTCTCTGGGGCCCAAGGGGACGGCTTTTTCGCCGGCCTGGGGGATGCCGGCGGTCATGGCGAAGCGGGCAAAATCCTCCGGATACGTGGCCAGCTTTTCCGGGGAAATGGCCTGCAGCGTCTCCCGGGTCAAAGTGCGCACCAACTCCAGACGGCGTTCACGCTCCATGGGGGCCCTCCCTGGCGCCTTTGGGAGAGGGGGCCAGGGGCCATTGGCCCCTGCCCCCTATCCCAAACCCACTCCCCCAACCCCTTATGATTTAGTTTAATTTGCTTGTCAATTCAGGGCCATAGGCCATGAATCGCAAGCCAGACGCGGGTTGGGAGGGGGGTATGGGGGGAGGGCCAGTAGCACGGCGTCCTCGCCTGTACTCAGGTCCATGGCCCTCCCCCCATAAATCTCTTTTGCAATGACTTTAAATTATAAGCCAAGGACCCCAAGGGAACAAGAAAAGTTGGGGCCAGGGCCGGGGGGTGTTTTCTGTTTTCGGTAACAGATTTTTGATTTTACGGCACATGGGGATGGAAGCAGACCCCAGATTCAAGATAGTGTTGCGAAATATAGGAAAAAAACTTAAGGGGTTGGGGGAAAGGACTTGGGAGAGGGGTGGGGGGGCCAATTCCCCCGACCCCCCCACCCAAACAAAAAAGCCAAAAAAGACCCC
>Ga0315281_10009409_pt1 | contig 13559 bp, 11 predicted proteins | sample YL17G07_0_MG_FD_204540 | JGI IMG/M metagenome (GOLD analysis project Ga0315281, IMG submission 204540) | Sediment microbial communities from Yellowstone Lake, YNP, Wyoming, USA - YL17G07_0 | ecosystem: Environmental > Aquatic > Freshwater > Lake > Sediment | place: USA: Wyoming | collected...
CTGCGTCCAATTGCGGCCGCCGCTGTAATGCAACCCCCGACGCAGGAGCAATTTGCCCAGCCGATGGCGACTCCGCTGCAGGTCCTCGCGGGCATCATCGCGCGCCCGGCACAGATCGCGGACGGCTTCGTCCTCGGGCGTCGGCGGCCGCACCTCGGTCAGCAGGCCCGCCCGAAACAGCTCCGCCAACTTCCGCGCATCGCGGCGATTGGTCTTAATCCGGTCGCCAGGCTTCCGAGGAATGAGCGCCGGCGCGATCACCTGACAGCTCACCCGCGGTGTGGTCACCTGGCGTTGCAACGCGTAGCCGCACGGCCCGGCCTCGTAACACATGCGCACCGGCCCTGGCGCGTCGCGCTCGAGCTTCCGCACCAGACGCTTCACCGCGTTAGGTTCGTTCGGCACCGTCCACGTGACCGGCGTCTGACCGTCGCCAACCAGCATCGCGACAAAGAGATCCTTCTTGTGCGCGTCCACCCCAACGTACGTAGTAACCTGTGTCACGACCGGCTCCTTTCGTCTGCGGCTCTGGCGCCGCGCGGCGTTAACCCGCGATCGCGGTGGCTTCCACCACCAGTGTCGAGTGCTTCGCGGCACTACGACGATACGATAGCGAGCCGGTCATTCCATATTGTCTAGGGCGGGGGACGCCGGTGATGCGTCGCTTGTTCGTAGGCGTAGGCGAGCGCGAGCATGCGGCGATCGGCCCAGAGCCGGCCGAGAAACGACACACCGAACGGATACGTGTTGCCGAGGAAGCCAGCCGGCACGGTCACCTGCGGCAGGCCGGTCATCGCGCTTTCCTGGCAGGTGCCAGGCTCTTCCCCGTACCGCTCCAGCCCGCCTTCGTGAGTGTTCGGCCTCGCGAGGTTCGCGGGATACAGCAGGGCGTCGAGTTGTTGCTGCTCCATCGCGTCGACGAACAGCGCGCGGAACCGGTCGCGCGTCGCGTAGAACGTCGCGGTCGCCGCGCGCAGCGCGTCGCCTGTCGGCGTCGGCTGGAGCGCATCGCGCAGCCGTCCCGCGCTGACGGGCGCCAGTTTCCCCGACGCGAGCAGGCTCTCGATCGTGAGCACCGGCTCCCCTGCCGCCGCGCCGCGCGTGAGGTACGCCGTCCATCCCGCTTTCAGCGATCCGGGCGCGCTGCCGCGGGCCTGCACGTAGCGCGCGTCGAGATTCGTGATCGCCACGTCGACGACCGTCGCGCCAGCTGCCCTCATCTCCCTCACGACGTTCTCCATCGTCGCCGCCGCTTCACGCTCGCCGGTGACGCCGATAGAGAGCTGACGGACGACGCCGACGCGCGCCCCTCTGAGTGCGTTGGCGTCGAGCGCGTCCGTGAACGAACCGTTGATGTGCTGAGCGGAGTCGGCGGTCGCGTCGTCTTCCGCGTCCGGCCCGGTCACCTGATCGAGCACCAGCGCCAGCTCACGGATCGACTTCGCGATCGGGCCGACGGCGTCCTGAAACGTGTTGAGCGGCATGACGCCCGCGCGGCTCGTCAGGCCGCGCGTGGTGCGGATCGTCGCGAGCGAGGCGAACGCCGCCGGATTCGACAACGAGTTGCACGTGTCCGTGCCGAAGCCGAGCGTGGCGAGACTGGTCGCCACCGCGGTGGCGGTGCCGCCGCTCGAGCCGGCGGTGCTCAGCGAGGGATCGAACGCGTTGCCGATCGTGCCGCCGACCGTGCTGATGCCGAAGTCACCGAAGGGGAACTCGTCGAGGTTCGCCTTACCGAGCACGACCGCGCCGGCACGTCGCATGCCGGCCGCCACGCGCGAGTCGAGCCTCGGCCGATGATCCACGAGCGCCCGCGATCCGCCCGTAGTCGGCAGGCCGAGGACGTCGATGTTGTCCTTGAAGATCACCGGGATGCCGTGCAGCGGACCGCGCGCGCCGCCGGCCGCTCGCTCGGCGTCCAGCGTGCGCGCCTCGGCGATCGCCGCCGGATTCAGGGCGAGCATCGATCGCAGCGTCGGGCCGCGGCGATCGAGCCGGGACAGTCGCGCCACGTACTCGCGGACGACGTCTTCCGATGTCGTCTGCCCGCGCGTCAGCGCGTCCTGGATCTGCGGGACGGTCTTCTCCACGACCGTGAACGGCCGTGTCGCGGGCGATGTCGCGGTCGCCGGCCCGCCAGCCACGCGCCAGTTGGCGATCTGCGACCGCTGCAGCGGCGTGAGGCCGCGCAGGTCGGGTGACGCGACGAGCCGGCGCGCCGCGTCGGTGACGCGCGCGATTTCCGAGCCGGCCTCAGGGATGTTCGGTGCGGCGCCCGCATAGGGCGCCGAAAACTTCGGCGCGACGATCGCGTCGCGGAGCGGGATCGGAAACCCGCCGCGCGGGTCGTAGACCTCGCTCAGGCCTTTCACCACGAAGGTCATCAGCGCGACCGTCTGTCCTGGCCGCACGGTCAGCGTGAAGACGTAGCCGATGTGGGCAGGGTCGTACCCGGGCCAGCGTTGGGTGAACGGGTTGGCGTACATGTCGCCGATGGCGGTCAACAGTCCCGCGGCATGCGATCCGAGGACGTGGGCGGACGGACCATGTCCGGACGGTCCGCGCATCGGATCGGCGACGTGCTTCGCGTTCTGCATCACCGTCACGAAGGAGTCGCTGAGATCGATCGTGCGGTCGCCATTCGACGAGGTCGCGACCGTCACCGGCCCGCCGTCCTCGAACGCGCCCGCCGCGCCTCCCCACGCGACGCTCACGATGCGGGTGGCTTTCCCGGTGTTCGTGTAGCTATCAACGTAGCGCAGGTAGGTCGCGTCCTTCGGCGCGTAGAGCCCGCGGGCGACGAGGATGTCGCCGTGGAGGACCGGCGTGATCGAGTCGATGCGCTCGCTGCCGTCGTGCGCGAGGCCGAATCCGGTCAGGTACTGATGCGGCACCAGCGTCGCGCCGCCAGCGGTGCGCACGCGGAGCTTGAGATAACCGAAGCCGTTGAACGGGTTCGCGCGGCCGCCGGTCGCGATGCCGCCGCTGTCCTGCGACCAGGACGAGGTGTCCTGGATGTCCCAGAACTGGCCGTCAGCCGACGCGAGGCGCGTGACGGCGCCGGTACGCAGGGCGAGCGCCGCGACGATCGCGGCGCTGCAGAACAGTCGTGGCACGACGCCGGTCACGCGTCGGCTCACTGCGCTTCCGTGTAGGCGGATCGGGCGATGAGTCCCACCCGCGAGGCAACCGCCCACGCCGGATACGTCGCTTGAAACTCCGCCTGGACCGTCTGCGCGACCTCGTCGGCCGATTTTCCCTGGCGCTTCAGCGCCATCGCGCGCGACTGAATCGCCTTCATCATCGTCCGCTGCTCGAGAATCAGCGCGGCGTCGCCCACCGGGCCGTGGCTCGGGACGACGGCCACGGGGCGGAGCGGCTCCAGCTGATCGAAGTCGTCCAGCCAGGCCTTCACGCTCGAGTAGGGGCTCGCGAACGCGACAAACGTCCGGTTCATCACGACGTCGCCGGCAAAGAGGATGCGGTCACCTTCGACCCAGACGATCGTGTCGCCCCGCGTGTGCGTCGGTCCGAGCGACAGCATGCGCACGCGTACGCCGCCGAGGTCGAGCGTGTATTCGCGGTCGAAGAAGATGTCGGCCGTGCGAAACTGGGCGTCCTTCAGCAGGTCCGCAACCAGCGGCGATCGACTGGCAAACGTCTTCGCCAGCGCCAGCCCGAACTCGTCGATATCCTTCTGCTGTGCCCGGGCGCGAATCAGCTTCGCGGTCGCGGGGAACGCCGACTCGCCGAGCGCGTGCTCGGGATGGAAGTGCGTGCTCACGACGTAAAGCTCCGCGTTCCTGCTCACGCCGTTCGTGGCCCGCAGCACCGTGGCTCCGTTGCGCGGCCCCAGGCCCGTATCGACCACCAGCGTGGCGTTGGCGCCGACGATGATGCCGACGTTCGGAACGAGGCCGACGTTGAGATCGGAAATCACGTAGACGTGATCGGAGACTTTCGCGATCGCGGTCTCTTTGATCAACGGATCAGCTGACGGCTGCTGTGTTTCGACGACGGCGCCCGCGATCGCCGCGGCCGTCACTCCGGCAACGATCGCGAACGTATGAATTCGCCGCACGCGAAGGGGTGGGGTCATGCCGCGTATTAGACCACTTGTTGGGCGAGTGGTCACCAGCTCCCGCTCGCGCCGCCGCCGCCGGAGGAACCTCCGCCGAAGTCTCCGCTCGACGAACTGCTGCTGCTCGAGTCGCCGCCCGACGATCCGCTACCGGAACTGCCCCGCGCTGACGTCGGGTACCCGCCGGCGACCCACCCGTGCAGCGGCCCGCCGTTGGTCGGCGGCCGGCGGAACGGCACGATCCAGTCGAGGCTCGCGCCTTTCTTATAGCCCCATCGCACCATCGCGATCGCCAGCGGCACCTGGAGGATCGGCCAGGCGTCGAAGAACGGTACCAGTGCCATCGCCAGGGCGATGCCGCCGAACAACAGCCCGAAGATGGTCGGCGCGAACGTCTTGATGCGCACGCCGAGACCGAACAAGAAGAAGCCCGGCGCGATGAAGAGGGCGAGGAAGGCGAACATCGGCAGCGCCGGCGGCCGCTCGCCTTCGTCGATCTTCTGCCGTTCATCGGCGGTCAGCGTGTGGTTGGCGCGGACGATGGCGGTGATGCGCCTGAGGCCGTCGCGGATGCCGCGCGGGTAGTCGCCTTCTTTGAAGCGAGGGAGAAACGCGGTGCGCATGATCTCGCCCGCCAGGCCGTCGGGCAGGACGGGCTCGAGGCCGTAGCCGACTTCGATTCGCACCTTGCGCTCGGTCGGGGCGACGAGGACGAGCACGCCGTTGTCGCGTCCTTTCTTGCCGATGCCCCACTGCTTGAACAGGCGGTTGGCGTACTCCTCGACCGTCATGCCGTCGAGCGACGGCACGGTCACGAGTGCGATCTCGGCGGACGTCTGCTGCTCGACGTCCCGCAACAACGCGCCGAGCTCCGCGCGCGCCTTCACATCGAGCACGCCCGCGCCGTCGTTGACGTATCCCGCGGGTTTGGGAAACGCCGCGTGGAGATACACCGGCAGCGCCAGGAGCACAACGCCGAGCAGCATTCGTTTCAGCAACGGTCAGCCTCGCCCTATTCTTTCAGCAAGTCTTGCTCAGGCGGAGAATCGCCAGTCCGTGTCCACACCATACAATGGTCCGGTGACGAAGCGCGACGAGAAAGACGACGCTTCCGACGCTGACGCCTTCGCGCGTGCGATGGCGAAGGCGGACGTCGTTCGTCTTCCGCCCGATACGCGCGGGCGGGTGCGCGCAGCTCCGCCGGTCAACCTGCCCCCCGCAGCGACGCCGGCCCGCGACGCGCATGAGCCATCAGACGAGGATTTCGCCGCGCCTGGCGTCGATCGGCGCGAGATCAGAAAACTGAAGCGCGGCGAGTACGTCGCCGCGGATCGGCTCGACCTACACGGCATGGACGCCGCTGCCGCGCGCGCGCGCGTGAAGCAGTTCCTCGAGACCAGCCGCCACAACCGCCATCGCTGCATCTGCATCGTCCACGGCCGCGGCCTGCGCTCGCCGGGCGGCGTGGCGGTGCTGAAGGCGCGCGTGCGGGACGACCTCCGATCGCATCGGGCCGTGCTCGCCTACGCCGACGCGCCGCGTTCGGACGGCGGCGCCGGCGCCGTCTACGTGCTGCTGCGACGGCCAGCCTGAAGGCCTGCACCCGGCGTTCGCCCGGCGCTACAATCGGCGGGCGCCGACGCAGCGAGGCGCCTCATGACATCAATCAGATCGACCAGGAGTTCGAGACAACGGCTCAGCTGGAACCGGCCATGACCCTGATGGCCATGATGATGTTTGCCGTGGCCGGCTGGATGATCGCCGCCGCCGTGATGGCGCTGCTCTGGGCCTGGCAACGCCGCATGCATAACGCCGGCATCGTGGACGTTGGCTGGACCGCGCTCGTCGCGGCACTGGCGATCGTCGACACGCGGCTCGGCGGCGGCTGGGAGTACCGCCGCGCGGCGGTCGGGTTCATGATGGGATCGTGGGGGCTGCGGCTCGCCGTGTACCTGCTCTACGACCGCGTGCTCAGCCGGCCGGAAGCCGGACGCTACCTGGCGATGCGGCGCGACTGGGGCCCGGAGGCGCCGCGCCGTTTTTTCTGGCTCTTCCAGACGCGGGCGCTCGCCGCCGTCGGCTTCTCGCTGCCTGCGCTGTTCGCGTCGACCAACCCGGAGCCCACCTTCGCCCTCATCGAACTTGTCGCCGCCGGCCTGTGGGTCGTGGCCTTCGCCGGTGAGTCGACGGCGGATCGGCAGCTGCTGCGATTCAAATCGCACGACGCCAACCGCGACCGCACGTGCCGCACCGGGCTGTGGAAATTCTCCCGCCATCCGAACTACTTCTTCGAGTGGCTGATCTGGATGGCCTTCGCCCTGTTCGCCTCAGCCTCGCCGTTTGGCTGGCTGGCGTTGGCGTGCCCCGCCGCGATGCTCTATTTCCTGGTCAAGGTGACCGGGATTCCGCTCAACGAGGCGCAGGCGCTGCAGTCGCGCGGCGACGACTATCGCGACTACCAGCGCGCCACGAGCGTGTTCGTCCCGTGGTTTCCGAGAAGCTCCTGACAGGGGGCACGAGACCATCTCGAGGGCAACGACGCCTCAAGTCGCCAGCTGACAAGGATTTGCAGGGGGTAGCGCAAAGGGAACCGTTCGGGTTACACTTACGTATCATAATGTCGTCTGTTGTCGTAAAGGATACGTTAGATGTTCTCAAGAAAAATCGGCCTGTTCCTCGCTAGCCTCCTCGTCGCTTCCCTTCCGGCACTCGCCCAAACGCCCGCCGGAACCATTGCTGGTCGCGTCGTTGACGCCACCGCCCTCCCACTGCCCGGCGTCACCGTGACCGTCCAGGGCGTCGACATCACGCGGACGTTCACAACCGACGGCGAGGGGCACTTCCGATTCCTCGACCTCGCGCCCGGCGACTACAAACTGACCTCGACGCTCCCGGGCTTCACCACGATCGTGCGCGAGCGCGTCATCGTGGGCGTCGGCCAGACCGTCGAGCTCCCAGTGACGCTCGCGATCGGCGCGCTGACCGAAACCGTGAACGTGACGGCCCCGTCGCCGATGGTCGACGCGAAGCAGACCGGCACGGCGACCAACGTCACCTCTGACGAGTTGTCGAACATCCCGACCTCGCGCGACCCGTTCTCGCTGCTGCGCTCGATCAACGGCGTGCTGGTGGACCGCGTCAACATCGGCGGCAACGAAACCGGCCAGCAGTCGAACTTCGTCTCGAAGGGCACGCGGCCGCAGGATGCGGTCTGGACCATGGACGGCGTGGCGATCACGGACATGACGCTCACCGGCTCGTCGCCGACCTACTTCAACTACGACAACTTCGACGCGATTCACGTGTCGACCGCGGGTCAGGCAATCACCCAGCAGACCGGCGGCCCCGGCCTCAACTTCATCGTGAAGCGCGGCACGAACCTGTTCCACGGCGGTCTGCACTCGTACTTCGACAACGATTCGATGGAAGCGTCGAACGTGCCGGCGGAACTGGCCGCGAAGGGGATTACGCCGGAGACGGCGGATCACAACAGGCAGATCTCGGACTACGGCGTCGAAATCGGCGGACCGCTCGCCCGCGACAATGCGTGGTTCTACGGGTCGTACTCGACGCAGGACGTGCGCCTGGTGCGCCGCACCGGCAACCTCGTCGACCGAACCCAGCTCAGGAATCCGAACGTGAAGTTGAACTGGCAGGCGACCCCCAAGGACATGGTCAGCTTCCTCTACTTCGACGGGTTCAAGATCAAGGACAACCGCAGCCCCGGCACGTCGGGCATCACGTTCGATGCGCCGACCGCGACATTCCACCAGGACAACGCATACACCGACAACCCGCTGCACGGCCTGTTCAAGATCGCCGACGACCGGGTCATCCGCCCCAACATGTTTGCGACGGCGAAGTACGCGTACTACAACACGGGCTTCCTGCTCACGCCGGAGGGCGGCATGGCGCTCTCGTCCGGACGTGACCTCGTCGCGGCGCGGTCGTACGGCTCGACGGTGCAGAGCCTGAACGTCCGGCCGCAGATGACCGTGAACGTGGATGTGAACTCGTTCCTCAGCGGGCTGGGCGCGTCGCACGACGTGAAGTACGGCGTCGGCTGGCGCCGGGTGAACGCCACGACGGCCACGCTCTGGCCGGGCAACGGCATCCTGGCGCTCGCGCAGACGTCGACCACGCTGTTCGCGCAGCTGTTCCGGGAGGGCAGCGGCACGAACCGCACGGTGTACGCCAACGTCTACGTCGGCGACACGATCTCGAAGGGCCGCGCGACCATCGACCTCGGCCTCCGCTACGACCACCAGGGCGGCCGCGCGCTGCCGAGCGTCACCGCGGCGAACCCGGCGTTCCCGGCGCTCGTGCCCGGGCTCGACTTCGCCGGCTACGACGCGCCGTTCACGTGGAACAACATCTCGCCGCGCGCGGGGCTCACCTACGCGCTCGACGAATCGCGCAAGACGGTACTGCGCGGCAGCTATGCGCGGTTCGCCGGCCAACTCGACTCGGCCAGCGTCGGCTACATGAACCCGAGCTCGTCGGCCGGCGTGGCCGTGTATCGCTGGCTCGATCTGAACGGCGATCACCTGGCGTCCTCGGACGAAGTGCAGACCAATCAGTTCGTCGCCGCGGCGAACGGCTTCAACCCGGCGAACCCGACGGCGGTGACCTCGGCGAACCGGATTGACGCCGATCTCAAGGCGCCGGTGACGCAGAGCGTCGTGGCCGGTCTCGATCGCGAACTGCGGGCGAATCTCGCCGTGCAGGTGAACTACACCTACACGCGCACCACGAGCCTGCTCGGCAACGCGACGTTCTCGGTGACGCCACGCGTCGGCGTGACGCTGGCGGACTACGCATCAGGGCCAACGCTGACGGGCACGCTGCCCGACGGCAGCACCTACAGCGTGCCGACCTTCATCGCAAACCAGGCGAAGGTGACCGCGGGCGGCAGCGGCTTCCTCCTCACGAACTGGAACGGCTACTACGCCGACTACCACGGCCTCGAGGTGAGCGCGGTGAAGCGGCTGTCGAACCGGTGGATGGGGCGCGTCGGCGTCTCGCTGAACAATGCGCGCGAGCATTACGCGCCGGAAGCGATGTACGACACGAACGGCAACCCGACGCGGACGATCACCGAGCCGCTCGTCGACGGCGGCCAGTACGCGCCGCAGAGCAGCGGCAACGGCGTGGGCAACGTCTACATCAACGCCCGGTGGCAGGTCAACGCGAACGCCATGTATCAGGCGCCGCTCGGCATCGAGCTCGCCGCGAACGTGTTCGGACGCCAGGGCTATCCGTTCCCGTTGTTCCGCACGCAGGCGCTCGGCGCCGACACGGGGCTCTCGGTCCTCGTCACGCCGACGATCGACACGTTCCGTTACGACGATGTGTGGGATACGGATGTGCGGGTGGCGAAGACGTTCAAAGTCCGCGCGCTCAGCGTGCGGGTGATCGGCGACGTGTTCAACGCGCTGAACGCAAACACCGTGCTCATCCGGAACAACAACGTGCTCTCGACCGCGTTCAACACGATCGCGCAGAACCTCAGCCCCAGGATCTTCCGGGCGGGGCTGGTGGTCGGGTTCTAGAGAAAACAGAGGGGACAGAGGGAACGGGAATCACACAGAGGAACAGAGCAACAGAGAAGACCATTTCTTCTCGGTTTCTCCGTTGCTCTGTGTGATCCCGTTGCCTCCGTAGTCTCCGTTAACTCCGCGCGCGCTGGCTTCGCAGCCAGGCGCGCGCGTCTTTGTACGGCGGGAACGCGTCCGCGACCAGCTTCCAGAACTTCGGCGAGTGGTCCATGCGCTTCAGGTGCATGAGCTCGTGGATCAGCACGTAGTCCCGCACCATCTCCGGCATTGTCACGAGCCGCCAGTTCAGGCAGATGTGGCCGTTGCGTGAGCACGAGCCCCAGCGCCAGCGCTGATTGCGGATGCTGATTCGAGAGACGGTGAGGCCGTGCTGCGTCGCGAGGTCCAGCAGCCGTGGCGGCAGATCGGTCTTCGCGCGCGCGCGCAGGGCGCGCAGAGCGTCCGCCGTCGTCTGCCCGTCGCCGCGCTCCCCGCTCGTCGTGTCTCGTTCGCCGCGACGCCGGTCGCGCTCCGCTTCAGCACGGCGCAGCTGCGTCTCGATCCAGACGTGCTCGCGCGCCGCGAACGCTTCGGCCTCGCGTTTCGATCCCCAGCGCGGCAGAGTGACGCGCACCGTGCCGTCGTCCGTGACGCGGATCAGATACCGCCGCGCCCGCGGATGGCGGACGAACACCAGGACGGGGTTCAGGGTTCCTGGTTCAGGGTTCAGGGTTCGAGGTTCGGGGTTCGCCGTTCGGGGTTCAGGGTTCTTGGTTCGGGGTTCGAGGTTGAGCGGCAGCTGCATCAATGTCCACCGTACACGGCGTAGCCGCGCTTGCGGAGGCTCTCGGCGAGCATCACTTCCATCTCGACGGCCTTCGCGTACGGCATCGGGTTCAGGTGTTCGTAGAGGCGCGGCACGAGGCGCTCGCCGCAGCGCGTGACAATGCGCGCGGCCTTGAGCCCGTTCTTGTGATTCTGGAAACGTTGCTCGGGAGACAGGCCGGTCATGCCGACATAGTAGCCGGCCTTGCCGTCACCTTTGGGGTTGCGGAGGTAGACGACATAGACGGAATGATGATCAGACCTTCTGGGTTTCTGCCTCTTCGACATCGTTGAACGGCAGACCGCCGGTGAGCTCGCCGGCCTGGAGCATGCGCGGCACGCGATCGATCGGCTCGATCTGCCTGATTTCCTCGCCGGTGGCCGCCTGCAGCTCCTTGAACTTGCGCGCCTTCACGAGCACGTTGCCTTCGAGCGACCCGACTGCCTGGTTGTAGGCCTCGAGGCTCGACTTCAGCTTCGTCCCGAGCGTCTCGAAGTGGCTGCCGAGCACACGGATCGCCTCGTAGAGATTGCGGCCGAGATCGCTGATCGTGCGCGCGTTCTCTTCCATCGCTTCCTGTTGCCAGCCGTAGGCCACCGCACGCAGCAGGGCGATTAACGTCGTCGGGCTTGCCGGGATCACCTTCTTCTCGACCCCGCATTCGATCAGCGATGGATCCTGCTCGAGCGCGGCGCTGAAGAACATCTCGCCTGGCAGGAACATGACGACGAACTCCGGCGTAGACGCGACCTTCTCGAAGTAGCTCTTCGCGGACAACTGCGAGATATGGTTCCGCACCTGGCGCGCGTGCTCGCCAAGCAGGGTCTGCCGCGCGGCTTCGTCGGGCGCTTCGAGCGCGCGCAGGTACGCGTCGAGCGGCGCCTTTGCGTCGATGACGATCCGTTTGCCGCCGGGCAGCCGCACGATCACGTCCGGGCGAATGCGTCCCTCGTCGTCTCCTCCCTGGATCGTGTGCTGCTCCATGAAGTCGCAGTACTCGATCATGCCGGCCAGCTCGACGACGCGCTTCAGCTGGAGCTCGCCCCAGCGCCCGCGGACGCCGGGCCGCTTGAGCGCGTCGGTGAGGCGGCGCGTTTCGTCGCGCAAACCCTGGCCGGCGGTGTCGAGCGATGCGATCTTCTGCATCAGCTGCGCGCCGCTTTCGACGCGTCGCCGTTCGGAGTCCTTGATTTCGCGGTCGACCTGCTCCAGCGTCTTCGCCATCGGCGCGAGCAGATCCTCGATCGCTTTCTTGCGGGCGTCGATGTCGCCGGCGGCCTCGGTGCGCGCCTCGCGCATGCGCGTTTCGGCCAGCGAGAGAAACGCTTCGTTGTTGGTCTTCAGCGCGTCGGCGCTGAGGGCCTGAAACGCGTCGCGCAGCTTGGCCTCGGCGTCCTGGTAGGCCGTGAGCCGCTCGGCGTGGACGGCGCGATCCTTGTCCAGTTCGCTTTGAAGACGGGCGTGGCCGGGGCGCGAGGCGAGCCAGCCGACCAGCACCCCCATGGCGAGACCGAGAATCAGCGTGATGGCGATGGTCAGCGGTTCGATAGACGTTAGTATCGCATCGTTCTGCATCACTACTGCGACACGACGTAGGGCAGCCAGGCGTCGGGGAGCTGCAATTCGGCGGCGTGAATCGCCGAGGCCATCGCCTGGGCCTGCACGGCGGGCGCGAGCTGGCGCGCCTTCAGTCCCGCCGCAACCGCCTGCAGCGCATGACGCGCCTGGATTTGCGCGTGCCGCCGCTTGTCGGCGTACTGGCCGATGCCCTGGCTCGCCGTCGCGCGTGCTTCAGCGCGCTCGGCTTTCAGCATGCCGAGCCGTGCACGGTTCACCGGCTCGAACGGGAGCTGCGTCTGGAACCGGGCATCCGACGCCGTGTCGAGCTCACCCGCCTCCTTCATCGCCCGCGCGCGGGCAAGGTCGGCCCGGTAGCAGTCGAAACACAGGGGCCTGGTGACCTCCCGCTTCAGGGCTTCGCGACAGGCCGAGCACAGAGCCTTGGGGCGTTTGCCTTCCAATTCGCCTCCAGGGAACGTAACCCACTCATCCGTAACGACTTGATTCCTTCCGACCGCCATACCACCTCCGCTGAAGGCAAGTACAAGAACCGTGCCTGAAGACAGTCTAGGTTGGGGGTGTGACAGGGCAGGTCACGCGGAATTTGGAATTTGGAATTTGGAAGTAGGAAGTGGGAAGTTGCCAAGAGCCTGTAACAAATCGCGACTCGTCACCTATCCGCACCAATTTGCGCCGAGGCACGCCGATCTCACTGAAATCAGGGCCATTGCTGGGCGCCGTGCAGGATGCGAACGACGAAAACTACGTCGCCGCGCAGCGTCGTCCCTGCCTTCTTTCCGGGACGGCCCCGGTGCGGGAATTTCAGCAGCAGGGCAGGGCAAATAGTCGGCGATGCGTTCGAGGTCAGCTGCCGCTTCCCTTGTCCAGCGAAGCTGCATTCAAGGACGGGTCCGAGCCTGGGGCAAGCATCTTTCGAGGCGTGCGCCGACCTCTTCATGCGTGAGGACTTCTCCACGCTCGAGTTGATCGAGGCCCTTCTCAACTTCACGCAGAAACCAATCGTCGTACTCGACCGCCCGCTCGATGGCCTCCAACACGAGTACTTCAGGGGTCATACCGCGGCGGTCGGCCGCGCGAGCGAGCTTGGTCTCAAGGTCGGGCGGCACGTTCAGCTGCATGCGTCCCAGTGTAGCGGACGCCCATAGGGAGTCAACCCGGCTCTTGGATCTTCTCTTGGATTTCGCCGACGGTAGTCTCGGTCGCGATCCGCGGCGACCTGGCGACCTCCGGGCCCCGGGCGCGGTCTCTCTACACTGCGCGACTAATCCTGCGACGAAACAGCGGCGGGCCGGCCTCTGGACTGGGGTCCAACAGCGCGTGACCTCGTGCTGCGGAGTTCGGCCTGCAGTTGGCTGGCAAGGTTGCGCGCATGGTGGTTACTTCCGCAGACCGGCCTCCCACTTGACGATCACCGTCAGTGCCCTGTCGCGCTCGGTCGATCCCTGCGTCATCGCCAGAAACTTCTGTCCGTCCGGCGCCACGTCGTACGGGTAGGCGAACGTGCCCAGGGGTTCCACGATGGGGAAGAGCGGCA
>Ga0315281_10009410_pt1 | contig 13558 bp, 10 predicted proteins | sample YL17G07_0_MG_FD_204540 | JGI IMG/M metagenome (GOLD analysis project Ga0315281, IMG submission 204540) | Sediment microbial communities from Yellowstone Lake, YNP, Wyoming, USA - YL17G07_0 | ecosystem: Environmental > Aquatic > Freshwater > Lake > Sediment | place: USA: Wyoming | collected...
GGAAGCGAAGCTCCGGTGGATCTGTCGTGCACTGGGCTCACCTCATTTCCGCTTCAGACGAAAGAGCAGCACCAGAGAGGGGAGGTACAACAGAGCGAGGTAGACGACCGTACCGGTGACGAGGTGTGTCACGATCAACTCCTGCCGGCTGACGCGTTCTCCGAAGTTTTGGGGAAACCAGACATCGAGCCCCCAGAAGTGGGGAACGTGAAGGCGGTTGACCAGGGCGATCGGGAGCGCCAGGACCTGCACAACGCCGCCGACGACGACCTGCCACACCGGGGGCTTGCTCGCCAGGCCGCTCAAGCGGGGCATCCAGAAGTGCGTCGGGTAGTACAGGGTGACCAGCGAGAGACAAAGCGCTACCGCCAGCCTGTGGATCAGACCCAACGACATCCTTCGCGAACGACGGCGACCCAGCATCAGAGAGGTGACCTCCGGGACCCGGGGTTCATGGCGGGATGGTAGCCCGACACGCCGGTCACGAGGTACCCACTGCGACAAACGCGAAGCCAGGCTCCCGCGGGAGAGCGTGTGGCGGTGCCAGAAACTCCCTGACCTCTCTGATACGCTTCGGGCGTGGCAGGGGGAACGGGGCTTCCCAAGGTCACGGAGATCCAGGTGAACCGCGCGCCGGTGCTCACCCTCTGGGCTGCGGTCGTGGCCGAGCGTCTGGGTTTCGACCGCGATGAGGCTCTGACGTTTGGCCGGGCGGTCGCGGGGCTGAACGCCTACTCCAAAGGTGTGCGCCTCGGCCTTTTTGCGCCGGCTGCGCCAAAGAAAGTGACGGAGCGCAAGAAAACGTTGCGACGCAGTGAGACACTTCAAGTCGATCTGCTCGGCCGCGCCGTTCCCGCGACATCGACGCCGGACGGTCTGCGCGCACTCAGCAAGGAGCAGCCGATCTCGCCGGAGAGCGTCGCGCGGTACCTGGACGGCAAGTTCGGCGAGGCGCTCCCTGACGTGCGCGATGCCATGGAGCGTCTCGCCAGATCGCGGCCGCCCGAACGGTTGGCGGTCGAGGCGTTCCATCTGTACGAGGAGTTCAGGCCGAAGGTGCCGGCCGGCGTGAAGGGGTGGGGGTCCAAGGCCACTCTCGACATCGGCCGCATCCTGGCTCTCGCAACGTGAGGCTCCCGATGGACGAGCAGGTCGAGATCCGCGCCAGGAGGTACTGCTGCCGCTTCTCGCACCGGTGCCGGCGCCCGGGAGCGTCATGAGCGAGCCGATTGCGGGCTGCTGGATCCTCGCCGCCGCACGCGGTGACGAGGGGAGCTACCGCAAGCTCCTGCACGCGATGCGCCTCGACCTCGCCTCCGGCTCGCGCACAATCGTGCCGTGCAACTGCCAGCCTCGCTGCCCACAACCCACCGACGAGCAGATGGAAGCGCTCGATCGGCGGCTGCAGGCCGACATCCGCGCCGCTCACGACGATCAAGGTCTAACAAGCCGATAGCGCCTGAACGAGATCCGTGCCGCCCGTCTGGGACTCCGGGTCGGCCGGAGACCCTGCGGCATCAACGCTTCGGCAGCTTCGCCAGCAGCACCTCCACGGCCTTCTCGAGTTGCTGGTCGCGCCCGGTCGCCACGAGCGCCGGGTCGCTGGCCACCAGGTAGGTCGGGGCGAGGTGCTTGTTCTCCATGATGTCGCCCTGCATGTCCACGAGCGCGACCTCCGGGATCCCGAACACCAGGTTGCGGTCCTGCAGCCGTTCCCACCACACCGAGGTGCACGTGCCCGGCACCGGCATCCCGACGGTCTCGCCGAGGCCAAGTTGCGTGTACGCCATCGGGAAGCAGTGGGCGTCGGAGTAGTTCCCCTCGTTCATGACCACGATGGACGGCTTGGTCCAGCGCTGGTACGGCTCCACGCCGACCTGCTGGCCCCGCGGCACGTCGCGCGCGTACACCTTGCCGCTGAGGAATACCGTCAGTGCCTCCACTAGGTTGCCGCCGCCGTTGAACCGCGTGTCGAGGATGATCGCCTCCTTGTCCACCGCGCGCCCGAAGATCTCCTCGAAGATCTCACGGTAGGCGCCGTCGTTCATCCCGCGGATGTGCGCGTAGCCAAGGCGACCGCCGGAAAGCCGTTCCACCTCGTCCCGCCGCGAGCGCACCCAGCGCTGGTACAGGAGGCGTGACTGCGCCATCCAGGAAATCGGCTTGACGCTCTCCTCCCAGCGCGTCCCGCTCTTCGGATCCAACAGGGCGAGCCGCACCGGCGTGTCCGCCTTGCGGTTGAGAACGATGTACCAGTTGGCGCCGGCCGCGATTTTCACCCCGTCGATGGCCTCGATGACGACGCCGGCCTTGATCCTGGTGCCCTCCTTCTGGAGCGGGCCGGCCTCGATGACCTCGAGGATCGCCACACCATCCCCGATGTGCTTCGGGTCGGGGAAGAAGCCGAGCGCCGCCGTCGCATCGCCCTCCTGCTTCATCGGGCGGTAACGGCCGCCGGTGTGCGAGGCATTGAGCTCTCCCTGCATCTCGGAGATCAGCTCGGCGAAGTCGCGGTCGTTGTCGATGTACGGAAGAAAGCGCACATAGGTGACCTTCACCCCATTCCAATCCACGCCGTGCATGTTCACATCCAAGAACTTCTTCTGCGTTTGACGCCAGGCGTGCTCGAACATGTACGCCCGCTCCGCGGCGGCGTTGAGGTCCATCTTGGCCGAGGCCTTTACCGGCGTGCTCTTGCCCGACTCGAGCTCCACCGTCGTGAGCCGGTTGTCCGCCAGGACGAACGCTTTCTTGCCGTCGCGTCCAAGCTGGAACGTGGCCTCCTTGGCGTCCAACTTGGCCAGGAGTTTGACCTCCTTCTTACGCGGGACATACTTCCAGAGGTCGAAACCCTTCTCGAACTTTGCCAGGTAGTAGAGGGTCTCGCCGTCGGACGAGAGCGCCGCCCCGGCCAGGTCGGAGGAGTGGAGCGAGAGGCGCACGATCCGGTCGTCGAGACCGGTGAAGTCGATCGCGACGGGCTCGGGAAGCTTGGGAGCCTTCGCCTCCTCGGCGTTCTTCTCCTTCTCTTTGCCCTTGTCCTTGTCCTTCTCTTTCTCCTTCTCCTTGGCTTTGAGCTGGTCGAAGGCAGGCTCGTCGAGCCGGTAGCGGTCCCATGCCTTGCGGGTGAGGAACGCGGCGTACACGTCGTACTCCCTCGAGTCTCCGGATTGCGCGCGCAAGCCGTACCGGTCCGTCCCCCAGTACAGGACCTCTCCGTTCATCGCCCAGTGCGGCTGCACGTCCTCGAACCCACTCTTCGTCACGTTGACGAGCTTCCCCTCCCCCGAGGAGGGGATCAGGCCGACCTCGGAGGACCACCGGGTGTGGCTGAGGAACTGCACCGCGAACCAGCGGCCTTCGGGGGACCACTCGTACCACTGGTCACCGTCGGAGTACGAGTAGTTGAGGTCGCCGGGCAGGATCGTCCGCGTCTTCCCGGTCTTCAGGTTGATCACCTTCAGGGCGGTGCGCTCCTCGAGGTAGGCGACCTCCGTGCCGTCCGGGGAGAAGTGGGGCTGGAACGTGTCCGCGTCCGTTGCTACTACGGGCGTCTCCTTTATTGCGGTGGCGTTGAAGAAGTTCGGCTCGTCCTTGTCGGTCAGGTCGGTGCGGTAGATCTTCCAGCTCCCGTCCCGCTCCGAGGCGTAGAGCAGGCTGCGTCCGTCGGGTGAGAAGCTCACCGAGCGCTCCTGCTCGGGCGTATTGGTGATCCGCCGCGTCGTTCCGTACTCCGTCGAGCCCACGAACACCTCGCCGCGGGCGACGAACGCGATCTCGCTTCCATCCGGCGACACATCGAACTCGCTGACCTCCTCTGTCACGTCGACCGGTTTCAGCTCGACACCTCGCTGGTCGGCGGCGACGAACACTTCGAGCCGCTTGCTCTCGATGCTTCCGGCGCGCCGCACCCAGATCCCGCCGTCGTACGCGTAGCACAGGTCGCCGTTGCGGGAGATGCTCAAGAACCGCACCGGGTTGGTCGTGTGCGTGGTCAGCTGCGCAGGATGCTGAGGATCGGCGAGCCCCAGGCGCCACACGTTGAACGACCCGCTCCGCTCGGAGAGGAAGAACAGCGACTTCTGGTCGGGAGCCCACACCGGCTGGCGGTTGTCCGCGCCCGGCGGCGTGAGCTGCGTGTGCTTGCCGGTGGCCACGTCGAACAGCCACAGGTCGCGGGCGAACGACGAGTTGTCGTGCTTGCGCCACTCGTGCTCGTACCCCTTCTGGTTGGAGTACGCGAGGCGCTTGCCATCCCTTTCGTAGACGGCGTAGATCGCCGGAGTGGTCAGCACCTGCCTCGGCATCCCACCGTTGAGGCTGAGCTCGTACAGCTCGGGCTGCGCCCCGGTCGGGAACAGCACATTACTCGCCGAGTCGAGGATCGCCGCACTGAACAACACAGCTCTGCCGTCAGGGGTGAAGCTGGTGGGAGTCTCGTCAGCCGAGTGGAACGTCAACCTCTTGGCCTCGCCCCCTTCGACTGGCATGACGAAGACGTCGAAGTTCCCGTAACGGTCCGACGCGAACGCGATCTTCGTCCCGTCCGCCGACCAGACCGGCATCGTGTTGTGGGCATCGCTCACCGTCAGCGGCTCTGCGGTCCCACCCGTTGACGCCACTTTCCAGAGGTTGCCGTGGTAGCTGAACACCACGGTCGCCCCGTCCGGCGAGATCGCGGGGTAACGCAGCCAGATGGCAGGCTGCGCCGCCGGCGCCGATGCTGCGAGCGCCAGGCAGGCCCCCAGGAGGATTCCCAACACCGCCGTTTTCCGGCCACGTCCCGTCCCGATCATGCTGCCTCCTCACGCAAAGGTCGGCCGCCGGGTCCGGCGGCCCGCCAAGTCTACGCGCCCGGGGGCCCTCGGGTTTTGAAGTGGGGGTCGAATCCGACAGAGCGCTACCACGGCTGCAGCGCGCCCGGCCTGGCGAAGCGGACGTTCCCACGGCAGGCCGGCAACTGCTTCGCGGGGGGTCCCGACCCACCGGGGCGCGAGATCCCTCAGTCAGTGAGCCCAAACATCAACGCAGACGCCAGAGCGTCGGCACGACGCGCGGTGCCTCGCTGCATGTCGCCGTGCGCACCACGTCGTGTCCGAACACGGGTGTGAACGCCACATGAGTGCGAGCGCCACGCGTGAAGAATGCCGGCGACACGTTCGGCCGATAGCATGACGCCACGAGAGCCGACGATCCGGGTTTGAGGTGAGATACCCGGCTCGGCAATCGCTTCTCTAGCGGGCGCGGCGGTAGGGCGTGAACTCGCCGAGGCTGCAGCTGCCGAATTCGACGCCGCTGACCGGGTCGAACACGGTGACGATGTCGCCGCGGCAGAGCCTCGCCGCCGGGGTCTTGATCTTGATCGCCCGCCCGAAGTCGAGGCTGGGGCAACCGGCGGTCGGCCTGTTCACATAGACCACATCGTCCGTGCGACCGCTGAACAGAATCACGTCCCTGCCATAGGATTTGTTGCCTCCCAGATCGGCCTCGCTGACGCAATCCTGCGGCGGGCCGGCGATCCTGCCGCTGAGCGCCGCAGCGAGGTCGGCTTCGTGCTCGGCGGCCCGCGTCTGGGCGGGCGGGCTGGCTTCGGGCCCGCCACTAGAGGTGCAGCCGGCCACGAGGATCGCTGCGCAAAGCATGATGATGGTTTTCATGGCATCCTCCACTGAGTCATCTACGCCAGGTGACCGTACAGGTTTCAATGTTAGTCCTCGCCTTCCCCTCGCGCCGATCAAGGCGAGGATCTCGTGCGGACCCAAGCGAGCGCCCGGTTCCACTGTCCTGGTCCTTCCCGGACCCGATTCTTGTCCTTCTCAGGTGCGGGGGGTTGGTCGATGGGTACCAGGTATCTCATTTCGTCGATTGTCGCCCAAATGACTTCTTCTGCTTCTTGATGGGTACCAGGTATCTCATTTCGTCGATTGTCGCCAAGATGACTTCTTCTGCTTCTTCCGCAGTGTCTGCGTCACCTGTTCCGCGATCCCTGCGAACACGGAGTTGGTGCGCCGCACGATGGCCGCCTCCGAGTACAGCCGACTCGCCGAACCCGCGCCCCTGCCGATCGCGAGGGCGAGATGCTTCACCTTCAGCCCACAGCGCTCGACCCCGACCAGCATGACCAGCTCCCGGGCACGCTGCAGCTGTTCGGCCCGACTCCTCCCACCGAGAGCCTCGACCGGGATGTCCACCACCGTCGCCACAGCCCGCGCCACGCCGGCAGCGTCCACGCTCGGCGGGCTCGGACGCTGGAGGCCACCCTGCCAGTCCAGGCGCGGCCGGCTCGGATCCAGGTGCAGCTCGTCGTCCTGGCCGCCCGCAGGTCGCCACCACGGCAGCCGCCCCGGCCCCTCGTGCATCCACCCCTCGTCCTTACCCCGCCCGAGCACGCCTCGGTAGGTGCGAAGAGCCTCTCGGCGTGAGGAGCCAAACGCCACCAGCGCCTCATCCACGTCCACCAACCCGGCCCGCACCCGGCCGAGGATCTGGCGATGACCGCTCCATCGATACGAGCCTGGATCCTTGACCATGCTGCTCGCCACCGGGTTGAGGTGCACGTAGGCGATGGCCTGCATGAGGTAGGCCGGATCATCAACCAGCCGCGCCTTGTACCGCCCTTGCCAGATCGGGCCGAGGACCCGCCGGCGGCGGTTGAAGGCTTTCGCGAACCGCCCCTGCACCAGCCGCATGGTGCGCCACAACGGCAGCTCCCCCGCGCGGACGACGAGGTGATAGTGGTTCGGCATCACACACCATGCAAGGATCGTCAGTCCGTGCTCACCCTTGACGGTGTCGAGTGTGGCCACGAAGCCCCCCGCTACCGCCTCATCGACGAAGGGCCGCTCACCCCGCGCGACTCGGCAATACACGTGATAGGTGCCGCCAGCGACGAAGATCCTCGGCTTGCGTGGCACGCCGCTCCTCCCTGCAATCCGCACTCGCAGGGAAGGCTACCATACAACTCGTTAAATGGGATACCTGGTACCTATTTGTACCTATTTATTTATTCTATTTCGGGGTCGGGGTTAGACGTGCCAGGACTACCATAAATGGTGGTACAAGAGATCGGAGCAGGTCACCTGTAAACGGCATGCGAGCGAAGACGTCATCAGGTCAACCGCTTTCGGCTCCGGCAGGCTCAGGTCAGAAACGAGGTGCAACGATGAGAACGGCACGGAATCTCGCAGTGGCAGCTGGCTTGCTGCTTCTGCCTGCCTTCGTAGAGGGCAGGGACATTCAGGTCGCGAGCACCTGGGCGCCCGTCCCTGCGAAGGTGGACGGGACCGCCGACACCTGGGCGGCGCTGCTCAGGCCGCTCGGCGACCCCCCCATGGTGATCGGGGTGCAGAACGACGCCGACTTCCTGTACCTGTGTCTCAAGACCTCGAACCTCAAGCTCAAGAAACAGCTCACCGCGACCGGCCTGACGGTGTGGACGAACGGCACTGGCAAGGCCAGCACGAGTAAGGGATTCGGAGTCCGGTATCCGCTCAGCGAGCAACGCGAGGGTGGGAAGCCGACCCCGACTCCGGCCGAGGAGACGAGCGCACCCGGCGTCGTTCAGCCTCCCCCCGAGTTCGAGCTCATCGGCCCGACCATCGAGAACCGTCGGCGCGTTGAGCTCGCAGACGACGAGCCGGTCGTGGCCGCGCTCGGCGACGACTCAGGGGTCCTGGTCCTGCAGCTGAGGCTCCCTCTGAAGTCCTCCGCCGTTCACCCTCTGGCTGTCGGAGCCTTACCCGGCACGGCAATCGCGCTCCAGATGGTGACGGAAGCGCCCAAGGTGTCGGAAGGCAAACGTTGGAGAGATCGCGGCGGCCGTCCCGACACGAACGAGAACCAAGGGATGCCTCAGGACTTTCCCGACATGCCGAGCCCGTTCAGCCTGTGGCTGCAGGTCACGCTCGCGGCGCCTCCAGCACCGCCTGCCGCGAAGTGAGGGCCCTCCGGCGCGGTCTGGACAACCGAGCATGCCGGCTTTTCAGCCGCTGCCCGTCCGCGAACGCTTGTTCGTAGGCCTCAAGCCGCGCTCGCAGACCTCTGTCACCGACCACCGTCGGTGCAGGTTCACCCCGGAGTCCGAAAACGGTGCCCGAATATCGCGGCGGTGAGATCCATATCGGACGTAGTCGGTGGGGGGAACGGTGGGTGGGCCTCAGAGCCTGATGCCACATCGGACAGGTCAAAATCGTTGCCAAGGTAGCCCAGAGGTAGCCCCGACGAATATTCGCAGACTATTGACCTTAAGACCGAGGTCTCGAAACGCTTTCAAAGGAGGGAGTTAGACTGGCGCGCCGAGAGGGACTCGAACCCCCAACCTTCTGATCCGTAGTCAGATGCTCTATCCAATTGAGCTATCAGCGCGCCCTGCGCCGGGCAAAGTATAACGGGTTTGCCCCCCGACGCAAACCGCACGCCGGAGCAGTTGCAGGCTGCCCGCGAAACGGATGCAAGACCTCGGTCTTCAATCTGATGAGGGGTTTACACAGATTCTGCCTTCGTGATAGGCTCCGCGCCCACGGTGGCCCGTTCGTCTAGTGGTCAGGACGCTGGCCTCTCACGCCGGAAGCGGGGGTTCGATTCCCCCACGGGCCGCCACGACCTCCCGCCCCGCGCAACCCACCGCACCCGCTAGACTCTGCGCATGCCGACGTACCGGTTGCTGATCGAGTACGACGGGGCGGAGTTCGGCGGCTGGCAGGTGCAGGCCGGCGGCCGTACGGTGCAGGGCGTCCTGCTCGACACGCTCCGGGGGCTTACCGGTGAGCGCGCGCTGGACCTGCAGGGCGCAGGCCGCACCGATGCCGGCGTCCACGCCCTCGGCCAGGTGGCCTCGCTGCGCTGCCGGCGCACGCTCGACCCGGCCAGGCTCGCGAGCGAGCTGGAGCGAGAGCTTCCCCCCGACCTCGTGGTGCTCGAGGTACACCAGGCACCGAAGGGGTTCCACGCCCGCCACGACGCGCTCGCCCGCGCCTACCGCTACCAGATCGCGCGCCGGCGCTCGGCGTTCGGCAAGCGCACGACGTGGTCGATCGCGGGGGAGCTGGACGTGGAGGCGATGGCGCGGGGAGCCGCGGCCTTCGTGGGGCGGCACGACTTCCGCCCCTTCGCCAGGCGCGCCAAGGAGGCCGAGAGCACGCTCGTCGAGGTGGAGGCCCTCGATTTGGCGGCGGTGGGCGACTTCGTGCTGCTGCGGCTGGTGGCCAGTCACTTCCTGTGGAACCAGGTGCGGCGGATGGTCGGCACGCTGGTGGCGATCGGACGCGGGGAGGCCGGCCCGGACGACGTTTCGCAGTGGCTGTCCGGCGCCGCCCAGCCGCCGCTGCTGGCCGCACCCGCCGCGGGGCTGTTCCTCGAGGCGGTGCGCTACCCGGACGAGCCATGGGAGCTGCCGGCTCTCGCCCCCATCGGTGTGCCCTGGGTGCGCGGCATTCCTGCAAAGTGCTAGGCTGGGGCAGCGCGGAGGCGACATGGCGTTCGATCTCATCAAGCTGCTCACGGACGTCTTCGACCCCACGCCCGACGAGGTGGTCACGGTCGCCTGCGACGTGCCCCGCACCCCCGGCGAGGACACCCCGGCGTGGAAGGAGCGTCGCGCCATGGCGCTCGAGTGGCACCGGGCGTTCACCGCGCTCGGGCACGGCCGCGGCTTCTCCACCAACCCTGTGCTCACCTACCCGGCCACCGGCGCCAACAACGCCGAGTTGCCGATCGAGGGTGAGATGGGCGGCAACCAGGTCGTCCTCGTGGACGTTCTCCTCGACAGCACGCTGGCGGTCTTCCTCACCCAGTACTCCGCGACCGCCCCACTCGACGCCCTCTCCCAGGTGAAGGAGGACTTCCGCGCCGCCTCGATGCCCGGCGTCGAAAAGCGCATGGAGCGCACCGCCCTTGCGGCCGACTACCGCGAGGTCGCCCGGCGCTGCCGCATCCTCGAGAAGATCCTGCGCGGCGCCGAGTCGCTGGATGTGACGTTCTCCACGGGCAACCGCTGCTTTTTCGACTTGCGGTTCCGCGAGCCCGGGGTGGACGACGGCTTCCTGCCCCGCCACAAGCCGGGCGACCGGGTGATCAACCTCCCCTCGGGCGAGACGTACATCGTGCCGTACGAGGGCGAGCAGGCCGGCAGCCAGTCCGAAACCCGTGGCACCCTTCCGATGCGGGACGCCGCCGAACTGGTGATCATGCGCGTGGAGCGGAACCGGATCGCGCAGGTCGAGGGCAACGGCACCATCGCCCGCAACCTGCGCTCGTTCTTCGCCGCCGACCCGGCCCGCACCAACATCGCGGAGGTGGCGTTCGGCTGCAACCAGTGGGCCCAGGTCACCGGCAACGTGATCGAGGACGAGAAGGCGGGGTTCCACTGGGCTTACGGCCGCTCGGACCACCTCGGCGGCACGGTCGGGGTGACCAAGTTCATCCACCGCGAGACCGTCGTCCACCAGGACGTCGTCTACGCCAAGGGGAACCCGATCCAGGTCGCCGAGGCCACGGCCACAGGTCCCGACGGCAGCAAAACCCGCATCATTCGCAACGGCGACTACGTGGTGTTCTGATACCGTTTTTCGTTCAAACGTAGCGTTTTCGTTGTCATCGCGAGGCCCCCGAGCGCCGCGAGGGGACCGACGCCGAAGCCGCGAGCGGGCTGGCAAGGCTGCGTGGCGGGATCTCATCGATGTCGACGGGATTGCTTCGTCGCTTCGCTCCTCGCAATGACGGCAGAGGGAACGGGACTGCTTCAGCCCCTTCGGGGCCTCGCAGTGACAGCCATTCCTCTACGACGGACGGTGAATTGGTCTGAGGCACGACCGGCCGATCCCGGACTGTGCGGTCGTCAGGCTCCGGAGGCCCGGCTGAGCGCCGAGCGGCGTCGGCCATAGAAGAAGTAGAGGCACAGGCCGATCGCCATCCAGACGAGGAAGCGCCACCAGGTTACCGTGGGAAGACCCTGGGCGAGCCAGAGGCACGCGAGGATGGCGGCAGGAGCCAGCGCCCAGATGAGCGGCATGCGAAACCTGCGCTGCGCCTCGGGGCGCCGCACCCGCAGCACCATCACCCCGGCGCAGACGATCGCGAACGCGAACAGCGTGCCGATGTTCGTCAGTTCCACGACCTCGTCGATGTTGCCGAGCGCGGCCGGGACCGCCACCAGCACCCCGGTGAGGATGGTGGCGTTGCCGGGTGTCTTGTGGCGGGGATGGACCTTGGCGAACCACGGACTCAGGAGCCCGTCGCGGCTCATGCTCATGAAGATGCGTGGCTGCCCGACCTGGTAGACGAGAAGGGCAGCGGTGGTGGCGATCACCGCGCCGAAGCTGATCAGCCCCGCGATGCCGCTCATACCGTGCTGCTCGAAGATGTAGGCCAGGGGATCGGCCTTCCCCGCCAGCTCCGTGTAGCGCACCATGCCCGTCACCACGATGGCCACGGCGACGTAGATCACGGTGCAGATGGCCAGCGACAGCAGGATGCCGCGGGGCAAGTTCTTCCCCGGGTCGCGGCACTCCTCCGCGGTCGTGCTAACCGCATCGAAACCGATAAACGCGAAGAAGATGATGGCCGCTCCCGACTGGACGCCTCGCCATCCGGCCGGGGCGAACGGAACCCAGTTCTCGGCTGAGATGAAGCGCAAGCCCAACATCACGACGGCGAGAAGGATACCGACCTTCACCACGACCATGATCGCGTTGGCCCGTGAGCTCTCCCTGATCCCGAGGTAGACGACCCAGGTGACGAGCACCGTGATGACCACGGCCAACAGGTTCACCGTGACCGGGAAGCCCAGCAGCATCGGTGCGTCCTTCAGCACGTTCCAGTTGGCAAAGCTGGCCGCACCGTCGAGCGCTCCCGCCTTCCCCTGGGCAATCACGTGGAGCTTCTCGCCCAGCCCCATCGCCGCGGTGCCTTCAACCAGGCGAAGGGCGGAGCGGGGGTCCATCGCCAGCCAACCGGGGATGTGGATGTGCAGCACGTTGGCCAGGAAGCTGCGCGCGTAGTCTCCCCACGAGATCGCCACCGCGACGTTGCTGATCGCGTACTCGAGCAGCAGGTCCCAGCCGATGATCCAGGCGAGCAGCTCGCCGAGCGTCGCATACGCGTACGTGTACGCGGAGCCGGCCACCGGGATCATCGAGGCGAACTCCGCGTAGGCGAGACCGGTGAAGCCGCAGGCGACGGCCACGAGCAGAATGCTGACCACCAGCGCCGGGCCGGCCGGCCAGCGGCCGTCCGCGAGGTTGCCGGCTGCGGCCGTGCCGATGCTTGAGAAGATCCCGGCGCCGATGATCGCGCCGATCCCGAACATCGTGAGGTCAAAGGTCCCGAGGTCCCGGCGCAGGCGGTGCTCCGGGGTCTCTGCGCTCGCGCGCAGTTGCTCCAGGCTCTTGGTTCGGAACAGCGCCTTCAGGGCCGCGATCATGCCGGGCAGGCTAGCCGGGGAGCGAACGATCCGCAAGCGGGCTTCGCTTTCCGCCCGTCACGACGTAAACCGTCACTCCCTAGACATCCCGGCCGGAGGGTCATCCACCGCCGCCACCGCGCCGGGTGCAACCCCGCCCGGGCCCGCGACCCCCGCGGCGTGCCTCAGCTCCAGGACGCTGTGGAAACGCCCGTAGGCGAAGTAGATCACGAAACCTATGAGAAGCCAGACAAAAAGCCGCAACCAGTTCTGCGCCGGCAGCGAGAACATGAGCAACAGGCAAAACATCACCCCGAGGATGGGCACGACAATGCCGAACGGCGCGCGGAAGGGCCGCTCAGCCTTCGGATTCGTGTAGCGCATGATCAGCACGGAGATGCACACCATGACGAAGGCCAGCAGCGTCCCGATGTTCGTGAGCTCCGCGAGGATGCGTAGCGGTAGGAACGCCCCCAAGATCGCCACAACGATTCCGGTGAGGATGGTGGATTTCCACGGGGTGCGGAACTTCTCGTGGATGGCGCCGAACACGCTTGGCGGTAGCAGGCCATCGCGAGCAATGGCGAGCAGTACGCGCGGCTGCGAGAGCATCATCACCAGCAGGACGGAGGTGATGCCGGTGAGCGCACCGAGGGACACGATGCCCTGCGCCCACGGCAGGCCCACCTGCTTGAACGCGTCGGAGACCGGTGCGTTGATGTCGATCCTGTCGTACCGGACCATGCCGGTGAGAACGACCGACACCGCGATGTAGAGGACCGTGCACACGATGAGCGACGCCACGATGCCGATCGGCACGTCGCGGTGCGGACGTCGAGCCTCCTCGGCGTGCGTCGAAACCGAGTCGAAGCCGATGTACGCGAAGAAGATGATCGCGGCCCCGGCGAGCATCCCGAGGGGCTGCCCGCCGGCGTCGGTCTGTCCGAGGATCGTCTTGCCGAAGAAGCTGACACCCGTAAGACCGAACGGGGCGAACGGGTGCCAGTTGGCGGGGTTGACGTAGAACGCGCCGACCGCGATGACGAACAACACGATGACGAGCTTGATCCCCACCATTGTGGCGTTGAAGCTCGCGCTTTCCCGGATACCCTTCACCAGAATGGCGGTGAGGATGATCGTGATCACGATTGCGGGCACGTC
>Ga0315281_10009411_pt1 | contig 13557 bp, 6 predicted proteins | sample YL17G07_0_MG_FD_204540 | JGI IMG/M metagenome (GOLD analysis project Ga0315281, IMG submission 204540) | Sediment microbial communities from Yellowstone Lake, YNP, Wyoming, USA - YL17G07_0 | ecosystem: Environmental > Aquatic > Freshwater > Lake > Sediment | place: USA: Wyoming | collected...
TTCTGGATAGCCTTCCTCCCGCAAAGGCGGACTTTCCGGAAGTGCTCTATGGGAGGGCGCGTTGCTACAAGAAGCTGGCTCTGGCGACCTATTTCCGGCTCTTTGAACTGAACCCAGATTCGTACCGTGCCCACGAGGTGCTGGGCGACTTGTACGCAGCACGGGGCGAGGAGGGCAAGGCAATCGAGGAGTACCAGAGGGCACTTGAAAAGCGGCCGACTCTGCCCAATCTCCACTATCAGATCGGCCATCTGCAGTGGAAGGTGTACAAGGTGCAGGAAGCGCGCAGGGAGTTCCAGGCGGAGTTGGCCCTGAATCCAAACCACACCGGAGCTTTGTTCGATCTTGGAAATACCTATCTGTACGAACGACAGCCTGAGAAGGCGCTGCAATACCTGAAGAGGGTCAATGAATTAGACCCCCAGAATCCTGATATTCACCAGTTTCTTGGGATGGGTTATACCCAGCTCGGAAGGTATTCTCAAGCGGAGAGCGAGCTGAAGCTCGCGGCGGCGAAGGACAAAGAAGGGAAGATTCATTATCAACTGGGAAGACTCTATCAAGCTCTCGGGAAACCGGCCGAGGCCCGACGTGAGTTCTCCATCTCGGATGAACTGAACCGTGAATCTCACCGAAAAAACGAAGAGCGCGTCCAGCGAGTGGCCGCGGCCGAAGCAGTGCTGAAACAACCTTGAAGAGTATGCTCACCTTATTCCTACTCCTCCTGCTGGGAGCACCGCAGGTTCGTGCCCAAGCTGACGACGCCTTCCGGAACGGGTTACTTGCACTCCACCAGAAGCGACTGGATGTGGCCCTGGAGCAGTTGACGGTTGCTGAAAAGGAGAGGCCCGGCGACGCCCGCGTGCGCAACTTTCGTGGAATTGTTCTGGCCCAACTTGGCCGTGCCGAGGAGGCTATCGCGGAGTACCGCCGAGCCATGCACCTGGATCCGCGGATGCCGGATCCCTGCCGGAATCTTGGCTACCTGGAATGGACACAGCATCATCCGGAGGCCGCTCGCGAAGCCCTCCTGGCCGCCCTCAGGCTCTCTCCCGGTGACGCGTATGCGCGCTACTATCTTGGACGGGTGGAACTGGATGAGGGACACTATTCAGAGGGGATACTGCAGCTCGAGCGCGCACGGGTTGCCTGGCCAGAAGAACCGGATTTCCTGTTGCAGGTCGCCACAGGATACCTCCACCTCAAGCGTGAGTCTGATACCCGCCCACTCCTCGAGCAGATCGGCAGACTCCAGTTGAATGATGTTCAGGCCGTGAGGTTCGGAGCGCTCCTGTTAAGTGCTCGTGAAAGAGAGAAAGCCCTCGCGCTGTTTGGACGTCTTGACAAGGAACACTCAAACGCTCGCTGGGCGCAATTCAATCTTGCCCTTGCTCATCTGCTTGCCGGTCAACCGGCGAAAGCTGTTGCCGAGGCTCAAGCGCTGACAACACGGCAAGGGTTCGCGACGGCGTGGACGATCATCGGAATTGCCCGTGCGCAGCTTAAAGAACATGATAACGCGGTGGAAGCTTTTCAAAAGGCGGCAGAACGCGCTCCGAATCAGGAAGAGCGCTGGCTTGACCTGACCCGGGAACTGATGGAACAGCAGCATTACGTGGACGCCGCTGCCTCTGCCCAACAAGGGTTGCAGCATAATCCCACTTCCTATGCTTTGCGCTTGCGCCTGGGAGCAGCCTATATGAAGTCCGGGCGCTACAAGGAAGCGGAAGAGGTTTTCCGGGACCTGATCATGAAAGGCGACCCGCTGCCGACCAGTTCTATTGGACTGGCTCAGGCGTTGTTGCGGGAAGCCCGATCCGATGAAGCCGCGGCGGTTCTCGAAGATGCGCAGAAAAAGTTGGGCACCAGCTTCCTGTTGGTTTACTTCCAGGGTATCGCGCTCGACCGAGCTGGCAGGCCCCAGGAGGCTATTCCGAAATTCCAACAGGCGGTGCTTCTGAATCCCCAAAATGCTGAGGCACACCAGTGGTTAGGGAAGGCTGAGTTGCGGGCGAGGCAGGTCGAACCGGCCATTGCAGAACTGAAAGAGGCCCTGAGGCTCGACCCAAACAATCAGCCTGCCCGACGGCTTCTGGTGCAGGCCTACGCAATGCAACAGCAGCCGCAGGAAGCAGCGGATTACCTGCGCCAGATGGAGATTGAACGGGGAGACGTCCCGAAAACAGGGGGTGAGGAAGCAGCGGATTTCTTCTTTCCAACCTGGGAAATGCCTCCCGCCACTCAGTGATTCTCCTTTTGAGATTCCGTGAACGCTTCCTCAGCCTGTTGAAGCTTCTTCGCTTTTGCCGCGTCGGAAAGCTTCTTGAATATTGCCAACTCACGGGCACTTGACTCGGAGTCATTCATCTCGCGGTAGATTTGCGCCAGGATGTAATGAGGCTGCGGATCTGTAGGGTCTTCTTCACCCGCCTTGATCAACTCAGCCTCCGCCTTTTCGGGCTCCTTTAAGCCGTGATAGCACTTGCCGAGCAGCAGGTGAAGCTGGGCCATTCGCGGCCGTTCCGCCCCGGCCGTGCGGAGATAGATCAGGGCTTCCGGGAACTTGCGCTGCTTCACCGCGATGTCACCCAGGTAAAGGTTGGTCATAGCGTTGTTGGGGTCTTCTTTCAAGGCGAGCAAGAATTCGTTTTCTGCTTCGGTTAGGTGATTCTGAGCCCAATAGGCAACCCCGATGAGGTAATGAATTCCTGTTGCCTCAGGACGCCGGGCGAGGGCAGCACGGTATTTCGTGATCGCGTCGGGATAGCGCTCCTGGTCGGTGTAAATCTCACCCATCAGAGCATGCAGTTGAAAGGAATCCGCATCGAGATCGTGGAGCATCTGGATGGCGCGCAACGAAGCATTCTTGTGCATTCGCGCCAGTTGGTAGAGTGCATCAGCATCCTTCGGGTTCTCTGCCACCTGCTTATTCAACTGGGCAATGGCATCGTCCATCCGCCCCTGGGACTGCAGCGCCAGTGCCAGGTAGTAACGACACTTGGGATGAGGGTGGGACGTCGCAAGTTCCTTGTGGAAGCTCTCGACGGCACTTCCGAGATCATTCAAGCCGAAATAGGAAACCCCCAGGTAAAAATTCACTTCGGCGAATTGCGGCTGCGCCACCAGGACCTTCCTGAACAGCCGGATGGAGTCCTGAAACTTCAGCTCGGTCTGATAGAGTACGCCAAGCCTCTTGAGCGTCTCCGGGTTGTCCGGTGAGACTTCGAGTGCCTTCTGATACTCCCGCTCCGCGGCTGCAAACTTCTCCTGCCTTTCGTAGACGCGGGCCTGCTGCAACAGGGTATCCACTGAATTCTGGGCGGATAACTGGAAGCCGGGTGAGAAGGCCAGAAGAAGACTGAGGAAGCAACTCAGCTTCAGACACCTCGGTGCTTTGGAGCCGTTTGTCATCCTGAAAGGGGCCGGCGGATACCCGCGCCTTGGAACCAGGCAAAAGCCGGGAGTCGTCCGCAGCAGGGGGCCGGGCGCTAATGAATTAACCGTGCAGCGACAATGCTCTCGGAGTTAGGTGCGCCTGCAACGGCTCTTGTGCGAATCAGGGCCTCGAACCATACTTTTCCTTTGGGCTCAGCGGACAGTCCAAGGGCCTCGCGGAGCTCGCGCCGCTTGTCGGGATCGGCCAGAAACCTTCCTGCAGCCTCCGTACCTTCCTGCTGGAGTCCCTGCAGAATCAGGACGCTGCCCTTGTGTTCTTCGCTGGGTAAGAGCGCGATGTCAGCAAAATCCTCGCCAGCAGTGCCGGTCCAGCGGAGGCCTTCGTAGGTCCTCTGCTCACCAGGAAGGGGGTTCTTGTTGAGGAAAGCCTTGCGGCCTTCCCCCACCACGCCCTCAGTTTCGCGGAAGTTGAGACGGTTTTCGAAGAGCAGGACCCAAGGGTTCGATCCCGGACTCCCCAGGAAGACGTAGTTGCCCTCGTCAAGGTCTCGCAACCTAAGGTCCCGGGCGGAACGGACGAAGATCCGGTCTCGATGGGCACTCCCAAGATTCAGCAGAGCCGTGAGGACGGCAACGTCGGCATACGAGGTGAGAAGCGAATCGGAGATGTAGTTCATGATGCGCGCTTCGTTCCGGCTTAAGCGGGGAGGAATGAAACTTTGCGGGAAGTCGGGTTTCAAGTACTCCTCGAGCGAGCCGGGTTTGCGGGCGATGATCCGGAGCATGCCAAAGTTGACGTCGGCGACGACGATATGAGTGCGGTGCTGCGCGTCAAAGACCTGCGAGAGCGGCCAGGGCGGCTCGGCCTGAGCCTGCAGTGCGGCACCGTTACGAGCACTGTTTAAGCGGTGCCACAACAAGAGGCTGGCGACCACCAGGAAGCCCGAAAGAACCCAGGGCAGAAGCGCGACCAAGGATGAACGCCGTATCGGTCCGGCTTGCGAAGGCTTCTCGGCGGCTATTCCTCCCACCCGCGCATCGCGGAAGACCGGGACATAGCCGCCTTTGGGGATTTCGACGACCAAGGTCTCCGACTGGCCGAAGACGTCGAAATACTCGTGCAGCCTGAGCCGCAACTGGCGGGCATGAACGCGCACGGAGCTGTCCTGAAGGGGGCTGTAGTCCGCAGGCTTACCCAAAACTGCCTGGCCGATCTTCTGCTCGGTCAACTGGTGGGCGTAACCACGAAGGGTGCGCTCCGTGAGGTAGAGAAGGAGATCACGCAAGCGGGCCGATTTATGAAGAGCGGGACTGGAGGCGATCCGCTCGACCAACTGCCACCGCTCATCACTCACCAAGTCATCCTTACGGCCATTTCCCTGCAAAGCGGTTCCCATATCCAAAGCCTCGACGGAACAGAGGGTACGCCACTCGGAGCCTCAGGTGTTTTCGCGGCGCCGACCAAACCTGTTGAAAGCATACCATAAGTTGCCGCACGCTCCCTTCTTGTCGTGGGGCAACGGATCCTGGACCTGGCCCGATCGTTCCAAGGGATTACGAAGGCGCGCCGGAGGCTGTAATTCCGCCCACACGCTGGCTAAATGGAGTAAGGTGATTGTGGCGCGGTCTGTCTACACCTTAAAAACCTTAAGTTCCGCCGACCGGATACATTGTGTCACTGTCGGCTAGAGCTGGGGAGGGACATAACAATGAATTAGCAATGAATTCACGGAGTGAAGCCCTTTGCAGAAACTCAAAAAGCGAGGAGAATCGTCGTTGTTCTGGCCAAGTACCCTCCGGCAGTGTGCGCTAGAAGGGGGTGGCTCCTGACCACTGTGCTGAGCACCGCTTGGCAGACGTAGGGCATTAAGTATGTACTCCGGGGACAGACGACTATTGTTCCAAGGTCGGCACAACAACAGAGGCGAATTTCAACAGAAAGGCGGCTGGCCCCTGCAAACGCCCTGGGCTCCCCCACCCACTAACACCAGGGATCCTGGAAAGGAGGAGCATAGCCGTCCCGCTTGGTCTGGGGGACGCGTCCGGGTCTCTCTGTCCCAGGGCGCGCCGGCGCATGTGCCAGCTCACCACCGTGGAAGTCGACGAACAGCGGAGGGAGGTAAGCAACATGCGGAAGTATGTAGTCCCCATAGGCCTGTGTCTGCTGGTCAGTGTGATGGTCAGCCCGGCCCAGCAGCCAGTCCATCAAGTGTCCATTCCGGCCATCGAGAACTACCCCACGATCCCGAGCCCGTTTGGAATCATAGACTTCCGGCAGCGAGCCCGCGATTTCGACGACTTCGTTTACGACTGGAATCAGTCGTACAAGGATTGCATCACGATTACCTGGGGCGACGGCAACCAGTACGTTCTGATGCCGAACTACTAATGCAACGACCCCACTGACAACGAAGCCATTGAGGAGATGGCCGCGGTCGTCGGCGCCACGTTGGTGGGAATCGACAAGAGCAACCAGGGCGGGATCAATTACGCCGACATGCTCAAGAACTGGTTCACCCCGTCGGTTGGAATTTGCGCCAACAACATTGAGTCGACTGGGGCTTATGACGACTGGTGGTACGAACTGCATCCCAATATCTTGTACTATCAGGTGGGTTACCTCTATCCCAGTCCGGAGACAGATGGCCGTCTCAGGAAGATAGCGGATCAGATTTACAACATGGTGGTCAAGCTGGGAGGTCCCATGGCCGACTTCGGCCATCAGGGCTTCGATTTCGTCAACATGCAGCCCTATGACCAAAGTGGAGGCTGGACAGAGCCCGATGCGGCTGCCGGGGCGGCAGCGATCGAGTACTGGGCGTACAGGAAGTTCGGGGATACCCGGTATATGGACGCGGCGAGATGGAGCATAGATTATCTTGAAAGGCAATCCCAAAGCCCCTATTACGAGATTCTGTTGCCCAATGCGCCGTACATAGCGGCGAGGCTGAATGCCGAGGGGAACCAGAACCAGTACGATGTGGGCAAGTATCTGACCTGGCAGTTCACGTCCGACTCGACCAGGAGTTGGGGAGGCCTAAGTGGCAACTGGAACGGGTACGACGCCTACGGCCTGGTGTGTAGTGCCGTTGACTGGAACGGCGGATATTCTTTCTTCATGAATAGCGCCTTCCAAGCGGCGCTGAGCGTTCCGGTGGCGCGGTATGAACCCAGGTTCGCCCGCATGATCGGGAGGTATGTGCTCAATGCAGCGAACGCTGCGAAGATGTTCTTCGCCGACCAATGGCATGGCGCTCACCAATCCAATCCGAGGTACGGGGACCGCCCTGAGAAAGCCATCGCCTACGAAGGCCTCAAAAGGAAGTGGCACGGGATATCGCCGTACGCCAGCGGGGATAACTGGGGGCCGGGACCCGGGGAACAAAGATACGTCATGCCCAGCACCAATCTCGCCTTGTACGGTGGCGCCTACGTTGGCTATCTGGGCGGCGTCGTCAACCGGACCAACGACCCGAAAATCCTCGAACTGAACCGCCTCAAGACCGATTTCTACCGGGACGCCGCTTACCCGACATTTCTCTACTACAATCCCTACGATTACCCAAGAGACATTCAGATCTCGGTGCCTGCGTCGGACATCTTCGACGCAGTCTCCGATACCTATCTCGCAAGAAATGTCTCCGGCAACTTCACCTTTTCCATGCCTGCGGACTTGGCGCGGGTCTTGGTGATAACCCCGCCCAACCGCGCGATTTCGTACTCTGGGATGAACGCCTATATTAACGGTGTCTTTGTGTCCCACAATCCGCCGGGTTTTGGCGACCACGACGGCGGAGAGTAAGACGGGCCACGAGGGAGGATCTCCGAAGGAATTATTCAAATCTGGGGTTTGAGAGGGAGGGCTATCCGGCCCGGACCTCTAATAGGTTCCGGACAATGGGCTTCCGATGCGATTAACAATGAATTCACATAGTGATACCCTTTACGAGGACTTCTGGAGGCATGAGAATAGAGGCGCCTCTTAGAATGAGAATCCTCATCAGAGATGCCGAGGGATTTACGGGGCTGGTGTAGAGAAGCACTTCGGTCAGCGGTCTGACTTGTTCCTGGTATTGCGTTGGGTCTACAGGGTTCTTTAGGCGAGTCCTCACTAGAGGGGGGAAGAGCGGGGGTCCGGCCCCAGCGTGCTGTTGGCCGGCGTATTCATTGCGGTTTTCTTCTAACCAGAAAAGCCTGAGGTTAGGAATCCCGCTGAATCCTGCGGAGTTGCCCCGCTGGCAACGTGGTAAACTTCGCGCGACAACTGATTACAAATACGCACTCGCGCAAGGCGAGTGCGATAACAAACAGGAGACCAGAAGGCGAGAGGTAATACAAATGAAGCGATGGATATGGTTGCTATCTTTGCTGTTTGTTCCACTTCCAGGTCTGCTCGCACAGACTGGTAACGGTTCCCTCCGAGGGAGCGTACAGGATCCTAGCGAGGCGGCCGTTCCAGGAGCAACCCTGATTGTCCGCAATATGGACACAGGGCTCATTCTGACCGCGAAAACCAGCGGCGCAGGGATCTATGAACTACCGAATGTACCGCCCGGCCGCTACGAGGTTACCGTCACAGCAGCGGGATTCAACAAGCTCATGCAGTCTGGTGTTACGGTGGAGGTGGGGACGACCAGCCACCTGGATATCCGGCTGCAGCTTGGCACGGTAACCCAGCAAGTTGTTGTGGCTGCCAATGCGCCACTTCTTAGGCCAGATACTCCCACTGTGAGTACGACCATATCATCCCAATTCGTCGAGAACCTACCCCTGGACGTGGCGGGGACCCTACGAAATCCCGTGCAGTTTATCGTGATCACGCCGGGCTTTCGGGGCTCGGTCGGTAACGATCCTGGTAACAATGCTGACGACAACTTCAAGATGAACGGTGGTCAGTCACAAGGGACCGATATCCTTGTTGACGGGGTTTCGATCTCCCTGGCCTCGGCAAACTTGCAGTGGAACAAGGGGATCTCCACGGAGTCCGTGAGTGAGTTTACGACGCTGCAGAATAACTTCTCGGCTGAGTACGGCGAGTCAGGCGACGCCGTTGTAAGTCTGAGTATGAAATCAGGGACAAACCAACTGCATGGCTCCGTCTACGACTATTTGCGAAACGAAGCCTTGAACGCTAACAACTGGGCCAACAATCTTCTGGGCGTGCCGCGACCCCCGGACAAACAGAATGACTTTGGTTTTTCCGTGGGAGGCCCGGTCGTCATTCCTCGTCTTTACAAGGGACGTGATCGTACCTTTTTCTTCTTTGACTACGAAGGTTATCGCTTCCATATCGGGAGCACTAGCATTGATACTTTCCCTCCCGAGGCTTTCCGCCGCGGTGATTTTTCTTTGCTGCTGCCCTCGATCCAGCTCTACGATCCCACCACGCATCAACCCATCCCGGGAAACATCCTAAGCAACGATCCAAATTTCGTGCCCAGCAAAGTAATCACCAACCTCTTCAATTCCTTCCCGGCGACGGATGGTGGCCTGACCAACAATTCGACTGAACGGGCGGAATCCTTTACAAGAGCCGACGTCTGGGATTTGAAAATCGACCAGAATGTTTCGGATAGGCAACATATTTCATCCTCATTTTCCTACGATAACACGAATAGCGGGAACACCTCATCCTTAGGACCTGAATACGCCGGGACTGGACCTCAAAACACCCGCTACGCGCGCTTCAGCGACTCTTACACTTTCACCCCGACGCTTTTCAACTTGTTCAATGCCGGATTCACTCGCCGCTACCGGGGTGAGCTCGCGGGCAGCATTGGGCAGAATTGGCCTGAGAAGCTCGGACTCACGGGCGTTCAGAATACCACTTACCCGTGTTTCAACTTTAACGATAGCGCGTATAGCTGGCTGCCCTCTTGCGGCGACTCGGAGTTCGCTGACAACGTCTACCAACTCAACGACGCAGTAACTTTGGTGCACGGGAAGCACACCATCAAGCTTGGCGGCGAGTTCCGAGGTTTACAGTTTAACGTCCGGCGCCTGACTGGCGTTTCTGGCATTTTCTACTTTGACCCTGGAGAAACGAGCTTCGATGGTGTCGGAGGGTACTCCTTGGCGAGCGCTTTGTTCGGCCTCGTACACCAGGCAACACTGCCTTACGGGTCGTTCAGCGGAATACGGTACAAAGACTTCTCGTTTTTCGGCCAAGATTCCTATAAGGTAACTTCCCGGCTCAACCTTAACTACGGGCTGCGATATGACGTTAACCTGCCCGCCACTGAGGCCTTTGATCGTTTCTCCGTAGTGGATCCTACCCTTCCAAACCCCGGGGCGGGGAACATTCCTGGTGCCTACACCTACTTTGGAGTTGGCCCTGGCCGTAACGGGCGCAAGCGTCCTCAAAACGTCTACACCAAGGCGTTCAGCCCCCGCATTGGCCTAGCTTACAGGATCAACGACAAGACCGTGATCCGCACTGGCTACGGCATCTATTACGAGCCCAACAAAGAGAATTCCTTTGCGGATCAGGATGGTTTGGGGTTCTTCAACACTGAGACTTTAACTACAGGCCTAGGCGCCCCATTTCAAATCGACAACGGAGTACCGCATCTGTTTCCTCCCTCCGGACCATTAATCCCTGAAGGGCAAAACGGCAACAGCGGCGTGATTATGGTGCCCCCGAACTCTGGAAGGCCCGGAGACATTCAGAATTGGAACTTCGATGTGCAACGCCAAATCGCTGTGAACCTTTTGATAGACGTTGCGTATGTGGGTTCGAAGGGAACCCATTTGCCCGCCCTGAATATTATTCCCAATCAGGTCAATCCCCGGTGGTTGAGTCTAGGGCCAGAGCTGGGGATGGACATAAGCTGTATGAACGATGGATCATGCCCCAACGCTGTTGGAGCCGGTGTGAAGTCGCCTTTCGCCGGTTTCTCCGGAACAGTCGCCCAAGCCCTTCGCCCGTTTCCCCAATATGGCGACTTTCAGCAGGAGGATAACTCATTCACTCCAGACCGCACCGGGAATTCGACTTATCACTCCTTGCAAGTGCAACTGAACAAGCGGTTTTCGGAGGGCCTCATTTTCTTGGTATCTTACACAATCTCAAAGAACATCACAGATGCCGATTCGATGGCTCCTGGGGCGGCCGGGTTCATCGGCAACAACGCTTACATCGGCCAGAACTCTTATGATCGAAAGGCCGAGAAAGGCCTCAGTCAACTCGATATACCGCAACGTCTGGTCGCCAGCTATTTCTACGAACTCCCATTCGGGCGCGGAAAACGATTCCTAAACCATTTGGGGCGCCTGACACCCATCGTTTCTGGTTGGTACGTTTCAGGAATCCACACCTACGAATCAGGAACCCCGCTAGCGGTCTACGGCCCGTGCAGCGGTACTGCGGGAGATGTGCTCTTTGCGGGATGTGCCTTCACCGGCATTGCCCGTGTTAACGTAACTCCAGGAGTACCGCTGACGAACAAGAGCTCTCATTTCCAACCTGCTGTGACTCCCTTCTATAACGAGAATGCTTTCAGCCTTGCGGCGCCCTATACCTTCGGCGACGAGCCGCGCGCGCTGAATGCCCGGGCGTTCTCCTCTCTAAACGAGGCTATCGTCATTGGGAAGAAAACGGCCCTGCTGGGTGAAAGGCTCAGCCTGAACTTCCGAGCGGAGTTCTTTGACGCCTTTAACCGGCACATCTATTCTGCGCCCGGGGGATTCGATGCTCCGCTGGGACAGCCCTTTTTGCCAGTCGGATCGCCGGGCTGTCCAGGGCCCCTCGCCTGCGGCTTCGGCGCTGTTACAGGTGCCAGCGGGCCGCGAACGATTCAGTTTGGGTTGAAGATCACCTACTGAGCTCCATTGTTCCTTCTGCCCCAGATAGGTGCGGCAAGCCGCTGGCCTGGGGCAGAAGGTTTTTCCAACTCAATCTCAAGTCTGATTAAGTGAAAAACTTCCCCTGTCACCTTATCGATCACGCGTGCACAAAGGCACTCAAATCGAGTTCCAGGGTTCTGCTTATGAAACGCCGTTCCTTCCTTAAGGTGGCCGGCACTCTCAGTTTGTCTGGCGTGTCGCTCCCGGAAGAGGTCTTGGCAGGCCTTCACGCTCATCGGCAAGCTGCCCCGGCAAACCAATCTTCATCAGCAGGACCGTGGGCTCTCGCCAATCGAGAGCAGAAAATCGAGTTTGCCAAAGAAGAAGGCCGGTTGCGGTTTCAAAGTTTTGTGCGAGATGAGAAAGGCGATTGGTTGGCCGGTTCTCTTCCTGCCAACCGCCTGGTCGTTGGTCCGAGTTTCGGGCTGGAACTGAATTCAGGCCAATCAGCAGAGGCTGGTCCGGCGTCTGTCCTGCAGTTTGAAGGTACAGGTCATGCGAGGCAAGCCAATGGGCAGCCGCTGACTTATTCCTGGGTATGCGAGGTCAAAGCATCAAAGGACCTGCCGTGGTTTCACTTTCGGACTGTTCTTCGTCTGCCTCAACCCATCAGGCTCGAGCCGGGAGTGAGGGTGGAACCCCAGGTCATATTCTGGCTCAGCTCCACCTCGACCCTGATGGAGGGACAGTCGCTCAGTTGGCGCCGGGTTCTTCTTTCCCAGCCGACCCGCAATTCCCTCGGCGCGGCTGGCAATGACCTCCCGGCAGTGTACCTGCTGGATGCCACTCGCGGCGTGGAGACAATGATGTACTTCGACATGAGCGACATGGGTTGGATGTCGCTCGACAATGTGCCGCGCTTTCTCGCTTATCGCTGCGCCACGGTCTCGGTGCTGGAACGCCAGGCCACGCAGAGACTCGGCATCGGTTTGATTGCTAGCCAAGCCACCGGGGATACTCTCCCCGCCGGAGAGGTGCGGTTCACTTACTGGCTTTTGCAGCGGAGTTACCCAGGCCTGATTACAGAACAAGAAGCCGTCACTCGCTGGTTGGAGGCATTGCTGCCGCTGTTCGAAGAGAAACTTACTTGGCCGAAGTGCGCTACGAATTGGAAGGAATATGCCGCAGGGACCGTGCGCGACCTGCAGCAGAAGGATGTGGCGCTGATTACGGTCAACGGCCACCGAGGGCTGCGCGCCTACGGCCTGGCGACCTCGGAACTTTGGAAGGAAGCGGGCAACAACTTCGAGCTGATGACCATCGCCGATGTGCTTTGGCCGTCCCTGCTGTACCTGAAGGTCCAACCTGACTCCCCATATCAGCAGGTTGTGAATGACCTGCTTGAAACAATGCCGCACTTCTATCACGCGGACACGCAGAGCATCAGCAACGACTTGATCGGGTCCGACAATGAGGTTGCCGATTCCTGGTACCCATTTGAGAATAGTCTCATCAAGTATCCCACCATCGGGATGCTCTCTGGCTCCAAAACTCTTACGGATAACTTCTTGAGTGCTTTCAACACTGCCATCAAGATGGCGCACAGGTACAACTACCTCTTCCCCATCTATTACCGGACCGATAACTTGCGCCAGCAAGGCGCCGGCACGAACTACGCCGTAGGAGGTCTCTACGCCTGGGGTGCGCTCATCGCGCACAAGCTGACTGGCGATGAAAGGTACCGTGAGGAGGCACACAAGGCGCTGGAAGTCCTGTACACGGTTCGCGCCTCGAGCCTTTTCCATGAACCGCAAGAACTATCCTTCGGAGCACTGGCTGCAGCCGAGCTTGGGATGCAAGACGTCGCTCGATACTTGTTGCATGAACAGTTGAGGATGTTTTACTGGTATTCGGACGCCAGCCAAAAGACCCACGACATCTGCGGCATGGTCCAGGCCGCTGCGTCCATACTGTATCCGGCCTTCAAGGAAAACGTGGAAACCATTCTCCCCTGGACCGGAATCATGAAACGCGGCGTGATGATTGATGCCCTTCTGCGGTTCATGGACCAGCAGAGGAGAAACAACTTCTACTTCTTTGAAAGTTGCCACGGGATTTCAGGGAAGCGATCGCTCCTGCCTTTCATTCCCCATGAGAACCTCGGGACGCTCGAGTTGGGCGGCCAGACGGGTGTGGTCGGAAAGGAGATTTACGGCAGCGGGGAAGTCTTGTGGCTATACCTCATGTTTGAGGCGCTGGGTAAGACAAGCGACCGCGAACTCATGCTCGTGAACCTGGATTTGCTTGACGTTTCTGACCCCGATAAGTTCCCGCCACGCGAGGTCAATTTCATCCTCTTCAACCCCACGGACTCTA
>Ga0315281_10009412_pt1 | contig 13557 bp, 10 predicted proteins | sample YL17G07_0_MG_FD_204540 | JGI IMG/M metagenome (GOLD analysis project Ga0315281, IMG submission 204540) | Sediment microbial communities from Yellowstone Lake, YNP, Wyoming, USA - YL17G07_0 | ecosystem: Environmental > Aquatic > Freshwater > Lake > Sediment | place: USA: Wyoming | collected...
TCATAAGTTTCTGCTCTTCTCTGTGCCATTTTCTTCGTATTGGCTGTCATAATCAACTTTTCTCCTTCCCGCCTTCTACTCTAATTTAACATATTGGAAGTGTCTCATGTATATTGGCACAGAGGGCTGTCATTTAAAATCTTAAGGGAGTGTTGTACCTCTAACTGCTCTTTACTCTGAAAAATTTTATGTTCATATGTTGAGAGAAGAAAGGTTAAGATTTGTGAAATCTCAACATCATGAGAAAGGGCATCAATATCTTTATTAAATAATATATTATCTGAAGACGCATTATCAACCTTGTGGTCTTTCGCAGAGAGATAATAATTAATTACATAACACAAATAACTATCACTGAATGGTTTGTTTATAAATGTATCCGCCTTAGATTTTAACCCTGCAATTATATCCGTAGTTGAAGATAACTGAGTCAATAAAATAACTGGGATATGTTTCAAATCACAATCCTCTTTGATTTTACAGCACATCTCATAACCGTCCATTATAGGCATGGTTACATCGCTTATTATTAAATCTGGGTGAAAGTGTTTAGCGTAATTTATCCCCTCTTCTCCATTAGCTGCGACATCTACTTCATAATTATTTTTCAGCAGGATTCGCTTGAGAATAAGGGACTGTACTTGACTATCCTCAACAATCAAGATATGCTTTTTTCTATTTGATCCATTAATCTCCATATTCTATTATAACGGATTTTATACCATTTTGCAATTCATGAAGTAATATTTATTTTAAACGTCAAGCTAACCCCATCTTCCCAAAATAAAATTAATCAGCCATAATGATCCAACAATATAAATAGGAGGATTATTATGACAGAAAACACAAAAGGATTATCAACAATTGAGAAGCGCAAATTCTGGTTTGAGCATATCAATAATCATAAAAATAGCGGACTAAGTCGTAAAGATTATTGTAATCAACACGATTTAAGTCTGAGGAATTTTGAAAATTAGGAAGTAAAATATCGCATAAACACAAAGAAATCAGGATTTATACCAGTCCGCATAGTTTCTCAAATTGAAAATGAAGTTAATCCTGTTTTAAATTTAAGGATAGGCCAAAGATACACGGTAGAAATCAAAGATAATTTTAACGCTGCCACTCTTGACCGACCATAAAGACGCTTGTTTAAACATAACCAGTAACACTACTCATCCACCTCAATCCTCTTCACAGAATGAATCTTATCCATATATATATATACCACAGGCGTAATATAAAGCGTCAAAAACTGTGAAAAAAGCAGTCCTCCTACAACTGCCATTCCCAATGGACGCTGAGCCTCTGCGCTTGATCCAAATCCTATTGCTATTGGCAGCGTTCCCATTAACGCAGACATCGTGGTCATCATTATTGGTCTAAATCTAATGACACATCCCTCATATATTGCATCGCTTGCGCTAAGACCTCCGCGTCTCTGGGCATCAAGGGCAAAGTCTATCATCATAATCGCATTTTTCTTTACTATCCCTACAAGCATTATTATTCCTACAAAGGCATAGATATTAAGCTCCATATGGAATATCATCAATGTAAGCAATGCCCCTACACCTGCTGACGGCAAACCCGATAAAATTGTTAATGGATGGACAAAACTCTCATATAAAATTCCAAGCGCTATATAAATTACTACTATTGCCATAATTAATAGAAGCCATAGACCTTGTGATGAGGATTTAAATGCCAAGGCTGCGCCCTGAAATCCTGTAGAGACAGTTTGAGGGAGCGTCTCTGTTGACACCTTTTCTATTGCAGTGACCGCCTCGCTAAGGGCAATGCCAGGTCTTAGATTATAGGAAATAGTTACAGCAGGAAGCTGACCTAAATGGTTTACGGTCAGAGGTCCAACACTGTTTGAAAGATTCGCAACGTAACTTAGCGGAACAAGGTTATTCATTGAAGACCTTACATAAAGCATAGATAATTGAGACGGTTCAACTTGATATTGAGGCAGAAGCTCCATTATCACATAATATTGATTAGTCTGGGTGTAAATAGTTGAAACCTGACGAGAGCCGTATGCTGTATAAAGGGCATCTTCAATCTGCGCCGCAGTTACGTAAAGGGCAGAGGCTGCATTGCGATTTATCTCTACCTTGACCTCTGGATTTTTAATCTGCAGATCAGATGTAACATCTTGCAATATTGGGATGCCTCTCATCTTGTCTTCTAAGATTTGAGAGTATTGATATAACTCTTCTGCATTTTGACTTTGCAGGGTATATTGATATTGACTCTTTGTAAGCATACCGCCTAGCCTTATTAAGGGCAGATTTTGCATAAACATCATTATACCCGGCACCTTTGATACCTTTGGTCTTAGCTCTTGTATAATCTCATCTGCGCTGAGTTTCCGTTCCTCTCTGGGTTTAAGACGCATAAATATACGTCCTGTGTTCATTGATGAGTTTGGCCCTGACGCGCCAATGCTTGACATAAAGGCATCAATATTTGGATCTTTCAGAACTATCTCTGCAAGTTTTTTCTGATGTTCCTTCATTGCTTCAAAGGATATTCCCTGCTGAGCCTGAGTAAAGGCAAATATCTGCCCAGTATCTACGCTTGGAAGAAAACCCATTGGCATGCGCATAAATAAAAATACCGTTAAAAATAATATTAAAAATGAAAAGATCAAGGCAGACCTATTATGACGAAGGACAAATTTTAGTGACCTTTCATAAGATGTAAGCATCCATTTAAAGAATCCCTCGATAAAATTATATACCGCCCCATGAGACTCTGCAGTATGAGGCTTAATAAAACGACTGCAAAGCATTGGAGTAAGCGTAAGCGATACAATGCCAGAGATTAATATTGCCATGCTTATAGTCACTGCAAATTCATGCAGAAGTCTTCCTAAGACCCCGCCCATAAAAAGGACAGGTATAAATACCGCTACCAATGAAAGTGTCATGGATAAAATCGTAAATCCTATCTCCCTTGAACCCTTAATAGCGGCCTGATATACAGGCTCCCCATTTTCAACATGACGGACAATATTTTCAAGCATTACGATTGCGTCATCAACAATAAATCCTACAGAAAGCGTTAGCGCCATAAGTGATAATGTATCTACGCTGTATCCAAACATATACATTGCCGCAAATGTCCCTATAATCGACATCGGCAGTGTCAGTGACGGTATGATGGTAGCTGAAAGGTTTCTTAAAAATAGAAATATCACCATTATAACCAAGATAACGGCAAGAGTCAGCGTGAATTTAACGTCATATACACTATTGCGTATTGAGATAGAGCGGTCAAACAGAATATCAAGCTTTACGCTTGCAGGCATCTGTTTACGAAAGGCCGGCAGCAATTCCTTTACTGATTTTACTACGTTGATTGTGTTTGTGCCTGGCTGCCGCTGTACTGCCAATATGATTGCCCTTGCGCCGCAAAACCAGCCTGCCTGCTTATTATCCTGCACATCGTCTTTTGCCATGCCAATATCTTGTATTCTAACAGGCGAGCCTTTTCTATATGCTACAATAAGGGGATTAAAGTATGACGCATTATAAAGCTGCCCTTGTGTGTCAATGGTAAATGCCTTGTTTTTCCCATAAAGCGTCCCTGTAGGCAAAAGCACATTTCCTGCACCTACTGCATTATATACCTCATCTATGCCAATGCCCCTTGAGGCTAAGGCATAAGGGTCAAGCTGTATCCTTACCGCGTATTTTTGAGAACCCATAATCTGCACCTGCGCAACACCAGGCAGCATGGACACTCGTTGAGCTATCAAAGTATCCGCAAATTCATTTACTGTTGAAAGAGGCAGTGTTGGAGAAGATAGAGCCATATATATTACAGGTTGATCTGCAGGATTAACCTTTTGGAAAGATGGGGGAGCAGGCATATTATGCGGCAGCATTGGCGAGGACTTAGTTATCATTGTCTGAACGTCTAAGGCTGCAGAATCTAAAGGTTTATCAAGTGTAAATTGAAGGGTAATCAGGGTATTTCCAAGCGCATTTGTAGAGGTCATAGAGTCTAGACCAGATATTGTAGAAAACTGTCTCTCAAGCGGAGTGGCTACAGCAGACGCCATTGTTTCAGGAGACGCTCCCGGCAGCTGCGCGCTTACCATAATAGTTGGAAAGTCAACATTTGGAAGATCGCTTACAGGCAGGAGATTATATCCTATAATACCAGCAAGAAGAATTGCTGCCATCACAAGTGTGGTCATTATAGGTCGTTCTATAAATAAACCTGAGATACTCATGACTTACGATGCGCCTTGTCACCATCGCTGGTTTTATTAATCACCTTTGACCCAGGCATAAGCTGAGCCTGACCGTCAATTACTACATTCTTACCAGCCGTAAGTCCGCTTTCTATCACTGTTTCATTATCATTGGATATTGCCGTAGTGACATTTGCAATCTCAACGGTCTGGTCTTCTTTTATTACGTAGACTATCTGAGATTTTTGACCAGTTACAACAGCGGCAGATGGAACAACTACCGCATGTTTCAATATTTTAAGGTATAATTTAACATTTACAAATTCACCAGGCCAAAGGGTCTTTCTTGGATTATCAAATACAGCCCTTAGATGAATGGTTCCAGTTGTATTGTCTACAGAATTATCTATCAATGTTAAACTTCCTTTGTCGGAAACCTCACTTGACTGAGGATGAGTTGCCTCAACTCTCAGATTTCTTGATGCGGAATACCTTCTTATATCAGAAAGATATTGTTGTGGCAGGGAAAAGCTGACATATATAGGCTGAATCTGATTAATTGTAATCATTGGTTTGGTATCATCGTTTGCCTTTAGTAGATTACCTGCGTTTAATAACAGTTTTCCAGTAATACCAGTCAACGGCGAATATATATTACAATAGCTAAGCTGTATCTTGGCATTATCTATTGCGGCCATATCAGACTTTAGAGCAGCAGCCAAAGAATCTGCGTTTGTTCTGTATTGATCATCTTGAGACTTTGCGACATAATCCAAATCAGAGAGTTTATTATATCTATCTGCGTCTCTTTTAGCGTTTTCCAAAAGCGCAAGATCACGGGAATAATTGCCGTAAGCAAGGGCAAGGGCTGCCTGAGAGGTTCTTGGATCAATGCTAAATAGAAGCTGCCCTTTCTTTACCGTTTGTCCTTCTTTAAAATGTATCTCTTGCAGCTGTCCTGTTATCATTGACGTTATAGTTACGACTGAATATGGGTCAACCTGACCCATAGCCGAAACTACAACTGGGACATCCTTTTCAACAGATTGGGCAGCTATAACAGGGACAGCCATTGCGCCTTTTTTGGGTAAGGCATTGTTATCCTTTGAGCAGGATAATAAGATGAAGATAAGTGAAAAGTGAAAAGCGAAAAGTGAAAAGTTTAAAACAGTTAAGGACAATCTATTTAAATGCCATCCACTTTTAGTTTTTAGTTTTTCACTTTTCACTTTTCTTTCTCCATTTTTCACTTTTCACTTATTTAATCCCTACAGCCTTTTCTATAGATGCCTCTGCGATCTTATAGGCAATAAGCGCCTTAATATGAGCGAGTTTTGCGTTTTCATAAGAAATCTCCGCATCTGTAACCTCAATTGGACTGCTTAGTCCTGTGGAATATCTGCCGTTTACTATATCAAGGTTATCCTTAGACTGAAGCGCCGCCAACTCTGCTTCAGGGATAGTTTCAAAGGTATCCATGAGATTAAGGTATGCCTGCTCTACATCTGAAATAACGGTCTGCCTTACAGATTCTTCTGTGGCTTTTATAGAATTAAGGTTTAATTGCGCCTGTTCAACCTGTTTTTTTGTTATAAAACCATTAAAGATATTAAAATTTACCTGCGCCCCAATACTAGCCCCCCAAGTTGAGTATGCGCTTGAAGAAGAAGGTGAATTTTCGTATCTATTGTAATTTGCCGAACCAGTTATAGTTGGGTAATAGTTAGCCTCGCTGGATTTAACTGACATTTGAGCTGCGCTTATATTAGCTTTGGCAGTCTTTAAGTCTGGTCTGTTAGCAATTGCCTCTTTTACTGCATCATCTAAGGATAGATTATATTTATTTATACTAATGTTATCATCTATTGTGAAGTCTTGATTATACATAATACCAAGAGTTTTTCTAAGACTGACCTTTGCAGATTTGAGGGCATCTTTCGCAGTTATCAATTGTAATCTGGAATTGGTGTAATTTACCTTTGCAGTAGTAACATCTATCTTAGCCTTTAATCCAACGTCATAAAACGCCTCTGCCTGATCTAAATGCTGTTTGAATTGTTTAACTACCTCATTGGTAACCTCAAGGTTTCGCATTGCCTGCGCCATATTATAATATGCAGTCTTTACATTAAATACCGCTTGAGTTACGATATTATTATATGCCGCAGAGGATGCCTCATAATTATATTTTGCAGCGTCAACAACTGAAGAGGCGCGTCCAAAATCGTAAATAAGTTGATTAAATGCTGCCCCAGCAGAAAATTGATTGTAGGTATTTATAATATCTGAACTAATAACAGGGTTTGATGTTCTATTAAACCCGCCATTTACGCTTATCTGAGGGTAATAAGCAGATTGCGCCTGTTCAATCGTTGTCTCTACCGCATACATTGTCGCTTGAGAGGCGGTGATAGTAGGCTGATTTTTTAAAGCAATCTCGATACACCTTGTAATGGTCAATTTTTCGCCTGCCTTAATGGTTTGCTCAGAATCAATGTGAGACAGTATGTCATCAGCATAGATATTGCCAAAGTTAAAGAGACACAACATAATAATTAAAGAGTAAATCAAGAAAATCTTGTTAAATTTTAGCATTTTATCACCATTGGTTAATTATATTTAATAAACAAAAATTTGTAAAGTAATTTATTCATATCTCAGGGCATCTATAGGATTAAGCAATGATGCCTTATATGCTGGATAAAAACCAAAAAATATCCCTACAAAGGCAGAAAAACAAAATGCGGTTATTATAGATATTGGAGTAACTATAGTTGTCCATTTAGAAAAGATAGATATTGACTCTGCCCCAGCCACGCCAATGATAATACCTATAGCTCCTCCTATCAATGACAATATCAGAGCCTCAATCAAAAACTGCGCCCTTATATCTCTTGCCTTTGCCCCAACGGCAAGACGAATACCAATCTCCCTTGTCCTTTCAGTCACTGATACAAGCATTATATTCATTATGCCTATACCCCCCACTAAGAGTGATACAGACGCTATTGCTCCCAAAAGCAGTGTCATAACGACGGTTGCCTGTTCGGCTGTCTGCATTATCTCTGTTAGGTTTCTTATCGAAAAATCATCGTCTCTTCCTTGCTGTATATGATGACGCTGCCTCAGTATTTCAGTAACCTGTTTTTCTGCAACTGATAAGTAATCCACTCCCTTTGCCTGTAACATCATAAGCCTTATCATACCTCGAAAACTAACGCCAAAGACCTTCTTTTGCGCAGTTGTTACAGGAATAAAAATGGTGTCATCCTGATCTTGTCCTATTAGAGACTGTCCTTTAGGAGCTAAAATTCCGATTACTGTAAAGGGAATGCCTTTTATCCTTATTGATAGTCCTATTGGGTCAATGTCGCCAAATAAATTGGTTATAACGGTCTGACCCATAAGACAGACCTTTGTCGCATTTCTAACGTCTTCATCTGTAAATGGCCTTCCATCAGAAAGAGGCCAATTTCTGACGCTTAACATGTCAGACGTTGTTCCCATAACAACTGTAGACCAATTTTGGTTTCCATAAATTATTTGAGCAGTACCGTTTATTGCAGGGGCTGCGTATTGAACTGCGGATGCCTCTTTTGCGATAGCGTAATTATCGTCTAACGAAAGCGTAGGCTGCGATCCCATGCCTTCCCTTAGACCTCCGCTTGTTGTTGCCCCTGGAAGCACAATAAGAAGATTGCTGCCCATTGAGGCAATCTGATCGCTTATTTGTTTTTTTGCGCCTGAGCCGATTGCAAGAATTAGTATAACTGCTCCAACGCCAATTATTATGCCAAGCATTGTAAGCAATGAACGCATCAGATTTACCCTTAGCGCCCTAAAAGATATCTTTATAGTTGATGGAAAATCTATCATATATTATCATTGTCCTTTTAAGGTGTCAGAGACAAGATGTCCATCTGAAAATTTCATAAATCTCTTGCTGAATTGAGCAATGTCAGGTTCATGGGTTACTAATATAATCGTGATATTTTCTTCTATATTGAGTTTAACAAAGAGATTCATTATCTCTTCGCTGGTCTTAGAGTCAAGATTTCCAGTAGGCTCATCTGCCAGTATAATCGGGGCATTATTGACAAGGGCCCTTCCAATTGCAACCCTCTGCTGCTGTCCGCCAGAAAGCTGATTTGGCATATGATGCTCTCTTCCAGACAGTCCAACCAGACTTAGGGCTTCTTTAGCCTTAATCTTTCTTTCTCTAGCATATATGCCGTTATATAACATAGGAAGCTCTACATTTTCAATGGCAGTAGTTCGAGACAATAGATTAAACCCTTGAAAGACAAAACCTAATTTACTATTTCTTATATCGGCTAGTTCGTCTCTATTTAACTTAGATACATCAACTCCTTCAAGAAGATATTTGCCTCCAGTCGGAAGATCAAGACATCCTAATATATTCATCAGTGTAGACTTCCCTGACCCCGAAGCCCCCATAATAGAAACAAAATCGCCTTTATTGATAGTAAAAGAAACGCTATCAAGGGCTTTTAGTTCCATATCTCCCATATAATAAGTCTTTGAAATCTCTTTAGTCTCTATAATTGGCATATTAAATTTTTTAATACTTTGCCTGTAGTAGGGGTAACCCTTGTGGTTACCCTTTTTCAGGGCAGGGACAAGCCCAGCCCCTACATAAAACAAAATGGATGACCATGTTTTACTTAAAACATCCTTGGTCCACTTGCTGGTCCCTTTGGAGATTTTTGACCATTCAGGGACTCAACTATAACTTCCTGCCCTTCTTTAAGCGCATCAGAAAGCAATTCAGTGTGCATATTGTCATTAATTCCTATTTTAATACCAACCCTCTTAGGTTTATCATTCTCAACTATCCAGACGCCTTTATCCTTAAATCTTTTGATAGGGGCTGATTTGTCTTTTTCAATTGCAGGGGTAAATCGTAATGCTGCATTTGGTATCATTAGGGTATCTTCTTTTTTTATTGTAAGAATAGCAATATTTGCAGTCATTCCAGGTTTAAGCAATAATTTATCATTATTAACCTTTATTACAACATCATAAGTAACGACATTCTGAACTATTATAGGGGAGATTCTTATCTGTAATACCGCTCCTTTAAATATTATTTCTGGATAGGCGTCTACAGTAAAATTAACCTCTTGTCCCAATTTTATCCTGCCTATATCTGCCTCAACTATGCTTGAATCTATCTGCATCTTTGTTAAGTCCTTTGCAATAATAAAAAGTGTTGGCGCAGACATAGCAGCTACCACTGTTTGACCAACATCTACATTCCTTGAGACTACAGTGCCAGAGACAGGCGATAAAATACTTGTGTATTCAAGATTAGTCTCAGCCAGCTTTAAGGCAGCCTTTGTTTGTACAATCTGAGCCTTAGCAGCTTCTACTCCTGCAACTGCTAAGAGATAATTTGTCTCAGCAGTGTCTCTGATTGAAAATGCCTCAAAGTCTTTTTTAACAAGAAGTTTCTCTCTCTCAAATGTCCTCTTAGCGTCAATCAAAGTTGTCTGCGCCTTAGATAAATTTGCAATAGCTACATCTACATTTGCCTTAGCCTGAGTAACCAACTCTATAAAGGTGCTAGGGTCTATGCGGGCAATGGGCTGGCCTTTTTTAACTGAGGAATTAAAATCTACGTATAATTCCTTTATTAATCCAGATACTTGGGCGCCAACATTTACCAATACAATCGGATTAAGCGTCCCTGTGGCTGTAACTTCTGAGCGTATCTCTCCTCTAGTTATCGTATCGGTTTTAAATTTTACCTTAGAGCCTGATTTATTTGTATATATAAATATAGATATGCCGACCGCCGCTATTACGAATAATATTATTAATATCTTTTTCATATAACTCCTATCTTAATCACATCACTTGCATTTATTATCAGTATAGTAAGTGACCGCTTACATAGAATTAGAATAGATGATTTAAATTTCAATTGTCAAGCAATATTAAATTGAATCAAAAAATAAAATCGTGTATAATAATATTAAGTGAAAAGTGAATAGTGAAAAGAGCATTAAGAGGAACATGACAAAGGCATTATTTCCAATATGCGGTTGGTGTAAAAAGATACATATTGAGGCGAGTACTTGGCAGACCATTGAGGAGTATCTATCAAGCATAGGTTTTGGGGAATTCACTCACGGCATATGTCCAGCATGTTCTGAAAAGATATTTCAAAAAAGGATATATCTTGAGAGTTATCAAAGGATATGCAAGGCAATCTCTTCAAGCATATCGCTTGATGAGGTGCTGCAGTTAATTGTCACAAATGTGGTCAAGGTCATGGATGTCAAGGCAAGCCTTGTAAGGCTTATGAATATGAAGACTAAGACGCTTGATGTTGTTGCTCATTATGGTCTTAGCGATGCCTACATCAATAAGGGTACCATTAAATTTGATAAAAGTATTCAGGACGCCCTTGATGGCAAGTCTGTGTCTGTCTATGACATAACAGAAGACCATAATTCTAAATATTATAATAATGCTATGGCTGAGGGTTTTAGGAGTATTCTATCCATCCCTTTGAGATTTAAGGACGAAGTTATAGGGGTTTTGAGGATGTATACTGTAGAACCTTTGAAATATCATGACGAGGATATTAAATTTGTTGAGGCAATAGCTGAGCAGGCAGCGATTGCAATTGTAAATGCAAGGCTTTTTGAGTCCATTGTTGAAAAACAAAAGGAATTCCTAAGACTCTTTCAAGAGGTTTCGAAGGCAGTGAGCGCTACCTATGATATTGAAAATTTGTTTAAGATGATAGTTAGAAAGATATCTGAGGCAATGAAGGTCAAGGCTGCAACCATTAGATTGGTTGATGAAAAGTCAGGCGGGTTATATCTTGTTGCCTCATATGGTCTAAGCGAAGAATATCTCTCAAAGGGCCCTGTCGACAAAGAGATAAATATAATGGAGGCTTTAAATAAAAGGGCAGTTGCGATTTATGACGCTGCAACAGATGAGCGTGTAATATATAGGCAGGAGGCAGAGCGTGAAAATATAAAGAGCATGCTTGTAGTTCCAATCAAGGTAAAAGAAAAAATCATAGGCGTCTTGAGATTGCTGACAAACTATTGCAGGGAGTTTACAACTACAGAGATTAATTTTACAACTGCCCTTGCCGAACAATGCGGTATAGCAATAGTAAATGCCCAAATGTTTGAGAAAAAATATAAAGAGATAGAATATCTAAAGACAATCAGAGAGATAACCAGTTTAATCATCAAAAATCCTGATTTTAATGCTACACTACCTTTGATTATAATGAAACTGCCAGCGATTATGAATACAAGCGCAGCTTCTTTAAAGGTATTGAATCCAGAAACTGGAAGCCTTGTTCTTGTGGCAGCCTCTGGATTAAATCAGAAATTCCTGTTAAATGAAGATATAGACGCAGCCAGCTTAAATGAACTGTCAATATCTGATGTAAAATCTACCAAAAGATTTGATAAATCCGCTCAAGGCACAGTAAAGACGATTATGAATGTGCCATTGATTGTGTATAATAAGACCATTGGCGTAATGAGTTTTTTAACCTATAAGAAACGGCAGTTTAGTAGAGAGGAGATTGATTTTGCGTCTTCTTTGGCGGATGTGGTTGCGCTTGGGATTAATAATGCGCGTATGTTAAGATAAATGAATATAATTGAAAAGATAGCATCATATTTAAAGATGATAAAGTTTGAACACTCTATCTTCGCCCTACCCTTTGCGTTTACATCTGCCTTAATTGCAGCAAGGGGACTTCCTACTCTAAAACAAATCATATTTCTGACAATTGCAATGGTTAGCGCAAGAACGGCAGCAATGGGCATGAATCGTATAATCGACAGGAATATTGACAGGCTTAACCCCCGCACTAAAAACAGAGAGATTCCTGCTGGAATTATAAATGTTAAGGATGCGGTTATATTTACTATTATTTCAATTATCTGCCTGATAATATCCGCATATTTCCTAAATCCATTATGTCTGCAGTTATCGCCTATTGCGATAGGGATACTCTTTATCTATTCATATACAAAGCGCTTTACATGGTTTTCGCATGTAGTATTAGGGATAGCGATATCTCTTGCCCCATTGGGGGCGTGGATTGCGATAACTGGGAGTGTAGACATTCAGATATTACCGCTTGTTATAGGAATAATATTTTGGCTTACTGGATTTGATATACTTTATGCGCTACAGGATATGGAGTTTGACCGCTCGGTTGGGTTATATTCAATTCCGCAGACCTTTGGAGCCGTAAAGTCGCTTGTTATAGCAAGAATTTGCCATTTTATGACATGGGCATTGCTGATTGTAACTGGTTATATCTTTGGATTAGGCATATTTTATTTTATAGGGATGGGGATAGTGACAGGGCTTTTGATCTATGAGCATAGTTTGGTTAAGGGCAATGATTTTTCAAGGCTTGATATGGCGTTTTTTAATATGAATGGGTATATTAGTGCGGTAGTGTTTGTGTTTACTGGGTTAGATATTTTTATGTAAGTAAATAATTTGAATTCACCAATGAATAATAGGTGAATTCCTTTTCTTTTTTTATTTTACTACTATGAAAGCAGCTCGAAATAACGCCAATATAAACAAATTTCTTGATTTTAATAGCCCTAAAATTATATATTAAAAAAATAAGACAAGGAGGCATAACATGAACGCTCAATCACCAAAACCAACCAACTGTTGTGAGCCGTTTAATCCAGGTATATGGCAGGATAAAGAGGTCACGTGGAAAGGTAAGCTCTTTGTTAAGGATCATGTCGTCAGTTTTTTGCATGTCCCCCTTAACTTTGGGCAAAAGGTAGTCCAAAACATGGTATTGATTGAAAATTCAAACGCCAAGTCTGCGCATCAATTGATGCTGACCGATGAAAAATCCCTTTGGGGAGCGGATATTTATATTGAAGTTTCAAAAGAAGTCTCTGAAGCTAAAATGGCTGCAATAACAGGGACTTTTCTTACGAAGGTATTTGAAGGACCATATAAGAACGTTGGCATGTGGACGCAGGAAATGAAAAAATATGTCGAAGATAAAGGCAAGCAAATAGTTAAATTGTACTTTTACTATACCACCTGCCCAAAATGCGCCAAGGTTTACGGTAAGAATTATGTAGCGCTGTTTGCGCAGATTGATTAAGAATGTATGTGGGAGCAGGTCTTGACCTGCTCCTATAATAAATAGTCCCTGTCCCAATACTGTTCAAACTCAGATACTTGAGAAATAGCCCTTAGAGAAGTAACGATTGGATTAAAGAAATAAAATAGTATAAGTGATATATACTGATCATAATAAAGTTCTCTATTGTGATGGTTATAGGTTGGTCTAAGTT
>Ga0315281_10009414_pt1 | contig 13555 bp, 9 predicted proteins | sample YL17G07_0_MG_FD_204540 | JGI IMG/M metagenome (GOLD analysis project Ga0315281, IMG submission 204540) | Sediment microbial communities from Yellowstone Lake, YNP, Wyoming, USA - YL17G07_0 | ecosystem: Environmental > Aquatic > Freshwater > Lake > Sediment | place: USA: Wyoming | collected...
TTCGGCATGCTGTCCTCGGGCCTCTCCAGCATCCACGGCATAACGCGCAATCCCTGGCGCCTGGACCGTAACACCTCGGGCTCCAGCTCGGGCGCCGGCGCGGCCGCCGCCGCCCGCTACGCACCGCTGCACCTGGGCACGGATATCGGCGGCTCGGTGCGCCTGCCGGCGGCGCATTGCGGCATCTTCGCCTTGAAACCCAGCTTGGGGCGCGTGCCGGTCTACCCGCCCTACATCGGCCGCGTCGCCGGCCCGATGACGCGCAGCGTAAGCGATGGCGCGGCGATGATGAACCTGCTGTCCAAGCCCGATGCGCGCGATTTCATGAGTCTTCCTTTTCAGGAAATTGATTTCTTCAACGGGATGGAGAAAAGTTCCGGGAAAAATCTCAAAGATCTCAGAATCGGCTTCCTGCCCGACATGAAGGCCGGATTGGCCGTGCATCCCGAAGTTGCCGCGGCTGCGGCCGCTGCGGCGAAGTCGCTTGCCGCTTCGGGCGCGCACGTGGACGAGATGCCCTCCTTCCTCACATCGGAGCTGCTCGACGGCATGTCGCGCTTCTTCGAAGCGCGCTCGTACAACGACTACATGCAGCTGCCGCCCGCGAAGCAGGCCAAGGTGCTGCCCTTCATCGTCGAGTGGTGCACCTGGCGCGCGAAGAACTTCAGCGGCCGCGATGTCATGGCCGCCTACAACAGCTACGTCGCATTGCGCGAAGCGACCATCCGGGCCTGCGAACCGTACGACTTCGTCATCTCGCCCACCTCGCCGATCCTGCCCTACGAGGCCGAGCTCCCCGCCCCCGGCAATGATCCGCACAATGCCCTGCCGCACATCGCCTTCACCGTGCCCTACAACATGTCCGAGCAGCCGGCGGCGTCGCTCAACTGGACCTTCAGCAAGGACGGCCTGCCGGTCGGCATCCAGATCATCGGCAAGCGGTTTGACGACCTGGGCGTGCTGAGACTATCGCGGGCGCTGGAGCAGATGCGGCCGGCGCAGCGGCGGTGGCCCGAACTCTAGCGGCGTTTCTTACCCGGATTTCTCTGGTATTTTGGGGCGCAAGGTGCTGCAGGACTACAATCACCCACCAGCCGTTCATCCGACTTCGACGCCGAGTCTTTAAGGCAAGACAAATCGAAATGCGCTTCTTCGCAGGCCTCGTCCTCGCCGCCTCGTCTTGCGCATGGATCAACGCATCGGCGCAGCAACTGGTTGCTCTGCCCAAAACGATCCACGACATTCTCGCGGTCCTTGATCAGTACAAACCAGATCCTTCGGAACAAAACAGAGCCCGGGAGCTCGTTAAACGAGAGCCGCCGCACGCTGCCGGTGACCACGAATTGGCGAAGTTCTATCAAGATCGCTCGATCGCCGCACGTACTCTGGGAATGACCGGAAAGGCTTTGGAAGACGCCCGAAAAGCTGCGGCAACAGTGCGACCCGGCACCGAAGAGGAAATGTCAATCCTCGTCGATCTCACGGATGCTGAAATTTTCGCCGGGAATCTGCTCAACGCCCGCAATGCAAGGAGAGCCCAGGCCCGGCGTGCACCGGGCGCGGGATCGCGCGTGGTTGGAAATGCATTTGTTGCCGTTCTCAGTGTTCAGATGGGCGACATCGCAGAGGCCGAGACGGCTATGGCCGAAGCCGAAAGGGGTTTATCCGGTATTGGATGGAGCGTCTGGTCAACCCGCGGTGACGACTTCATCGGATTGATGGAACGCGCACGCGCTTATGTTCACTATGGCCGGGGAAGATTGGAAGAGGCGGTACGTTCGGCCCGTTTGGGGATCCAGGCCTCCGATCGAGCGGCAGAATTTTTTACGAAACGTCCTGACGTCAATAACGCGAGGTGGCCCCACCTTCGCAGCATGTTACTGGAAACGGAGTTGGCGGGTTACCTGTTGCTGCAAGGAAGGCTGTCCGAGGCCGAATGGCAGGGGCGCAATGTACTGCGGAGAATTCTTGAATTCCGGGGAAAATCGGGCGAGGCCTCGGTCGCACTCAGCCAACTCGGCCACATCATCTACGCGCAAGGGCGCTTCAACGAAGCGAAGCTGCTCGCCAGGGTGACGCGGGAGATTCTTCAAGCATCTGGCGCGGAACCTTCGTCACGAGGGCATATCGACGCCATGAAGCAGGAGGCCGCCGCACTTGTTGCGCTTGGACAGTTCAGCCAGGCTCTGGACCGTTTCCAGGCGATGCGGCAAGTGCTGGCGGGCGACGCGGCCCTGCGAGAAGTGCTTAGCGGCGGTAGCTCCACGGAAGCTTTGGCGCTTATCAAGATGGAAAGGAGCGCTGAAGCGGTACTGATGCTGCGGCCGTTGGTCAAGGAGGCCAGCAGCCGGCTTGGCCGAAATCACGTTACCGTCGGGGAATATCGCGGTTTGCTTGGCATGGGTCTGGCAGGCACGCGCGATCGAGCTGGAGCGCTTGCAGAGTTCTCGGAAGCCATACCCATCCTGCTAGACGCGGCGGAAGTGTCCAGCGCATCGCCGGCCCAGATGCTTCGTGTCGGAACGATCGTCGAGGCGTACATCGCGCTGCTGTCGGAACTGCAAGCAGAAGGACTTAAGGGCGCGGATGGGCGCGAACCTGCCGAGGAGGCGTTCCACCTGGCCGATGCATTGCGCGGCCGCACACTGCAGGTCGCGCTTGCGGAGGCGGCTGCCCGTTCAGCGGCCTCTACGCCTGAGCTTGGCGAGCTCATCCGCAGGAACCAAGACCTGAGACATGAGATTTCAATTCTCTATGAATTCGTCAACAATCAGTTTTCGGCGCCGCCCGATCAGCAACTGCCCAAAGTCGTGGCAGACATGCACAAGAGGATCGACGCCATCGGCCAGGAACGGCAGCAGACGACATCCGCCATCCAGAATTCTTTCCCGGCCTACGCGAACCTGATCCAGCCCAAGCCTGCGACGGTGGATGAAGCCCGTAAGGCGCTGGCGCCCGCGGAGGCGCTGCTTTCGGTGCTGGTCACCCCGCGGGCAACCTTCGTCTGGGCAATTCGAAAAAGCGGGCCGATTGCGTTCACTGCCTCCAGACTGGGCGGAAAAGATGTAAACGAATTGGTCGGCTCGCTGCGCAAGAGCCTGGATCCCGGCGACGTATCCGTTTTCGGGATGCCTCCGCTTGACCTTGCCGCGGGTTACCGTCTTTATGCCGAATTGCTTGCCCCGGTGGAAACTGGCTGGCGCGACGCGAAGACACTTCTGGTGGTGGCCAATGGGGCGCTCGGCCAATTGCCGTTGGGGTTGCTGCCTATGCATCCTGTGCGACTCGCGCCGGACAAGGAGGTGCCCTTTTCAGAGCTCAAGTCCGTGCCTTGGCTGGCAAAACGAATTGCGATGGCTCAATTGCCATCGGTCAGCTCATTGATAACCCTGCGGACACAGTCCGCGCCCAAATTGGATCGCACACCGTTCATCGGTTTTGGGGATCCTAGATTCTCGCGGACCCAAGTAGCGCAGGTACAGGCAACCCGAGGCGTGCGCCTGCGCAACCTATCCGTTCCACGCGCGCCGCAAGAACAAACGGAGACTCAACTCTCTTCGGGACAAGTCACCCAGTCCGAGGCGAAACCCGCGGAATGGGTCGTTTACGAGAAACTCGCACCGCTTCCGGACACACGCGACGAGATCCTGGCAATCGCCCAGGCGCTCAAGGCAGATTTGAAAAATGCGGTGTTTCTCGGCGCAGACGCAAGCAAGAAAACCGTCAAGAGCCTCGATCTCTCCCGTCAGCGCGTAATCGCATTCGCTACCCACGGCCTGATCCCGGGTGATCTGCCCAATCTGACACAACCAGCCCTTGCGCTCGCGGCACCTGACGATCCCAAGGAATCCGGGCTGCTCACGCTGGACGATGTTCTGGGCCTCAAGCTGGATGCTGACTGGGTGGTGCTCTCGGCCTGCAATACCGCAGCGGGCGACGGCGCTGGGGCTGAAGCGATATCAGGGCTGGGACGCGGGTTCTTCTATGCGGGCGCTCGTGCGCTGCTGGTGACGCATTGGCCCGTCGAGACGGTTTCCGCGAGAAAGCTGGTGACCAGCATTTTCGATCGCTACTCGGCCGACGCGACACTTACGCGCGCCGAGGCATTGCGTCAGTCCATGCTCTCGCTAATAGACGAGGTCCAGACCGATGCATCAAGCGGACGCGCGCTATTCTCCTACGCGCATCCGATTTTCTGGGCGCCCTACGCGCTTGTCGGCGACAGCGCCAGATGAGAACCAGGATAGAACTTGATCCACGATAGGCGTATCTGGTTGCGTGCCTCTGCGCGAAGCGACCATCCGGGCCTGCGAACCGTACGACTTCGTCATCTCGCCCACCTCGCCGATCCTGCCCTACGAGGCCGAGCTCCCCGCCCCCGGCAATGATCCGCACAATGCTCTGCCGCACATCGCCTTCACCGTGCCCTACAACGTGTCCGAGCAGCCGGCGGCGTCGCTCAACTGGACCTTCAGCAAGGACGGCCTGCCGGTCGGCATCCAGATCATCGGCAAGCGGTTTGACGACCTGGGCGTGCTGAGACTATCGCGGGCGCTGGAGCAGATGCGGCCGGCGCAGCGGCCCTGGCCCGAGCCGGCCTAGGAAATTGCCAGCGCTGTCGTCCCCGCGAAGGCTGGGCTTTTTATTTCCGCATATTTCCCGGTCTAATGCGCGAGGCTACGCTCGAGGTGAATACGCGTTTCCTGATCTTTGACCCAAACAAACGCAACCCGCAGCGCTCGCGACGTGACCCCTCTTTTAGTAGCGGCTTGATGCCTAGTCGCCCAGCCAGTGCAACTCAGGCATCCTTTCCCCTATTTGCGCCAAAAGATTGGCGCATACTTTACTTATAGGCCAATAAATAGTATATTACTTCAAGTAGTTATAAATATATGCGCCAATAAACTAGACAATTATGCCCAAAAAACTCGCTTCTGATCTGCTCGACCATTTGGAGGCCGAAGTCAGACGGCACCCGGACGGCGTGGCAATCGCCCACATGGTGCTGCTCTTCGAGCAAAAAGCGAGCAGACGATCACTGACCCGCCTGCTCGACCGGCTCGTCCGGCAAAAGCGTATCCGCGTGGAAGGCGAAAAACGCGGAACCCGCTATTTCCCCACATCGTCCGTCCAGGGCACCTTTCAAACAACCCTCGAACCTTTCACCTTAAAAGCCGAGGGCGAAGTCTACGTCCCCCTGACCGGGGAGTCGCCAACGCTGCGCGACTGGGTGCGCCGGCCGATCACACAGCGCCGTCCGGTCAGCTACGACCGGACGCTGCTGGACAGTTATGAGCCGAACAGGACGTTCTATCTCACGGACACGGATTGGCGCGCGCGGATGCGCGAGATCGGCCGCACGTCACTCACCGCGCGTCCGGCGGGCACGTACGCGCGCGACATCCTCAACCGGCTGCTGATCGACCTGTCCTGGGCCTCGTCGCACCTGGAAGGAAACACCTATTCGCGCCTTGATACGCAGAACCTGATCGAACACGGCCGCGAGGCGGAGGGCAAGGACCGGCTCGAGACGCAGATGATCCTGAACCACAAGCAGGCAATCGAGTTCCTGGTCGAGAACGCCGGCGAGATCGGGTTCAACATGTTCACGTTCATGAACCTGCACGCGATGCTCTCGGAAAACCTGCTCGGCAATCCGGCGCAGAGCGGCCGCTTGCGCCAACGGATCGTGGAAATCGGGGGCACGGTGTATCTGCCGCTGCAGGTGCCGCAGCAGATCGATGACCTTTTCCGTCTCATCCTGGAAAAGGCCAGCGCGATCGCCGATCCGTTCGAGCAGTCGTTCTTCTTGATGGTGCACATCCCCTATCTGCAGCCGTTCGTGGACGTGAACAAGCGCGTGTCGCGGCTCGCCGCCAACATCCCGTTCATCAAGGCCAATCTCTGCCCGCTCTCGTTCATCGACGTGCCGGAACGCGCCTACGTGGAGGGCACGCTCGCGATCTACGAGCACGGCCGCGTGGACCTGCTGAGAGACGTCTTCACGTGGTCCTACGAACGCTCCTGCCAGCGGTTCAAGGCCGTCGCGGCCACGCTCCCCGAGCCGGATCCGTTCAGGCTGAAATACCGCGCGGAACTGATCGAAGCGGTCGCCGATTTGGTGCGCATGGGCACAACCGTCAACGACAAAGCGGTACGCAATACGATTGCAAACCTCGTTCCCGCCAATGACCGGCAGCGCCTGTCAAAAATGGTGCTTGACGAATTGCGGCACCTGCACGAAGGCAACATAGCGCGCTACAGGCTGCGGCTTGCCGAATTCAGTGCCTGGAAGAAAAAGCAGGTGAAGCTTTAACTTCCGCTCCGGTCAGACCTCGATTTCCTCCGGCGGCACGACAACGACTTTGCCGTCGCGCCAGATGACCACCGGAATCCCGAGCGCCTTGTGGCGCGCGAGGGCTTCGCGGCCTGCCTGATCGAAGATCGCCATGACCTCACCGATGGGCACGCCTGCAAAGCGCGGCTCTGTACCGGTCTCGTATACGCTCTGTTTCTCTTTCGTTTGCATGCGGCCCTGAATGTTCTCCCAAAGTTCCGGTCTCGCGATATGAATCGGCCGTCCTTCATCCTTCATTGCGATGAGCGCCGGTGGCGGCGACGTATTCTCGTGCATCTCCCATGAGTCGGCAATCGGCGCATACAGCTTGAAGAAGTTCGACAATCCGCGCGCGTAGCGACGCCGTATGTGGTCGGGCGGTACCGAGTGCCCGCCATGGCGCACGCGTCCGGTGACCCGTTGTACGGCCATTTCCGCGCTGGGAATCCAGAGGAATGAGAGATGGAACCTGTAACCGCGTTCCCGCCGCAGCCTGGCTATCCACGGGGCAAAGCTGCGGCTGGCAAGGGTGGTTTCGAAGGCGAAATCCGCGCCCGATGCAGCAAGGTCGTCGAGGCGCCGGAGCATGATTCGGCCGGCTTCGAACGCGACGCTCTCGGGGGAGAACGCGGAGAGGCCGGCGGCGATCACATCGGCGTTGACGAACTCGGCGATGCCGAGACGCTTGCCGATCAGAAGCGGCGCGGCGGTGGATTTGCCGGCGCCGTTGGGGCCGGCGATGACGACGAGGTTGGGCATGAAAAACCTGGGTTCCCGCGTTCGCGGGAACGACGGAATTTTATTGCTATCGGGTCGGCGCCGGTTGCGCGGCGAAGTCTTCCACGCTCTTGAGGTGCGCTTCGTGGATGTGCTGCAGGATCCCGGGCCATTCGCTTTCCGGTTTCTGAACTTCGGCGGGATCGGCGCCGGGCGAGCTCCGGGCGACCCGGCCGTAAAGGCAGATCCAGCGCTGGTCGTAATTGCGCGGGTTCTCCGCGTCCCAGTCGAGCGCCTTTTTCGCGATCCCCGGCAGTTGCTCCCGCTGATAGTACTGCGAGCGCACCAGCTCGACGCTGAGCGTCTTGCCCAATTCAGGAATCACGTTGCGTGCGCTGTTGTCCTTGCAGCGAAAGGCGTCGTAGACGGCACGCACCCGGCCAACGTGGTACCAGAAGATCGCCTCTTCGGGCTGGTCGCCCGACAATACGTTGGCAACCGCATAGAGCACGGGCGGCATGTGGGCGGCCGGGTTATGCAACACCTCGCGTGCCGCGGTGCGGCGCTGTCCCGGCGTTTCGAGGCGCCGGTTGAACTCGCGCATCGGCAGCAGGTCGATGGTGGCATACACGCCCTGCGGGGCGGGCGCCTGCGCATGCAGCGCAATGGCGCCGCCGAGCAAACCCGCAAGAAATGCGATGAAACGCGACATCAAGCTCTCCTACCCCTGGTAGACGGGCCCGAGCGGCCGCGTGCGCATGCCCTTGCGCAGCCGGGTCCATTTGAAATCGCTCGGATCCGCGAGCGCGGGGCCGGGCGATTTCACCACCAGGATTTCCTTCGCGAGGGGCTCGAAATCGGCGCGGAAGTGGACCGAGCTTTTCAGCGCCAGGATTCGGCTGCGGCGCGGCTCGACGCCGAGATGGCGGAACATTTCCTGGTCGGCGGCCTGGCATTTGCGCGAGGCAAGCACCACGCGCACGCCGGGCGCGGCCTTGCTGCGCAGCAGCGCCATCGCGCCGAGCTGCATGCGAAAGCCCTTGAACATCGGGCCAGTGCAGGTGAACTTGCCGTCGCCGAGCTGCTCGACCGTGAACTCGCCAGCGCAGGGCGTATCGCCCGGGATATTGGACTTTCCTCCAATAGAAAAAAACAAAGTCGCCCCCTGCCCGGCCTCATGCGCCCGCGCCGCCGCCTCGCCGTCGATCAGCAGGCCGAGCACCGCGTCGTGCGCGTTCTGCTGGATCAGCGACTTCAGCAGTCCGGTGGTATCGCCATTGCCGCCGGCGCCGGGATTGTCCTGGGTGTCGGCAAGCACCACCGGCGTGCCGGGCTCGCCGCGCCGGCGCGCGCGCGCCACCGCGTCATCGGGCAGGTGAAGTTCGAGGACAAAGTCTTTCTCGGATTCAGAGATCATTGCATGCAATCGATCTACTGAATCAACAGTGCTTTTCTGGTCAGCACCATAACCAAAAACCGCCATGCCGCAATCCGCGAAGTCGGCCATCGGAAAGCCGGGGGTGAACGAGAGCGTCACCTCGCCGCTGCGGCCGATATCTTCGTAGATGCCCTTGCAGGGATCGACGAAGGAGCACTGCGAGGGCAGCCCGGTCAGGTAATCGAGCGTCCGGAAGCGCTTGGCGAGCCGCTCGCCGCCGCGCAGCATGCGCTCGAGCAGGCCAGCGGCGCGCGCGCCGGTCTCGGCCATGTCGACGTGCGGATAGGTGCGATAGGCAACCAGCGCATCGCAGCGCTCGAACATCGCGCGCGTGAAGTTGCAGTGCAGGTCCAGGCTCGCCGCAACCGGCACGCGCGGCCCCACCGCTTCGCGCACGCGGCGCAGGATCTCGCCCTCGCCGTCGTCGTGCGCCTCGGTCACCATCGCGCCGTGCAGGTCCAGGTACACGCCGTCGACAGGAAGCGCTTTTTTCAATCGAGCAACAAGTTCCCCGGCAATGCGCTCGAACGCGTCCGTGGTGACGTGGGCCGAGGGGCTGGCCGCCGCCCACGCGGTGGCGACCAGATCATGCCCTTGCGCGCGCAAGGCCTGGATGGCGCCGGCGGCCGGAATGTTGGCGCCCTCCACCGCGGCAAAAACAGCCTCGCCATAGCGGGCGCCGGGCCAGCCGCCACCCGCCTCGAAGGCCGCGTAGTCGGCCCTGGAGGGCGCAAAGGTGTTGGTTTCGTGCTGCATGCCTGCGATTGCGATGCGTGCCATGGCCTGATACCCTGATTTGGATTTCTACCCGGGGGATTTTCTCATGCGTAAGCTCGTCTCGTTGTTCATCTTGATTGCGTTCGCCGGCCTCTCGCAGGCCCAGGACAAGGTGTTGCGCATCGTGCCGCACTCCAACCTGGCGATCCTCGACCCGATCTGGACCACGCAGTACATGGCGCGCAACCACGGCTACATGATCTACGACACGCTGTTCGGCACCGACGAGAAGGCGCAGATCAAACCGCAGATGGTCGAGTCCTGGACCGAAAGCCCGGACCACCGCCTGTGGACCTTCAAGCTGCGCAAGGGCCTCGAATTCCACGACGGCAAGCCGGTCACCAGCGAAGACGTGGTCGCGTCTCTCGCGCGCTGGGGCAAGCGCGACGCCATGGGCTCCGCGCTCATGACCTTCGTCGACCGCATGGACACGCCGTCGGCCGACACCTTTCGCATCTTCCTGCGCGAGGCCTGCGGTTTCGTGCTCGAGGCGCTGGGCAAGCCGTCTTCGAACGTGCCGTTCATCATGCCCAAGCGCGTCGCGGAGACCGACGCCTTCAAACAGATCGAGGACTACACCGGCAGCGGGCCCTACGTGTTCAGGAAAGACGAGTTCAAGCCCGGCGACAAGGCGATCTACGTGAAGTTCGCGAAGTACGTACCGCGCAAGGAAGCGCCCTCGGGCACCACCGGCGCCAAGAACGTCTACGTCGACCGCGTCGAGTGGAACCTCGCGCTGCGCGACGCGCAAGCGCAGGTCAATGCACTGCAGAAAGGCGAAGTGGACATCATCGAAGCGCTCGGCTTCGATTTCTTCGAGGCCGCCAAGAAGGACTCGGGCATCCAGCTGCCGAAGTACACCACGGTCAACCTGCAGTACATGGCGCGCTTCAACCACTTGCACAAGCCGTTCGACAACCCCAAGGTGCGCCAGGCAGTGCTGGCGGCATTCGATCAGAAACAGTTCCTGCAGGCGCAGGTCGGCGTCAAGGATCTCTACAACACCTGCGCGTCCATGTTTACCTGCGGCACGCCCTACGGCAGCCCGGCGGGCAGCGACATCCAGTCCAAGTCCAACATGAAGAAGGCGCAGGAGCTGGTGAAGGCCTCGGGCTACGACGGCACGCCGATCGTGCTGATGAAGCCCACCGACCTCGCCTCGATCCAGAAATTGCCGGACGTGGCGGCGCAGCTGCTGCGCCAGGCCGGCTTCAAGGTGGACCTGCAGGCGATGGACTGGAACACCCTGGTGGGGCGGCGCGCCAAGAAGGACCCGATCGACAAAGGCGGCTGGCACATGTTCCTCACCGCGTGGCAGGGCCACGACATCTGGAACCCGATCGCCAATCCGACCATGGATACGCGCGGCGAGGCGTCAGGCTGGTTCGGCTGGGCCAAGGACGACAAGCTGCTCGCGCTGCGAGCGCAGTTCATGCGCGAGACCGACAACGCGAAGAAGAAGAAACTCGCCGACGAGGTCCAGACGCGCGCCTTCGAAATCGGCACCCACGTGCCGCTGGGCGAATACTCGCAGCCGATGGCGGCGCGCAAGAACATCAGCGGCTTCTTCATCACCAACGGCAATATTTACTGGAACCTGAAGAAAAACTGATTTTTTCTTCCGTTTGATTTCCTTCGTCGCCCGGAGGCTGCTCGCCACCCTCCCGGTGCTGCTGATCGTGGCGGTGCTGGTGTTCCTGATGCTGCGCCTGGCGCCCGGCGACCCGGCGGCGATCCTCGCCGGCGACGCCGCCAACACCGAGCAGATCGCGCGCATCCGCGCCGAACTGGGCCTGGACCGGCCGATCCTGGTGCAGTTCGGCATCTGGATCGGCCAGCTGGCGAGCGGCGACCTGGGCGAATCGTTTTTCTACAAGATGAAGGTGACCACGCTGATCGGCCAGCGCCTGGAACCCACGCTGGCGCTCTCCGCGCTCACCATTCTGTTCGCGATCGTGGTGGCGGTACCGCTGGGCGTGGTGGCGGCGTGGCGCTTCGGCGGCTGGTTCGACCGCGCGCTGATGGGCTTCTCGGTGCTGGGGTTCTCGGTGCCGGTGTTCGTGCTTGCCTACGTGCTGATCTACGTCGTTTCCCTCAGGCTGGGCCTCCTGCCGGTGCAGGGCTACCAGCGCATTGCAGAGGGCTTCGGGCCGTTCCTCAGGCACCTCATCCTGCCCTCGTTCACCCTGTCGGTGATCTACATCGCGCTCATCGCCAGGGTGACGCGCGCCTCGGTGCTCGAAGCGCTGGGCGAGGACTACATCCGCACCGCGCGCGCCAAGGGCCTGCCCGAGTTCCGCGTGCTGGTGCACCACGGGCTGGCGAACGCGGCGGTGCCGATCGTCACCGTGATCGGCATCGGCATCGCGGTGCTGATCGGCGGCGTGGTGGTGACGGAATCGGTGTACGCGATTCCCGGACTCGGGCGCCTCACCGTGGACGCGGTGCTGGCGCGCGACTTCCCGACCATCCAGGGCGTGATCCTGTTTTTCTCCTTCGTCTACGTCCTTCTCAACCTGCTGATCGACCTGTCCTACGTGTTCCTCGACCCAAGAATTCGTTACTGAGCCGCACCCGGCATGATTCTCAATAACTGGTCGGTACGCATCGGCGGCAGCGCCCTCGTCTTGCTGGTGCTGATCGCGCTCGCCGCGCCCTGGCTGGGCACCGTGGACCCGTCGCTCTTCGACGCCGGCAGCCGCGACCTGCGGCCGGGCATGTCCGGCGAAATCACCACGCTCGAGGGCGAGATCCTGCAGCACACTTTCCCGATGGGCTCGGACTCGTTCGGCCGCGACGTCTACAGCCGCGTGCTCTACGGCACGCGCGTCTCGCTGCTGGTCGGCATCCTGTGCGCGCTGGTCGCGGTTTCGATCGGCATCGCCTGCGGCCTGCTCTCCGGCTACCTGCGCTGGCTGGATGGCCTCCTGATGCGCGTCATGGACGGCATCATGGCGATTCCCGCGATCCTGGTGGCGATCTCGCTGGTGGCGCTGTGGCGCGGCAGCGTCGTTACGGTGGTCATCGCCATTGCGATCCCCGAAATTCCGCGCGTCACGCGCCTGGTGCGCTCGCTGGTGCTCACCATCCGCGAAGAGCCCTACGTCGAGGCCGCGATCGCGCTGGGCACCCCTACCTGGAAGATCATGTTCGGCCACATCCTGCCCAACTGCGTCGCGCCGCTGGTGGTGCAGGCGACTTACGTCTGCGCCTTCTCGATCCTGGTCGAAGCAATCCTCTCGTTCCTCGGCGTCGGCCTGCCGCCCGACATTCCGACCTGGGGCAACGTCATGGCCGAGGGCCGCACGCAGTTCAACGACTATCCGCACAACATTTTCTTTCCCGGCGTGTTCCTCGCCGTCACGGTGCTCGCCGTGAACATCCTCGGCGACGGCCTGCGCGACACGCTCGATCCGAAGATGGCAAAGCGCGTATGAATGTTCTTGAAGTAGTGGATTTGAGTATTGCCCTGCCACCAGAGGGAGAGCGTCCGCACGCCGTCTCGAACGTGTCGTTCACGGTGGGCCGCGGCGAAATCGTCTGCCTGGTCGGCGAATCGGGTTCGGGAAAATCGGTGATCGCGCAAAGCGTGATGGGCCTGTTGCCGAAGAATCTGCCCGTTGCCGCCGGCACGATTTCACTGCTTGATGAAAACATCACCCAGGCAACGGAGGCCCGGCTGCGCCAGCTGCGCGCCACCCGCATGTCGATGATTTTCCAGGAGCCGATGACGGCGCTCAACCCGGTGATGACCTGCGGCGACCAGATCGACGAGGTGTTGCGCTTTCATACGGGACTGTCTTCGGACGCAAGGAAAAAGACAATCCTGGACATCGTCGGCGAAGTCTCCCTGCCGGAACCGCAGCGCATGGTCGCCTCCTACCCGCACCAGCTCTCGGGCGGCCAGCGCCAGCGCATCATGATCGCGATGGCGCTGGTGCTCGACCCGGTGCTGCTGATCGCGGACGAGCCGACCACGGCGCTCGATGTCACTACGCAAGCGCAGATTTTGAAATTAATTCTTGAACTGCAAAAAAAACATGGCACGGGCGTCCTCTTCATTACCCACGATTTCGGCGTGGTGGCGGAAATCGCGCACCGCGTCGCCGTGCTGCGGCTGGGCGAGCTGGTGGAAATCGGCACGCGCGACGAAGTACTGAAGCGCCCGCGCCACGAGTACACGAAAATGCTCATCGGCTCGGTGCCGACGCTCAAGCCGCACGGGCGCGCGGCCAACCGGGATGCGCCCGTGGTGCTCGCAACCAGCAGGCTTTCGAAAACCTATG